>Ga0209488_10005047_pt1 | contig 10180 bp, 8 predicted proteins | sample Rivendell_Oct201_8_FD_188349 | JGI IMG/M metagenome (GOLD analysis project Ga0209488, IMG submission 188349) | Vadose zone soil microbial communities from the Eel River Critical Zone Observatory, Northern California, USA -... | ecosystem: Environmental > Terrestrial > Soil > Vadose zone >... | reverse complement strand
CAGCAGGTATCATGTATATGGACTCCGAGCCACCGATAATCAGGAGCTGTGGACTCTTAACCGCTGTTTTGTGGGTAAACTCGTTAAATCACATCCTAGAGAGGCAGTTCGCCTGACAGGGCGTTGCCTATATCAAAGTTCAAATTCAGTCATTTAGAGCCGGAACAGCAAACGCCACAGGTTTGAAGACCACGAGCTCACCCACTTGCCGATGGCTGGTCAGTGGAAGTGAAGTACCTTAAATGCGGTGACACGCTACCTCTTGATGTCGGTCTAGACAAGAGCAAGTCGCGGATGCAGTGGGGAGTCGCGGTGCTACAGCGGTGGGGGTATAGCCCGCTGGCGCGGTATCGTGACCTTCGCGCAACACAGCCGTGTGACGGATTGCGGCTTGGCAGAAGCGAGAGCAATGACCGTTAACAGTTACTCGAAGACAACCCCCACGTGGCACCACACACGGTCACATGCCAGTGAGAGGAGAGGGAGGTCATCGTCGTCCGTTTATTTTCTCGTATCGTCCGAGCACCAAATATAGTCCCGACCTGGTCGGTATCAGTATGCGATGGACTTCCAACGTTAGTCACTCCAGGCAGCGTCTAAACTGGACCGCAGGCTGAACTGAAAGTTGGTATAAAGGGAATTTGACCATCCAGTGCAAGGGGAGCTGAAGGTCCTAATGCAATGTGTTTCTTTCATTGTGTACTGGCTCGTTAGATTTCTGCGTTACTCGGTTGATTGGTGCGCATATCTAACGCCGAATCCCTTTTAAAAATGTATTTTATTGCTTTGCACCGAATAGCCACAAAGCAGGACGTAGGAAGAAAGTAGTGCCCATTTATCGATCAATCATCAAGGCGTGGCCTTTGTAAACCTTCTGGTTGTCCATTTGTGAACACAAGGACTATCATCGAGCCGCTGTTCCTTTGAAAGCCACGTATTAGTGAAAAGACAAGAGTACCCTCGGCTTGACCACCTACCCGGAGTTAGGAGCGGGACGGCCAAGGCGCTCAGAGGGATGACAGTCTTGGTCACACATACTACACTCTACACGGTGTTCGAGATTGGCGATCCGTAAGACACGACTGGCTACGTTTTCTCGAGCGCCCACAAACATCGTATCAACTTCCCGAATCAGATCAGGAATCATCGTGCGGACCCAGTCCAATCCAAGACCGTGATTATCTTTTTTCCAGGGAAAGTCAAGGAAAGGGTCACACGGCCAGCGCCCGCCTCGGGCAAGTCGCCCAGGCGCAGTAGGCTCTTCTTCTTGCTCCCGTATACACCCACTAACAGCTTGCACTGCCTCGTCTCCCGCCAGACTAGACCAAATGCTATGGGAGCCCAGCACAAGAAAGTCGCCGTCGCGCACTTCTACGCTCTCCACTTCCACCAAGGCCGCGTCCAGCGCACCGCGCGAGGGCGGAAACACGCTCCCATCCACGAGCTCTTCCACGTCCCTCGCGCGGGACGGCGCATCGTGCTCAAGCAAGTACTGCGCCGTGCCGGATCCAGCGAGTTCCCTGCATTCGTAGCCATTGCCCACGCGCCGGCCCAAAAACGCGCGTCCGGAGCCCGCGCCGGCGCTGGCAACGCGCAGCACGCGCGACCCGGAATCGAAAAATACCAGCAGAGACGACGTCGGGCTGGCCTGCCGTGCCCAAGGAGCGCCTGTTCGCGCGTCGGTGTCGAGGCGTGCGAGTGTCTGTCTTAGTGCGTCGTCGATGTCCGTGTCGGGCGGTGGGTGGGTTGAATTGTGGACGTCGGCGAGCGAGCCTGCGATGGCAGGGATGATGTTTCCGCGCATCCAGGATACAGACCCACGGTCGACATGATCGGGACCGTCGGCGTTAAGCAAGGCAAAGATAGACCAGTAGCCATGAGGTAGAGGGAGTACGTCGACTGCAACGTCCGTCACGCGGTCTCTTTGAAGGTCAGAATTAGTCGTCGCGGAAAGGTCATCCGGCAGCGGGACCACAAGCTAACGTACGTACGATGTTGAGTTTACCTGCGCTGTATCGTATCGCGCTATGCCAGTATGATCTCCTGGAAACACGGTCTGTTGCAAAGTCTGTACGTCTGTGGGCGGATGGCGGACATATACGTTGCTGTAATGTCGCCTTGACCCCCGAGAGTCGTCCCGGACGGTGGGTGATTCTTGAGCAATGTCGAGATTCAATTGAGACCACGAGCATCCCACGGTAATGAGGCCGAGAAATGAGGCCAAGGACATTCCCAACTTTGCATAAGGGCCGATCGGACTATTACGCAAACTCCTCGCCGTTGTGAGGTTATGGAGACGAATCTGGTTCCATCCGCAGGCGGGGTACTTGAACCGTTTCGAGAACAAAAGCGTGGGTCGTCCAAGCATGAGAAACGGTAGGTAGTGGCCCAGTAGGAACGCAACACGAATGTATGAAAACGTGACAACCTGGGTTGCGTAATAGTCAGCACTTCAATCAAGAACTCCCTTGTCAATTGGACATAACGACACGAGATGTTCTATATGAACAGATGCTAACGTGATGCCCTCATTCCGACGTCGATGAAAATTAATTGCCTACATGTATGTTAGTAACGGAAGGTTCTAGATGCTGATTTTCTGTGATAGTTGTCGAGAAATCATCGAGATAGAGAATAGAGAACCGAATAGCGACACCTCTCCGGATATTGGTACTACACAAGTACTTAATGGGGACATTCATCGCTGCGTGAGCCAGCTCCGCGGACAGCAACCTCGTCTTCTAGTAACTTAAGGAGACGACAAACCTCACACGCGCACAAACTTGAACCCCCATTACGCCCCACCCCTTTTTGCGTCCGTTGCCAGGGTCTAACAATAAACGAGGAATATTTGAACGCCGACAATACGAATGACAAGTCGGACTACTTTTTGGTTATGGTTGGTGCACACTGTAGCTGGTGTAGGATAAGCTGCGACACATCAAGAATGATGGATGCTCCGCTCTGGAGAATGAAGACGACCCGGAGTCCTCCCGGGATGACGTGGATAACCGCGCGTCAGGGTGGCGATGGATCAAATTGAATCGGCCGCCAGGGCCCGCCCACGTACATTAACTTACAAGTGGTTCTAGCTCAAGGCACACAATCCAAGGCTCAATGCAACGTGCCCCCCCGGCTCCACGGGAGATTTAAGGTTAACAAAAGATCTCCATGGCACAATTACCAACACGACCGCAGAACTAAACCTTCATCGTCTTCCCGATAAAGTCGTTACCCCCGCTATTGCGCCAACGGCGACCTGTCTACCCGCTTTCATTTGGAAAGAAGCGAGCGGGTGTTCTCGTTCCTCGGCAGTACTGTACTCGTCACCGGCAGTTATGAAATTGGAGACAGAGCCGTCATCAGCCATATAGCGGGCATCCCCTTTGAGAGCGGACGACCCCGCCACTGCGCTATCTGATAGCCCCAGCGGGCCATAATATTACAAGGGCAATCCCCAACGTAGGAGTTTCACGCGCAGTCGGCGGGTCCGTGCTCGTGGCGCATACACATACATTCTGTCTGTCCTAAGAGGGGGACGGGGACCGATAACAGCTCAGCCCAGGAGGCACAAGTTTTTTTTTTGGCTGAGCTCCGCCTGATACACCATCGCAAGTTTCCTGAAATGTGCAATCTGGGGCACCTGTGGATTAATCTAATGGGCACTTTGGCAACTCCAGTCATCATGAGAGTTTCACTGATCGACGGCCGGCCATGTCCGTGGACCCGTATCGTATTCTGTAGAGAGCGGGAGTATGATAACAGCTCACCCAGAAGGCACGCGCGCGCGCCGAGCAGGGGCTCTCTGCGTTCGTGCGACACTCGTAGCATAACTTGCCTAGACAGGCTAGACGATGCGTGATCTGAGCACTTGACTGGCCATTTCTAATGTGGATGGAATAAGGACGGGCAAGCCTGGTTTATATAAGAGGTTGTACACAACCTGAACCTGACGACAATAAAGATTAGCAGAGAGAAAAAAATCAAGATGTAATTGTTTCGCATGCAGGGGTATGACTGCCAAGTAAATAATGCTACATGGAATGCATGATTGTGTTATATCAACAACTAGCAGAACTGTCCGTCCGTCCACATACAATCTACAGTGGAAAGCAAAATCAGTCCGCGAGGCCAACACGAGGAAACCACGTGTGCCTCACCATAGACACACCCCGCTTCTCCAGATCCACAGCTACAACAGGCTCGAACCTCGAAAGCGGAGAGCGGATGTACTGCGCCCCGTGCTTACGTGGCGAGAATGGCCGCGGTGTATCCCGTCGTTTCATGATCATGCGCGCCACGAGCTGCGGCATGCTCACGATCGCGGTCTTTCCCGGCTTGACCTTCACGCCGCTCGCGTGTTCGCTCCCGTCTGGATCCTCATCCAGTTTGAGGCGCAGCAATGCCTGCAGCTCTCGCCCACGCTCCTTCTCGCGCTTGCGTATGCGCCGCGCCTCCGCTCTCCGCGCTTCTGTGTAAAGAAGCCACGACCGGATCGTTTTTTCATCCGACTCGCCCAGCTGAGCGGGCTCGCTAGGCGGTCCCTCTCTCTCGTCCGCTCCAGCGCTAACGCCCCCGCGCTCGTCAAAGTCGGCTAGCTTCGAGGGGACTGGCGGAGCTACGCTTAGCCGTGCCGCAAGCGATTCCGCATGCTTCGCATGGAAGATCTCGTCGTCCTTTGCTTTGCGCTCAGAGACCCACGTTCGGCGACGCACGCTCTTGAGTTTATCAAACTCGCAGGCATCAACACGTGCGATAGCCTCTGGCGAGAAGGTCAAATTTGGCTCAATCGCGTGCGTCTCAGAAGTCTCGGTCTGATTCGATGACGCGGCCTGTATAGGTAAGAAGAGCCCAAGGCCACTGCCACGCGGAGGCGATGCTGCGGTCCAGTCCGAGACTAGGGTTTCAGCAGTAATGAGGCTGTTGTCCGGCTCCGCACCGGGTAATGTTAACAAGGGTTGTCCGGCTAGCAGCGGAGATTGAGGAGGTGACGTTGACTGCTCGTCCATGGTGAAATCCTCCGGGAGGTCAGCGAAGGATCGCCGTGACGGGGACAAGGGGATAGAGGAACTCCCAAAATCCTCGTCATCGTCATGGAGGTCCGACAGGGTGCGACGGATAGGTGAGGACGGGACGATCTCCGGTTCTAAAGCATCCGAATCCAGAGAGGGGTATTCGGAGTAATCAGAGTCAGAGTCATCGATTTTCATTGGTCCAGGGTTTGGGGTGACGTTAGTAGACTGCGCAACAGCGGATTTGCCAGGTCTAAAAACCGAAGGTTCACCAAACTCTGAGAGTAGAGGTGCCAGATCGGAAGTCGAGCAATGTTGAAAAAGACTTGATGTGACACAGGGTTCTGTGCCTTTGTCATTAACAGACGCAATTTCAGGACAATGTGACATGTCGGATGTGGCACAGAAAGAAGGCAATGTGCCTACTCCGCGACAGGGTGAAACCAAACCATTCCCGGCGTGCGTAGCAGGCTCTTCCGGACTGGGGGAAGGAAGAGAAATCCGGCGCCGGAGTGCCAGGGGCGGTGCGAGAAAGGTGAGCTGCGGTAAGACATGTGGATTTGCAAGATCGGAAAGAAGGAGGTTGAGGGATGGAGAGTCGACGAAAAGCTTTCCTCCCGGCGATGCGTGCTGCGAGTGTGTGAGGAAGCCATCGGACGGTGATCCGTCAAAGTTGTGTGATGGGAAGGACGTATGGAAGATGGAAAATCTGGGGCCCACAAACCCGTCCGGTGGCACCACTGAAGGACGAAGCTGACCAAAAAGTGACTCCACCTTCGAGTCCGGGCTACGTAAGGATGCACTGGAGCCACAGAACGGAGCCACCCTGTCGCCCTCGGTGGGCCGAACGCCTGATGTGTTGAGGCGCGAAAGGGGCGGGACCAGGGTTCGCAACAGGGAGGTTGACACCTCGAGAGTACCCGCAGGACGAGTATCAGTATCGTCGGGTGGAAGATCCCAGATTGGAGAGAGTGGTGTGAGTAAATCAGATGGGGTAGGTTCTTCTGGGGAGGATGACGATTGGGAATCACTGTCGGTCGCGTCGGTCTCAACCTGAGCGTCATCCTGGGCGCCTGCATCCTTATCAAGGGTACAGCATGGAGTAGTGGCTTCTGGGAGCGCGTGTGGCACCATTGGAAGCGAGGGCGGAGGGGAAAGAGGAAGATCTTGGGTAGACGGATGTGACGTAAAGGGGGGTTGAGTGGATAAAGTGGGGGAGTAAGGGTGGGTCAGAGGGTCAGAGTGGGGACAGGTAGATGGACCTGCAGCATTCGACGGTGAGTCTTCGGACAAGATGGGAAGGGGAACAGTGTGCTTTGGGTCAGAATCGGTGGATGGAGGTGATGGATAGGTATGTTGAAGTTGTTCAGTAGAAGGGGTCAAATTTGCGGAAGAAACGGGACAGATGCAGGTAGGATCAAACGTGGGGGAGTCGTGGGGGGTGGGTATGGAGGTGCAGTGATTTGGGGTGTAATAGGGTGACCAGGGATCGGGAGACCAAGGATGAGTGCCGATACGATGCATGTCAGGGTGTGAGGACGATGGAGGCGATGTCGAGAGAATAAAGCGGTGTCGAGCTGAAACAAAGCCGTCGTTGGCGAACGTCATGGTTTTTTCACCAATCTTTCGAACGGACGAGCGGACTGTCGAACTAGAGGGTAAAGGGAAGGACAAGGATGGTAAGGTTTGAGATGAGGCGTGAGAGTTAAGATGACTCACGAACGAGAAAACTAGAGCATTGTGAAAGAGGGAGAAGAGGGTGGCAGAGGCAGACGGGGGGATAGGAAATGCTCGGATGGCTAGACTAGACAGAGCCCAGGGCGAGAGCGAGGGATGGATGAGAGGGTGCACAGCCTCATCACCGATTTATTCCGTAAAAGTCGTGAATTGGTCCTAAAATCTAACAACTCGTGTACAGGCCGTCTTCCATGAGGCTACCTCAACAAGCTACCTTATTACGCCCATCTCAATGTACGGAGTACCCCACATCTATCCACCCACGCATCCTTTCTCCGTAACGTATCGTAACACATAACAGCCTACCCGAAACGTAACGTCAGCACGCTTAGAACACCATATGGAGAAACTTACACAAAGCTCGCCCACGCAACCCCAGCGGCAATCCCATCGGTCACCAGGACCCCCACGTTGTTGATGAGGGGTAGAAACGACGCAGTCGCGAGTGCTGTTATACAGTGTCGAAGCGCGCTGTTCACCGTGGGCAAATCTCAGAAGGTGTAGTCGCTCTCACGCGAAATGCCACCGCGTACCTCGTGACCGCAAATGCCTCTGCACTTCGCCCATGTAGTATATCAACGTTGTACGCCGCGATGGGCGTCAGAACCACATCAGCCTTGTTTGCATCGATTGATTAGAGAAAAAAAAATTTGCGCCATCGAAAATTCAAACGTACCCCAAGTCCGCTGATAAAGAGGCACATCATGTTCAACATGAGACCCGTTGTCCCCGGGACATAGTGTGTGAACACTCCCGAGAGCAAAACCGACAGAGGCAGGAGAACGAGTGCGCCAGGCAATGCCGCTCGCAGTCGATCCTCAGGAACCCAACGTCCATTTCTTCTTTCTCGCCACCGCACTACCACCCGATCGGACATTCGGCCCGCGATAGGAGCACCCACTTGTGGCCAGGCTTAGAGCAAGCCACCACATAGACGAAAATGGGTCGACGTACGTGCACTTCCGAGCCCACCTGGCAGCAAGAGAGCGCCAATGACAACCTCGTTTTTGATATTGTAACGTGCGCCCTGCATTTTTTTTTCCATGGTCAATAATTTGAATACCCGGAACGTGTTGCGTGACCCACAATCGTGTACGAGAGTGGGATTAGCAAGGCTAGAACGTGATCCCGCCAATGAGTCTATTGTTGTCGTTATATGGAGATAACCCACTGAAGTTTGCACTCAATGCGAATGCGCCAGCGAGGCACTATTGGAATAAGCCAGGGCGCAAACCCAAGAAAAGATCTCATTAGCCCCCCCTCACAAGTTTAGATCAAGGTTCGATAAGTACTCACAGCAAGAAGAACATTCGGGCTTCGCAAGATCGAAATATTGCTCAGTGGATTCCGTAACCAGCACCACCGAGTGTCTATGGGACCCCCAGCCTCGCGTAGCTTGTCGATGCCACGGGCCCGCGGCCAGCTTGTCTCGGGTAGAAATTTCAACACCAAAACAAACAAAGCTGCGCCGCATATGCCCAGGATAAGTTGCAAGACACGCCAAGATGCATAGCGTGCAGCGAGGCCGCCTAAAATCGGGGATAGCGAAGGGCCAAGTAGGCTCGCCTATCAAATATGTGTGCAAGCAGATGCCGAAGTGCGGCGTGTCAACTCCTCAACATCTCGATTGCGCCACCGATCATAACTCACCGCAAAGAAGAAGCCCATAGCCGCGCCGCGCTCTTCCAGGCGGTATATGTCGCTGATAACACCGGCGCCCACGGACATGCCGCCGCCACCGCCGAACGCTTGCACCACTCGCCACAGCATCAACTGTCGGGCCGAGTGCGCGAGCGACACTCCCAGCGAGCCTATGACGAATATGGGTAGCACGATCAGGTAGACCGGCCGCCTGCCATCTGTACCGAACAGGACAATTTCAGTTAGTCGGATGAATGAATAACATCCCGCCACGAGGGACGTCGGTAGTAACGTAGTACAGGTAAGCCGTATGGCTTACGTGGATTAAATTGGAAAATAATATTCAACTCACAGAAGCCAGCGTAAGTCGACCAAGTAAGATTGCCCAGGGCACCAGAGACCATATAGCAACTAACTGCCAAACTGCGCGTTGGGTTGGGCGATCCCAAGTTAGCTGAAGATCATGACTACATGGATCACAAGCAGATAAAAAGACTTGCTTGATGATGGTCCCTGTTGTGTCCAGATCGCGAGATATTTGTGGTATACATGGCACGAATGAGCCTATAACAAATACTATACAACGTTCCCGGTAAAAAAAAAAGGAAAAAGTCAACCAAGGGCAGATGCGTGTCAGGAGAGGAAAGTGTTCACATGGAATCATTCCTGCCAGTGAGACTAGAGCAAGGATCATGCGTTTCCGCCCAGGCGTGAAACGGTCGTAAATTGAAGTCTCGGTCCTCATCGGGAGTCCATACTCCACCGTGCGTGTACCTTTACTCTGCGGAAGCAGAGGCGAGTTCTCGTGAGGCATTATCGTAGCGGGAAAGAAGGAAAGGGGAAGCAGGTCGAGAATGGGGGAAGAGAGATTGGGTTAAACTGAGACAACCGGCGCAGGTTATGTACCTAGCTAGAGCAGTGTACACCACCCTTGTCTCAAATTGAGGAACACATTCAATCTACATTGGAAAAAGCGCTCCGGGGGCGATCGATGCCCTGAGTGGGGGATAGGTCAGGATAGGATAGGTCAGGGCAGGAGAGGCCTCACGACTGATACTGCAATGACGAAGCATGAGATAAGTGCCGGTGCGGGTGAACGAGATCTCGGAAAATGAACCCTGACAGTGGCTCATTCAATTTTCCAGATTTTTTCCCGCACTTGCTGTGACATGATTGGATACCATGTGAAACCAGCAGGAGGTGTTGGCGCCCGCTGAACATAGAATCCCGGGACTCCTGTCCGATACATCGATGATAGGCAAGATGTCATAGCGAACCTGAGGTGCCAAGTTCTCGAGAGAGTGAGGGTCCCTTGGCGACTGTGGCGATCTTTGTGATCATCAACCGACCTACGGCAACGACCCAGATGCAAGAGATGAAAGGATTGCAGGGTCCTCAGACCTGCGAATGAGGCAGTGTCACCGGCTCGCGACGGCAGAGGCGCAGTGCATCTGTCCTCTCCTAGAGACATATGTCTTTCGCGGGCGTAAGGGGCGTTGATGGCAACGGCCTCGAATTGTCTCGATGCACACAACCCCCGGGCTTGGCGTGAAAACCAGATGCAAAATGTGGGGTGAGAACAAGCCGCTTGTAAATCCTATTCATTTCCTTGGCAGTTTACGTGGTGAGTGGCGCGAGCTTCGGGGACACAGGCTGGCAGATGGGACAAGACAGACGTCGCGCCCCCCGGGGGCGGGTGGATGCACGCCACGAGCGGGCCGTTCGGATTTTCCAGAAGAAAGTCGCCAAGGCTGTCAGCTTGACTTACAGGACGCAATCTCGGCGGGCCC
>Ga0209488_10005046_pt1 | contig 10183 bp, 6 predicted proteins | sample Rivendell_Oct201_8_FD_188349 | JGI IMG/M metagenome (GOLD analysis project Ga0209488, IMG submission 188349) | Vadose zone soil microbial communities from the Eel River Critical Zone Observatory, Northern California, USA -... | ecosystem: Environmental > Terrestrial > Soil > Vadose zone >... | reverse complement strand
TCGCGAATAAAATGACTGTCAACTACGCCCCCTCGAACGACACACGTACATTCTTCGCACGCAAAACTCCGTTCTCGCGAGTATTGCAGTAACTCGGTGCACTAAAAAGTTGGTTTAAAGGTTCCTGTCTTTGATTCTTTGCGTTTGAGGGTTTCGCAGACTCTAGCAGTACGAGAGAGCGAGTTCAATTCCTAGCGACGAAAAACTTGTGGAAAACTTAGTCGCATCGCGATTGATCGCGCAGTTCAGCGCCATACTACTGTGTTAAACTTCTTGCCAATTTCCAATCACCCAGAGGATTTTTGATGGAGTCAGGCAGATCGAGTATCGCTCGCCGAGACTGCGCGTTTGTTTTTGCGCTTGTTGTCGTGCTCGTGTGCAGTTCAGGCATTCGTGCACAGCAGACATCCTCGGATTCTTCCCGCGAGGTCGCCACCCCGGCGCAGTCCGCTGCGCCGCCAGCTGCGCCACCAAAGATTGAAGCAGTCGGGACGAGCGCGGACGGCGCGGATAGTTCTCTGGTGAAGTTGGGCGCGGGGGACCTAGTCGAGGTGAGTGTGTACAACGTCCCCGAGCTCAGCACCAAAGCTCGCGTGAGTAATTCGGGGGATGTGTACCTGCCGCTGATCGATTATGTCCACGTTGGTGATTTGACGCTGGAGGAAGCTCAGACTCTGATCGCGAAGCGGCTGGCGGATGGAGGATTCGTCCGCAGCCCCCATGTGACGATATTCGTGGATGAGTCGTCGTCTCAGGGAGTGACGGTGTTGGGCGAGGTCAGCAAACCGGGTATTTATCCGAACCTGGGGGACCACAAGCTATACGAGATCGTGTCGGAGGCGGGAGGATTCACGGCCAGCGCCGCAAAGAGGGTGAGCATCATCCGGCGCAACCAGCCGCAGCCTTTGAATGTGACACTGTCGAAGAACCTGGCTGACGACTTGAGCAGCAATGTTGACATCATGCCGGGTGACACCATCACCGTCCCCCGCGCGCCCGTCATCTACGTGGTAGGCGACGTGGGGCGTCCGAGCGGATTGCTGGTGGACAATGGCTCGCTGACCGTCCTGCAGGCGCTGGCCTTGGCTGGCGGGACCAACCGGACCGCGAAGATGGGTAGCATTCGCATCATCCGCAAGGGACCGGCAGGGATGACCGAGACCCCGGTACCCCTGAAGAAGATGCTCGAGGCGAAGGCTCCCGACATTCAGCTGCAAGCCGACGACATTCTATTCATCCCTGTCAGCGGGGGCAGAATGATGGCCGCGAGGACATTCGAGGCCGCCATGTCGATGGCAACGTCGGTGTCGATTTACGCCGTGCACCCGTAGGTGACCGCAGAACCAAGCAAGCTTCTGAATCTCATTCAGGCTGCGGCTTCAATTCTGCGCGATTGCGAAGAACCTAGCAATTCCTCCAGGACGCGCAGGTAGGTGTGAGCAGTTTGGCGGCGTGAAAGATTCCGCAGGATATATTCCCTTCCCCTTTGGCCGAGCGCTTGGCCCAGCTCGGGATCTGCCGCTAGCTGGTGGATCGCCTGCACAAGCGCCGGGGAACTTTCGGGCTCGATCGCAATGCCGGCGCCCGCTTCCTCAACTATTTGTCGGGCTTGGCCGTCCACGCCGAGAATCACGGGCCGGGCGCAGGACATGAACTCCAGCATCTTGGTAGGAATCACGGTTTTGAAGACGTCTGTTTTTTTCAGGAGCACCAGGCAGGCGTCGGAGGCGGAGATGAACGCGGGGATTGTGTTGCGCGGCTGCTGATCGAAGAAGCGAATGTTGTTCAGCCCGCGAGATTGAGCGATGGACTTAATCCGCTCTTTGTCCGCTCCCTCGCCAATGAGGATAAAGAGAACATTCGGATTCTGAGTTTGTAGCTGGGTTGCTGCGTCCAGCAAGGTTTCCAGCCCGTGAGCCCATCCCATGGTGCCGACGTAGCACACCAGGAATTTACCGTCCGCACCGATCCGCTGTCTCAAGCGATGATTGGCATCCGCAATCGACGGAGCAAACAGACTGGTCTCCACTCCATTCTGGACTGTCGAGATCTTCTCTGAAGGGACGTGTCGATGTTTTATCAGGTGTTCTTTGAAGGCAGGGGACACGACGACGATATGGTCTGAGCGGTGGTAGAGAAAGTCTGCGAGTCCAGATAGAGTTTTGTGGAACAAGGAGTGTCCGTCACCGGCACCTACGGCGATCAACGATTCGGGCCAGAGGTCGCGCACTTCGAACACAAAAGGGACTCGCTTGGCGAACGACAACCACCAGCCAGAGAGGCCCACCAGTAGCTGTGGCGAAGTGGCAATGATTACGTCGGGACTCGGGATTGCGAGGCCGCGCAGACCTGCGGAGAGACAGAAGGACGCGTAATTCCGCATGCGCTCGTGCGCCTTGCGATTGGGGAGCGGCCAGAGCCAGGTGCGGAATACCTCTACGCGTCCAGTCTTTTCACGACAGGAGAGACGATGCAGTCGGCTGCGCCATTCGCGTGGCACAACGCCGGTCGGATGATTGGGGAAGCCGGTGAGAATCGACACATCATGGCCGGCCTCAGCCCAGTGCTCGGCGAGTTCGGCGGCGCGGGCTGCGGGCGCGCCCATCTCTGGCGGAAAGTATTGCGATACGTAGAGGATCTTCATGAGATGGCGGACACTCGTGTTGATTCGCGACTCGGCATCCTAACTTGGGCCGCGCCGTGTGCCATAGCTCCTCCTGCCGAAAGAGTGCCGCGATAAAGCTCCGACTCGCCGCGCGAAATAATTAACCGGCCGTTTTCATTGTCAATTCGGCATGCATCGTCTGAAAGAACTACAGTCACGAATCGAAGCGGCAATCGGGTTCGCGCGTAGTAGAGCAAGGACACAGCCGGCCGAAGTTCACCATACGTCGGTGACTCCCAACCGAGAAGCGGCAAATCTGCACTGGCGATCTCAGAGACGGTTGCATCAGCTGATGAACTCTTCCCTGCCCGTACGATGGCGGCGCTTCCTGGAGAGCTGGTAAAGATACTCCAGCGAAACCGCGCGCTGTCCGACGTTAACACGACTTGAAATGGTTTATAGGAAACTTCGAAGGGCAAATCCGCGAGCAACCAGTGTAACCGCGCCTCATGTTCGCCGGCGCCGAGGATGTCATCCACAATGACCCAGCCAGCGTCGCCAAGCCAGCGCACCATCCGCCGATGTTTCACACCCACGCGTCTGTAGCCGTCGTGCTCACCTTCAAAGCAGTCCGGATGAGTGCTATTGGAAATTGAGCAGGATGAAGACGAGTAGGAGCGGCCCTCTGCCCGGCTCCAGTCAACCCAAAGGAAACGGCCGGCCCGGCGCATCTGGTCGTAGCGACCGACCGTCACAGTGTTGTGAACTGTGGTGCCCGAGAGTCCATTGTTCCAGGGAGGATCTCCATTGTAGAGATACGTTCCCGCATCCCGAGCCAAGTTGAGGCCGCGCCACCAGAGGTCGACGTGAAGTTGATCCGCTTGGACAGGCCGGCGAGTGTAGAGGCCCGCACGTACCATCGCCCATGAGTTCTCGTCCCCCAGACGGTGATAGCCAGTCTCAGCGGAAGGGACTGGAGGCGACTGCGATCTCTCAGCGATCGGAGACTTGCCACACAACCACACCGCAGCTTCATCCCAAGGTCCTGACTTCAGCGCGGGGCGATTTAGAACAGCCGCACCAAGTTGCAGCAGCGGGCGATAGTCGCCGTATTCGCAGAGCGCAAGCGGGAGGATAAGGCTTCCATCATTGGAACCATAGTTGGGAACATGACCGCTGGTGGGATCGACCCAGGCACGCAGGAATTCGAGGGCGCTTTGGGCGCGCGCGCGAATGCCATCGTCGAGTTGCGCGGAATGAATCTCAGCCAGGCGCAACGTCCAAAGGAGCAACTGCAGAACCATCCGCTGGTAGTTGAAGGAATGCTGCAGGGAGGCGCCCTCAGGGGTGATCTGATCGAAGACCGCCTCGTGCAACAACTCCGCACCAAGCTTCTGCCAAGCCGATGCATCTTTCAGTTCGGGATAGAGCGTTCCGGCGGTCCACAGGCCAACGGCCTCGCTGATCAGGTGATTGCTGCGTTGCGAGCGCGCATAGCCCAAAGTTTGCGCAGTTCGCCAGGCATGGGCGGCTACCATCGAGACCAGCAAGGCGACGCGGTCTTCTGTGGTGGCCGGCGAATTGAGAAATGCATGCAGGGCGAATGACCAGGCAATAATTCGTAATGAACTTTCCTGGCCACAAATCCAGAGCGGGCCAGACATAGGCGGGCTGTTCTGGGCCCAGTCCTCAATAGCATTCCAGAAAGCTTGTGGAAAGCGCTCGTCGCCGGTCAGCACGTAAGCCCGAACCAGCGGGTAAACAAACAGAAACCGGGAAGGCTCGAGAATGAATTTCAGGTCACCGTAAACCTCGGAGGCAAAGCGCAACTCAGTCCACGGCTGGGCAGGCGGGACGCGCTGTCCGGTCACCGGGTTCTGGAACCAGCGCGGCGGAAAACCACAATCGAGCGAGAGCCTACCGAAGAACGGGAGGTGGCCTTGGAGAATACGCTCAGCTTCGGCAAGGATAGATTGTTCTCCGTCTCGGCCAAGAATCTTTCTTAGCGGGCTCGCCAGGGTTGCGGAGTCAGCAAAGAAGAACGGCCGCTTCCCCTCGCGACGGGCCGCGAGTAGATCGTCCGGCTGGACGCCGGGGGCAATTATGTTCAGATCCCAGGAATGCCAGCCGCGGACGGAACGCATGCGGCGCGACATCAAGCCGCTGCCTCGCTCCAGTTCATATTCGAGGCGCAGCATACCGTCGCGCACACCGAAGGTGCGTCCGATCTGGAGCATAGTTCCGAACTTACCCATGCGACGTCCCAGCGGCGACGGAGGAGCGGCAATTTTTCTTGAGACGTTCGACGGCACGGGCCTGAAGCCATTCATGCATGACGAAGAACTGGTTATCTCTGTCGAGTTCGGACTGAGGCGATGCCGCGAGGGAGCCACGATCGAGAGCGAGGACGACCTCCGCGACTCTGTCGATGCCAAAAGCAATGAGCCGGTTACGCAAGTCGGCAAGCGAATGGCATTGGGACGCGTCCGGGAACTCGCAGCGCTGCAGGACGGGACCGGTGTCAATGCCCGAATCGATGTAATGGACCGTGACGCCGACGGGAATATCTTTGAGCAACGACCACTCTGGACTATTCATGCCTCGAATCTGGGGGAGCAGACCAAGGTGCATATTTAGGACGCCGAGGCGTGGGACGTCGAGCAATTGCCTTCGCAAGATGTTTCCGCCGGTGAAGATAATTAGATCCGGCGACCATGCTTTCAATTGTGCTACGGATGATGGTGCATTCTGGTCTCTGCACATTGTGATTGGGAAATCATACTCACCGGCGATTTCTCGCAAGTTGCGACAGATTTGTTTGCGCTGCGTGAGCAGAGGCTTCAGGTAGGTGTTACGTAGATATTCGCGCTTACCAGTGTTCTGCGGGAAAAGCTTCGCAACCGCGAAACGAGTTACGTCTCGCACTCCCCATTGTCCCAGCTTGCGCAGTAGAGTTCCTGGGTCGAGCGAGGAGAGAGTAAGAGCGCCCACGGGAGCACATCCTGATTGCGCAAGCCGCACCGTCATAGCGCAGGCAGTTTCGCTATAAACGCTCGAGCACAGGACTACGGTGCGCATGCCGCCTCGTAGGATCGCGTCAGACGCTGTTCGAGCATGAGAGCGTCGGCGAAAAACTTGCATCCCCAGCTGATGTAGCGCAGCGGTTGGTACGCTCCCCACACGGGATAGGAGCCGCTCACTCCGCCGAAGATTCCGCGCGGGCCATTTCGCGGGACCAAGTGCTTCAGCATCTCATTCATCTTGAGCGCGGCGTTCAGATAACGGAGGTCGTGTGTCATCTCGAACAGGCGCAGCCACACGCACGACATCTGCGCGTTGCCGGTAAGGCATGTGAACTTGCGGCCGTTCTTGAAGTCTTCCCCGAAAGCTCCGGGCAAATACTTGTTTGTCTCGAACTTTCGCAGCATCACCCAGGCCGAATTCGCAATTGTCTGAATCGCATCGCTGCGGCCCCGCAGAATGGCGCACTCGAGAACACCCTGCAGAATGTACGCAATGAAATGCAGGTAACTGGGGTGGCCTTGCAAGTTGATGCCATCGATCCACCCGCTGGGGCGGACTTGCGACAGAACCCAGTCACAATTTCTCTCTGCTGCCAGACCGTAGCGGTCGTCATTGAGATCGCCATTGCGGCCATCGTCGCGGTCGTCGTCACGATGGTCGTCACGATGGTCCGCACTCTGATTGGCCAAGGCAGCCAGCGCCCACGAAACCATGCTGTAGTAGGTGTGCGCCGTTCCCTGGTATGCGCCGGGACCGGACCATGATCCGTCGGATTGCTGCATCTTAACCAGCCAGCCGCCAGCTGCAATCGCAGCATCTCGAACGTCGGACCGGTCGGTTTCGCGCCAGGCGCGAACCAAGCCAATGAGAATCTGGCCGGTGTTGAACACAGACGGCTGCACTTCGCTACTGCTACCGTGCAATCCGCCAGGAAACGCGCCTGTGGGCATTTGCAGCGACAGCAACCATTGGATTGCGCGCTCAACTGCTGCGCTCGCGCTTTCGTGTTTGGTCGGTTGCGCAGAATCCGAGTGCGCAAAGTCCAACTGTGAATAATCAAAGAGCGTGGGAATGACGTAGCCCGTGACCTCGGGATAAGACTCCGAGTATCCCGTAAGGAGGCTGTAGTACGCCGCAATTCCTCCATCGGCGCGCTGAGCATCGAGTAGCCAGCGAATCAGCAACTCCATGGCGTCACTGGTTGGCCGCGTGGTGGTCGCGTAGGAATACAGGTGTCGACGGTCGAAGGTGACTCGTATCTTGTCGTGCGTAAGTCTGTGTATCAGCGGAAGCACTCGTTGAGGACCGCGTACCAAGCCAGCGGCTTCGGTCAGCGCTTTGGCGGTCCGGCCGCTCATGACACCGGCTCTTTGGAAATTTGCGGGTGTTGAACAGATAAATTGAGAAATTCAGAAGCGTCGACGGCGAGCCGCTTGCCGGTTGCCGCGGATTCCTGAATGCGAAGGGTCGCAAGGGTGGAACAGACAATTTCATCGAACGGTATCGCCGGAACTCGCATCTCCGCACGTTGTCCTGGGCGAATCGAATTCACGAAGGCAGCCCACTCGGCGCGATGTCCTTTATCTTGACGCCAGCGAGAGTGGATCGTCTCTTTGCGACCGCCGCGCGTCAACTCGAGACAGCGAAAATCTTCCAACACCGCAGCCGCGCCGCCGCCGAAGACTTCGACGCGCTCTTTGGAAAACGATCGGTCGCCGTTAGCAAGGTAGCTGATAGTTCCCTGCGAACCGTTCGCGAAACCGACCGAGACCAGAACGTTGTCACCGCTGTAACGGCCCGGATTCGCCAGGGGCCGCGCTTCGACCTCGACGATCGGAGACGCAGCGAGGAACATCAGCAGGTCGACGAAGTGGCAGACCTCACCTAAGATTCGGCCACCTCCCTGCTCGGGATCGTTGAGCCAGTGGTCCGGTGCAAGATATCCGGCATTGATGCGATAGTGCAAAGCCAGCGGTTCGGAAATGGAAGCGAGAAATGATTTCATGCGTACCGTCATCGGTGCAAAGCGGCGGTTGAATCCAACCATGAGTGCCGGCTGACTCGCGGAAACGATGCCGAGATAGGCGCTAACGATGGAGCGCAGTTCGTCCTCGGAGAGGCAAAGTGGTTTCTCACAGAAGACGTGCTTGGCTGCCTCAAGCGCCGCGAGAACCTCGGGCGCGTGCAGGTGATGCCGGGTGGCGATGACCACTGTGTTGATGCTGGGATCCTGGATGACGCGAGCTTCATCGGTTGTGCAATAGCGGAAGCCGAACTTCTGCGCGGCGTGATGGGCATGGGGCCCTGTCGCGGTACAGACGGCTACCAGCTTTGTATTGGGGGATGCTTTCAGAGCGGGGATGAGCGTTCCCGCGGCAAACACGCCGGCACCGAGCAATCCGACGGAAATGGTATTCGTAGAGGAAAGTTCAGACGCGGACTTGGCTGCCGATCGCGGCGGCAAAAGTTCGAGAGTGCGGGGTTCATTATTGCTGCTAGTTCCGGAATATTGAATCACGACTCCGAGGAAGGGCTTGCCAGACTTCCGGCTGATGAGTTCGTACGCGCTGTGAGCACGTTCAATGGGAAAGTGATGGGTAATGAGCGGAGCGACTTTGATTTTCTTCTCGGCAAGTAACTGAAGGAAAGCTTCCATGTTTCGGGTTTCGGTCCAGCGCACATAACCGATGGGATAATCACGGCCTTTCTGTTCGTAAGCCGCGTCGTAGCGGCCGGGGCCGTAGGAGCGAGAGGTGCGGAAGGTGAGTTCCTTTTCGTAATACGGCCTGCGTTCGATGTCGATGCCGACTGTGCCCACGGCTACGACAATTGCACGGTCGCGTGCGATGGCTCCGGCAAGGTTGACGGGGTCACTGCTCGGAGTTTCCGCGGTGATGATGACTGAGTCGACGCCAACAGCTCGTGAGTGCTCATGACACAGATCGCGAAATTCCGAGGCAGAGATTGCGAAGGCATCTGCGCCGAGTTGTCCGGCGAGTTCGGCACGCGACGGATCGAGATCCATTCCTAAGACGCGGCAGCCTGCGGCCTTCAGGAGTTGTACTGTGAGTTGGCCCAGCAGGCCGAGACCGATGACTGCGACCAGGTCTCCAAGCTTTACTTCGGCAGTGCGTATTCCGTGAAGCGCTACTGCTCCTATCGTGGTGAAGGCTGCTTCCTCGAAAGAGACTTCGTCTCTCGCAGCTGCTAAATCTTGGACGGGGATGCGCGCCACCAGCAGGCGCGGAACACATGCTACTTCTGCATGCACGGCGAATCCCGCGCCGGCGCAGGCTACACGGTCTCCGGCTTGAAGATCGGTGACTCCATCGCCGACAGCGACGACTGTTCCCGCACTGCTGTAGCCGGGAGCCTGCGGCTGGTCGAGGCGGGAGCGCACGGTCTGCAGCGCCGACAAAATTCCGTCACGCTGAATTTTGCTGATGACGTCTCGCACAAGGTCGGGCCGTGCCTGCGCCTTTTGCAAAAGATTTTTACCAGCGAACTCCAGAGAGGCGCGCTCCGTGCCGGCAGACACCACTGAGGCAGCGATACGCACGAGCACGCATCCCGGCAGAAGCTGAGGTGAGGGAACCTCGGCAATCGTAATTTCGCCGGTACGCGCGTGCTGAAGGAGTTGCTTCATCGCTTGAACTTCTTATCGAGCTTCGCCGGCACTCACGCCGTTGCTGCTGGTTGTGCCTGGTCCAATCCGTTCTCGAATTGCGCCGCTCCTCCGTCGAGGAACGCTTGCATCCATAGCTCAAGCGTCAGGAACTGCCAGAGCTGTGACGACCAGTCGCGGCGTCCGCTGCGGTGTTCGTCGACGAAGCGCCGCACGGCTTCGGGACGGAACACGCCGCGCTTGCGCGTCTGCGACTCCGAGAGCAGATCGTCCACCATTTCTTTGAGATCGTGGGCCAGCCAATAGTCTACTGGAGCGCCGAAGCCAGCTTTCGGTTGTCGCAATACTTCGCGGGGCAAGATATCGCGCATGGCCTGGCGGAATATGTATTTTGTGGTCGGGCGTAGAAAACCTTTCAGCTTGAGGCGAGGTGAGACGTTCCAGGCGACAAACTCAGCCAGTTCGCGATCGAGAAAAGGAACTCGAACTTCCACGGACGAGGCCATGCTCATCTTATCGTTGTAGGTGAGGTTCAGGCTGGTCATGAAAATCTTGGTATCGAGGTACAGCATCTGGTGCAGGAAGTCTGCATCTTGCACACGATCGAAAGCAGCACGGTGCTGGTTGCCGGCGTCCCACGCGGAATTCTCGGCGGCAAAGTCAGAAGTGTAGAGGCCGGATTTCTGACCTTCATCAAGATAAGTGCAATTCGCGATGAAGCGGTCAACCGGATTGAGGGACGCGCTACGGGCCATCTTTTTGGCCAGGCGCAACATTCCCTTGAGCGGCGTTCCGCGCAAGCTAGGCAGCGCGGTGAGAGCGCGCTCTGCGGCGTTGCGGGCAGCCGACGGCACTCTGCCATACGCCTGCGCCCAGTAGTGCGCCATGTGCTTCCTGTATCCGGCGAACAGTTCGTCGCCGCCTACGCC
>Ga0209488_10005044_pt1 | contig 10183 bp, 8 predicted proteins | sample Rivendell_Oct201_8_FD_188349 | JGI IMG/M metagenome (GOLD analysis project Ga0209488, IMG submission 188349) | Vadose zone soil microbial communities from the Eel River Critical Zone Observatory, Northern California, USA -... | ecosystem: Environmental > Terrestrial > Soil > Vadose zone >... | reverse complement strand
CAGGAATGGTTCATGGCGAATCGAGCGTACCGGCTGCTGAATCGGCCGTCGGTTTCCGTCTAAGTCTTGGGCACCGTCTGGTTCAGGAGCAGCCAATACAATCCCAGCTGGCTCACGGCGTTGACGAACGCGCCAAATTCGACCGGCTTTCGCACATAGCTGTTTGCCCCCGACTGGTAGCTCTTGAGCATGTCCTCGTCTTCGCTTGACGATGTGAGGACCACGGTGGGTATCAGCTTGGTTCTCGCGTCCGCCCGCACGCGCTGAAGCACGTCGAGGCCGGAGAGCTTCGGCAGCTTGAGATCGAGCAGGATCACCGCCGGCATGGCGGACAGATCGCGACCCTGGTAGGCGCCTTGGCCGAAGAGGTAATCGAGCGCCTCCTTGCCGTCGCGAGCGACAACGATTTCGTTCGCGATATTGGCTTTCCTGAGGGCCCTTGTCGTCAGCTCCTCGTCGTCGGGGCTGTCTTCCACCAGCAAAATTGTCTTTTCAGCCATGAGCATCCTCATAGATTAGCCTGAATGGCCAGCGTTCCCTTGGCGAGCAGCGCAACGACGCCCGTCGCGTCGCAGGGGCGTGCAAACAGATACCCCTGCCCCTCGTCGCATCCGTGCTTCCGCAGGAAATTCAGCTGCTCGGCGGTTTCCACGCCCTCTGCGATCACGCGCAGGCCGAGCGTATGACCGAGCGAGATGATGGCCTGCGCGATCGCAGCGTCGCGCCCCCCTTTGGAGACCTTCATCACGAAGGCGCGGTCGATCTTCAGGCAGTCCACGGGCAGCCCCGAGAGGTAGCTGAGGCTCGAATAGCCGGTGCCGAAGTCGTCCACGGCGATGTCGACGCCGAGGGCCTTGAGGCGCTCCAGGATCGAAACGGCCTTCTCGCGGTCGTCGATCAGCGCGCTTTCCGTCAGCTCCAGCTCGAGAAAGGCCGGGGCGATGCCGTGGGCGCGCAATGTTCCGGCGACCGCATCCACGAACCCCTCGCTTTTGAACTGGCGGGCCGAAACGTTCACCGCCATGCGGATCGCCAGGCCGTTGCTGTGCCACTCGGCGAGGTTGCGGCAGGCCTGCGCCAGCGCCCAGACCCCGAGGGACTGGATCAGGTCCGACTCCTCGGCGATGGGAATGAACACCGCAGGCGATACCGGGCCGCGCTCGGGATGCGTCCAGCGCATGAGCGCCTCGACGCCGACAATCCGGTTGTCGGCGATGTCGATCTGCGGCTGGTAGTGAAGCTCGAGCTGCTTGTGGGCGATCGCCGAGCGCAGGTCGTTTTCGAGCTCCACGCGATCGATCACCTGGCGGGTCATTGCCGCCGCGTAAAACTGGAAGGCGTTGCCGCCCTGCGCCTTGACGCGACTCAGCGCCGCGTCCGCGTTGCGCAGGAGCACATCGAAGTCTTCGCCATCCTTCGGGAAAATGCTTGCGCCCATGCTGAGCGTCATGTGCATGTCGCGCCCTTCCACCGAGAACGGCGCCAGCATGGCTTCGCGGACCTTGCGCGCGACGGTCATCACGTCCTCCGGCCGCGCAAGGTCGGAGGCGAGCACCGCAAAGGTGGCATCGCCGAGGCGAGCGGCCGTGTCCCCTTCGCGGATGGCGGAGGTCACGCGCTCGGCCACCAGCTTGAGAAGCGTGTCTCCGGCGGAATGCCCATAGCTGTCGTTGAGCAGCTTGAACCGGTCCACATTGAGGACCGCCAGGCCGCAGCTGCGCCCGGTGCGCCTGGCGTGCGTCATGGCCTGGGAGGTGCGATCGCCCAGCAGGCTGCGGTTCGGCAGCGACGACAAGGCGTCGTAGTTCGCGAGGTACTTCAGGCGCGCCTCGTAGGCCTTGCGCTCCCGGATATCCCGCGCGATGGAGGAGTAGAAGCGAATTCCGGTGCCGTCCCGCGTACGGTGGGCGATGAGCACATGCGAGACCGGGATCTCCTTGCCCTCCGGGCCCAGAATGGCCGTCTCGCCCTCCCAGATTCCATTTCGGGCGGCCGTCGGCCGGGCCTCCTTGTCGATCAACTCCTGGACCCAGACCGGATAGACCGCTGAAGCCGCCTGTCGCGGAAGTTCCTGCGCGTGAATGCCGGCGAGACGCCGGCCCGCGGCGTTCAGGTAAATCAGCCTGCCATCGGGGTCGGCCACGCCGACATAGTCGCTGGTGGCCTCGAGAATCTCGACCAGGCGGGCCCGCTCCTCTTCCGCCTTGCGCACTCGCGCCCGGTCCGCCGCTTCGCCGAGCGCGCGCTTTACCGCGGTGCCGAGCCTGCGCATGTTGTTTTTCAAAACGTAGTCCGTGGCCCCGAGCCGGATCGCCTCTATCGCCCGCTCCTCGCCGATGGTCCCGGAGAGAAAGATGAAGGGTACGTGCGGCGCGCATTCCCGGGCCACCCGCAGCGCGCTCAGGCCGTCGAACCCCGGCATGGAAAAGTCCGACAGGATCACGTCGGGCGTCAAGGCGCTCAGCGCCCCGCGCATCGTGTCTTCGGACTGGACGCGCTGCCACAGCGCATCCAGGCCGTCATTCTTCATGGCGCGGAGCGCGAATTCGACGTCGTCCGCCGAGTCCTCGACGAACAGGACATTGACCAGTGTGCGTTGCGTCATGCCGCCGCCTCCGCCGCGATCGGTTCCGGCGCGCCCGTTTCAGCCGCGGGCGCCAGGGTGAAGAAAAACACCGCCCCCTTGTCCGGCTTTGCCTCGGCCCAGATCCTCCCGCCGTGGCGATGGACGATGCGCTGGACGGTCGCGAGGCCGATGCCGGTGCCCTGATATTCCTGGGGGGAATGCAACCTCTGGAACGCGCCGAAAAGCTTGTCCGCGTAAGCCATGTCGAAGCCTGCGCCGTTGTCGCGCACGAAGAACGTGCTTCGTTTCCCTTCGCGAAGGCAGCCCACCTCGATGCGCGGCTCGTCTTTTCTGGAGGTGAATTTCCAGGCGTTGCCGATCAGGTTCTCCAGCGCCGCGCGCACCAGCCTGGAATCGGCGCGTCCCTGCATGTCCTCCCAGATCGACACGGCCACCGCCCTGCCGGGCTCGCGCAGCTGCAGCTCGCCGACCACCTGCTGGGCGATTTCGCCGAGGTTCACATCCGCGAGCTGCAGCTCGGTGCGCGAGACGCGCGAGAGGTTCAGCAGGTCCTCGATCAGCTGGCCCATGCGCTGGGTGGAGGAGCGGATCCGCTCCAGGTAGCGCTGGCCCTCTTTCGGCAGCTCGCCGGAGAAGTCTTCCAGCAGTGCCTGGCTGAATCCGTCTATCGCGCGCAGCGGCGCGCGCAGATCGTGGGAGACCGAGTAGCAGAACGTCTCGAGCTCGCCGTTGGTGTACTCGAGCTGTGAGGTGCGCTCCTTCACGCGCTGCTCCAGCCTGGCATTGAGCTCGCGAATCTCTTCCTCGGCGCGCCGCCGCTCCCCGACTTCCGCGGAGAACTGGAGGTTGGAAGCCTCGAGCTCGCGCGTCGCGCGCTCGATCTCGGCGAGCATGGCGTTGACGCTTCGCGCGAGCATGCCGATTTCGTCCTTGCTCCGCTCGTCGGCGCGCAAGGCGAAATTGTGCTTCTCCGTGATCTCCGCCGCGACCGTCGAGATGGCGAGCAGCGGCGCCACCACCACGCGATGGACCCAGCGCGAAAAGAGCAGCGCCACGACCATCGCGACGGCCGTCACCAGCGCGGCGATGCCGAGGTAGGCGAGCAGGCGATCGTAGAGCTCGTACTCGGCGCGAATGTAGACGGTACCCAGGATCTCGCCGTTGCTCACGACCCGCTTGAACACGACGACCGAGTCGCGCTCCACCCGCGCTCCGTCCGCCTCGGGAAGCTGCGGGAAGGGCGCCTCGTCGGGAAGCGCAAAGCCGACGAATTGCCGTCCGCGCGCGTCATAGATTGCGGCGGCCCGGATCTTCGGCCGGGCGCGCAGCAGCTCCAGGTTCTCGCGCGCCACGCGGGCGTCGTCGAACGTCAGCGCGGGCGCGGTGGTCCGGCCGAGGAAGTCCGCCTGCGTCGTCATGTCCGCGATCCAGCCGCGGTGGTAGAGCCACAGGTCGTAGCTGATCATCGCGGCGATGGCGACCAGCAAGGCCGCAAGCGTGGTGGCGAACTTCATCGCCAGGATCTTGTGACGGATGGAGTGGCGCGCTTGCATGGTCGCTAGGCCGCCACGACTTTCCTCGCCACCGCGAGCAGCCGGGCGCTTATTTTCAGCTGGCCGCGCCCGGCCGGCGCGAGCGCGACGTCGAAGCGGACCTTGTCGTCGACGGCGATGAAATTGATCATGCTGCCCGAGGCGAGGGCGTTCTCGGTCTCGGTGACCGTCAGCACCGGCTGCCCGTCGGTCGCGCTCATGATCTCGCCCAGACGAAGCGACTCCGACCTGCCGACGAACAGCATATGCAGGTTGGCGAGGCTGTCGCCGCGGCGAATGCGCCGCACGGATACCGGCCGGCCCTTGATGGTCCGCTCCGCGACCACGCGCTCGAGCTCCGCCGCGATGTCATCGGCGCCCAGCACGCCGATCGTGAACCGGCCGCCGGAACGCTCGAGCGCGCTCGGCGGCCACTCGACGAAGTCGCCGAACTTGTACAGGAAGGCGGCCTTGATCTTGACTTCCGCCTCCCGGCCGGCGCTCTGCGCGATCGCGGACAGCGCCGGCAGCAGCAGCGCGAGAAGCAGGAGGCGCCGCGTCACGGAGACCATTTGAGCCTCAGGAAAAGGCCGCGCTCGATTTCAAGGCGCGAGGCCGCGGCGCCGAATTCCGCATGGCGCCGGTCGAACATGTTCTGGAGCGTCGCGGAGGCCTCGAAGTCGCGCCGCAGGCGCCACGCGAAGCGGGCGTCGACCGCGGTGTAGGCCGGAACCCTCGGGTTGGGCAGCTCGCCGACGCGCCGCGCCATGAGGTCCAGCTGCTGTTCGCTCGTCAGGTCGAGCGATGAGCGCAGCGTGAACTGGTGCTTCGGATCGTTGCCTGCCGCGGCGATGCCGGTGATGTCGCCGCTGCCGGGCTTCACGCGCAGATCCTCCGTGAGGAACAGCGCGCCCGCGCTCAGGCGCCAGGCGCGCGAGACCTGATAGGTGCCCCAGCTCTCGAGCCCCCGGGTCTTGCCTTCCATCTTGTTGCCGAGCACGAAGGTTCCCGCGCCCGCCGGCTCGACGGTGCGCAGGTGATCGTAGATCGCGTAGAAGCCGGTCACCGAATACGAAAGACGCGCCGAAGGCTGCGCGCGATAGCCGAGCTCGAACACCTTGGCGATTTCGGAGCGGAAATCGGGGCCTCCGGCGAGGAAGAACGGCGGCTGACCGGGCGCGAAAAGCTCGCGGTCCAGGCGCGACGGGGCGCGCACCGCGCGCGAGAGCGCGCCCCAGACCAGCTCGCTCGGCTCGGGCTTCCAGGCGAGCCGCAGCGAGGGCAGAAATTCCCAGCCGGTGTAGGGGTTCGATTCCATTTTTGCGCCGAGCGTAAGGCGCAGCCGCTCCTGCAGGGTGATCTCGTCCTGCAGAAAGGCGTTGGTCCATTTCAAGGTCTTCGAAGCAGGCAGGAACGCCAGCGTGGCGCTGTTCGTCACATGATCGTAGGAGCGCCGGTGGCCTCCGCCCCAGGTGAGCGCGTGCCCGGGCAGCGCCTGGAATCCGTGCTGCAGGTCCAGGTCGAGCGTATCGAGGCGCTCGCCGAAGCTGCCCGGCACGTCGCGCGTCGTGTTGTCGATGTAGGCCTGCAGCTGCAAACGCTCGGTGGCGGCGAGCTGGCGATTCCAGCGCGCGAGCACATTGGCGCCGGAGAAGTGGGCATCGGCGCCCGTTGTCCCTTGCTGGTCGGAACCGCGATAAGCGTCGCCTTGCAGGGTGAACTGGGAGGCGGCCGCCCCCCAATCGCCTCGAAATCCGGCCTGGCCGTTGTGCCACTCGTCGGGCACCGCAGCGCCGTTTGCCCGCACGCCGTGCTGGCCTTCAAAGAACTTGCCGTAGACGCGCACGGCGCCGCCGCCCTCCAGCGCGAAGCCTTGCCGCGCGGCGACGCCGCGCTCGAGATTGCCGAATCCCGCCTCGGCCACCGTGCCCACCGTGCCGGTGGCGCGGCGCGTGATGACGTTGATGACGCCGTTGACCGCATTCGCGCCCCACTGGGTCGCGCCCGGCCCGCTGATCACCTCGATGCGCTCTATGTCTTCGAGCAGCGTGTCCTGCGCGTCCCAGAAAACGCCGGAGAAAAGCGGCGTGTAGATCGTGCGCCCGTCGATCAGGACGAGCAGCTTGTTGCCGACGGCGTTGTTGAACCCGCGCGCGCTGATCGCGTACTGGCGCGCATCGATCCGCGCCACCTGGAGATTGGGCGCGAGCCTCAGGGCCTCGGGCAGGCTGGTGGCCCCGGACCTGCGGATGTCCTCTCCGGTGATGACAAAGAGCGAAGCCGGCGCGTCCGCCAGGCGCTCGGCCCGGCGCGAAACCGAAGTCACCTCGAGATTGGCCAGCTCCTCGAGGCTGAGATCCGCCAGGTCTTCGGCGCGCGCCGCTGAAGGCGCGGCAGCGAGCAGCGCCGCCAGGACGAAAAGCCGCGGACCATGTGCCGTCCTCATTTTCCCTATCCCCTTGTACGGCATTGTTTTTATCTGATACCTCACTTTGCCCTGTTGCACCGGGCCGAACAGACACAGAAGCAGCAGACTACGACTGCAACAGGAGTCCGTCTGTGGAACTTTGCAGAAATCGCCGGAAGATTTGCCCCATCATGTGGGAAATGCCGGCCGCGACAATGAAAAAAAGCGTCACGCGCTACGAGGAGCTGGCAGACCAGCTTTCCTCCCAGATCAGGGCGGGCCTCTTTCTACCCGGCGAGCGCCTGCCGTCCGTGCGCAGCTCCGGCCGCGTGCATGAGCTGAGCTCCAACACCGTGCTGCAGGCGTATCACCTGCTCGAGGACCGCGGTGAAATCCGCGCGCGGATCCGCTCGGGCTACTACGTGGCGCCGCAAGCCCCGTCATCGCCGGAAAAGGCGATCGAGCCGGCCGGAGCCGACAAGGCGCGTCCCGGCAGCATCGCGGAGCTCGCCTTCGACCTTTATAGAAATGCGAAGGCGCCGGGGCACGTCCAGTTCGGCGCGGGATGGCCGAGCGCCGAGCTTTTCCCCCTCGCCAAGCTCACGCGCGCGCTGAAGACGAGCGTGCAGGGGCTGAATTTGAACGCCTGGCCGGTCTACATTCAGGATGCGAACAGCGAGCTGTCGCGCTATATCGCGCGGCGCAGCCTGCAATGGGGTTTCGACGGCACGGCCGACGACGTCGTGGTGACTAGCGGCGCCCTGGAAGGACTGCTTCTATGCCTGAGAGCGGTCGCGAAGCCGGGCGACACCGTCGCGGTCGAGACCAGCTCGAGCTACATGCAAAGGTGCGCCACGGAACAGTTCGGATTGCGCACGGTGGAAATCCCCACCGATCCGCAACACGGCGTGAGCCTGCCGGCCCTGGCGGCCGCGCTGAAGAAGGGACGCATCCGGGCCTGCCTCTTCACGCCCAACTTCCACCATCCTCTCGGGGCTTCGATGCCGGAGGCGAAAAAGCGCGAGCTGGTGGCGCTGCTCGCCAGGCACGAAGTGCCGCTGGTCGAAAACGATGTTCTGGGCGAGCTTCACCACGCGCAGGACCGGCCCAAGCCCGCCAAGGCCTACGACCGCAAAGGGCTGGTGCTGTACTGCTCGAGCTTTTCCAAATCCCTTGCGCCGGGCTTCAGCGTCGGGTGGGCCCTTCCGGGACGGTTCACCAAGTTCGTCCGGCGCGCCAAATGGACCACCAACACGAGCTCCGGAATCACCACGCAGACGGCGGTTGCCGAATACCTGAAGCAGGGCGGATACGAACACCACCTTCGGCGTCTGCGCCGCTCGCTCGCCTCATTGCAGGTCCAGGCGGTCCAGGCGCTTCGCCGGCACATGCCCTCCGGCACCGTGATCGTGCCCCCCGCGGGCGGCTACCTGCTGTGGGTGCAACTGCCGCGACCGCTGAACGCCGCCGCGCTGTACCGCCTCGCGCTCCAAAAAAAGATCACCATCGCGCCCGGCGCCATTTTCGGCAGCTCCCCGCACCACCAGAATTGCTTCCGCCTCAACTACAGCCAAAGCTGGACTCCGCGCATCGAGGCCGCCATCGGAACCCTGGGACAAATCGCTTCGAGCATGCGCCGTTAAGGGCGATTTCGCTACCCAATGGCGCTCAGGGGCCTCATCGCGGCCCGGTGTACTGCAGGATCCAGAGGCCCTGGTTCTTCTCGGTGACGTAGATGTAGCCGCGCGCGTCGACCAGCACATCCTCGGCCTGCGCGACGAGCTTCGTCGGCAGCGGCCCATAGCGCCGCGTCGGGTCGGGCGGCAGGAAGTAGCCCACCTCGCGCGGCGCTCTCGCGTCCGAGATGTCGACGATGCGCAGACCCGCGTTGAAGTACGTCAGATACACGAGCTTGTCCGAGCGCTCGACGAACGGGTTGTGCGTCAGCTGGTTCTGGTTGTGCGGGCCGAACCGGCCGCCCTTGTCGCAGAAATTCTTGTAAGGCGCGCCCGCCGGCGGCACCGGCAGCGGAAAGAGCGACAGCAGCGCGGGCTTCGCCGGATCCGCGATATCGACGAGCGACGCATGGTTGAGCGGCTCCTTGCAGTCCTCGCGGATCGCCTCGGAGTTCACCACCGCGATCTTGCGGCCCGGCAGCGGCAGCACGCTGTGCATCCCGATCGCGCCGAGGAACGGCGGCGTGAAGCCGAGCCGGCTGACGAGCTTCGGATGCGCGAGCTCGCCGATGTCGAGCACGATGAGGCCCGCGGCTCCGTAAGGAAGATAGACGAGCGAGCCCTCGACGTGCGGCGGCCCGTGCAGCGACACCTCGCGCTGCGGCTGCTCGCCGCCCGCCACGTGCTGCCCCGGCACCCACCAGCGCGCGACCTCGACCGGCTTCGCCGGATCGCCGATGTCCACGATCACATAGATGTTGCCGCTGTAGCCCGGCATCCCCGCCGCCAGATGCATGTAGCGCCCGCCCGCATAAGAGTTGCGGTGCGTGCCGGTGCCGCCGGTCTTGTACTGGCCGAGCCGTTGCGGCTTCACCGGATCGGCGAGACTCCAGATCAGCACGCCCTCGTCGTTCGGCTGCGCCGGGTCGCCGCCCCACCCCTGCCCGATCTTCTCCAGCGCCGTGACCATCTTGTCGCCGCCGATCTCCATCTGGATCGTCCACGTGTTCGCCGGGCCCGGAACGAACGCCGCCACGGCCGGCTTCGCGGGATCGGTCACGTCGAGGATCGTCCAGCCGCGATGCCAGAGATGGCCCGCGTAGAGATACCAGCGCCCGTTGCGCTGCTGGACGGAAAGCTTGAACGGCGGACGGCCGTCCACTTCGCTGTAGCCGACCACGCGGACATTGCTGCTCGTCAGCGCTCCGGGCGGGATCTGAGCGAAGGCGCTCGAGGCGGCGAGGCCGCCGATGAAACACGCGGCGGCGAGGAGCATGGATGCACTACGCATAGGCGTTTCCTTGGGGGTCGTCAGGCCCGCGAATGCTACTGCCAGCGCGAGCTTTACCTCAAGCGTCAGCCCAGCAGCTCCTCCAGCAGCCAGATCGGCACCGGCTTGACGACGTGCAGCTCGCAGCCGGCGGCCAGCGATCTGGCGCGGTAGTCGTCCTGCCCGAATGCCGTGAGAGCAATCAGGCGCGTATGGGCCAGCTCTGGAATCTGCGTGATACGAGTGCTCACCTCGAATCCGTCCATGCCTGGCAGCGCGAGGTCGAGCAGCACGAAGTCAGGGCGAAAACGCCGCGCCACTTCCAGCGCCACATAACCGTTGATGGCGTAATCGACCGTGTGACCCATATCGGCGACCAGCAGCGCCAGGCTATGAACCGAATCGAGATTGTCTTCGACGATCAACACGCGCTTGGGCGAAGTGGTCCTCTTGACGATCTTTGAGAGGGGATACGGCGCGGGCCACGGTTTATCGGGCGGGGGCACATCGCCGGGCGAGACAAGCCCGCCACCGGGCGCTCCGGTGATTCCTTCCGCCAGCATGCTCTTGCCCATCCGCTCACTCTTCGCTATAAGCGATACGGCTCGTAGCAAGCTTCATACCGCGCCACGCAGGGCCCACGGAATCATATTTCAGAGGTGGGGTCCAACGGGACCTGGGCCGCTCGTCGCCTTGCTTTTCCATATTGCA
>Ga0209488_10005042_pt1 | contig 10191 bp, 7 predicted proteins | sample Rivendell_Oct201_8_FD_188349 | JGI IMG/M metagenome (GOLD analysis project Ga0209488, IMG submission 188349) | Vadose zone soil microbial communities from the Eel River Critical Zone Observatory, Northern California, USA -... | ecosystem: Environmental > Terrestrial > Soil > Vadose zone >... | reverse complement strand
GAAGACCGGCCTCGGGCCAAGCATTTTTGGCGAGGCGGCGAAAGGCCTCGGCTATCACCCGTTCCCGCTGCCGGTCGCGACCGCGAGCGCGCCTTACGTCAACCCGGAAGGATTGACCCTCGGCGCCTGCCAGTATTGCGGCCACTGCAACCGCACCGCCTGCGAGGCCAACGCCAAGGCGTCGCCCAACATAACGGTGATGCCGGTGCTGCGCGCCGAGCCGAAATTCGAGCTGCGCACCCGCGCCTTCGTGAGCCGGCTGATCTACGACAAGGCGGCCCGCAAGGTCACCGGCGTGGTCTACACCGACATGCGCAGCGGCGAGGAATTCGAGCAGCCGGCCGGCATCGTGGTGCTGTCCTCATACGTGTTCGGCAACACCCAGCAGCTGCTGCTGGCCGGCATCGGCGAGCCTTACGATCCCGCCACCGGCAAGGGCACGGTGGGCAAGAATTACGGCTACCAGTTCGAGGCGGGCGGCGAGGCCTTCTTCGACGACAAATGGATGAATCCCTTCATCGGCGCGCCCGGCATGTCGGTGGCGCTCGATGATTTCAACGGCGAGAATTTCGACCACGCCGGGCTCGGCTTCTTCGGCGGCGGCTACATCGCCTGCAGCAACGGCGGCGCGCCGCCGATCGGCGGGCGGGCGGTGCCGCACGGAACGCCGCGCTGGGGCTCGGAGTGGAAGCGCGCGACCGCCAAATGGTATCACCACTTCACGCGCTTCAACACGCAGGGCTCGGTCTACGCCAATGCCAAGAACTTCATGGACCTGGACCCGACCTACAAGGACGCGCTCGGCCGCCCGCTTGTCCGGCTCACCTACAACGGCACCGACAACGATCACAAGATGTCGCGCTACCTGGTGGGCAAGCTCGAGGGCATCATCAAGGCGATGAACCCGACCCATTACGAGGTGCATCAACGGCCGAAGAACTTCACCATCGTGCCCTACCAGTCGACCCACAACACGGGCGGCACCATGATGGGCGCCGATCCGGCGTCGAGCGTGGTGAACCGCTATCTGCAGTCGTGGGACGCGCACAATCTGTTCGTCCTCGGCGCTTCCGTGTTTCCCCAGCAGCACGGCTACAATCCGACCGGGACGGTCGGCGCGCTCGCCTATTGGTCGGCGCAGGCGATCACGACGCAATACATCAAGAAACCCGGGCCGCTGGTGCAGGCGTGACCCCGACAGAAGGGCAAGGAAACGTGACATGAAGGGTAATGTGTCTGTGAATTCGCGCCGTCGTTGGCATGTGGCCGTTGCGGTGCTGGCGACGATGCTGCCAGGGGCGCCGGCGCTGGCCGCCGACATTGCGCATGGCGAGGAGGTTTATCGCGCCTGCGCGGCCTGCCACACCGAAAAGCCGGATGCGCTCGGGCCCAGCCTCAAGGGCGTGATCGGGCGCAAGTCGGCCGCGCTGGAGGATTATCGCTACTCCAACCCGATGCGGCGGGCGAACCTGGTGTGGGACGAGACGAATTTGCGCCAGTTCCTGGCCGACCCGCAGGGAAAGGTCGCCGGCACCCGCATGCCGTTCGGCGGCCTGGGTGATCCCAGGGATATCGACGACGTGGTCGGGTATCTGGCTACGCTGAAGTAGCGTTTGTGGCCCGCGGGGCGGGAACAAGGGACCCCCCAGGCCGGGGTGGAACTGCCCGGCGGGATCGTGTAGACAGCCGCCCGGCATCCTCGATTCATGGTTGGTCGCATTTCGACGGCGAACCGGTCTCCACTTCGCCGGAAAATGCTCTATATGACGTCGACCGGCCGGTGGCCGGCCATTTGGTTATGAACGGACGAGTTCAATGCATACGGTTGTGATCGTGATCCATCTCATGCTGGTGCTCGCCCTGATCGGGGCCGTGCTGCTGCAGAAATCCGAGGGCGGCGGGCTCGGCATCGGGTCGACCGGCGGTTTCATGACCAGCCGCGGCTCCGCCAATGTGCTCACCCGCGCGACCGCCATCCTGGCGGCCGGATTTTTCGCGACCAGCCTGATCCTGTCGATCCTCGCGAGCCACGACCGCAAGCCGAGCTCGATGATCCAGGCGCCCGCCCAGCAGGGCAGCCCGGGCGCGCCGGCGCCGCTCGGCCAGGGCGGCGGCGTGCTCGACCAGCTTCAAGGCGGCGCCGGCCAGCAGCCCGCACCGCCGCCGGCGCCGTCCGGACCGCAGGTGCCACGGTCGCAGTAAGGGCGGCCGTAGGCGGCCGCGGCCGCCCAACGTCATCGCGGCGGCTGCGCCTGAATTTTCTTCTGCGCGCTGATATCGAGCGACGCCGGGTCGCCGGCGTGGTGCAACCCGAAGCCGATCGCCACCGCGAGCCCGAGCGCCACCACAGCCAGAATGAGCTTTCCGCGTAGACGCAACGCGGAGAGCCGGTTGGTGCCGGCGGATAACAATCCAGGCTCTGCCGGCACTGCCTGCTCCGGCCATCGGCTCGGTTCATCCCCCGCCGGGGCATGGAGCGCGGCCGCCACCGGGCCCGGCTTGGCGCCGCGCAGGCGGAAATAGATCTGACCGGCGATCAGGATCACGCAGATGGCGATGAACACCGCGCTGATCGGCCGCTCGACGAAGATCGCGAGGTCGCCGCGCGAGATCAGCATGGCGCGGCGGAAATTCTCCTCGAAGCGCGGCCCCAGCACGAAGCCGAGCAGGATCGGCGCCGGATGGAAGCCGAGCCGCAGCAGCACATAGCCGAGGATTCCGATCACCAGCGTCTCGCCGACCTGGAACATGTCGTTGTTCGCCGCATAAACGCCGATGCAGACGAAGAACAGCGCGCTCGGATAGAGGTAGCGATACGGGATGGTCAGCAGCTTCACCCAGACGCCGATCAGCGGCACGTTGAGCAGCACCAGCAGGATGTTGCCGACCCAGAAGCTGGCGACCAGGCCCCAGAAGATATCCGGATGCTGCGTGATCAGCTGCGGCCCCGGCACGATGCCCTGGATCATCAAGGCGCCGAGCAGCAGCGCCATGACGGCGTCGCCCGGGATTCCGAGACTCATGGTCGGGATGAAATCCCCCTGCACCGACGAATGGGTCGAAGCCTCCGGGCAGACCACGCCCTCGATCGCCCCATGGCCGAAGCGTTCCGGGGTCTTCGATATCTTCTTCTCGGCCGCATAGGACACGAAGGACGCGATGGTGGGCCCGGTGCCCGGTATGAGGGCGCACAGGCTGCCGATGATGGTCCCGCGCAGCATCGGGAAGAAGGACTGCTTCAGGTCGGCCTTGGAGGGCCGCATGTCGCGCAGCCGCACCTTGGAATATTTGGTGTTGGTCTCGACGATTTGGTTGATGCTGTTCATGAATTCGGCGATGCCGAACAGGCCGAGCGCGAGCGCGATGAGCTCGATGCCGTCGTCGAGCTGGGCCAGCCCGAAGGTGAACCGCTCCGAGCCGGTCTCGATGTCGGATCCGACGATGCCGAGCATCAGCCCGAGCACCGTCATGGCGACGCCCTTGATCGGAGAGCCGCGCGCCAGCGTCGAGCCGGCGAGCAAGCCCAGCAGCATGAGCGAGCAGATTTCCGCCGGACCGAATTGCAGCGCCGCCCGCACCAGCAAGGGCGACAGGAACACCATCTCGGTGATGCCCCAGGACGCGCCCACGAAGGACGCCAGCACGGTCACCCCGAGCGCCACCCCGCCGCGACCCTGCTTGGTCATCGGATAGCCGTCGAGGCAGGTGACCGCGTGCGGCGGGTGGCACGGCAGGTTGAGCAGGATCGAGCAGATCGCGCCGCCATACTGGGCGCCGTACATCACGCCGGCCAGCATCAGGATGGCGCCCACCGGCTTTATGCCGAAGGTCAGCGGCAGCAGGATCGAGATCGTCGCCAGCGGCCCCATGCCGGGCAGCACGCCCACCATGTTGCCGATCAGCACGCCGATGAAGCAGAACATCAGATTGTGCGGCTCGAGCGCGACGCCGAAGCCGTACCACAGGTCCGTCAGGGAGGTGAGGATCACAGGCCCCTCCATTCCAGAACCGGAATCGGAACCTGCAGCACGTAGGAGAACAGCCCGACCCCGAAGACCGTCACGGCGAGCGCCAGCACGAGGGCGCTTTTCCATGTCGCCGAACGATCACCCAGCGCGGAGACGAACACGCAGGCGAAGGTGGCGGGGGCGAGACCGCCATAGCTGCCGAAGACGATGAAGCAAAAGGGCCCGGCCAGAATGCAGAGCCAGCCCAGCCACTGCGGGTTCTCCGGGAGAATGCGCTCGTCCGCGCCATCGGGTTCGGCGAGCGCGCCGGCCGCGATGACGAGCCCGAGAAAAACAAGGATGACGCCGAGCACGGTGGGCAGGAAGCCCGGGCCCATATGCATCAAGGAGCCGACCCGGTAGGCCGGACCCTTGAGCACCATGACCAGACCGAACAGGATCATGAGGCCGCCGGCGTAAAAATCGCGTTTGCGCACGAGGCGGCGGCCGAGCTCGATGACGAGCGAGGGGTGGCGAGACTGCTGCAACGTTTCCTCCTGCCGAATTTGGCCAGCAGAAATCGTCGCCCCGGCCTGTCATATCGCCGATTTCGGCAGCCGAAACAATGGTTCGAATTGGGTGGCTGCAACCCGACGGGGTGACCGGACGCCGCGGCGCGCCGCGCCGTCGATCCCCTCTCTATGACCCAGGCGGTTCCAGCTTTCGCGCGCATGCGGCATCGATCCGGCATTGCTCGCGGCGCGCGAGGCAGGGCCGTGAAAGCGTTTGCGTCGGGACACCGAGGTTCCTATATAACCCGCGATCTGCTCACGAGAATCTTCGCGACCGGCGGTCGATCCGGTTCCCCAGGAATTTTTGTCCCAGGCCCTCGTCGAATCGACTTCGGCGGGCTAAACGTTGGTTCCCATGGCGCGGTACATATTCATCACCGGCGGCGTGGTCTCATCGCTTGGCAAGGGTTTGGCATCGGCGGCGCTCGGCGCGCTGCTGCAGGCGCGCGGCTACAGCGTGCGGCTGCGCAAGCTCGATCCCTATCTCAATGTCGATCCCGGAACCATGTCGCCCTATCAGCATGGCGAGGTGTTCGTCACCGATGACGGCGCCGAGACCGATCTCGACCTCGGGCATTACGAGCGCTTCACCGGCCGGCCCGCGAGCCGGCAGGACAACATCACCACCGGCCGCATCTATCAGGAGATCCTCGCCAAGGAGCGGCGCGGGGATTACCTCGGCGCCACCATCCAGGTGATCCCGCATGTCACCAATGCGATCAAGGATTTCGTGCGCGACGGCAACGACGGCGTCGACTTCGTGCTGGTCGAGATCGGCGGCACGGTCGGCGACATCGAGGGCCTGCCGTTCTTCGAGGCGATCCGCCAGCTCGGCAACGACCTGCCGCGCCGCCAGGCGATCTACATCCACCTCACCTTGCTGCCCTTCATCCCGTCGGCCGGCGAGCTCAAGACCAAGCCGACCCAGCACTCGGTCAAGGAGCTGCGCTCCATCGGCATCCAGCCCGATATCCTGCTCTGCCGCACCGACCGGCCGATCCCGACCGAGGAACGCCGCAAGCTCGGCCTGTTCTGCAACGTGCGCGAAAGCGCGGTGATCGAGGCGCGCGACGTCGACAACATCTATGCGGTGCCCGAGGCCTATCACGCGGCCGGCCTCGACACCGAGGTGCTGGCCGCCTTCGGGGTCGATCCGACGCATGCGCCGGAGCTGGAACGCTGGGAGACCATCAACGACCGCATCCGCAACCCCGAGGGCGACGTCACGATCGCGATCGTCGGCAAATACACCGGCCTGAAAGACGCCTACAAGTCGCTGATCGAGGCGCTCTCGCATGGCGGCATCGCCAACAAGATCAAGGTCAAGCTCGATTGGATCGAGAGCGAGGTGTTCGAGCGCGAGGATCCGACGCCCTTCCTGGAGCACGTCAACGGCATCCTGGTGCCGGGCGGGTTCGGGCAACGCGGCGCCGAGGGAAAGATCCGCGCCGCCCGGTTCGCGCGCGAGCGCAACGTGCCGTATTTCGGCATCTGCTTCGGCATGCAGATGGCGGTGGTCGAGGCGGCGCGCAATCTGTGCGGAATCGCGGAGGCCAACTCGACGGAGTTCGGCCAGACGCCCGAGCCGGTCGTCGGCCTGATGACCGAATGGCTGCGCGGCAACGAACTGCACCAGCGCCAGCACGGCGGTGACCTCGGCGGCACCATGCGGCTCGGCGCCTACCCGGCGCTGCTCGCGCGCGGCAGCCGGGTGTCGGATATCTACGGCGCGACCGAGATCTCCGAGCGCCATCGCCACCGCTACGAGGTCAACACCAACTACAAGGGACGCCTCGAGCAGCGCGGCATGCGCTTCTCCGGCATGTCGCCCGACGGCGTGCTGCCGGAGATCATCGAATATGACGATCACCCGTGGTTCATCGGCGTCCAGTTCCATCCCGAGCTCAAATCGCGCCCGTTCGAGCCGCACCCGCTGTTCGCCTCCTTCATCGAGGCCGCCGTGGTGCGCAGCCGGCTGGTGTAGCTCCGGGCATATTCTCGTCGCTCGTAGCGGAGCACCCGTGAGGGAACCGACATGTGGCCTGGCGGGTACATCGCCATTGCACGATCCGAGAAACGCAATGTTGGCGTCAATGGGCGTCGCTGTGGCCGCCCCCGGATGACTGACGTGCAAAGTAGTCGTTGAGCCAGTTGAGAAGAGCTTCGAAGGCCGGCGACATCGCGTCCGACTGGTGGAGGACGATGGGCTCGCCGTCATCCTCTACTGTGATCGTGTAGCTCATCGGCGTCGGCACCGAGGCGGGCCTTGCTTGCGCTTTCGGAGGAGCCGGAGCGTTTCTCGCGGCGTCGACGAGCCGTGCCACGACGGCAGCCGCTTCCTTGGGCAATGCCCCGACGTCCACGGTCTTGGGCGGAAGGTTGAGGTAGATGGGGGCTCCCCAACCTCCGTGCGTTTTCAGGCTGATTTTCATTTCATGTCTTTGATAATCACTTTTTTCCTTTCAACGCAGCGACGTCTTTCGCCAGCGCCTTGACCTGTGCGGACAGGGCCTCGATTTGCTTGGCGAGCGTGGCCGGAGCATCCGTCTCGCGACCCGCCACTCCGCTGCGGCTCCGGGAACTGCCGAGTCCACCTAACGTGCCGCTGATCCGGATCCCAACGTCACGCCAGGCGGCCGCCACAGCTTGCTGCTCAGCGCTTCCGGTACCGTACAAGGTTACGGCTTTTGTAAAAGTGGTATCTGCAAACTCTTGGAATTCGGTTGTCGCGGTCGACGCTTTAAGGGCTTCGTACCAGATATGTCCAGGCGCCTCCCAGGCAAAACCGCCGATTCCGATAGCCGTCAGGTAGAACGCCCGGTTCGGAATGCCCGAATTGATATGCACGGCGCCGTTATCTCCATTCTCATCGTCCGGCAGGTGGACGTATTTGCTCATGTGGTCCGGCTGCGGATCCTTTCCGAACAATTCATTGTCATAGGCGTGGCCGGGCTCTTTCATCGAACGCAGGGCGTCCCCCGCGATTCCCGGCGTGAAAACTTCTGATCCAATGAGCCAGTCCGCTTCTTCTGCGCCCTGATTGAGCGACCATTGTTTAACCAGCGATCCGAATACGTCGGAAACGGACTCGTTGAGCGCGCCAGACTGATTGTGATATTCGAGCGCGGCGGTGAATTGGGTCACGCCGTGCGCCAATTCATGAGCAATGACATCGAGCGAGAGGGTGAAATCGGCAAAGATCCGTTGGTCGCCGTCACCAAACACCATCTCATGTCCGTCCCAGAACGCGTTATTGAATTTCACGCCTCGATGCACGTATCCATCAATCCGCATTCCGCGACCATCAATCGAGTTGCGGTCGAACACCGCCTTGTAGAATTCCCGGGTCTTTCCAAAGCCATCGAATGCGCGATTGACGGAATCGTCGCTCGATTCCGCGCCGTCCTCCGATCGCGCCAAGGTGGCGGATGGAAGATCCGTGCTGTTGCGGCAGTCAAAGATCGTTCGTCTGCCGTTGGCGGGACCAGAGGCAGCAGCGAACGCAGTCAGCACGCTACGCTCGCCGCGCAACTGGGCAGTCGACATGAGCGTGTTAAGCGCAGCTTGTCGGATTTCCCGGTCGCTGCTTTCCAGAAGCCTTCTGAGGATATGGGGTGGAGTTATGCAATTCAGGCAACGGCAAGACAGCCGAGCGATCCGGTCGCTGTGCTGTGTTGGCAGGTTATTTGTGTCGGACGGTATTCTCGCGACTACCATGGTACACTCCCTTTCGAGATGGTTCCTGGGCTCCGTGCGAATTCATTTGCTTTCAGGGCGAGAGACGCTCATTGGCAATGTCCCCTTAACATTGTGACGCCCACACGCATAACTTGCAAGCGCCGAACGGGAGGGTTCGGACGTGTATTGCCTTGATTGAATGGAATGTGATTCGGCTTGGCCGCATCGCGGCGCCGGCGCAAATGGAACGACCGTGGTCGTAAAATCTTGGTCGGGGCTTGTGGTGCCGGTCGCGGTGGAAAGCCAGCCCGGATCTCGATTCCATCGCGCAAGATGTAAAATCGCTTGGCGTCGCCGCTCGCGACGCCAAGCGATATGGTTTTGCCAGGCCGGCTTCGCGCCGTCAGTGCGCGAGCGGATCCGGGCGCATCTGCAGCTTGAACACGCGGGGCTGCTCCTTGGTGCCGTTCTCGGCGTGGAAGATCGTGCGGGTGCCGGACGTGGTCCACAGCCCGCGGCCCTTCCAGCCGCCGTTCGCATCGTCGATGCGGCCATCGACGTTCTTGGTGAAGAAGCCGAGCGGGTAGGGCACGCGCAGATCGACGAACTTGCCGTCCACCAGCGCCAGCAGCGACTCGCCGCCATTGGCCGAGGCGACCGGCACGTTGGCGCCCAGCCCCAGCGTGTTGAAGCGATCGACCCAGATGTAATAGGCGTGGTTGGCGCTGCCGGGGTCCTTCACGTCCTTGAACTGCGGGCCCGGCATTTGATAGAGCGTCCAGCCTTCCTGGCATTGCTTGCCGGTCACCGCCTCGGGTCCGCCGAGCGGTCCCTTGCACTTCTTGCGGTCGAAGCTCGCCATGTGGCCGCTCGAGAGCACCGTCCACACCACGCCGTCGCTGGTGAGATCGAGGCCGCGCGAGCCGTAGCCTTCCGGCGGCGGCACGAACAGCTCGGACAGCGCCGTTTCCGACGGGTTGGATCCCGGGATCAGATGGATGATGTAGCCGGGCTGATCCATGCGCGAGAAGCCGACATCCATCACCTGGCCCCAGACGGTGTCGTCGACCGGGCTGGGCTGCACGCCGTAGAAGGCCGCCATGACGCGCTTGTCCTTGGCCGGGTCGACCGGCTGGTTGGCCTCCACATAGTCGTCGCGTTTGCCGTTGCCGTTGGTGTCGACGATGATCGGCGTCCAGCCCTGCGCTTTCTGCTCGTCGCCGGTCTCCAGATACATTTTGGTATTGAGCCAGCCGACGACGCCGCTCTGCGGGCCGCCCGCGCTGGTCCACAGCGTGTTGTTGGCGTCGTGACCGAAATAGAGGTGGTGGGTCGGGAAGCAGGTGCTGATGAGCGACCACTTCTGGGTCTTCGGGTCATACATCGAAAGATGCCGCGGCGATTGATTGAGCGGCACCACCTTGGCGGAGGGATGATCGGAACCCTTCTTGCAGAAGTCCGGATTGTCGGCGCCCCGCACCCGGGCGGTGAACCAGGCCCGTCCCTGCTCGTCCATGATCGGGTTGTGGATGCTGGTATGGCCGTCCCAGATCGGCTCCTCGCCCCAATACACCGACGGCCCCATGATGTTGGTCTTGGTCGACGGCATCTTCGGGTCGAGATAGGGGTGCTTGATGACGGTAGCGGTGTGCTTGACCGGGTCGAGCACCGGAACCTCGTCGGTGCTCTCCTCCGGCGACCCGTAGATCAGCCCATTGGCGTTGATCGTCGGCTTGCGCTTGTCGGTCGAAATCTGGTCATGCAGGTAGTGCGTGGGCGTCGACCAGCCCCATTCGGTGATGACGACGTTGCGCTCGATGCCCTTCGGGCGTTCCGGCTTGGCGAAGGGCAGCTCGCCCTTGGCGACGCGGTCGGTCCAGTCGGCGTAGAGCGAGACGCCCTTGTCGGGGCCGAGGCGGGCGATCACGATCGACATGTTCTCCATCGCCTGCCCGGATTGCAGGCGGCGCGTCCACATCTCCTTCGAATCCTTG
>Ga0209488_10005041_pt1 | contig 10192 bp, 9 predicted proteins | sample Rivendell_Oct201_8_FD_188349 | JGI IMG/M metagenome (GOLD analysis project Ga0209488, IMG submission 188349) | Vadose zone soil microbial communities from the Eel River Critical Zone Observatory, Northern California, USA -... | ecosystem: Environmental > Terrestrial > Soil > Vadose zone >... | reverse complement strand
AATCTGATTGTCCTTTGCACATCCTGCCATCAAAAAGCCCATCGTCAATATTAGGACTGCTAATAGCGTCTGAAAATCTGTGGCGAACCTACTCTCGTATCGGCACCGAGACGGGAAGTTGTTCGCCTCCGCTAGAAGCACCCTTTCGGGATATGCCAGGTCCAAGCGTTTGAGAAGGTCTTGAATAATCGCATTCTTATGCCGCGAACGTTCATTGCTGCCCAGAATCCGACGGAACATGGTTCTCGGCCCTTCTTATTTTCTTTCAGCGCTGATTTTGCGGCCAGCGCGGACATTTCGCTTTCGATCCATTCATAGGTTTTTGCGATGGCGTCTTTTAAACGAACTGAGGACTTCCAGTCGAGATACTGTTTAATCTTGATATTGTCGCTGTTACGACCGTTGCCCCCCTTGGGTGCACTCAGGTTGTAATTTCTTTTCAGTTGAATGTTCCCGAATTGCTCCACGATGTCGACAAGCTGATCGATCGTCACCAACTCGCCGTTTCCCAGGTTAATCATCTCGTGTATTTCGCTTTCAAAGATGGTTTCTACGCCCCTGGTACAATCGTCGATGTACCTGAAGCTGCGGGTGAGAATGTTCCCATAGTTAAAAATTCATTTTGAAACAGGTTTTGGGGAAGTCCGAGACAAACTTCGACGTTCCCCGGAAAACATCGACCGTGTTTTTGCAGCGGAAGAGCAGGCCCCGGGAATGCCCGTTTGCGTCACCGAAGAATTTCAAAACGGGAGGTACAATGTTTTTTCATGAACCCTCCAAACGACAATCTCATTCCTCGATCGTGCGGCGACGTTCAGATGCCCACGATGGTTAGTCTGATTTTCTTAGACCAAGCAGTTCGAGAGCTACATAGAAAATAAACTGAGAGCCGTAAAGTATGTAACGCCGCCAGAGCCGTTGAGGCTCCTGGATAAGGCGAAAGAAGCATTCCATCCCGTGTTCTCGCATCCAAATCGGAGCCTGCTGTTTCATTCCCGAATTGATATCGAATGCCGCGCCAACTCCGATCAGAACCGGCACACGAAGACGATCACAGTGAGCATACATCCACTTTTCCTGCTTGGGTGTGCTTAAGCCAACCCAGAGAACATCCGGCGCCGCGGCATTGATCGCGGCAATAATTTCTTCATCCTCTTCAAGTGTCACCGGCCGATAAGGCGGCGAGTAAGCGCCAACGACATTCAGTCCGGGAAATCGATCTCGAAGGGACTGCGCCAGTTTCTCAGGAACCTCCGGCGCTCCTCCAAAAAAGAAATGCCGCGCACCCCCTGGAGCCGTGCGCTCACAAACACTCAGCATCAGTTCGGGCCCGTAGACCCTGCGCGCAAGTCGAAATCCCCGAAGCCGTCCAAGCCATACCAGAGGCATTCCATCCGGTACGACGAGAGCCGCCGAGTTCAATACCATCTTAAATTCCGCGTCGTGCTGCGCTTCCATCACGCCATGCATGCCGGTCACGGCGATATAACAGCAAGCTTCGCGACGAAGGATCCATGTTTCGATTTGTTGCACTACTTGCGGAATCTGCAAGGCGTCCACTTTGACACCGAGTACACGGAAGCTGTCTCCGTGTGCATCTTCCTTTGTACGCAGAATAGGACGGGCTTCAGACATATTTTGGATCTTTAAACATCGCCACAAGACTTGTTCCCACAATCGGAAATCCAATCGATCGAATGTGTGCCTCAGGAAACATTTGGCGGAGTTGATTTGCATACACTAAACGAATTTCTTCGTAGTGATCGAGATAGTAGGGAGAAAAGTGGACGACTCTCCGCTGCCAGCTTTCCGACAGAAATTGGTAGAAAGGGAGAAGCGAATGCGGCTCAATCGGAAAACTTTTGTTCGGCGTCGTCACGAAATATCCACACCTGGCCACCCGGCGAATCTCGTCCGAGAACTGCCGCTGTCTCTCTGCCGACCCGACATGCTCGAGAACCGCATTGGAAAATATCCAATCAAAAGACTTCGATTCATAAGGAAGGCGGCACCCGTCAGCTATTTCGTGCCTGACATTTGGCAATGAACACAGCTCGGATTGCGGTGGCGTCAAATTAACGACCGTTACATTCTGAAATGCGCGATAGAGAGGTACGAATTCGGAATCGATACCCGTACCTCCTCCAATATCCAGAAGCGTGGATTTAGACGACGCGCCGACAAGTCGGAAGAAGAGGGCCAGCTTTTGCCCGCGCAAGGCCTTGTGAACGGGTCTTCCCATCCGTATTGCGGAAGTCCGAAGTACATTCATAATTGACCACACGCTTTGAGGTCGACAAACGATTTTCTGGGCCAACCACTCGGGAACCTGCTCAACATACTTCATCAGCCTCGTCTTCACGACGTCCGGCTTGCCACCTGTACCCCTGCATGCCCAAGATGCCCTCTCCCGGTTTCGTCCTCTCAGAATCGGAGCCCATCATGCCCGTCATATGTGCGAAGCCAATGGACGGTTTCACCCACAGCCTGATCCAGGGGAATTGGGCTGGGGCCGAGCAATGCATAAGTCGCCGCCATAGGGGCCATTTCGCAAGTGACCATGCTTCGATAACGTGAAGAGTGGATCAGGAATTCGCGCCCGCTCAGGTTACTTATAACATCGCCTATCAGCCCCACGGTCCGTAATAGGGGTCGGGGCACCACAGTCACCGGGCTGCCCCGGAGAGCGAAGGAGAAGCCATTCACCCATTCGCGTAAATCCCGCGGAGGATCGCCAACGTAAAAAACACGGCCACGGACTGTTGGGGCCTCCGCCATCATGACACCGATCATCTGTCGCGCTACATTGCCCACATATCCATAGGAGCGGATGATGGGGGGCCCGCCAGGATGGAGGTAGAAACCCCGCCGAATCGCCCGCCACACCTGCTTCCGGTAACGCATGTGCCATGGACCCCAAACGTTCGTGGGTCGAACGATGACCCATGGACAACTCAGCGAAGCGCGTCGGACAGCCCGTTCTGTTTCCACCTTGCTCCATCCATATACTGTATGAGGGCAGTAATCCTCATCCCCTGAAGGTTCATGGCCGGGGCGGCAAACATATTGCGACGATGTTACCAGGACTCTCTCCAACCCCTGGGACGCAGCGGCAGCGGCAAGAACATTCATCGATCCAGCGCTGTTAGCGGCGTATCCACCTTCGACAGTGGTCGTTTCGTCGCAATCGGTGCGGGCAGCGAGATGAAAAAGCCATTGCGGGCAGAACGAATCGAACGCGGCGCGGACGGCCGTCGCATCAAGTATGTCGACCTGGTGGTGAAGACTGCTAAGACTTGGGTTGAGCGGTTTGCTCTTGTCAAGATTTAGGACATGATGGCTCTGCTCGAGCAGGCAGGTAATCAAGTGGGTGCCTATGAATCCCGAACCACCTGTGACAATTACGCGTTTCACGGCAGTAACCAGACGAGGTACGCGGAAGTGTCGCACCTCACAATCATGATCGAAACCATAAGAATGCCGGATCGCCCTTGATGGCGCTCAAAGAAACTGTTGTGGCTATGCCCCTTCTCTTCATTTCTCATTGAACTTTAGAGGCGATCTCCAAAAGAGTCTCATAGCTTCGCCCGGGGCTGTATTTCAACTCGGCAAGCCCCCGCGCGTAAATTCCCATCGCAGCGATGTCTGATGGATTCGCAAGAAGGTGATTCACTTTTTCAATTAAATCTTCCACATTGCCGGGCTCAAACAATATTCCGCTTTTCCCATCCTCGATCACGTATGGAAGGCTACCAAGATTCGAGGCCAGAACCGGCTTTCCTGCGGCAAAAGCTTCCAGCGCAGCCATGCAAAATGTTTCGTACCATTCTGATGGCACAACTACGAAGAGGCTTTCGCGGAGAATCTGCCATTTTTCGGAACCCTGCTTAAACCCCAACAATTCTATGTTCTTGATACTGCGTTCTTCGATGTACTTTCGCAAACTGATTTCAAGAGGTCCGCCACCCATAATCTTTAAATTTACTCCGGGAAGTCGCTCGAAACCCTGGACGAGAGTCCAAAGGCCCTTCTCCGACGAAAGACGACCAAGATAAAGTACATAATGTCCCCTGCCTGGACTCGCGGAGGTAACTGTCGGGTCGATGAAATTTGGCTTAATGTGCAGCTTTTGTTCCGGTATGCCTATTTCAATTAACTTCTGCCGGGAGAATTCTGTCAGACATATGATCGCGTCAATCTTCTTCAGCATTCCTGCTACCCGGTTAGACCCCAGGGACAGTGAATACAAAGCGCTGAGTAAATAGCTATCCCGAAGGCAACGATAGCGAACTGCGTTAAAATAGTTGCCATACTTACATCGCTCGCAGATCTGACCCTTAGTGTAAAACCACCCATTTGGACAAAAAAACCGAAAATCGTGCAGGACTTGGAGCATCGGAATCTTCAAAGAATTAAGGGTGTGGTAGATAGACGGTGAAATCAGAGGAAAGACATTGTGAATGTATGCAAAATCAGGCTGAAACTGTTTGGCAATGTCCATCACATCCGACTTGGTCCGACGTGAATACACGGTATGGATAGGGAAGGCCACTTTCTCTGCAAGCCCGTAATCATTTATTTCGACATTGCGACGCTCATAAAAATGCAGAAGATCAACGCGGGCCTCCAAAAGTTGCTTTTCCGCGAGCGCCACGGCATCTTCGCCGCCAAGCGTCTGATAGAAATCATGTACTAAGAGAACCTTCATATATCTCCGCGTCGTATCTATTGAACGTCCTCGATCAAAACAGCAAACTCGTCGGAAGTCCTCAACTACTCATGTTCCACACGTAACGATGGAGAAGAGACCAGGGTGCAGTCTTTTTCTTTATTGAATACACATACACCAAATGTGCTCTCTTTCTTTTCCTCACGGACAGCCGCCCAGAAAATTGGTTTTGACTGCGTCACCCAATCGCGGAAGGCATCATTTTCATGAACGTCATCAGCAATCACAATCGAGCGCGGTGCCAGAATGGGGGCCACAGCGTACAATTCTCTCCGAACGTTCGCGTTGCTATGCAAGCTGTCGTGGATGAATACGTCTACCCTGCCTATCTGGCGAAGCAGCGGCGGCAAGATCCGCTTGCTCACCCCTCTGTGCAGTCGCCAGCGATGTTTCAATGGTTCAGGTACCAGGAATCCAACAAAATCGTCCGCATTCTGACCAAGTGGGGGCAGGTCTACACTGTGTAGAATCCCCGCGCCATTTTTTTCGAGGGCCTTTAGTATAAAGGCTGAGCTCACTCCGTATCCCACACCGGTCTCAAGTACGACATCGGGCCTTATCGCGCGACATATTAAGTAATACAGTCGAGCGAGTGAATAGTCAGCATTGTGCGACAAACGAAATGGCGCGCGCTTCCGCAATTCCGCAATTCCGAGCTCGATCGCGTCTTCGATCTCAGGAAATGCGGGCTCAAGCATGAAGGGTTTTGCTTGCACCCCCAGCGTCTCCTCTATCTTCTCAATCAGCGTACGCCAATTGGTCAGTGAATAGGTTGGCGTTTGATTGAAAAGTCTTTCAGAGCGAACCTCAAGGACTGCGGAGACTCGGTCACAAAACTCAAGGGGCCTCACAGGCAAAAGCGAGAGAAGGCGGAGCGCTTTCGATCCGAAGTTACCGTTACACCGCTGTTCTGTGGGTGGTTCTGGGATCGATTTCAACTTTCAATCTCTCCAAATAGTGATTGCTGCTGACACGCAATGTAGAAGAAAGTCCCTAAAAGCGACGCTGGTCGAAATAATAGCCACGGGCCGCCTTCTCACTCCACCGTAGGACCGTCGCCAAAGCCCCAAGAAAGGTAGCCGTGACAATTTTCGCGGCGGACCCATTTATCCGTTTCAAGCAGGCTGCGTGCTTTTCTCTAGCGGCGCTGATTTCCAGAGCTTGTTTTGAAGCAAAATTACTTGTCTTCGAGTCTGAATGCCATCGAAAGGAACCCAGCACCTTCCCGACATGTCTGAAGCGGTAACCGTTGTTCAAGAGCCGAAGGTAGAACTCGTAGTCCATCGCGTAGCAAAATTCTTCATCCAGAAAGTGACCACCCTGGAAGATATTTCGCTTCAGAAAAAGCGCTCCAGACGACTGGATGAAGCACATCCTGTTAAAGAGAACGATGAAACGACTGAACTCGATTTCCCTTCGAGTTTTAAGGAGTCCCCCGCGTTCGTCAATCCAATTATAGTCACCGTAGAAAACATCAACGTCTGGATGAGAAGCTATCGCCCTGGCTATGGCGTCAAAACATCCGTCAGCGTAGGTGTCATCGGAATTCAGCCAGCCAACAATCTCACCAGTCGCAAGCCGAAAGCCTTTATTTAGCGCATCGCTCTGGCCGCGGTCAGGCTCAGAAATCCACTTCAGATGCTCCCATCCGGGTTGGGACGAGTACCTCTTGAGGATTTTCACGGTATCATCTGTAGACCCACCATCAATTACGATGTGTTCAGCCGCAGCGTAGGTCTGCCTCTTAACACTCAAGAGACAATCTTCAATGAACTTCCCTTGGTTATAGGATGGCGTTACGATCGAAACTGTATGCATGTCAACCCTTCGTGCTCACGCCTGAGTGAGATCATTTGCGCGAGCTAACCCTCTAATGCAGTTCCGCTTAACTGCACATACTCTTCATGGCGCTGCTGGATGCTCTTTTTCGCTACCACGACTAATTCGGCTTCCCTGCCAAGGCGAGCCAGCCAAGGGGACACGAACAAGTCCAATGGCTCGGACCCCGCCTCTACCAACCAACGGGCTGCGCGATACCAAGGTCGGTTCGCGAAACGTCGAGTTCGGGTGCCGGTCACCGCACCCTCGCGTGAAGGTTTCGCAAGCATTGTGAGCACACAACGGGAGCGTAGAGTTTCAAACCAGATACTCGAGGCGTTTCCGCGTTTTGTTTCTAAATGCAGGATTTCAAATCCACAAGCGCGTAATAAGCATGAAAGTGTCTGCGCTGAAAATAAACAGATATGATCCGGAGGGCTCAGCCATTCCCATGCCCTGCCAGCCAATTTTGCGACAACGCTGTCAATATTCGGCGTGCGAAGCGCGACAATTCCTCCGGGACGGACCAGGCCCGCGATTTCCTCCAAGAACTTCCGGGGATCCGTGACGTGCTCGATCACATGCCAAGCAACAATAGCGTCGAAGGGAACCGGTTGCCGTTCGCTTAGGTCCGAAACTGTTCCTCCGGCAACTGGCAGGCCCAGCTCTTTTCGAGCAAAAGATGCGGCACGGTCACTCAACTCAATCCCTTCCACTTCCCAGCCCTCCCTTCTTGCAGCATCTAAAAAGAACCCGTAGGAGCATCCTATTTCGAGGAGTCGGCCTGCGCGCGCCGGCCAAAACCTCTCGATCAACCCAAGAAGCCATCCTTTTTGTTCCTCAACGGAATCACGATATGTGTTTGCGTCATAGTCGTAGACCTCGTTGTAATAAGCGCTCAAAGTCTCGAGAGTCGGTCTCGGGTTCAGGAAAACCAATGAGCATCCCCCGCACTTTACATACTGCCAGCCATTCGCGGCTGCGAACGGACGACTACTGTGTGTCGACTTCTGGCAAAGAGGACACTGTTCCACGACAGATAGTGCAAGTGCCTCCATTACGGGTTCAGATCCCTCCCTACCGAGTCCCTTTGGCCGGCGAACCATTCTGAGGAATCAACAAATCTTTGCGCCCGGATTGGACAAGACGCATAATCAGCGCCAGGCTGCAGAAAATTAATAGCGACACTTTTGTACTTGAAAACCATTGCGGCCCCCATACATCCATCGCCAACTCGCCCAATATTGCCGAATACAACCCCAAGGCGATTGCATGCGCTACTGAGGAAGACACCTGGCAGATTGCCTTGGCTCCGAACCGAACAATGCGAACTAGCAACCAGCAAAAGATACCAAGTCCAACAAGACCGGTTTTCCACCAAACATGTAGATAGAGATCGTGAACGACTCCAGCTTCAAGCCCAGCCTCCTGGCCTCCTACATTCTCTAAAGAAGTCAGTTGGCGGTCATAGCGGCTGCCAAACCCATAACCCAAGAGCGGGCGTTGGATAATCACACTTCCCGCATCCAGCAAATCCATCAGATGGAAAGCAAGTGTTCCGTTCGAAGTCAGCATGCTTGCCGGTTCCTGAATAAATTGAAAGATTTCGTCATAGCGGGACGCCGACTGGCCAACACCGTTTTTCGCGGAACTGATCTGGATGGTCGCAAGCACAAGAAATATAGTGAAGAGGACCGCTCCGACACTTCCAATGAGTTTGAGTTTTTGCCCCCTCGGCAGCCGCCAAAACAGGAAAATGAATCCCACGGCAAATCCTAATTGCGCGGATCTTTTTGCGGACAACCACAGATTTGCAATAAGAACAAGAACCGCCGCCAAAACAACAATCTTCACCCACCAATTCTGCTTAGACCCGAACATCAAAAACGAAAGGGCAGCAAGCACTGCGAACACGAACATCACGTTCTCTGGTCCCTCATCCATCGGTCCCGCCCCGATAATCTTGGGGAAGGGATAATTCGCCTGCAGCAAAGCAATGATCAGGTAATAGGTCCCCTTGATGGCTATCAATCCGAAGACCCACCTAGCAAGCCGCACGGCCTTCTCGTGCGAATCGACCAAAGTCGTCACCAAATAATAGAAAGGTATTGCGAGGAAGAGTGAGCGCCATTCAAAATATCCGAACGAATCCTGGAGGTGGTTACCGTTGAGATATCCATACACCGCAAACGTGGGCAACAGAATTGCAAATGCTTTCAGGGGAGTGTCCAGTGCCGTTGGAACAAACATCCCCCGGCCACTTTTGACTCCCCTCCCGAACGCCCTTTGGACTAGATACGCGGCCAGCAGACCATACACAGCAAATTCCATAACGTATATCCGCGCGATTCCCAAGCGAAACACTACATCTTCGGGAGATCGATCGGGAGCCCACCCGTCAATGAACAACACCGCAAATGTCAAAATTGCAAAAATTCCCCACTCCAGCTGTATCGAGAGCAGCGCCAGGTATGTAACCAAAATTGCAAGCGTCAGACCTGCCTGCCAGTCGGTTCCCGTAATCAGGCAGACCAAAATCGTCAAGAGTATCCCTAGCCCGTACCCCATTTTCGACAGGGGCAAGGATAAGGGCTGTCCCGATTGTGCTTCCGCCATTTTCATCGCGGCAAAGTAACTCCATTCGAACTTTTCTGGACGCGGCTCTCCCGCTCGGGCATAACCACCTCTTCTATCAATCGTTGGGTGTGGCGGCAGACGTCTTCCACGTTGATCTCCTGGATACAGCGAACCGTTTCATAAATGCACGTCCAGTTACAGTTGAAGCATTCCATCTTTTTGTAGACCATTCGATGTCTGTTGAGGTCGCCGTATGGGTAGAACCGGCCAAAATGACCTCCTCCAATGATGCAAAGTGTCGGAATGCCGGCTGCAACCGCCAGGTGAAGTGGGCCAGTTTCATTGCCAATGTAAAAAGCGCATGATTCAAATAGAGCAGCCAGTTCCCTGAGACGAGTCTTACCAGCCAAATTCGAACAGGGGGACCTCATTCTGGACGCAACGGACGAAGCGACGGATACATCTGCGCGGGACCCCAAAATTAGAATTTGTATCCCATATTGCTCGACGATTTGATCGGCGATCTCCGCATAGCCTTCTGCTGGCCATTCTCTGCCTTTCCACGCTGCCCCAGGAAGGATTGCCGCAATCGGGTTCCGTGTTGGATCAAGCCCAGCATCCTGGAGGAGTCTCTGCGCAGCCGCCCGGTCAGATTCGGTGAGCCAAAGCTCGGGCTGAAAATCGGCCGATTCAATTCGCGTGCTCGTGACCTGCGCAGCAAAATCTCGGTTTCGATCAATTTCTGGAACTCTGCTCCCGCCGCTATCTATGAGCTTTGTGTAATAGGTGTCATTTCTCACCTTCTCTTCAGCGGAAATGTTATTGAGATCGCCGTCAAATCCGATTTTCTGTTTTGCCCGGCAACAGCAGAGAACTTCGTCGCTGAGAGATTCGCGCGAATACGGAGAATGCAAGACGACTTTATACAATCTCTTCCTTAGTGTACGAATAAAGCTCAGTCTATAAAAAATACTCTTACGGTACTTTCTAATGTCCCACGAGATGACTTCATCGACGTATGGACATATCTGGGCGAGATCGAACCACTCTTGGCGGGTTAACAAGCTG
>Ga0209488_10005040_pt1 | contig 10194 bp, 10 predicted proteins | sample Rivendell_Oct201_8_FD_188349 | JGI IMG/M metagenome (GOLD analysis project Ga0209488, IMG submission 188349) | Vadose zone soil microbial communities from the Eel River Critical Zone Observatory, Northern California, USA -... | ecosystem: Environmental > Terrestrial > Soil > Vadose zone >... | reverse complement strand
ACTGGCCAGACCCTGATGAAGACCATTCTGGCGCCCGGCTTCAAGGCGCGCATGCTGGGCATGAGCGGATGGTTTTCCACCAACATTCTGGGCAATCGTGACGGAGAGGTGCTGGAAGATCCGGGCTCATTCAAGACCAAGGAAGAATCCAAACTTTCTGTGCTCGACCGCATTCTTCAGCCGGAGCTCTATCCCGATCTCTACGGGAACATTCATCATAAAGTCCGCATCAACTATTACCCGCCGCGCGGCGACAATAAAGAAGGCTGGGACAACATTGACATCTTTGGCTGGCTGGGCTACCCGATGCAGATCAAGGTGGACTTCCTGTGCCGGGATTCGATTCTGGCGGCGCCAATCGTACTGGATCTGGTTCTGTTCCTCGACCTAGCCAAACGCAGCGAGGCATTGGCAGGTCTGGGTGTACAGGAATGGCTGAGCTTCTATTTGAAGTCGCCGATGACCGTGCCGGGACTTTATCCGGAGCACGATCTCTTCATTCAGCTGATGAAGCTGAAAAACACGTTGCGCCATCTCCGGGGCGAGCAGCTTATCACCCATCTTGGGCTTGAGTATTACGACTAACCGGAGAACGCGACTCCAGAGCTCTGCATCAGAATTACTATGAGGCTGCTCTGCTGGGTGCTTAGTCTCGCGTTCGGACTGCTGCTTTGGAGTCCTACTGCCTTCGCGGTGGATGGAACGTTTCGCGGCAAGATCGCTGATCCGCCTCCCAACGAGCCGGCAGTCAAAGGGTGGATCTTCGTCCAGGGCAGAAACAAGATGCTGCGGCGGGTGGAAGTGGCGCACGCAGAGATCGTCTACGGCGAAGAAGTACCCGCCAGTGAGCGCCATAAATGCAATTCTGATTGCCTCAGCACAGGACAGGAAGTCAGGATTACCGCCCGTCAGGATGCATTGGGCGAGTGGCGGGCAAAGCGTGTCGAAATCCTCAGGGTGACTCCCCCAACCAGCGAAACCCGTCTGAAGGCCGACACTTTACCAAACTTTACTCCATTTGGCGCTTCTCTTGAGGTAACCAATCTGGGCGATTTGTGCATCGCACCTTCTACGGGAGAAATCTAATCTATACGGTAGACATGGTTCGGGCGCTATAATTGAGGATGTCCTCTCCCAAGAAGCCCCGTACGGCAGGAGTGTGCTTATGAAATTCCGTTCTCTATTGCTTGCGCTAGTGCTGGTAACTGGCATCAGCCTGTCTTCTCCGGCTTTTGCCCAGGACGATAAAACCAAGACGCAGACTCCCAGCAGTCAGACGCAGCCTGCCGACCAAAAGCCGACGACCACTGACCAAAGTCAGCCGCAGCCCGTCGATCAAAAGCCAGCAGCGGACCAGAGCCAGGCACAGCCGGTAGCCGACCAGAACCAGCCGGCTGCCACGGACAAAGATAAAGACAAAAAAGATAAGAAAGACAAAGATAAGGACAAGAAAGACAAGAAGGACAAAGACGCCAAGAATAAGCATAGTGGCGGCAAAGATGATGTGGACGCCATTGGCAACCGCAAAGTCGCGGGCTGGGATTGGTACTCAATCGAGAGCGAGATCCGCATGGGGAAGGAATACGCAACGCAGATTGAAGCCAGCCTGAAGCTGGTGACCGACCCGACCATCAATGAATATATAAATCGGGTGGGCCAGAATCTGGTGCGTAATTCAGACGCCAAGGTGCCTTTTACCATCAAGGTCGTTGACTCGGATGTGATCAATGCCATGGCCCTGCCGGGTGGATTCTTTTACGTCAATTCGGGGCTTATTCTGGCTGCCGATAATGAAGCGGAGTTGGCAGGCGTAATGGCGCATGAAATCGCACACGTTGCTGCCCGCCATACCACGCGCCAACTTACGCGCTACCAGTTCATCAATTACGCCAGCCTGCCGCTGATCTTTGTGGGCGGCGGCATTGGTCTTGCGGCAAGGGAAGCTGCCGGCATCGGTATACCCATGACGTTCCTTAAGTTCTCCCGCGGTTTTGAGGCTGAAGCCGATTATCTGGGCATTCAGTACATGTACAAAGCGGGCTATGATCCTAACGAGTTTGTGAACTTCTTTGAAAAGATCCAGGCCCAGGAAAAGAAGAAGCCGGGATCGATGGCCAAGGTTTTCACGGACCATCCCCAGACCCCGGACCGCATCACCAAATCTCAGGAGGAGATTGCGACGATCCTGCCGGCAAAAGACCAGTACGTTGAGACCACATCTGAGTTCAATGACATGAAGTCGCGGCTGGCGGCGATTGAAAACCGCCACAAAGTGGATGATGCCAACAATCCCAATAAACCAAGCCTGCGGCGCGGCCAGCAAACGGCCTCTAAAGATGGGGACAAGAAGGAAGACGACCGTCCTACATTGAAGCGTCGCGACCAGTAATCAGCCACAGCTTGAAAGTGAACAGGCGGCTCATAGAGTCGCCTGTTTTTCTGTTTAATATCTGATGCTCGCCCAGCTTAGGTAACGGCCTTTGAGGAAAACTGGCCCTGCAGGATGCAGAAATGAAGCCTCTCAAGCAGATCGAGCAGTTCCGGACGCACACTGGCGGCCACAAAGGAGCGGCAGGTCTTGCAAGTTGATTCTGTCAGCCGGGCGTGCTGGCCGCTGAGGCTACGTCGAAATACCCCATAATTACGGGACGGTTTGGATCCACCGGAAGCGTTCATGGAATTCCTCCAAATCTGGAGGGATCATGACACAGATAACGGAAATAAGGAATGGATTAATGGCTCTGAGCTGGACAGGTGAATTTCCCTTAGGGAATCTACTTGATCTCAGAGGTGCTCTTGGACCGTGGTACAGAGCCTGAAATGGCATGGTTGAAGATGCTGGCGGAAGGGCTTGGAGGCTTCCGCCGATCCTCAGGATCGAAGGGTTAGAGGCTTGGTCTGAAGGCTTATTTGCCGGCAAAGGACTCGGCTGCATTGGCAGCTAAAGCCTTTGATTTCCGGGGCATGGACTCGATAACCTTCATTTCATGCCAGTCATAAGGGAATTCTTTACCGCAACCCAGACATGCCACGTACGTACCGGTGAGCTGTGCCGCCGGTGAAAGCCGCTGGCCTGGCCGTTTCGTGATGGGAAAGCTGAAATTCTTGTGGCTACAACCGAACAGGACATCGAGCAGACTCGCCATAATTCACCACCCCCAAACTACGGGTCTCCCTGGAAGCGTTAACTTGCCGACTCAGACAATAGTGTACTACAGTACATGTCCGAATGTACACATCGTTCATGTATCTGTGTACCGTTACATTAGATTCCGAGTACCTGAAAAAGGTTCGTTCCCCAATGAGCATAAATTTTCTTTGTCCAAGGATCATGTAATAAATACACGTATCCCCATTCTATGTAACTGAAAACGAAGGGAATTATCTTTAAGTGGTGGATTTCTTTCCGGACTTACTATTGCGGCATTTCGTCATAATGGCGTCGTGGAGGCGGCTTCGGAGGCTTTCTGGGAGTTCGTAAAGCTCGTTATCACGGTAAATCTCGATGGTTTTCTTCGTGGTGTTCATGACAACGTGGCATTCGTGGCACCAATGGAGATGTTCGTCGAGCTCGAGTTTAAGGTTCTCGGTGATCTTGCCGTCAAGATAATCGGTCAACTCTTGTAAGAATTCAGTGCATTTCACTGTTGGCCGTCTCCGCCTTTTTTATTCTTGAAATATCTGGAAAGACGTTCCCGGAGCTGCAAGCGCGCCCGTAACAATCGGGATTTTACCGCAGGTACGCTCAAATTCAGCATTTCGGCTGTTTCCTCCGTAGAAAGTCCTTCAACATCCCGTAAAACAAACACTGTCCTAAACCCGGGCGAAAGCCCCTGAATCGTCTTCTTCAGGATGTCGCCCAATTCTGAAGTGCCATACTGCTGCTCCGGGTTAGGGCTCCAGTCCGCGACTTCCCGCGGGATGGAACCGTCTTCCGTCTCCACGTCTTCATCGAGCGAAACAGTCCGGTCATTGCGCCGCTTCCGTAGCCGCATCAACGCTTCATTTACGGCGATCCGAACCAGCCAGGTGTAGAACTTCGAGTTTCCCTGGAACTGCTCAAGATTCTGATATGCCTTGAGAAATGCGTCCTGGACCACGTCCTGGGCGTCTTCCTCGTTATGCGTGATGTGCTGGGCAATCCGGAAGACATTGCGGTCATACCGCTTCACCAGCTCGCTGAATGCCTCCAGATCGCCTTTCTTGGCGGCCTGGACAAGCGCCATTTCGCTGGTGATACCTTCCTCGGCCTTCTTTTGGATGGTTTCCATGCCGCTCCGACTCAAAAATTAATTTACTATGTTCTGCGTCCCAAAAGGGCTTTTAGACGAAATAAATTCAGGACTTATATAGACTGGGCGCGTAACTTTTTGTTACACCAGCTCTCATATCGAATATGAATAAATGCTTACTTCCTTTATTTGCTTTAACTTTAGCCATTCTGGTGCTCGGCTGCCGGAACCAGTACAAATCATCAGCAGACCAGCATATTCAGGTCACGATGAAGAAATACACGATTGAGCCCGCCGTCATCCGTGTTAAAGCCAACCAAGTGACGGAACTGGAAGTTTCTACGGCTGATGTCCAGCATGGTTTTGACGTGCCAGGGCTGAGCATCAAAGAGCCCGTACGGTCCGGACAGCCGGCCATCGTTACCTTGAAAAACCCGCCCAAGGGCGAATACAAGGTTGTATGCGGAATTATCTGCGGCCCGCACCATGACGACATGGTGGCAAAGCTGGTGGTGGAGTAGGCTCGCTTCTTTGGTGCTGTTCAGACTGTTAAGCTGGGTTCCTTTGGCTTACGGCGGTAACGACTAAGATGCCAGAGGTGTAGACATCAGTAATCTCACGGGTTGATACTGAATGAGGAACCCTTATAATCGCGGCCAGGAATGCCACGTCCGACAGAAATCCAAAACATCATTGAAGAGGCGGTTGCCGAGGTGCTTGACGCAGCCCTGCCCCGGCTGCGGTCTGAGATCGTGCGCCGCGCCGTGGAGGTCGTCGAGTCTCTGGCGCCGGCGCCGGGGGCTTCTCCCAGTGACCTGCTGAACGCCGCGGCTGCTTCCATCTACGAGTCGGGCTCGCAGGCGGAAATTCTCCGCCGTCTGCTGGAAGGCGAGGCGAGGTTTGCCGGGCGCGTGGCGCTCTTCGTAGTAAAGGGCAGCACGATCAGCGGCTGGCAGGGAATCGGCTTTGAAGACAATGACGCCATCAAGAACCTGAGCGTCAATACAGGGTCGGGACTGGTGGGGAAGGCGATTCAGGCACGCCATCCCGCTGGGGGATCGCCGCAGGAGTTTGACGCCGGATTCATTCAGTCGATGAAGTCCCCCGCCGACGACCAGTGCATGGTGTTGCCGCTGGTAGTGAAAGACAAGGTCGCGGCCGTGATTTATGCCGATGCCGGCACCGTCCCGGGCGGCACGATGGATGCTTCTGGACTCCAGGCCCTTACACGCTTTGCGGCGATCTGGCTGGAACTGGCGGCGTTGCGCAAGGCCGGTGGGTCGGCCATGGAAGACGTTTCACAAGCTCAACCAGTGGCTTCGATGGCGGCCAGCGCTCCAGCATCCGCGCCGGCTGCATCGGGCTCTGACGAGGACGAACTGCACAAGAAGGCGCGTCGGTTTGCCAAGCTATTGGTGGAGGAGATAAAGCTGTACAATCAACCCAGAGTTGAAGAAGGCAGACAGCACAAAGATCTGTATGACCGCTTGAAAGTGGACATAGAGAAGAGCCGGTCCACCTACGACAAGCGCTATGCGGAGTCTGCTGTTGCATCATCCGACTACTTTACACAGGAATTAATTCGAATTCTGGCGGACAATGACGTGTCGCTCATGGGCGCCGGTTTTCCGCGAAGTTGAAATCAGTGCAGGTCAGACGTTTCCTACTCTCTCTTCTTATAGTGCTGGTGTCGGTTCAGGCGGGCTACTCCGTACAGACAGCCAGAAAGAAATCCCCTTCCGCCAAATCATCATCCGCTAAATCAAAGAAAGCGGCCGCGGAAGCGCAGAAGAATGCGCAAGCCAAGCGCAAGCTCGGACATATCAAGCGCGCGTTTGTTGCCTCAGCCGATCTCCGGCCCATGGCGCAGCAGCTCCTTGAAAACCGCACACCGCAGGCCTATCAAGGCGTTGAAGCCTACGCTCGCAAGCATGCGAAAGATGATGCCGGGCCGCTGGCATGGATCGTGGTCGGCTACGCGCACTATCTCGACAAGGATTTTGTTAGCGCACGCTCGGCATGGGTTCGCGCCAAATCTTTGGAGCCTTTGCTGGGCGATTATCTGGCTTATATGCAGGCCCTGGCCTATCAGGGGGAGAACAATCACTCCGCCGTGCTGGAAACGCTGGATGGCTTTGATGAGAAGTATCCTGACTCGCTCCAGTCGCACGATGCCGCCATGCTGTATGCTTCGGCGCTGATGGCGACCAGCGCTCCGCAACGCGCGGCGGCGTTTCTGGAAAAACATCGCCAACCGGTGAAGTCCGATATCGAAGTCACCCTGGCGCGGGCGTATCTTGCTGCCGGAGACAAGAGTAAAGCCAGCGACATCTTCCACAAGCTTTACTTCGAAATGCCGACGAGCGCGGAGGCCGAAGCCGCGGCAATTGAACTGCGCAATCTGGGCGAAGCGCAGCCTGCCGGGACCTTCGATCAGCGACATACTCGTGTGCTGCTGCTGACCAAAGGACGGCGCTTCCAGGATGCATTGAATGAGTTGAGTCCGCTGGTGGAACAGGCGCCGCCGGAGAGACTGATCGAGCTGCAAGTAGAGTTTGCCGCGGCGCTTTACCGCAACCACAAGCGCGATGACGCGCAGCATCTGTTTGAAAGCATTCTCCAGAATCAGTCGGCATCCATCGACGCGAAGGCGCAGACGCTTTACTTCCTGGCCGAGATTGCACGCGACAAAGACGACGGGCAAAAGAACCGGGAGTACGTCGCGCAATTGCGCACGCTGGCGCCGGAAAGTACGTGGATGAGTGACGCGCTGCTTTCGGCCGGCAACATGTACCTGCTGCGGCGCGATTACGAAACGGCCCTGCCTTTTTACGCCGAGGTTTATCAGCGGCAGAAGAATGGCAAGGCCTCGGCCTACTCGCATTGGAAGAGCGCATGGCTGACGTATCGCATGGGCAAGAAAGATGACGCCAAGCGGCTTTTTGAAGAGCAGCTTTCCATGTATCCGAACTCGGCGGAAGTTCCCAATGCCATTTATTGGCGCGGCCGGATGGCGGAGAATGAAGGCGACAAGAAGCTGGCTCGTGCTTTCTATCAAAAGCTGGCGGAGAATTATCGCTATTTCTATTACGCGAATCTAGCGCGCGAGCGCCTGGCCAAGGTTGGCGACGAGGTCGTCGATCCGCCAGTGCTGGACAGCCTTCCGCGTCCACAGGCGCCGCCGAATGACTGGGAAACGCCGGCGGACAACATCCGGGCGCAAAAGGCGCAACTTCTGGCGAACGCCGCGCTCTACGACTTTGCCGTGGCGGAGATGCAGGCCGCGAGCGCGGGATCGCCTCCGTGGGAAGCGAAGTCCGTGGCCGAGATATACAACGAGCAAGGCAGTTACATTCGCGCCATTGAGACGCTCAAGCGCGCTGTCCCCGGATATTTTGCCGCGGAGATTCCGCAGATCCCCCGGCCGGTGTGGGAAGGACTTTTTCCCCGGCCGTTCTGGGAAGAGTTGAGGCGCGACGCGACGGCCAACCGGCTCGATCCCCATCTGGTCGCGTCATTGATCCGGCAGGAATCGGAATTCAATCCGTCGGCCATTTCTCGGGCCAACGCCATGGGGCTGATGCAGTTGTTGCCCAGCGTCGGCAAGGGAATGGCCAAGGAAATGAAGATCAAGCATTTCTCTCCCGACGAACTGCTGGTGGCTGATACGAATCTTCGTCTGGGTACGCGCTACTTCAGGCACATCGTCGATCATTACGACGGACAAGTGGAATACGCGCTGGCGGCCTACAACGCCGGCGAGGACCGCGTGAATGACTGGCGCAAGAACGGAAACTTTGCCGACGTGGAAGAATTCGTGGAGTCGATTCCATTTACTGAGACGCGGGACTATGTGCAGGCCATCATGCGTAACGCGGTGATTTACAAGCTGCTGTATTCGAAAAGCTAGCAGCTAGCAATTAGCTAATGGCAGCTAGCCTTTGTGTGCTCACTCTCAACAGCAACGCAATCGAGAGAAGTTCTTAAGCTGCGGTTTGCGAGCGGTGATCTTTGCGCAGCATGCGCAGAAGGAGCAGCAGAGCACCGACTACGATGGCGCTATCGGCGATGTTGAAAGGCGGCCAATGGTGAACGCCAATATAGAAATCCAGAAAGTCCGTGACCTTGCCGTCAGACAGGCGATCCCATAGATTGCCTATTGCCCCGCCCAGAATCAAAGATAGCGCCAGAGTGCCGGAATGGAAGCGGTTGCGGTCTTTCCATAGCAGAACAGAAACCACGGCCAGAGCTGCCACGGAGAAACCGACCAGGAGGGTCGTCCGGAAAGGTGAAGGGGAATCGGCAAAGAGGCTGAAGGCGGCGCCGGTATTTTCCAGGTGAGTCAGGCGAAAAAAGCCAGGGATGACGTTGACCGCATCTTCCAAAGGGATGGTTTGACTGATGGCCCACTTGGTAATCCGATCCAGCAGCAGCACGGCGAGTGCGATCAACAGAGAGCGCTTGGGCATGGCTTATCTTACTGGGCTGCCACTTTCTCTTCCTGAGGCTTCTCCTCCTGGGGCGTCAGGAAGATTTCACTCAGCAGCAGGAGAGCGCCCACTACGATGGCGCTGTCGGCGATGTTGAAGGCCGGCCAGTGATGCGAACCGAGATAGAAGTCGATAAAGTCGATTACGCGCCCGCTCGTCACGCGGTCCCATAGATTGCCGAGCGCGCCGCCAAAGACGAGTGACAGCGCGATGGCGGTGGTATTCAAGGCATTGCCATTCTTCCAGAGCAGGGCAGAGACTACGGCCAGAGCCGCCAGCGAAAACAGGATGAGCATGGCCACTCTCCACTCCGAGGGTGATTCGGCGAACAGACCAAAGGCCGCGCCCTGGTTCTGAACGTGCGTCAGGCGGAACACGCCGGGAACAATGTCAATGCTGTCATGCAGAGTGATTTTCTCCGACACCAGCCACTTCGTCATCCGGTCACAGAGGACGATGAGGGCGGCAATCATGATGTGGTACTTCCGCATGGTTTCCATTAGACGCTCACGGCTGCCCCTCGATTCAGGGCACCCCGTCAACTTACCAATTCTTTTTCAATCTCCGCCAGTGCCGCCGTGCATCTCTCACAAACTGTGGGATAACGCTCATTTTCTCCGACGTGAGTGGAGTAATTCCAGCACCGGTCACACTTCTGTCCCGGCGCTTTTTCTACTAATACATGCAAAGGCGTACTACCGTTCCCGCCGGAGCTGGATTTTACTTCAACCCCGGAGACAATCAGCAGGAAGCGCAGGTCATTGCGATAGCGTTGCAGCAGCGGCACAAGCTCATCCGGGGCTGTTACGGTCACTGCCGCTTCCAGTGCGCTGCCAATGGTTTTTTCCTGGCGCGCGACTTCCAATGCTTTGAGGGCAGCGTCACGAACTTTCATCAACGTCTCGAAGTCTTTCCAGACACTCTCTGCGCCTGCGGGATCGCCCACAGGGCCGGTGACGTCTTCCCTCTGGGGGAAATGCGCCAGATGCACGCTCTCCTGGCGACCGGCGACCGCAGGCAGAAATGACCAAATTTCATCGGCGGTGAAACTCATGACAGGCGCCACGAGACGCACCAGGGCTTCCGCGATGCGCCATGTAGCGGTCTGGGCCGAACGCCGGGCATGGGAATCGGGAGCGGAAGTGTAAAGGCGGTCCTTCACCACGTCAATAAAGCCGGTGCTCAGGTCGACGGCGAACTCATTCACCAGGTGATAGATGCGGTGAAACTCAAAACGCTCATAGTAGTTGCGCACGCGATCGGCCAACTCTGAGGTGCGGAGGAGCCAATATTTGTCGAGGGCCTGTAGGTCGTCGAACCTGACCGCGTGCTGCGCAGGATCAAAGTCCGGCAGATTGCTGAGCAGATACTTGAACGTGTTGCGGACTTTGCGATAGTTCTCAGCCACCTGCTTCATCAAATCTTCTGAGACCGTAACGTCTTCTTGAAAATCAACGGAGGCGACCCACAGC
>Ga0209488_10005039_pt1 | contig 10196 bp, 8 predicted proteins | sample Rivendell_Oct201_8_FD_188349 | JGI IMG/M metagenome (GOLD analysis project Ga0209488, IMG submission 188349) | Vadose zone soil microbial communities from the Eel River Critical Zone Observatory, Northern California, USA -... | ecosystem: Environmental > Terrestrial > Soil > Vadose zone >... | reverse complement strand
CTTTGCGTTCATGGGGACCTTGCTCGCTGCGGCCTCGATCCAGTCGGCCAGCGCGATCGGCGCGGATGCGCTGTTCTGGACGCATCTCGCTTCCGCCGACGCGCATCTCGATCCGATCTTGATGAAATTCGCCTTCGTCTTCGTGCTCGTCGGCTATGGCACGAAGGCCGGGCTGGCGCCGATCCATTCCTGGCTGCCGGATGCGCACAGCCAGGCGCCGGCGCCGGTTTCGGCAATGTTCTCCGGTTTTCTGCTGAACACCGCGCTCTATTGCATCATGCGGTTCGTGACGCCGGTGCAGCACGCGCTTGGTGAGGGCTTCACCAACGGGCTGTTGACCGCGTTCGGCCTTCTGTCGATCCTCGTTGCCGCCGGGTTCATCGTGTTTCAGCGCGATGCAAAACGCCTGCTCGCCTATCACAGCGTCGAGCATATGGGGATCATCGCGTTGGGCTATGGTCTCGGACCATTGGGCGCGTTCGCGGCGCTGTTCCACACGCTGAACCATTCGGTCTGCAAGTCGCTGGCGTTTTTTGCCGTCGGGCGTCTCGGCCAACGCTTCGGCAGCCACGACATGCACGCGATATCCGGCGCGCTGCGCGCCGATTCTTTGTGGGGCATCGCGCTCCTCGTCAGCGTGTTGGCGCTGATCGGCGTCGCGCCCTTCTCGATCTTCATGAGCGAATATCAGCTGTTGCGGGCGGCCGTCGGGACGGGTGCCTGGCTCGCCCTGGCGCTGTTTCTTGCCGCGAGCGGCGTCGTCTTCTTATCGGCCCTGCGGCACGTCATCGACATGGCATACGGCACACCCGGCGTGCCCGAGCGCGCTCTGCCAAATGGCCGATTGGCGGTGCCGATCGTCGCCGTGGCGATCGCTCTGCTGGTCGTGCTCGGCTTGTGGATGCCGCTGTCGCTGTCGGACGCGATCGGCAGCGCCGCCGCGGTCTTGGCCGGCTGAGCGCGATGGCTTTCGCGACCACCCGCAACACGATCCCGCTGCCGATTGCGGGGGTTCCGCTCCTCGATATTGCTGAGTTTCGCCGCGAGGTTCTGGCGCGCATCGCCGACGGTGGCCGGCTGTTGCTGCTGACCGGCCTGCCGGGTGACGGAAACGCGAGCCGGCTGCTGGCGGCAGTCGCCGACGATGCGCATGGCGAAATCCTGCTGTGTTCGGCGTTGGTCGCCGGCGCCTATCCAGCGCTGACACCGGATTGCCCGGCAGCCCATTACTTCGAGCGCGAGATCCGCGAGCAATACGGCATCGAGCCGGAAGGTCATCCCTGGCTGAAGCCGGTGCGCTTTCCACCGGGCGGCCCGATGATCGGCGATACCGAATTCTTCTCGGTTGCCGGCGCCGAGATCCACGAAGTCGCGGTCGGTCCGGTGCATGCCGGGGTCATCGAGCCCGGCCATTTCCGCTTCAACTGTCATGGCGAGCGGGTGATCCATCTGGAGATCTCGCTGGGTTATCAGCATCGCGGCGTCGAGCGGGCATTGCGCGGCGGACCCGACCGGCGCAGCCTCTATTTGGCCGAGACGGTCGCGGGCGATACGACGGCCGGCCACGCGACGGCGTACTGCCAATTGCTCGAAGGGCTTGCCGGCGCGGAATGCTCGCCGCGCGCCAACGCGCTGCGCGCCGTCGCGATCGAGCTCGAGCGGATCGCCAATCACATCGGCGATCTCGGCGCGTTGGCCGGCGATGTCGGGTTTCTGCCGGCCGCCTCCTATTGCGGCAGGCTGCGCGGCGATGTCCTGAACCTGACAGCGGAATTGTGCGGCAGCCGGTTGGGCCGCGGCTGGGTCCGCCCCGGCGGGGTCGGCCGCGACATGAGTTCCGAAACGCGCGGCGAGTTGCGCCAGCGCCTCGCGACGGTCGAGCGCGATATGCGCAACGCGGTCGATCTGCTGTGGAAATCATCCTCGACCCGAGCGCGTTTCGAAAACACCGCCGTGCTATCGCGCGTCGCGGCGGCGGAACTGGGCGCGGTTGGCCCCGCCGCCCGCGCCAGCGGCATCGACCTCGATGCGCGGCGGGATTTCCCGGCCGCCCTCTATCGCGACCGCCGCCCGGCGATAGCGGTCGGCGAGACCGGCGATGTGTTCGCCCGGGCACGGCAGCGCTGGCGCGAGATCGAGAATTCCGTCGCATTTCTGACGCAACTCCTGGAAGACCCGGGCGAGGGTCCTGCCGTTTCGACAATCGGGCCGCTCGCGCCGAATGCCCTTGTCCTGTCGCTCGTCGAAGGGTGGCGCGGCGAAATCGTCCATCTGGCGATGACCGACGCCGCGGGGCGGTTTGCCCATTACAAGATCGTCGATCCCTCGTTCCGCAACTGGTTCGCGCTGGGGTTCGCGATGCGCGGGCAACCGATCATGGACTTCCCGCTGTGCAACAAGAGCTTCAACCTGTCCTATTGCGGCCATGATTTGTAGCGGACCGCGCTGATGTTCAAAACACTGTTGGCGCGGGCCCGGCAGGGCTATCGCACCGCCGCTTTTCCGCCGCAGGAGCCGGTCATGTCGGCGCTGTTTCGCGGCCGCCCCGAGCTGTCTCGCGACACCGATTCATCGGCGCTTGCCCGATGCGCTGAGCTGTGCCCGACCGGCGCGTTGCGCGTGTCGGAAGGCAGGCCTGAAATCGATCTCGGGCGCTGTATCTTCTGTGGTGATTGCGTCGCCGAATCGCCGCAGCGCGGCATCGCCTTCACCCAGGATTGGCGGCTCGCCTCGTCGCAGCGTGATGGGCTGATTGTCAGTGGCGACGGCCGACCCAACATCGACGCGCTCGATAGCGAGTTGCGCCGGCTGCTGGGCCGCTCGTTGCGCTTGCGCCAGGTCAGCGCCGGCGGCTGCAACGGTTGCGAGGTCGAGGTGAACGCGCTCGGCAACATCGTGTTCGACGCCAGCCGGTTCGGCATCGAATTCGTCGCCTCGCCGCGACACGCCGACGGCATTCTCGTCACCGGCCCGGTCACCGCGAATATGCGCGAGGCGCTGATGATGACTTACGAAGCCGTTGCCGACCCTAAGCTGGTAATCGCCGCTGGAGCCTGCGCGATTTCGGGCGGGCTCTTTCGCGGCAATGAGGAGGTCTGTAATGGAATCGAAGATCTCCTTACGGTCGACTTGTATGTGCCCGGCTGCCCGCCGCACCCATACACGATTCTAGACGGTCTGTTGCGGCTTCTGGGTCGCAGCTAACCATCCCGGCGGAAGCGGGCACAGCAGCTCCGATGCCGATCCGACTGGTGAATCGGCGCGGAAAGCCCGTTATCAACGAAGCTGGCGAGCCGATAATGGAGCGGGTGTTGCGCCCGAAATACGGCATGCACAGCTTCCGGCACGCCGCCGCATCATTGTTTATCGAGGAAGGCTTTAGCCCGAAGCGGGTGCAGGACCTGATGGGGCACTCGACTATCCAAATCACCTTCGACCGGTACGGGCACCTCTTCCCAGCGCCAGCCGACGATCAGGTCGCGATGCGGCGGCTTCAAGCTCGATTGATTGGGTGAATTCCTCCCGGCCCATGTCGCAAACGTGTCGCACGGAGTTGACGCTAAGATGGGAAGGGTTGGAAATCTAGGTATCTGTCGCCGATATGCGCGACACGAGATTGAAGACCAATCCACCCTAAGTCATTGACCAGATTGGCTGGGGCGCCTGGATTCGAACCAGGGAATGCCGGAATCAAAATCCGGTGCCTTACCACTTGGCTACGCCCCAAGCGCGTGATCGGGTCTGATCCGGGCCGCACCTTATCGAGAACAACAATCGGCCCGGTCAAGCCGATATATGGGGCCCCCGGCCCGGGATCAGCGGCGATGAGACGTTAGCGATCTGTTCAAGGGATGGCGCCGCGGTCAACAGCGCTCCGGCGGCGGTCCACCATCCGGGCTCGGCCGCGGCGAGCGCGCGACCGGCGGCGAGCGCGGCAGCGCGGTCGGCGAACAGCGCGAAACAGGTCGCGCCGCTGCCACTCATGCGCGCGAGCAAGGCGCCGGGCAACTCCGCCAGGCGGTCGAGCACAGCGCCGATTTCCGGCGCCAATGCGACCGCCGCTTCGGTCAAGTCGTTGCGCCGTGAGGTCAGCGCCGCCACGAGCCCCGCCGCATCGGCCGGCACCGGTTCGAACCGCGCGGCGGACGAAAACCGCCCCGCCCGGCGGCGGAACACATCGGCGGTCGGCAGAGGCCGCCGCGGATTGGTCAGGACGATGCCTGCCGCGGGCAAGAAAGGGGCGGGTTGGAGCTCCTCGCCGATGCCGCCGACCCAGACCGGCCGCGCCGCAAGACAGGCGGGCACGTCGGCCCCCAGTTCCAGCGCGAGCGCCGCCAGCGCCTCATTGTCGAGCTGCCGGTCCCAGAGATACGACAGCGCGCGCAAGACGGCGGCCGCGTCGCTCGACCCGCCGCCGATCCCGCCGGCCGCCGGCAGTCTCTTCTCGAGGTGCAGCGCGGCGCCGGCCTCGATACGGCCGCGCTCCTTGAGCAGCCTGGCCGCGCGAAACACCAGATTGTCATCGCCGAGCCCGGCGATCCCGGCCGCTTCCGGGCCATCGACCGTCAGCGCCAATGCGTCGGCCGGCGCGGCGGTAATCGTGTCGCCGATATCGGCGAAGGCGATCAGGCTGTCGAGCAGGTGATAGCCGTCGGCGCGCCGCCCGATGACATGCAAGTAGAGATTGACCTTCGCCGGCGCGAACGCCCTGACCGCCACGCCGCCTTCCGTTGGCTCAGCCGCCGTGCGGGGTCGAGGGCGGCGGCGTCTTGAGGCCGCTCTGCAGCTTCTCCTCGATCGGCTTGATCTCGTTCTCTTGTGGTCCGAACTGCAATGCCCGCTGCCATTGATAGCGCGCTTCCGACAAGCGGCCGCTCTGCCAAAAGGCGTCACCCAGATGGTCGTTGATCGTCGGATCCTGCGGCACCAGCTCGACCGCTTTTTCGAGCTGTTCGACCGCCCCGGCATAATCGCCCATCCGGTAATGCGCCCAGCCCAGGCTGTCGACGATGTAGCCGTCATCGGGGCGCAGCTCGACCGCCTTTTCGATCATCTTCAACCCCTCGTCGAGGTTTTCGCCGCGATCGATCCAGGAATAGCCGAGATAATTGAGAACCAGCGGCTGCTCGGGTTTCAGCTCCAGCGCATGCTTCAAATCCTGTTCGGCGCGCTGCCACTGGCCGGAGCGTTCGAGCGCGACGCCGTGGTCATAAAACAGCGACCAGCGCTCGGGCATGCCGACCGCGGCGGCGCGGCGGATCGCCTCCTCATAGGCGGTGACCGCCTCGGCGAAGCGCTTTTTGTTGCGCAGGATATCGCCGAGCTGCACCTCCGTCGCAACCGATTGCGGCTGCTCGGCGGCCATCGTCTTCAGCTGAGCGATCGCCTCATCGGTGCGCTCGAGCGTGTCGAGATTGATCGCGCTGCGCAGCCGCGCCGACGGGTAGTAGAGCGAGTTCGGCTTGATCTCCGACAGAACAACGAGGCTTTCCTCCGGCTTGTTCTGGGCGCTCAAGACATCGGCCAGCAATAGCTGCGCCAGGCCGAATTGCGGCCGCAGGTTCAGCGCGAAGCGGGCGTAGAGCAGCGAGAGGTCGATCGTTTCCGCCTGGTTCAGCACGCTTGCCAGATCGAACATCGCCTCGGCCAGACCATCCGCCGGCGAGCGGATCGTCGGCTGCGTGGCGCCACCGCTGGAGCGTGCCGCCAACGCGGCGCTCGCCAGTTCGCTCCCGGCATTCTGTTGGCTGAATTTCTGATAGAGCGCCTTCGCCTGTTCGGCGCGGCCATGGCGCAGGTCAAAATTGGACGCCGCATCGGTCAGCCGCCAATTCAGCTGCTCGCTGCCGGCCAGCGCCTTTTCGTAGTATTGCTGGGCCTTATCGGTCTGCTTGGCAAAATCATAAAGCAGCGCCAGCTGAAATATTTTGAGCGGCTGAAAGCCGTTGAATTTGTCGAGCCCCTGCAGCGCGGTGTCGGCGCCGGCCAGATCGCCCGCCGCGACGCGAGTCCACGCCAGCGCAAACGGCGCGATGAACCGGTGCACCCCGTCTGACGGCAACGCCGCGGCATATTTCAGCGCGCCGGCGGCATCGCCGGCCTTCAGGCGATCGCTGAGCAACACCAACTGAGCGACGGCGTCGCCAGGATCGAGCTTTAGTTCCTTGGGGGCGAGAGTGAGCGCGCGATCGAAATGCCCGACGCTCACTTCCATCAGGAAGGTGCGGCTGAGGATTTCCGGGGAATCGGGATCGTCGCCGATCGCCTTTTCAAACCATTTTGCCGCGCCCGTGAAATCGCGCCGCTGCTGCGCATGCCGCCCGGCGAGATATTCGCCGAACAGATGCTCCGGCAGGACCGCCGATTTGTCCTGGCCCGCCGATTTATCCTGAGCCGCCGGCTTGTCCTGCGGCGCGGCTGGAGCCGAGCTGGGCATGCCGAATGTGGCCGCTAGCAGCAGCACTGCCCAAGCCGGCGCCAGAGAGCGGCGCAATCCCGACTCGACCGGATGTCCTATCTTCACACTCTGCACTCGCGAGACCCCGCTTCTATCCACGCTTACGACCTTGGGATTAATTACATATTCGGGTAATTGGGTCCGCCGCCGCCCTCCGGCACTACCCAGTCGATATTCTGCTCCGGGTCCTTGATGTCGCAGGTCTTGCAGTGCACGCAATTGGGCGCGTTGATCTGCAGGCGCGGCTCGGCGGTCCCGGGATCCTCGACGATCTCGTAGACCCCGGCCGGACAATAGCGCTGTTCCGGCGAGTCGTAGAGCCGATAATTGATCGTGATCGCCTTGGCCGGGTCGCGCAATCTGAGATGCGAGGGCTGGTCCTCCTCGTGATTGGTATTTGAGATAAAGACCGAGGACAGCCGGTCGAAGCTGATCTTCCCATCGGGCCGCGGATAGTCGATCCGCGGCGCCTGGCTGGCCCGGATCAGCTGAGTGTGGTCGGGATGGTGGTGCAGCGTCCAGGGCGCCCGGCCGCGCAGCACATAGGTGTCGAAAGCCGAATAGGCCAACCCGCCCCACAGCCCGAGCCGAAAGCTCGGCCGGATGTTGCGCACCTGGTAAAGCTCGTCCCAAATCCAGCTCTGCTCCAATGCCTGCCGCACCTGCGCCCCCGCATTACCGCCGAGCCGCGCAAAAACCACTTCGGCCGCGACCATGCCGGATTTCATCGCCGTGTGGCTGCCCTTGATCTTCGGCACGTTCAGGAAACCCGCGGTATCGCCGATCAGCGCGCCGCCGGGAAAGTCGAGGCGCGGGATCGACTGGAAACCGCCTTCGTTGAGGGCGCGCGCGCCATAGGAGATCCGCCGGCCGCCCTCGAAAATCGGGCGGATCGCCGGATGCGTCTTGAAGCGCTGAAACTCTTCGAACGGGTTGAGGTACGGGTTGCCGTAGTCGAGCCCGATGACAAAGCCGACCGCGACCTGATGATTTTCCAGGTGATAGAGAAACGAGCCGCCATAGGTGCTGCCGTCGAGCGGCCAGCCGACCGTGTGCACGACAAGCCCGGGCTGATGCCGCTCCGGCGCGACCTCCCACAATTCCTTGAGGCCGATCGCATAGGTCTGCGGGTCATGCCCGTCGCGCAGGTGAAAGCGGCGGATCAGCGTCTTGGTTAGCGAGCCGCGGCAGCCCTCCGCGAACAGCGTCTCGCGCGCGATCAGTTCGACGCCGGGCGTATAGCGCTCGGTCGGTTTGCCGTCCTTGCCGATGCCCATATCGCCGGTCGCGACGCCGCGCACGCGGCCGGCTTGATCGTAGAGCACCTCGGCAGCGGCGAAGCCGGGATAGATCTCCACCCCGAGCGCCTCAGCCTGCTGCGCCAGCCAGCGGCAGAGATTGCCGAGGCTGATGATGTAATTGCCGTGATTGTGCATCTGCGGCGGGGTCGGCAGCCGCAATGCGCGGTTCGTCGTGAGATACAGGAACCGGTCGTCGGTGGCCGGTGTGTTGAGCGGCGCGCCGCGCTCCTTCCAATCCGGAAAGAGCTCATTGAGCGCGCGCGGCTCGAACACCGCGCCCGACAGGATGTGTGCGCCGACCTCGGAGCCCTTCTCGACGACGCACACAGCGAGTTCGCCGCCGGCCGCCGCGGCCAGCTGCTTCAGACGGATCGCGGCGGCGAGGCCGGACGGCCCGCCCCCGACGACGACGACGTCGTATTCCATCTTTTCGCGCTGTGCGTCCGACACCGTTTGCCTCTGCTGTGCCCAATCCGTCTGGCTGCGGGCGGCAACTATAAAGGATCGTGGCGAAAACGGCAGCGCGGCCAATTCGCTGCTGCTAGAATTAGCGGCATGAGCGAACATCCGGTGCCGGACCGAGCCGCGGCGTTAGCCCTGCTGCGCTGGCATGTCGAGATGGGCGCGGACGAGGCGATCGGCGAGACCGCACCGAACCGCCTGGCTGAGCCGGAGAGACCACCGGTTGCCCCGATCGCGCCGCCGGTCGCATCGACGCCGGTCATCCCGCGCCCGCCGGCACCGGCGACGCGCGTCGCGCCGCCCGGCACCTTCGCCGAGTCACTGGCCGAGGCGGCGCAGTCGGCGCGCCGGCTCGCCGCGACCGCCGACAGTATCGAAGCGCTAGCCGCGCTGGTCGCCGCGTTTGACGATTGCCCGCTGAAGCGCACCGCGACGAAGACCGTCTTTATCGACGGCAATCCGGCGGCGCCGGTCATGTTTATCGGCGAGGCCCCGGGCGCCGACGAAGACCGCATCGGGAAGCCCTTTGTCGGCCGCGCCGGGCAGCTTCTCGACCGCATGCTCGCGGCGATCGGGCTCGACCGCGGCACCGTCCAGATCACCAACGTCATCTACTGGCGGCCGCCCGGCAACCGCAAGCCGACAACAGCCGAGATCGCCGCCTGTCTGCCGTTCGTGCTGCGCCACATCGCGCTGGCGAACCCGAAAGTGCTCGCATTGTGCGGCGGCACCGCGGCGAGCGCGTTGTTGCCGGTCAGCGACGGCATCACGCGGCTGCGCGGGCGCTGGTTCGAGCTCGCGGTGCCCGGGCTCGACAAGCCCGTCCCGACCTTGCCGATGTTCCACCCGGCCTTCCTGTTGCGCACGCCGGAGCGCAAGCGCGAAGCCTGGCGCGACCTCTTGGCGCTTAAGGCAAAGCTCGACGAGCCGGGGGCCGGCCCATAGCTCGGTGGCGAGCGAGCCTCCGCCTCGCTACATCTGAGGCGAACGCGCCACGAATAACGGAGTGACCGATGGCAGGCCGCCTCGACCAGACCCGCCCGTTTCTGCCGGTCAATATCGCGCTGTTGACCGTGTCGGACACCCGCAGCATGGCGGACGACCGCTCCGGCAACACCCTGGCCGAGCTGGCGCAGGCCGCCGGCCATCGCATCGCCGCGCGCAAAATCATTCGCGACGAGTTCAACGAGATCGTTGCCCAGCTCAAGGCGTGGATCGCCGATCCGGAAATCGATGTCGTCATCGCGACCGGCGGCACCGGCGTCACCGGCCGCGACGTGACACCGGAGGCCTTCCACAGCGTCTACGAGAAGGAGATCGCCGGCTTTGGCGAGCTGTTCCGCTGGCAGAGCTACGAAAAGATCGGCACCTCGACGATCCAGAGCCGGGCGACAGCCGGGGTCGCCGGCGGCACCTATCTGTTCGCCTTGCCGGGCTCCCCCAGCGCCTGCCGCGACGCCTGGGAAGGCATCCTCGTGCATCAGCTCGATAACCGCTTCCGCCCGTGCAACTTTGTCGAACTGATGCCGCGCCTCCAGGAGCACCTGAAGGGCTAGATTTCAGAAACCGCGGCGCGGCATGAGACGGCGATAAGCCTCGCCATCATCGACATCCTCGAGGGGGGCAGCGACGCCGAACGCAAGGCCGCGCGGCAGATTGGCCAGCGCGTCTTCGAGGGTGTGCGGGTTGGACCAGCGCACCTGTCCGAAGAGCGACGGCAGACGCGGCGAGCGGCGCGCGCCGACCAGCCAGAACCCGCCATCCGCGGCCGGCCCGAAGACGACATCGTGACGCCCGAGCAGATGGAACGCCGCTGCGATGTGACTCGGGCCGAGCGCCGGGATGTCGGTGCCGACCAATACCGCCGGTCCGGGCGGGCAGGCGGTGAGGGCCCGTTGCATGCGCTCGCCGAGGTCGCCGGCGCCTTGCGGGACAACCGGGATGCCGCGCGGCCAGACCCGTTGGCGATAGCGCGC
>Ga0209488_10005038_pt1 | contig 10197 bp, 7 predicted proteins | sample Rivendell_Oct201_8_FD_188349 | JGI IMG/M metagenome (GOLD analysis project Ga0209488, IMG submission 188349) | Vadose zone soil microbial communities from the Eel River Critical Zone Observatory, Northern California, USA -... | ecosystem: Environmental > Terrestrial > Soil > Vadose zone >... | reverse complement strand
GGACTCCGGCGCCCGCGGTTCAAAACAGCAAATCCGCCAGCTTTCCGGTATGCGCGGTTTGATGGCCAAGCCTTCCGGCGAAGTCATTGAAACGCCCATCACCTCCAACTTCCGCGAAGGCCTTACCGTGCTGCAGTACTTCATCTCGACGCACGGCGCGCGCAAGGGCTTGGCCGATACAGCGCTCAAGACCGCCGATTCCGGCTACCTCACTCGCCGCCTCGTCGACGTCGCGCAGGACGTGATCATCAACGAGCGCGATTGCGGCACCAGCGACGGCATCTTCGTCGAACCCATCGTCGAAGCCGGCGTCGAAGTCGAGCCGCTCCGCGACCGCATCGTGGGCCGCGTTTCCCTCGACAAGATCAAGGACTTCGAGGGCACGGTCATCGTCGACGTGAACCAGGAGATCACTGAGGAGCTTGCCAACCAGGTGCAGGGCGCGGGTATCGAGCGCGTGCGCATCCGTTCCGTGCTCACTTGCGAATCCCGCCGCGGCGTTTGCGCGCTGTGCTATGGTCGCAACCTCGCTACCGGGCGCATGGTCGAACTAGGTGAAGCCGTCGGCGTCATCGCCGCGCAGTCCATCGGCGAACCCGGCACGCAACTCACCATGCGCACCTTCCACATCGGCGGAACCGCCACTCGCGTTTCCGAACGCTCCACGTTGGAGGCGCGCAACAACGGCGTCGTCAAGTTCGTGGACCTCAAGCATGTCGAGGGTCGCGGCGGCACCGCCATCGCCATGAACCGCGCTGGACTGATCGCCATCGTCGATGAAAAGAACCGCGAGAAGGAGCGCTACCACGTCGTTTACGGCGCGCGCCTCCGCTGTCAGGACGGCGAACACGTCACCCACGGCCAAATCCTTGCCGAATGGGATCCCTTCACTTTCTCGATCCTCACCGAGACCGCGGGTTCCGTGAAGTTTGATGACCTGCGCCCCGGCCTGACGATTGAAGAGCAGGTGGACGAAGTGACCGGGCTCTCGCAGGACGTGGTCACTTTGCCTCCGGGCGATGAGAAGCACCAGCCCGCCATTCTGGTCCGCGATTCTTCCGGCAAGGTCCGCAAGAAGTACCTCATGCCTTCCCGCGCTCACTTGATGGTCAAGGACGGCGATGAAGTGCAGGCCGGCGACGTGCTTGCAAAGATTCCGCGCGAAACCACCAAGACCAAGGACATCACTGGCGGTCTCCCCCGCGTTGTCGAACTCTTTGAGACCCGCAAACCCAAGGATCCCGCCGTCATCAGCGAAATCGATGGCAGCGTCCGCTACGGCGATATCGCCAAGGGCATGCGCAAAGTTTACGTCGAAAGCGACGATGGCAAGACCACCAAGGAATACTCCATCCCCCGCGGCGTGCACATCAACGTTCAAGAAGGCGACCACGTCAAGGCTGGCGAGGCCCTCATCGATGGCCCGCTCAACCTGCACGACTTGCTCGCCGTCCTCGGCGAAAAGTTCACGCAGTCGTACCTGGTCAACGCCATTCAGGAGGTCTACCGCCTCCAGGGCGTGAACATCAACGACAAGCACATCGAGACCATCTCGCGCCAGATGATGCGCTGGGTCAAAGTTGAGGACGTGGGCGACACCACGTTCCTCCTTGAGGAGCAGGTGGACAAGTTCCGCTTCCGCGAGGAAAACGATCGCATCATCGCCGATGGCGGCCGCCCCGCAACGGGCCGTCCGCTCCTCCTCGGTATCACCAAGGCCTCGCTCTCGACCGATTCGTTCATCTCCGCCGCGAGCTTCCAGGAGACTACCCGCGTCCTCACGGAAGCGGCCGTCGCCGGCAAGGTGGACTATCTCCGCGGCCTCAAGGAAAACGTCATTATGGGCCGCCTCATCCCCGCTGGCACGGGCCTCGAGCACTACCGCAGCATTCAGTTGCTGACGGAAATGCCCGCTCCTGCTCCCATGGAGGAGATTCCGGAAGCCGCCGAGCTCACTGCCGAAGAAGCGGCTGCGCTGGACTTCCTCCAGAAGGACACCGAAGCGGACGCCGCTACCGAAGGCTAAACCTGTTCCTTGGCCGGTTTCTCAGCCCGGCCAAGAAAGCAAATTACACGGCGTCCTCGGGCTTACCGGGACGCCGTTCTTGTTTGTATACAACTGGTAATGGTTGTCCTTCAGGCACTTCATGTCACCGCTCTGATTGCTGAAATCCGGTTGGAGTTCCTACAATAAGGGGTAAAGCTTTTCCAGGCGGATGACTCCTTGTTCGGCAGGGGCCCGTCCACTTTCATGCACGAAGACAAACAACGCGCTCCCCAGACCGCCGGCCGCTCCGCGAAGCACGCTGACCAACGTTCTGCCATCTCTTCCCGCTTCGAGCAATTCGAAAAGCGGCAGAGGGAACTCTGGCAGTTCACCTTTGCTGTACTCTTCGCCCTGGCTGTGTTTTTTGCCTGGACGTCATGGGCTTCCATCCGTTCGTTCGCCAATCGCTATGAGGCATTGCCACCCGTCCTCCTTGTCGTTGTCATTGCCTTGTTCGGGACTTACATGTGGAAGAAGACGCAGGAGATCTCCGAGTTGCGCGGCCTTATGCGCGGCATGGAACACCGCGATGAGGCCCCTCCAAGCGACAAACAGCTCGATCATCTGTTCGCCATCATCTCCCGGTCTCAGCAGGGCTATCGAGACCTGATTGACTCTTTTGACGACGTTCTGCTCGCCCTTTCGCTTGACGGCCAGGTTCGCGCCGTCAACCGCAGTTTTTCCGATCTTGTCGGCACGCCTTTCCACCAAATTGTCGGCAGGCCCATCAGTGATTTCTTGCAGGAGGGTAGCGGGGAGGGTTCCCAGCTTCTGCAGCGCGCGATGCCCCGGTTCATGGAACGCCGCCAATGGTCCGGGGTCGTCGAGGTGCGGCTGAAAGGGCAAGGGACGCTCTTTTATTTCGATTGTGTCGCGCATGCCATGATGCGCGGCGACGATGTCCACGGCATTACCGTTCTTGGGCGCGATGTCTCCGCGCTCCGCAAAAACGAGGCCCGTTTCACGGAACTCTTCGAATCGCTCCAGGAAGGTATCTATATCACCACGCCCGACGGAGCCATTGTGGATGTCAATCCTGCGTTGGTGCGCATGCTGGGCTACGATTCCAAGGAAGACGTGCTGAAACGGCGGGTTCCGGAAATCTTTGTCGACCAGGCAGAGCGAAAGATCGTCAAGGAACAGATCGAGCGTCAGCCGATGATCCAGGGCCGGGAGATTACCCTGATCAGGAAGGACGGCGGGTCCATCGTGTGCTTGAATACCGCTACTGCCGTTCGCGACAATGCCGGCTGCGTGGTGCGCTATCAGGGCTCGCTCATGGACATCACCGAGCGCCGCGAGATGGAGCGCCGCCTCCACCAGCAGCAGGAATTTGCCCGCCGCCTCGTCGACAGCTTCCCCGACCTCATCCTCGTGCTCGATGCGGCGTCCCGCTACACCTTTGTCAGTCCTCGCTGCAAAGAAGTCCTTGGATACGACGTTGAAGATGCGCAGTCCATGAAATTTGGCGACCGCACCCATCCCGAGGATTTGCCCGCGGCCCTGTCGCTTTACAACGACATCATCGCCGGCAAGCAGATCTTCGCCTCTCTTGAAATTCGCGTGCGCCACAAACTGGGAGAGTGGCGCCGCATTCGTTTCAATTTCAGTCCTCTATCCGATGAAAAGGGCAATATTGAAGGCGTGGTTCTCTCCGGCCGCGATGTCACCGATCTCAAGCGGCTGGAGGAACAGCTTATCCAGGCTGAGAAACTTGCCGCCATGGGACAGATGCTCGCCGGCGTCGCCCATGAGCTGAACAATCCCTTGACCGCCATCCTCGGCGTTACCGAGCTTCTCCGCGAGCGCGAAGGGGCCGATGACTCCACCAGGCGCCAACTGGAACTCACGCACCGCCAGGCCCGTCGCGCCGCGCGCATCGTCCAGAATCTTCTGGAATTCTCGCGCCCCGCTTCTCCGCAGAAAAAGCCTCTCGACCTCAATAACCTACTCGAGCGCACTCTCCAGTTACACGATCATTCCCTGCGCCGCAACAACATCGAGGTGGATTTCCATCCACAGGGCGAACTTCCCGTCGTCGTCGGCGACGCTAATCAGCTCATTCAGGTCTTTCTGAACCTTGTCACTAACGCCGAACAGGCCATCCGCGAGGTCCGCGAAACTGGCCGCATCCAGATTCGTGTCGCCCACATCGGTAAACAGCTTGCGATCACCGTCCAGGATGACGGCGTCGGCATCCGCCCCGAAGCGCTTCTACGCATCTTCGATCCCTTCTACACCACCAAGCGTCCCGGTGGCGGAACCGGCCTGGGGCTCAGCATCTGCATGTCCATCATTCGCGAACACGGCGGAAACATCGAGGCCGAAACTCTTCCTGCCGGCGGCTCCGCCTTTACCATTTATCTCCCTGCCGCGTCCGGCCAGCAGCCCGACGTGCTTCCCACCCCTTCGGAAGCCATGCTCGCCTCTTCGCACGTAGTTCCATCGGCAGCCGATCTTTTCAGGGGTCGCGCGGTTCTCGTTCTCGACGATGAAGAGAGTCTCCGGACCCTTCTTCAGGAAGGCCTATCTGCCCAGGGCTTTCGCGTGGATTGCGCCGCGACCACCGAGGAAGCTCTCACACATCTCGGGCGCTCCAGCTATGACGTGTTTCTCTGCGACCTGCATCTTTCCTCTAGCGGCACGATGGTGGAGGGCCGCGACGCCGCCAGCCGCATCCTCGAGACTGCGGGAGCGCAGAAACCTGCGGTCATCTACATGACCGGCGATTTGGTGGAAAGCGGTCAGGGAACTGCGGACCGTGGCGAGCCCGTTTGTCTCCAAAAGCCTTTCCGAATCTCTGACGTGCTGGCTCTCTTGAGGGATGTTCTCTCGGATGCTCCGGTGGAAACCCGCCACACCCATTGATTCTCCCTGGTTCCCTGCCGCACGCCTTAAAGTACACGCGATTCCCTCGTCTCGGATCGCTCCGAGCGACCTTGATTTCACAACTAGTTTTTCTTTTTCAGCGGGGTCGTGGGCTTGGTGCCCGTTGCAGAGTCCACCCCAAAATCCCACACGTAGAGGTTCATTCCATCCGGCAGAATCTCCGCCAGCGCATATTCGCCCGGTGGCAGCGGCTCGCTCACCGTGAAGCGGAAGACGGTGGGCGCGATTTCCCATCGTTGGATTGAGATCGTATTGCGCTTTTCCTCCAGTTGTTCTCCGAAAAGACTCTTGATCGATTCCAACTGCCGCTTGTTTCCCTTCACGGTCGCACGCACCAGCTCCACTTCCGGCCCGGATTCACCCGGCCGGCTGCTTTTCACGATGGGTGTCGTGCGGTCCGGATCCGGCGGTGCTTCGCGCAAATAAAACTCTGCTTGCCCATTTGTCACGCGAATCCCAGCCCTGGTTCCGGGAATTTCCACGTTTCGCTTGCTGGGAACAATGGGAATCGGCGAAAGCACCTGCTTCAAATACTGCTTTTTGTCCGTCTTGATCTGCGACCCCACCTGCTCCAGCGGCTTCACGGATTTTCCGTCGATCAGAAACATGCCTTCTCCGGGCGGCAGGAAGACTCCCGGCGCCACTTGCAGGCTCGCGTCCACATCCATCACCGTCTCAATTCTCTGAGCTTGCTCCTGTGCGTGGAGCTTTTTCGCGAGTGCGTCCTCATCGGCCTGTTCCGCCGCCGCCGCTTGTGCCGTGGCGTCCCAATCCACCATCGCGGCGGGAATCTCTTCCCATTCGCCCCGTTCCGCGCTCATGTAGCGGACCCGCTCTCCGTTCCGCTGATAATCCCGAACCAGCTGAAAGGTACCGTCCTTCAGCACGAGCTTCTTGCCTCTCGGCAAAGCAGGCACTCCGACCTGTGCGTCCTTGCTCCCGGATTGCTTCCCTGCGGGGGGCTGCTCTTCTCTGGCTAAAACGCCGCTTGCCGATGGGGCGTAACCGTGCGCGCCGGCCCAGCCGGCCAGCAAAGCGCAACAGACTACCGCGAGTATTCTGGGTGATCCCATCGGTCTTCCCTGTGGTGTGCGATGCATGCACGCCGGCCCGGTTTGCCCCTGTCGCGAGCATACCCCCGGGCCTTCCGGCCCTGCAACCCGCCGTTTTGGACGCCCCCGAAACAAAAATGGCTCCCTGGCCAAGCCAGGGAGCCATGCAAAACCAATTTGAATCTAACGGTTTAGTGCGTGCACTTCGGAAACAGGGTGACCAGAACCATTAAATCCGAAAGCGTGAACAGCCACTGATCGGCGCTGAGGCCAGCTGCCTCCGCTGCCCGCGCGATGAAGCCCAAGTGGCGGCTCTTGGCAAAATTGTGCACATGCTCGACGCAGATTCCCGTCAACTTGGCGACTTCTGAATCGGTGAAGATCTTTTGGCTCGACTTCACGGTAACCATGGCCCGGCTCCTATACTCCGCCACAAACTGCCCTACGCTTACTTTGATGCTTTGAGCATCGTATGAGCTGCATCATTCCTGAGCAATAGTCGTTCCGTTCTGCCGGTCAAAAACCGTAGGGCTAGTACTTTCCCCCTAAAGCCCTGCAAACCAGCCCTTTCTCCACATTTTTTCGACGTGGGCGTACGTGGTACCAACCGGGAGTGCAGCACGCAGAGTGGTAAAAATGTTCTACTTTTGCAAACTTGTTACAGTTTTTGGTAGCGTCGCGGCAATTTCCCACATTTGTTTCATGTGCCGGATCTCATGCGACGCAATGAACTGCAGCCAATCATACGCGTTCAGGGTCCCCAGAAATGGATGCGGCATGTTGTACTTACTCAGGTTGCGGCCCCTCGTCTCCTCGATGAATGCCAGCGTCCGCTCCCGCGCTCCACGCAATTCCGCCAACATCTCTTCTTTTATGCAGACCATCTGGGGTTCGAGCGCGCTCGGCGCCTTGCGCCGGATTATGCGTGCTTCGACGATCATCATCGGAACATGAAACCGTTTGTAAAAAGGCACGGATATTGGTGGTTTTTGCAGTAGCTTGTCGGCGCGACTGAGAATGGACCGCTCGACTGCGCTCAGGTGACCGATCAATTCTCCGGCCGACCATCGGCTCTCCGCGGGCCTCGTTTTCCACTGTTCGGCAGGGACGGCATCCGCGGCACGCAAAAGTTCGCTTTGCGCGCGCGCCAGATTCTCGATGATGGTCGCAAGTGACGGCACGGTTTCATCCGCACATGCGAGAAATACTCATACGGCGGCTCCTCCGGCCTGCTCGAAAGCATGGGCCAGTTGCAGGACGCGTGCCTCTCCAAAAGCCGCCCCAAAGATTTGCAGGCCCACCGGCAGCTTTCCGTCGATCTTGCCACAAGGTACGGAGATTCCCGGGACCCCTGCCAACGATCCTGTAACCGTATATATATCAGCAAGATACATCTGGAGCGGATCGTCCGTGCGCTCCCCCAATTTGAACGGAGGCACCGGAGATGTCGGCGTCAGGATCGCATCAACCTTCGTAAACGCATCGCGAAAATCCTGCGCTATCAGCGAACGAACCTTTTGCCCCTTCAAATAGTAGGCGTCGTAATAACCCGCCGAAAGCACATACGTCCCGAGCACGATGCGGCGTTTTACCTCCGCGCCAAATCCCGCACCCCGCGTTTTTCGGTACATCGCGAGCAGGGAATCGTCATCCACGCGCAATCCGTAGCGCACGCCGTCGTATCGCGCAAGGTTGGAGCTCGCTTCCGCCGTCGCGATGATGTAATAGGTCGCGATCGCGTAGTCTGTATGCGGCATGCGAATTTCGACCAGTTCGCATCCCAGTTTCTTGAAAACTTCGATGCCGGCTTCGATCTTCTTGCGGACTCCCGTATCCATGCCTTTGCCGAAATACTCTTTTGGGATGCCCAGCCGGAGCCCCTTCACGGGCTTCTCAATTTCGGAACGGTAGTCGGGGACCGGTGCCGTCGTCGAAGTCGAATCATGCGGATCGCGCCCGGCGATGACTTGCAGAATCGCCGCGACGTCTTTCACCTTGGTCGCGAACGGCCCGATTCGGTCCAGCGAAGACGCAAACGCAATCAATCCATACCGCGAAACTCGCCCATAGCTCCCCATCATCGCCGGGACTCCGCAAAACGAGCCCGGCTGCCGGATAGAACCGCCCGTATCCGTTCCCAAGGACGCTACCGCTAGTCCTGCCGCCACTGCCGCCGCCGAACCTCCGCTCGATCCCCCCGGCACGCGGTCCAGCATCAGCGGATTTTTCACCGGCCCATAAGCGGAGTTCTCATTCGAGCTACCCATTGCGAACTCGTCGCAGTTCGTCTTGCCCAGGATGACCGCGCCAGCCGCCTCCAGCCGCTCCACCGCCGTCGCATCGTACGGCGGAACATAGTTCTGCAATATCTTCGAACCGCACGTCGTCTTTATCCCGCGCGTGCTGATGACATCCTTGATGGCCACCGGCACTCCTGCCAAAGGGGGCAGCGGCCTTCCTTCCGCTACCAGCGCATCGATTTTGTCTGTTTGCCTCCGGGCCCGCTCCGGCGAAAGCGTCAGGAACGCGTTCAGCTCCGGATTCCGCGATTCGATCCGCTTGTAAAAATCCGCCGCTAGCTCTCGTGCCGAAATCTTCTTCGTCCCTAGCGCCTCTCTGACTCCGTCAATCGTCCAGTTCGCAATCATGCGGTCATGTTCTCTTTGTAGGGTCACGATATATCGTGCCCTTCCCGCGCGTTCTACTCGCGGAGTTACCGCGCTCAACTCCTCACTTCATTTTCTTCTCTGCACTGAAAACTGATAACTGACTACCTCTCAATCACTTTCGGCACCCGGAAATACGGCGGCTCCGGATCGGGCGCGTGCCTCAGGACGTCCTCAGCCACCGCGCAAGGCACAATCAAGTCCTCTCGCAGCGTGGCGTCAGCCGTCTGGTCGTCACTCAACACCTGCGCCATCGGCTCGACCTTGGCCGTGTCCAGCTCGTTCAGCTTCCCGATGTATTCCAGAATCTCGTCAATTTGTGCGCGGTACATCTCCAGCTCGCCTTCGCTCAGGTCGAGATAAGCCAGCTCCGCCACTCGCAGCACATCTTCCCGGCTGATTTTCACTTGGAAATCCTCATGAAACCTTAGACATCAGAGTGAGAATTTTAGCATAGCACTCTGCTCGAACTTATTTGGTTGGCTTGGGTACAGCTACATTTTGCTCATTTTCAAAACGATGTTGCAAGGTCACATTTGAAAAAATCAATATGAAAGCCTTACTGTTGACACCGGCCCACGCGGCCTCCCAATCTCGATCCCATCTGACTCTGCGAAACCTCCGAGAGGATTTGAATTCATAATATTGATCGAGCTCCACGAGTTTTTCATCGGATTCTCCAAGATGAACCCCACCCACCGCTACGTTGCGAAAGTCACCGAACGACGGACTGCTAATGACAACCCCAGCCGGAGTCATGGTGCCTGGGATTTCCTGCCCGAAAGGAACAAAGAATGTTGCGAATATCGCGCAACTTTCCTTCACACAAGCCCACCCGAGTCTTGTTGAGTTAAAATCGTTGGGCTGTTTCAATCCTGGCTCATGTAGTTTTTGTTGTAAAACTGCAAGGGTGAGGTCCGAAGGGTTCAAGTCTACATCGCCCAATGCCAAGAGTGCATTTCTCTGCGCAAGCTCATCGGCCCGACGGGGGCCGAATTCTCTCTGCAATTCTGTCTGCCATCGTCGGTCCTCGAACCAATTGTAGCCGAGATATAGAAACCCTATTCCTGAGAGGATCGCACAGCATGTCAGGATTTTCTTTGGCATGGGTTTGCTCAGCTTTGGGTGTGCTTATCGAGAAGTCTCGGAGAGTTCTGCCGTTTTTCGCGGATATTTCCTGGCGATGTAGTTATCGACGAGCGCTTGGAACGCGACTGCCAGTTCGTCGTAGGTGCCTTCGAGCGTAACGTCTTTCTTGCCGTCGATGTACACGGGGCATCGCGGCGTTTCGCCGGTACCGGGCAGGCTGATGCCGATATTCGCGGCCTTCGATTCGCCCGGGCCATTGACGATACAGCCCATCACCGCGAGGGTCATCTCTTCTACGCCTTCATATTGCGTCTTCCAGATGGGCATGCTGTCGCGGATGTAGCCTTGGATCGCCTCGGCCAATTCCTGAAAAGTGGTGCTGGTCGTGCGCCCGCAGCCGGGGCAAGCCGTCACGCTGGGCGCAAACGAGCGCAGCCCCAGCGCCTGCAGAAGT
>Ga0209488_10005037_pt1 | contig 10198 bp, 6 predicted proteins | sample Rivendell_Oct201_8_FD_188349 | JGI IMG/M metagenome (GOLD analysis project Ga0209488, IMG submission 188349) | Vadose zone soil microbial communities from the Eel River Critical Zone Observatory, Northern California, USA -... | ecosystem: Environmental > Terrestrial > Soil > Vadose zone >... | reverse complement strand
GAAAAGACTGAAGCAATTGACTGAGCACGTGGACGCGGAGCCTCAGTGAAATCTGTTTGTCACACTGGGGTCACGCTTGTCCGCCGATGTCATCGCCCTGTCCCTGAGGGCACAGGGACAGTATAAAAGATAAAGAATGAAAACTATAGAAGAAGCTTCCGAGTTTCCTTGAGGTGGCTTGGTTCGATCAAAAAGTCGAAACAATCAGAAATCGAAGCAGAGGGAGCAAAGGGCCAAAGGCCGAATCAATGTGCCGAGTCCGAGTCGACAGCGAGACGTTATTCGATACCACTGGCAGGCTGAACTGAGCTACTTTAACGCGGTTTTTCGATGTCCTTAAGTACTCGTACAGGTATTAATACTAATATAAACCACCAAGCGCATGATTAGTACGAAGCCGGTGCCAGTCACAGCCAGTGATTACAGGGGATGAGGACATACTAGTGATCGAAGCTAAAGGTACAGTCACGGTAGGATTTCAATATGAACAATAAAAAGGCGGACTCGGAGGATCGCCACTACCACGAAGGTTCCCATTCGCCGTCGTAGTCGTTGTAGTCTTAGCGATCGCTCTCCACATCGTCGTCGTAGCCCTCGCGTTCGTCCCATCGGAAATGACGGACAAATTTCTGGAGCGCTTCAGCCTGGTCCTCCCAGAGTACGCAATTGACGATGTACAGCGTCGTAAGGGGAGTATTGTTCGCCTTGCGTCGCTTGACGGCGCCCTTAACGAGGTTGTACAGGACACCCGAGCCGGGCACCGAATCACTGAAATCCAGCATCTCCAGTCGCAGGGACGTCAGCTTTGGGAAGATCGGCACGTGTACAGGTGCAGGCTCGTCGTTGTCAGTGTCGTTTGCAGCCTGTGCCCGCGCGCCTGTGCCTTTGTCGCCATGTTTCCTCTTTCCTCCCTTTTCACGGGTATTGGCCTCTTTTGGTGTGAGCGCCTGCAGGAGACCGATCGTCCCGTGCCCGGAGAGTTGGACCGTGGTGACCTCTGTGCATTGTTGAAAGATCTCACTCCAATCTATGACTTCATCCGGGTTGGGGAAGGATATGGAAAGAAATTCGAGGTTGGAAAGGGACACCATGTCGCACGCTCGCCTGAGAATGTCCAGGCTGTCGTTGATTTCAGAAATGTGGTGGAATAATAGATTAAGATCGGCGTCACCATCGGATAGAATGACACCTGTGCAGGGGATCGGCCGTGTGAGGAGAGAAGTAGATGCGACCACCGCTGTCACACGATCCAAGTTGTCCATGCCAATCTTGAAACTTCGGAACTTGGGATTGTTGAAGTATTCCGAGAGGATAGGAAGGATGTGGTGGTCATTGTGGGTTGCAGTCCTCTCGGACGTACAATCCAGACAAAGTGTTGTAGAAGAAGGTAGCTTAAACATTTTCAACAATTTCGTGACGCGGGAACTTGATCCGCCAAGGTACAAAGATGAGAGCCGCGGAAGATGAATTATTTGTCCAGCTGACGATTCGCTAAGCATAGCAGGCAAACAGTTCTCGAGGACGAGAAGCTCCAATGTCGGGCAATTGATCAGGCCAATGAACTGATTCAAATCGTCGTGCCGAGAATCGTTAGAGGTCATGGTGGACTCCTCATCATAAAGAGTGACTTCCAACTGCGTTAGTTGGCCACGAGGCAAAAGTGACCAAGGGAAGACGATCTGAGAGACGCGCAGGATACGTAACTTTGGAAGCGGCCCTTTGAAGAACAAGTGCCCAACATGCTGAATGACCATTGGGAAGCTTTCCGCCACGCGAAGATTGAGGCATTCCAGAACCGAAGCTTTCTGGATGCTGATCTCTTGAACAATTTCCGGTTGAAGAGAAGACAAGTTGTCGACGTAGAGTTCGCGGGTGTGAGAGATGTGTGGGGTGAACAAGGAGATCTTGTCTTCACTCATCGACTCCTTGAGGTGGATGACAAGTGGTGCATTCTTCGCGCGGGACAGCCACTCGGCGATCCAGTCCTTGTTCCACGGATAGGATGAGAAGTGTGTCCAGAGCGTCGAGTCGTCTAGCGCGATCTGACGCCAGCGTCGGCATACGTGCGTGAAATGGACGCAACCCAGCGTATAGGGCTCTTCCAAGAACGCGACCATGACGAACTGGAAGATGTGCGCAAGAATCTCCGCAGGGAGGATGAAGCTCGGAGTGAGCATATTGCGTCGCGTGAGCATGGAGAGCATCAGACGCCTCGCAGCGTCGAGGTCCTGGTCTACTGTGGCAAGGGCCACTGCGCGTGTCTTGGGTGTTTGGCTGGCAAATTGGAACTGGTTCAGCTTGCATTCGAGGCGGGAGAACAAGTCTGAGAGCGTGTGTACTGCTTGAGTGTTGCTAGATACAAGACATTTGGGGTTTGGGTATCAGCCAGAGCGGACATACATACGGGACGCGTTCCTACGTCTCGTGAAGGGTGATGTCGTTTCCCGTGCCCGCCGTTGTTGGAATGGTCGATGATGAGCTCTGTGTTTGTGCCTTATGGTGCTGAGAGACGCTCTTCATCATGGGCTCCATATTGAGAGCGTCGATAGTAGACTGAGGCAGTTGCCAGTGACTGACTTGGACTCGGAGCACGTGAATGTGGAGCTTCAGAAAATTATTTTTTTTCTTTCAATGTACACTGCCGTGACTGAGCTCGGCCAGTGACTCGAGGCCCTTGGAAAGGTTTCGGAAACGGTGCCCTTTTGGCAAAAAGCCCTACTCTGCAGTGTATCTCTGCACTTTAATGCCCACCATATTCAACTCAAGCAAGGCCAAAAACAATCTGGGACGCTCAAGACAGTTCTAATTTCGGCCTTGTCCCTTGACAGCCCCTTGTGTTCAACGCTCATTTCCCATGTCCGAGACAATATTTATGTTCGATCTTATGGCTAATCATGAGTAGCCCCGAAAATGTATTGTGAACATTTTCAGGTGACACGTGCTTTGCTTGAGGGCCTGGTAGCTCTGACACTACTAGGCAACTACGATAGAGCCAGTCATGTCAGAGGACTTCCGAATTCGTGCCAGGCACTCTAGTGATTCCAACCGTTCCAATAACTACGATCTGGCTCCAGTACTGCCAGCTAACCTTGTCCATTTCCGGTATGCCCGGGTTTCCAACTTTGGCGTGGCTATTTACAAGCGATCGACGTGGGCCTCCGATTCCGCCAGTGGCAGCACTATCCCGATCCGCTTTCCATGTGATGATTGATTGACAACGGAATTGCGAACAAGTGCGTCGTTGACCTCGCCCAAGAGCATGCGCAGGGAAGGGGAATGATTGGTTGAATAAATAGAAAAAAGTGAACTAATATTCAGGTGTGGTGCCAGAAAGCGAGACATATCGCTAGTATGCAGACGTGGTGCTTTCGAACTCACACTGGAGCCAATGATTGTTTTGGCTCCAGGAGCCAATCTGTCGCTGGATATAAAACCAGACAGGCGGATCTAGTTTGTGTGGGATAGGTCCTGTCTATTCTGCTGGTTCTATGTGGAAAAGTAGACTACTGGATGTACTGGGAGTGCTGGTCCAGCGTTTCCAGCAGCATGTCATTTTGCTGATGGCCAGCCACTACCACTCACTCTGCTTGTGCCGAGCTGACGTGAGCACTTTCCTCCCACACGCCCAGATCGCTAATGGTTGAGTATTCATCACCACAGTCGTCGAACTCGGAGCTGTGATAGGAGTGGTGGTCCTCGCAGTCGCTGTCCTCGGAGAATTCGTGGTTCTCCTTATGGTCCCACCGGAAGTCACAGACGACCTTCTCGAGCACGTTAGCCTGTTTCTCCCTGATGAAGCAGTCGTCGATGCACAGCATCGTCAGCGGCGTCTTGTTCGCCTTGCGCCGCTTGATGGCCTTTAGAAGGAGGTTGAACAAGGTGTCAGAGCCGGGCATCACGTGGTAGAAAGCCAGGCTAGTCAATAGTAGGGCCGTCAGCTTTGGGAAGATCGGCACGTACACGGGTGCAGGCCCGTGATTGTCGTCGTCGATAGGCGCCTGCGCCTGAGCGCCTCTGCCATGCTCGCCCCATTTTCTCTCTCGTTGATTTCCACGGGGCAACGGATCGGCGTGTTTTGGTGGGGTGAGCGCCTGCAGGAGACCGTTCATCCCGCCCTCCTGGACTTCGATCGTGGTGACTTCTGTACAGTGTTGAAACATCGCCCTCCAATTTATGAATTGATCCGGGTTGTCAAAGTACATAGAAAGGAATTCGATTTTTGAAAGGCATGGCATGTCACTCGCTCGCCTGAGGATGTCCACCCAGTTGAGGTTAGGAACATCCTGAAATGATAGACTAAGCTCGGGGTCCTTGTCAGCTTGAATGACATGGGTGTGGGTAGTTGGCAACGTTGGGAGAGAAGTAGATGCGACCAGGTCTATCACACGACCCCCGAGGTCCAGCCCAATGTCGAAACTTCGGAACTTGACAGGGGTAGGGTCGCTGAAGTGAGCTGAAAGGAAAGGTAGTATGTGGTAGTCGTTGTGGGTTGCAGTATTCTCCGAGGTACATCTCAGACTAAATGTTGTGGAAGAAGATAGCTTAAGCATTTTGAACAAGTTCGTGACGCGGGAACTTGACCCGCCAAGGCACAATCGTGAAAGCCGTGGAAGGTGAATTGTTTGCCCACCTGAGGATTCGCTAAGCATAGCAGGCAAACAGTTCTCGAGGGTGAGAACCTCCAATGACGGGCAATCGAGCAGGAGGCCAATCAATTGATCCAAATCGTCGTGCTGAAAACCCTTGGAGGTCACGGTGGACACCTCTTCACGGAGAGTGACTTTCAGCTGTGTTAGTTGGCCACGAGGAACAAGTGACCAAGGGAAGTCGATTTGACGGAGGCACAAGATCCGTAACTTCGGAAGCGGCCCCTTGAAGAACGAGTGGCCAACGTGCTTAATTGGATCGGTGTCAACGCCGAGTTCGAAGCGTTCCAGGACCGGAGCTTTCTGGGTGCTGATCTCTTGGACAATTTCAAGTCCCGAATATCGGAAAGACAGGTCGCAGAGGTAGAGCTCGCGCGTGTTGGAGATGTGCGGGATGAACAGGGCGAACTCGTCTCTATCCGCCACTGTCCATTTGCGGGAGCGGTCAATGACGAGTGGCACGTTCCTCGCGCGGGACAGCTGCTCGGCGATCCGGTCCTTGGACCCGTAGAAGCCCGAGAAGTGCGTCCAGAGGGTCGAGTCGTCCAACGCGATCTGACGCCAGCGCCGGCATACATGCGTAAAATGGATCCGCTGTTGGGGATAGTCTGGCTGCGAGAACGTGATAAATTGGAAGATGCGCGCGAGGATCTCCGCAGGGAGGATAGAGATTGGCGCGAGCATGTTGCGGCGCGTGATCATGGACTCGGAGAAGATCAGACGCCTCGCAGCGTCAATGTCCTGGTCGACTGTGGCAAGGGCAGCCGCGCGTGCCTTGAAGGTTTGGCCGGCAGATTGGAACACGTTCAGTTCGCAGTTGAGGCGGGTTAACATGTCTGAGAGCGTGAGGGATAGTTGAGTGTTGCTAGACACGAGGAGTTTTGGGGCTTGGGCATCAGTCAGAGCAGACATACAGACAGAAGCGTTCCTACGTGTCGTGAGGTGCGATGATGTCGCTTCCTGTGCCCATCGTCGCTGGGAATGTCGATGATGAGTTCTGTGTTTGTGTCTGATGGTGCTGAGCGACGCCCTTCATCATAGGCTCCGTATTGAGACCTGTGTGAGTCGACATCGATTCCAAGGTGCAGTCTTAGTGTTGCACGAGAGTTGAGTTGGCAGAGTTGCGAACTCTTCCTCAACTCTGAGAGTTGCCCGGAGTTGACAGGTGTTACCGCATTTGGTTTGGAGCCAGTGTCACACGTCAGACACATGCTTACTTTGGCGTGGTCAATCTGATTGGTGGATTGGCCGGACCGCTATCCTGCCAACTCTCCAGTGTCGTAGTTGCAACTCGACTCAACTCAACTCAACTCTCGTGCAACACTAAGTGTGTTGGGGAACGGCACTTGGGCGCTTCGGCGTTTGGGTGCGCCAACGATTCGAGCCGAATGCTCCTTACACTACCAGTGATAGTATCACGACACAGTCATCGCCCATGACCGAGACTACTAACTTATAGACAATCAGAGAGAAAACGTCACGAGGACCTCCAGAAATGTATTGTGAAAATATGAGAGCGGGACAGGGACAGGGCCAGCCCATAAGGTGGAGATCAAGAGGAAAAAATAAAATAGTAATATGCAGCAAAGTATCGTTCAGCAGTCGCTGAAAAGATATTAAGACGTGATATCATACTAATACAACTGCCAGTGACACCGCAACGCTACTACCACTAAGGTTCCCACTCGTCGTCGTAGTCGGAGTAGTCTTCGCGATTGTTCAATACGTCGTCGTCGTAGCCCTCGTGTTCATCCCACCGGAAGTCACGGACAAGTTTCTCGAGCGCTTTGGCCGGTTCCTCCCAGATCACGCACTTGTCAATGTACAGCGTCGTCAGTGGCGTCTTGTTCGCCTTGCGTCGCTTGACGGCGGCCATAACGAGGTTGTACAGGCCGCCCGAGCCGGGCAGCGGATCACATAAATACAGCGACTCCAATAGCAGGGACGTCAGCTTTGGGAAGATCGGCACATGTACATGTGCAGGCCCATCGTTGTCGTTGTCGTTCGACACCTGTGCCCGCGCGCCTCTACCCTTGTCGCCGCGTTTCCTCTTTCCTCCTTTTCCACGGGTCGTCGTCTTGGCGGCGAGTTTTGGTGGTGTGAGCGCCCGCAGGAGACCGATCGTCCCGCGCCCGGAGAGTTGGACCGTGGTGACTTCTGTGCAGTGTTGAAAGATCTCGCTCCAATTTATGACTTGATGCGGGCTGTGGAAGGATATGGAAAGAAATTCGATGTGTGAAAGGGACACCATGTCGCACGCTCGCCTGAGAATGTCCACCCTGTGATTGAATTCAGCAACGCGGTGGAATGATAGACTAAACTCGGCGTCACTATCGGCTTGAATGTCATAGGTGCAGGGGATCGGCAGCGTGGGGAGAGAAGTAGACGCGACGATGGCCGTCACACGATCCATGTTGTCCGTGTTAAGCTTGAAACTTCGGAACTTGAGGTCGTTGAAGTGTTCCGAGAGGATAGGAAGGATGTCGTTGTCATTTTGGGTTGCAGTATTCTTCGACGTACAATTCAGACGAAGTTTTGTGGAAGAAGATAGCTGAAACATTTTCAACAACTTCGTGACGCGGGAACTTGATCCGCCAAGGCACAAACGTGAAAGCCGTGGAAGGTGAATTGTTTGTTCAGCTGACGATTCGCTAAGCATGGCAGGCAAACAATTCTCGACGGTGAGAACCTCCAAAAAAGGGCAATCGATCAGGAGGCCGATGAACTGATTCAAATCGTCGTGCCGAGAATCGTTAGAGGTCATGGTGGACACCTCTTCAGTGAGAGTGACTTCCAGCTCCGTTAGTTGACCACGAGGGAAAAGTGACCAAGGGAAGATGATCTGGGAGACACGCAGGACCCGTAACTGTGGAAGTGGTCCTTTGAAGAACAAGTGCCCAACAACCTCAATGACCAATGGGAAGTTGTCCGACATGCCAAGTTCGAGGCATTCCAGAACCGGAGCTTTCTGGATGCTGATCTCTTGGACAAGATCTGGATGAAAAGAAGAAAAGTTGTGGACGTAGAGCTCGCGGGTGTGGGAGATGTGCGGGGTGAACAGGGATGACGTGTCTTTACTCATCGACCCGTCGAGGTCGATGACAAGCGGCGCGTTCCTCGCGCGGGACAGCCGCTCGGCGATCCAGTCCTTGTTCCGCGGATAGGGTGAGAAGTGCGTCCAGAGCGCCGAGTCGTCTAGCGCGATCTGACGCCACCATCGGCATACGTGCGTGATATGGAGGACGCAGCCCAGCGAATAGGCCTCCTCCGAGAACGCGACAAAGTGGAAGATGCGCGCAAGAATCTCCGCAGGGAGGATCGAGATCGGAGCGAGCGTGTTGCGGCGCGTGAGCATGGAGAGCATCAGACGCTTCACAGCGTCGAGGTCCTGATCGACTGTGGCAAGGGCCGCTGCGCGCGTCCTGGGTGTTTGAATGGGAGATTGGAACTGGTTCAGCTCGCATTCGAGGCGGGAGAACACGTCTGAGAGCGTGTGAGATGCTTGAGTGTTGCTAGATACAAGAGATTTTTGGGTTTGGGCATCAGCCAGAGCGGACGCACATACGGGACGCGTTCCTACGTTTCGTGAAGGGTGGTGATGTCGCTTCCCGTGCCCGTCGTTGTTGGAATGGTCGATGATGAGCTCTGGGTTTGTTTCTGATTGTGCTGAGCGATGCTCTTCATCATGGACTCCGTATTGAGAGCTGGGTGACTCGACAGCGATTCCGGGTAGAGATGGTACCGCAGACTGAGGCAATTGACTGATCACGTGGACGCGGAGCTTCAGTTTTTTATTTCGAAACATTTTATTAGTATCCGGTTTGCGGCCTCACCGGCAGCTGAGCATTGCACTCGGCCCAGTGACTCAAGGCCCTTGGAAAGGTTACGGAAATGGTGCCCTTTTGGCAAAAAGATTTATTGACACCCTACTCTGCACTGTATCTCTGCACCTTAATCATATTCAACTCAAGCAAGGCCAAAAACAACCTGGGACGCTCAAGACAGTTCTCATTTCGGTCTCGTCCTCGATGGCCCCTCGTTCAACAGTTATCGCCCATGTCGCACGCTCGCCTGAGAATGTCCACTCTGTTGTTGAGTTCAGCAACGTGCCAGTAGGAGATGGGCGATATAGGGAGCATAATAGTGTAGAAACGAAGCGACACCCGCCACACACCCCCATCCAACGACAACCCAACTCGAACGTCGAGACGACACGGGCGATCCACGCGGACGCGAAGCTCGCATCTGCCATCATATGGCGGCGTCCCCACCCATGTCACGATGATCGCCTGGCGCGCCAATGTCGCGCTCGTCCAACGTCGCAGTTTTGCCGCAGATACTCACACTCAGGGGTGGAAAAAGGGGGAATAATGCTGCATTGTCAGGAACTATGTTACGTGTAAATACAAGGGAAACGCATGTATTCTCGGAAGTGCTACATGGGGTTCTGTACCCCGAGGCGCACAGAAATCGATTCAAAACAAAAAAAAAAGGGGATGGAAGTAGATGCGACCACGGCTATCACACGATCCACATCATCCAGGTTAATCTTGAAGCTTCGGAACTTGATAGGGTACTAGGGGTCGTTGAAGTGTGCCGAGAGGAAAGGAAGGATGTGGTAGTCATTGTGAGTTGCAGTATTCTCCGATGTACAATTCAGACGAAGCGTCACGGTTGTAAAAGAATATAGCATAAGCATTTTCAACAGCGGGAACTTGACCCGCCAAGACATAAGCGTGAAAGCCGTGAAGGTAAATTGTTTCTCCACCTAAGGATCGGTTAAGCATACCAGGCAAGCAGTTCTCGAGTGAGAGAACCTCCAATGAGGGGCCATCAACCAGGAGGCCAATCAACTCGTCATCATGCTCAAAACTCTTAGAGTTCACGGTGGACACTTCTACCAAGAGAGAGACCTCCAGCCCCGTTAGTTGGCCACAAGGGACAAGTGACCAATGGAAGAGAATTTCAGAGCAGCAGAAGATCCGTAACTTTGGATGCGGAGGGTTGAATAGGGGTACAGCGAAGCCCTACATGCCGATGGGGGCGCTGGGTTCGATGTGATCTAGTACTGGAGCTTTCCGGATGTTGATCTCTTGGATAATTTCTAAAGGAAGGGAAGCAGAGCTTGCGCGTGTGGGAGACTCGGATGTGCGATGCGAACAGGGAGATCGTGTCTTTACCCATCAACTCGTCGAGCTCAATAACAAGCGGCGCGTTCCTCGCGCGGGACGGCCGCTCGGCGATCCATTCCTTGCTCCAGGGGGAGGTCGAAAAGTGCGTCCAGAGAGTCGAGTCGTCTAGCGCAATCTGACGCCAGCTTCGGCATACGTGCGTGACTCGGAAGTGGACACAGCCACGCGAATAGGGCAGCTCCTTGACCGCGATGAAGTGAAAGATGCGCGAGAGGGCCTCCGCAGGGACGATGGAGATCGGCACGAGAACGTTACGGCGAATGAGCATGGAGAGGAGCGGCATCAGTGTCCTACCCGACTGTGGCAAGGGCCGCCACGCGCGCCTTGGGTGTTTGGATGGCGGATTGGAACTCATTCAGC
>Ga0209488_10005036_pt1 | contig 10200 bp, 10 predicted proteins | sample Rivendell_Oct201_8_FD_188349 | JGI IMG/M metagenome (GOLD analysis project Ga0209488, IMG submission 188349) | Vadose zone soil microbial communities from the Eel River Critical Zone Observatory, Northern California, USA -... | ecosystem: Environmental > Terrestrial > Soil > Vadose zone >... | reverse complement strand
GTAGCCTCGGCGCTGCACCAGCTGCGCGTGCGTGCCTTCCTCGAGGATCCGTCCTTCCTTCAGCACCAGGATCCGGTCCGCGCCCACCACCGTCGAAAGGCGATGCGCGATGGCGAACGTGGTTCGTCCTTTGCTCAAGCGGGCGAGCGCGTCCTGCACCAACGCCTCCGACTCGGCATCGAGCGCGCTGGTCGGCTCGTCGAGGATCAGGACCGGAGGATCCCTCAGCAGCGAGCGGGCGATGGCGACGCGCTGGCGCTCTCCGGCGGAGAGCAGGTTGCCGCGCTCCCCCACCAGCGTGTCGTAGCCGTCGGGCAGCCGTTCGATGAACTCGTGCGCATGCGCTGCCTTGGCCGCCTCCACGATCTCCTCGAACCTGGCCTCCGGCCGGGCGTACGCGATATTGGCGCGGACGCTCTCGTTGAAGAGGAGGGAGTCCTGGAAGACCACGCCGAACTGCTGGCGGAGGGACTTCTGCTTGACGCCGCGGAGGTCGTGGCCGTCGACCCGCACCGAGCCGCGTTCCGGGTCGTAGAAACGGCAGAGAAGCGACATCAACGTGCTCTTTCCCGCGCCGCTCGGACCCACCAGCGCTACGTTCTCTCCCGCCTTCACTCGCAAGCTCACACCGTCGATGAGCGGCTTGTCGGTCGAGCGGCGGCCATAGGTGAACGTCACGTCCTCGAATTCGACTTCGCCGCGGACGCGCTCGAGCGTCACCGCGTCGGGGACGTCTCCGAGCGTGTCCTGGTGATCGAGGATCGAGAACACCTGATCGATGGAGACCGATGCCGTCCGGAGCGTCTTGTACACGCCGGAGAGCGCCTGGATGGGCGCGAACATCGCGCCCACGTACCCGAGGAAGGCGACCAGCGTCCCGAGCGTCACCTGGCCGCGCCATCGCTTGCCAGAACGGTGGTCAGGCTCTCCATTGTGTCGGTACTGCTGGCGGTCGCGCTTGCAGTGGCCTGGCTCGCGTCGTCCTGGCCGGAGAGAGCGCTCGCATGGGCGGGTCTGGCGCTCCTGCTCGTCCAGTTCGCCTTCATCGGCCATGATGCAGGTCATGGCAGCATCGCACGCGGGCCGGCTTTGAATGGTGCGCTCGGCCAGCTCGCCATGACGCTGGTCACGGGCCTGGCTTTCGATGAGTGGATCGGACGCCATCGCGCCCACCACCGGTTCTGCCAGGACGAAACGCGCGATCCCGACATGGATGTCGCGGCGGTCGCTTCGCTTACCGAGGAAGCTTGCCGGCAAAAGGATGCCTTCGGCCGCTTCATGACCCGCCATCAGGCGCTGCACCTGTGGCTGCTGGCGTTCTTCTTCGGCCACAGCCAGCGTCACCTTTCGCAAGCCGCCGTACTGTGTGCGCCTCGGCGCTACCCGATCGACGCCGCCATGCTGGGTGCGCATTTCGCGCTTTGGTTCGGGCTGCCGTGCGGCCTCCTCGGGGTTTCCCTTTCGGAAGCGTTTCTCGCCTACGCGGTGCCGCTTACGCTGCTCGGCCCGTATCTGGCAGCCATCTTCTGGGTCAACCACATCGGCATGCCGCTTGTGCGGGATATCGAGGAGTTCTCCTTCTTCGAGCATCAGGCGCTGACCTCGCGCACCATCCTTAACCCGCGCCGATGGAACTGGCTGTTCGGCGGGCTGAACTTCCAGATCGAGCACCACCTCTTCCCCCAGGTGCCTTCGCACCGGCTTGCCGCAGTGCAGCCGATCGTGCGCGAGGAATTCGCCCGGCGCGGGATCCCTTACAACGGCACGACCTGGTACGAGGCCGTACGCATGGTTGCCGCGCATTTTGGCCGCGTCGCGCGCTCAGCATGAATCCAGGCTACGGCACGGGACAACGCCTGCTCGAGCTCGCATCGATCGCCGCGTTTGCCTTTCTGTCGGGCTGGGCGCTCTTTCGCCTCGCGATGGCGAGCGGCCCGTATTTCCCTGTGTTAGTGCTCGGCGCTGGGCCGGCGGGCTGGCTCGCCTCCGACCTTCTGAGCGGAATTGCGCATTGGGCGTTCGATTCGTTCGGCAGCTGCAGCACGCCGCTACTCGGGCCGTCCTTCATCCAGCCCTTCCGCGCGCATCATGCCGATCCGGAAGAGATGACGCGCCACGACTTCGTCGAGACGCACGGCGCAAGCTGCTTTGCAGCGTTGCCCCTGCTTGTCGCGGCGGTTTTGCTTCCGCTTGAATCATGGATTGGCATCTGGTCGCAGGCGCTCCTGCTGTTCGCAGCGCTGGGGGCGCTTGCCACTAACCAGTGCCACAAATGGGCGCATATGGACGAGGCGGCGACGCCCGCCCCGGTGCGCTGGGCGCAACGCCATTCGCTGGTGCTGGCCCGCGAACATCATCGGCTGCACCACACGCCGCCCTTCGATACTCACTTTTGCATGTCGAGCGGCTGGCTGAACCGGCCCTTGAACGCCCTGCTGCGAGCATGGCGCTGAGCCCTGGCGTTCGCGCCGCCGTCGGCAAACGTGCGGGCTTGACGTCGGGCCTGCTCGGCATACTGTGCGTGCTGGGCGAATTCTGCTTCCTGTTTCCGGACTTGCTCGTGACCCGGGACGCCCTCCCGATATACGCCGCCCATATCGGCTTGATGCGCGGAATCCTGCAGGGCTCGATTTTTGCGACCATCGCCACGGGTGCGCTTGGCGTGGCCTGCCTGCGTCCCAACCGGCGGGCGCTTCTCGGCATCGCGCTCGGCGTCGTGGCATTGCTCCTGGGCGGCGCAGAAGCCGAGGCGGTGGACCTGAAAGGGCTCCGCGGCATCTCCGTGGGTCTGGATTACTTCGTCCTGGAACTGCTGGTTCTCGGGCTCGTCTTTGTCCCGCTCGAAGCGCTGTTTCCGTTGCGCCTGCAGAAAGTGCTGCGGCAGGGCTGGCAGACCGACCTCAAGCACTTCTTCGTCAGCCACGCCGGCGTCCAGCTTCTGTCCTTCGCCGCGCTGATCCCCGCCCAAGTGCTGTTGGCCTGGGCCATAAGGGCCGACTTCCAGCGCGCGGTAGCTGCGCAGCCGCTCGCTCTGCAGGTGGTCGAGATCGTCGTCGCGGTCGATTTCGCGACTTATTGGATCCACCGCGCCTTCCACCAGATGCCCTGGCTGTGGAATTTCCATGCCATCCATCATTCGAGCCTCGAAATGGACTGGCTGGCCGGCTCGCGCATGCATCCGGTCGACGTCGTGGTGACCCGCGCCGCCGCCTTCCTGCCGGTGTTCGTGCTCGGCTTCGCCGCACCCGCGCTTTATGCTTATCTCGCCTTCGTCTCCTTTCATGCCGTATTCATCCACGCCAATGTGCGCTGGCGCTTCCCGTATCTGCGCTGGTTGATCACCACGCCGCAGTACCATCACTGGCACCACACTTCGGACGAGGAAGGCATCGACAAGAATTTCGTCAGCTTGCTGCCGCTTTGGGATGTGCTCTTTGGCACTGCCCATCAGCCGGACTACTGGCCCAGGCACTACGGCACTTCGAAGTTCCAGCCGCCGCAAACCTATCTCGGCCAGCTCGCCTATCCCTGGCGGCGGCGAGGCGAAGCCACGCCATACGGATGATCCGGGATGCGCGTCGCCCTTGCCATGATCCTGATGGTCGCGCGACTCGCCTTTGCGCAGATTCCTGAGCAGGGCAGATTCGAGTATGTCCTCTACGACAACCAGGACAGGCCGGTCGGAAGCTACTTCTTCACCATCCGCAGGGAAGGAGACCTTTGGCGGATCGCGAGCGAAATGAGCGTCGATACGCGGTTCTTCCTGCTTCCGATCCGCCTCAACGATCGCAATACCTTCACGCATGACGGCAAGTCCTTTCAGTCTTTCAGCGTCGAGTACTTCAAGGACGTTCCGCTTCAGAAAACACTCAGAGTGGAAGTGCTCGGCAGCCGCAGCGAGAAGGGATGGACGATCCGGTCCTCGAGCGACCGCGAGACCTTTTCCCGCGACCTGCCACACGAGAGCTTCGAAGAAGTCCGCAACCTCATCTCGCGCCTGGTGCGCCCTCAGGCCGTCCTGCATCCGGGTGAATCCAGAAGGGCGCGATCGCTCGATCCGGTCACCTTGGAAATCAGCGATGTGGAGAGCCGCGGCGTCGAAATCGAGAGCGTCGAGTTTCAGGGCCGCCGGCGCGAGCTCTTCGTGATGGAGATAAAGGCCCCGGACGGCGACGTCCGGGTCAAGAAATTCGCGAACGGACTGATCTACCGCTCGCAGACGGCTGAAGGCTACGCCCTGCTGAAATCGGCGAACATGCCGTCGTTCTAGGGCTCCCCTAGGCAGCGCCGGCCGAGACCTTGCCGAGAAGCAGGAACTCCAGCAGCGCTTTCTGCGTGTGCAGGCGGTTCTCGGCCTCGTCCCAGACGACGCTCTGCGGGCCGTCGATGACCTCCGCGGCGACCTCCTCGCCGCGGTGGGCGGGCAGGCAATGCATGAAGAGGGCGTCCTTCTTCGCGGCGCGCATCATCTCGGCGTCGACCTGCCAGTCGTGGAAAGCGCGCTTGCGCGCGGCGTCTTCCGACTCGAAGCCCATCGAGGTCCAGACGTCGGTGGTTACCAGGTCGGCGCCTTTCGCCGCATCCATCGGGTCGGCGAACGTTTCGCAGGTCCGGGTCTTCCTTTCCTCTTCGACCTCGTAGCCGGGCGGCGTCGAGATGTTCAGCTTGAACTCGAACTGCTCCGACGCCTGCAGCCAGCTGTTGCAGACGTTGTTCGAGTCGCCGATCCACGCCACGGTCCTGCCGCGGATGTCGCCGCGGTGCTCGATGTAGGTGTAGAGGTCGCCGAGGATCTGGCAGGGGTGGTACTCGTTGGTGAGGCCGTTGATCACCGGCACGCGGGAGTGCTTCGCGAAGCGCTCGATGAGATCCTGCTCGAAGGTGCGCACCATGATGATGTCGCACATGCGCGAGACGACCTGCGCCGCGTCCTCGACCGGCTCGCCGCGCCCGAGCTGCGAGTCGCGCGTGTTGAGGAAGATCGCGACGCCGCCCAGCTGGTGGATGCCGGCCTCGAAAGACAGGCGCGTGCGGGTCGACTGCTTCTCGAAGATCATCGCCAGCGTGCGGTCCTCGAGCGGCCAGTAGCGCTCGTAGCGCTTGAACTTGTCCTTGATCCAGCGCGTGCGGGTGAAGAGATGCTCGTGCTCCGCGCGCGACAGATCCTTGAACCGCAGGAAATGGCGCAGCTGCGCCTTCATGCCGCGGCGCGCTTGCTCAGAAACGCTTGCAGGATCGGGACCAGCCGGTTCAGGACTTCGCGGCCCTCCGCTTCGTTCATGACGAGCGGCGGCAGCATGCGCACGACGTTGTCGGCGGTCACGTTCAGCACCAGGCCGGCCTCGAGCGCCTGCAGCACCAGCTCGCCGCAGGGCCGCGCGAGCTCGACACCGATCATCGAGCCCATGCCGCGGATCTCGGCGACGCCGGAAAGATTCTGCTTCTTCAGCTCGGCACGGATCAATTCGCCGACCCGCGCCGCGCGCTCCATCAAGCCCTCATCCCTGATGGTGTCGATGGTCGTGACCACCGCGGTCATGGCGAGCGGGTTGCCGCCGAAGGTCGAGCCGTGGTTGCCGGGCTTGAACACGCCCTTGGCGCGCCCGCCGACCACGCAGGCGCCGACCGGCACGCCCGAGCCGAGCCCCTTGGCGAGCGGCACCACATCGGGCATGAAGCCCGCGTGCTGGTAGACGAACCATTTGCCGGTGCGTCCCAGGCCGCACTGCACCTCGTCGGAGATGAAGAGCCAGTCGTGCTTTTTGCAGATCTCGTACAGGCCGCGCAGATAGTCCAGGCGCGAGACGTTGATGCCGCCTTCGCCCTGGATCGGCTCGATCATCACCGCGGCGATATTGCGGTTGTGCTCGGCGACCTGGCGCACGGCTTCCAGATCGTTGAGCGGCACGCGCACGAAGCCCGAGACGAGCGGCTCGAAGCCCGCCTGCACCTTGCGGCTGCCGGTGGCGGACAGCGTCGCGAGCGAGCGGCCGTGGAAGGCCTTCTCCAGGACGATGATCGCGGGCTCGGCGATGCCGCGGTCGTGGCCGTATTTGCGCGCCACCTTGATCGCCGCCTCGTTCGCCTCCAGCCCCGAATTGCAGAAGAACACTTCGTCGAGGCCGGTGATCTCGGCGACCCGGTCTGCGGCCGCTTCCTGGTCGGGGATGCGCCAGAGGTTCGAGGTGTGGATCACGCCGCTGCGGATCCTTTCCGTGAGGGCCTTGGTGAATCGCGGATGCGCGTAGCCGAGGGTGTTCACGGCGATGCCGGCGAGCGCGTCGAGGTACTTCTTGCCGGCTTCGTCCCAGAGCCATACGCCTTCGCCGCGCACGAAGGCGACCGGCTGCCGGGCGTAGGTGTTCATGACATGGGACATCTTTCCTTTCTCCCAAATAAAAACGGCGGCCCTGTGCCGCCGTTTCATGAATCCTATCAGGGGTTAATGCCGTTGAATAGGATACAGCCGGAGAGAAATCCGCGGCTCTTCCGGTTTTAATCGCCGGTGGGGGCGATGCGGAATTCCATGACGGCCGGGTTGGCTTCCAGCGTCTCGGAGAGGCGCCCGGCGCTCGAGCGCTCGACGGAGCGGATCGTCATGCTATGGCGCCGGACGCGGCCCTCGGCGTCCAGGCGGTAGCTGAAGTTGGCGATGCTGAAGCCATGGCTTTCGACGAGCTCGCGCAGCTGCCGCTCGGTCATCGCCTCGCTTCGCGAGAAGCGCACCTCGAAGTGATAGTACGACTGCGAGGGCATGCGTGCCTCGATCCACCTGAACAGCGAGAGCACGCCCAGCGTAAGCGCCACCGAAAGCAGCAGCGGAAAATAAAAGCCTACGCCGGCAAGAATGCCGATGGCGGCGGTTATCCAGATCGAGGCGGCCGTGGTCAGGCCGCGGACCGACAGTCCTTCCTTGATGATGACGCCGGCGCCCAGGAAGCCGATGCCGGTCATGATGCCCTGGGCCATGCGGGTCGGGTCGATCTGCACCAGGTCGCTTCCGCCCCGTACCCAGTGCGCCTCGTACACCGTCACGAGCATGAGAAGGCAGGAGGCGGTGCACACGAGCGAATGGGTGCGAAAGCCCGCAGGGCGTCCGTGGTAGGAGCGTTCATAGCCGATCATGGCGCCGGCCACCAAAGCGGCCAGCAACCTCAATGCCATTTCAAAGCTGTCCGCGGCCACGTTACGGCGTCGCGCCGAGGGCGTTGGTGAGATCGCCGGGGTTCTCGCGCACGCCGGGGAGCGGCGCCAGGCCGAAGCGCTTCGTGATCAGCTTCAGGATCGAGGTCGTGTCGTACGAGGTGTGGTCGACGTAGCCGCGCTTTGCGAGGGGTGAAACGATGATGGTCGGCACGCGCGTCGCGGGACCCCAGCGGTCTCCCCAGCCCGCGCCTGCTGGCGGCGGGACGTGATCCCAGTAGCCGCCGTTCTCGTCGTAGGTGACGACCACCAGCATGTTGCGCCACTGCGGGCTTTTCTCGAGGCGCTCGAGGACGTCCGCGATGTGAATGTCGCCGCTCTGGATGTCGGTGTAGCTTGGATGCTGGTTCAGGCGCCCGGCCGGCTTGTAGAAGGCCACCTGCGGCAACTGGCCGCGGTCTATCGCATCCAGGAAGTCCTGTCCGTCCTTAAGGTATTTCGCGCGGTCGGCGCTGCCCGGAGCGAAGCGCGCGTAGTAGTTGAACGGCTGGTGATGCGGCTGGAAATTGGGGCTGCCGGGCTCGCGGTTGTAGATGATCGCCCGCTTCTGCTCGGGCGTCGCCCGGCCGTCCGCCGTCGCGAGATTCCAGCCTCCCGCATACCAGGCCCACGACACGCCTTTTGCAGAAAGCGTATCGCCGATCGTGGTCGCGGTCTGCGCGGGGGTCGGGTTCTTCGCCGGATCGGCGAGGTCCGGATTGCCGCCGGGGGCGGGCGGGATGCCGCTCGGCTGATAGGGCGGCTGCGACGTGTTGACCGCATAGCCGTCCGGAGTCACCTGCCCATCGAAGACCTGAACCGGCCCCTCGAGCACCGATTTCGGCGAGCCGGGTCGCTTCTTGAGCGTGCCGTCGGGCTCGAGCTGCGCGCGCATCGAAGCGGGCGCGTCCTTGAAGACCGGCGTGCACGCGCACACCAGCCAATGGTGGTTGAGGAACGAGCCGCCGAAGGCGCCCATGAAGAAATTATCCGCGAGCGTATAGCGGCGCGCCCACTGCCACATCTTCTGGCTCGAACCGTCGTAGTAGCCCATCACCCAGGCACCCGCTGTGCTCATCGCCACGAACTTGTTGTTGCGTCCGCCGTTGATCTGCTCGATGTTGTGCCAGTAGTTGTGGATTGGGCTGGGCACGATCTGGTCGATGCGCGCGTTGACCGGCGGGGCGTCGATGCGGAACGGGCCGTTGGGAAGGTCCCGTGGGTAGCGCGGGTCCACTTTCCCGGAGTTGTACACCGGCGGCAGATGGGGCAGCGGCAGTCCGTCATGGTCGAGCTGGGTTTTCTGCTCGGCGGTCGCAGTCGCCACGCCGTTGGCGCCCGGGAAGAGGCCGTATAGGTTGTCGAAGCTGTGGTTTTCAGCGTAGATGACGACGATGTTCTCGATGCGCTCCAGCGGCGTTTCGGGAACCGGAGTTCCGGCGCAGCTGGAGAGCAACGCTGCCGCGAGAGCGAAATTCCCTGAGTTCTTCATGTGTTCCCGATTTCGTTGAATGGACTGCCGGAACTTAGCTCAAAACCTCGTTGATTGCAGGGTGAGGGCCGCCCCAACGGAGCCGACGGCGCGGAAACATTACAGTTTTATGACCATGAAATTTCGCTGCCGCCAATGGACAGCCCGTGCGCGTGGGCATGACAATCGGACAATCCATAAGGGGAAACGAATGTCCGCGCGACCGTTCAACGTCCTTTTTCTGTGCACCGGCAACTCGGCGCGCAGCATCATGGCCGAGGCCCTGCTCAACAACGTCGGGCAGGGGAAATTCCACGCCTATAGCGCAGGCAGCCACCCCAAAGGAGAAGTCCATCCGCTCGCGCTCGAGCTGATGGAGAGCAACCGCCTGCCTGCGGCCGGTCTGCGCAGCAAGAGCTGGGAAGAATTCGCGCAGCCGCAGGCGCCGCAGATGGATTTCGTCTTCACCGTCTGCGATCAGGCGGCCGGCGAGATATGTCCGATATGGCCGGGCCAGCCGATGACCGCCCACTGGGGCATCGACGATCCCGCCAAGGTCGAAGGCGACGAAGCGGACCGGCGCAGGGCATTTTTCGAGGCGTTCAACGCGCTGCAAAGCCGGCTGCTGATTTTCGTCAGCCTGCCGCTCGGCAAGCTCGAGCGCCCTTTGCTGCAGCGGCGGCTGGATGAAATCGGCAAGCTCAGCGCGGAGGACGAAAGCGCGACCAACCTGTCCGACAGGATCCGCGCCGCCGGCCGGCCGCTGCGCCTCAACCTGCGACGCCGTGGCGGCGACCCTGATCGCGCCGCGTGATGGAAAGCCCGTACAAGGGGAAGACGGGGTTTCGGCGCATCGTGAGCGCCGCGCGCTATTCGGTGGACGGCCTGGTGGCGGCCGCGCGCAACGAAGACGCGTTCCGCCAGGAGCTCGTCATGTGCGCGGTGCTGCTGCCGATTGCCCTATGGATCGGCAAAAGCGGCCTCGAGCGCGCGCTGCTGGTCGGCAGCGTCCTGCTCGTGCTGATTGTCGAGCTGCTGAACTCGGCGATCGAAGCGACGGTCGACCGCATCTCCTTCGAGGATCACCGCCTCGCCAAGCGCGCCAAGGACATCGGCAGCGCCGCCGTGATGCTCGCGCTGATGTGCGCCGGCCTGACCTGGCTGCTGATTCTCGCCGGCTGATTTTCTCGCGCCTTTCTTCACGTCACGCATCGGTAACGTCACTGTCTCGCAGGCGTCATGCGGCGCGCCTATCCTGCGCCCGCGTGAACCGCGCCCTGAAGATCGCCATGGTGACCGAAACCTACCCGCCGGAGGTCAACGGCGTGGCGCGCACGGTCGGGCTCATGGCGGACGGGCTGCGTGCGCGCGGCCATTCCATCCAGCTCGTGCGCCCCAGGCAGAACGGCCACGACGTGGCGGCCACCGGCGAGGATTTCTCGGAGCTGCTGCGGCGGGGGATTCCGATCCCGCGCTATACGCAGCTGAAGATGGGCATGCCCTCCGGGGGCGCGCTCGAGCGCGCCTGGTCGCAGCGACGGCCGGAC
>Ga0209488_10005035_pt1 | contig 10202 bp, 9 predicted proteins | sample Rivendell_Oct201_8_FD_188349 | JGI IMG/M metagenome (GOLD analysis project Ga0209488, IMG submission 188349) | Vadose zone soil microbial communities from the Eel River Critical Zone Observatory, Northern California, USA -... | ecosystem: Environmental > Terrestrial > Soil > Vadose zone >... | reverse complement strand
GAGCGCTTCTACCGCGTCGATCGCAGCCGCTCGCGCGAGACCGGTGGCACCGGTCTCGGCCTTGCCATCGTCAAGCACGCGCTCGCCCGGCACCAGGCCACGCTGGAGGTCGAGAGCAAGCCCGGCGCCGGCAGCCGCTTCACCGTGCGCATCCCGCCGCAGCGCACCGTCCCGCTCGAGCCCGCTAGGCAGGCTCGAGCGGAATAAAGAACGTCTCGCGCACGACCTCTTTTCCCGCCGTCATTTCGTGCGCGCTGCGCCGCTCTTCGTCGAACACCAGCACGGCGAGCTTTTGCAAAGTGCTGCGCGCCTCTTCGATGGTGTGGCCGTGCGCATTGACGTTCGGCAGCTCCTCGATGAAGCCGACATAGCCGTGCTTGGCCTTGAGAAACACCGCGGTGAACGCGAGCGTACCGAATTGCATTGGACCTCCGCATTGGATGCGCTCAGGCTAAGCGGCAAAGTTTTCCGGATGATGTCAAGGGATTTTCGTCCGCCTGCCTCATCGCGGGTCGAACTGATAGCGGGTGCTCTGGATACGGAAATGCAGTAGAACGGCCATCGAACACTCCCGCCAAAAGATGGCGGCAAGTCTAAAGAACCCGGATGACCATCCCATGACAGCCCCACGCTCGGAAGCCGACGTCGCTATCGATTTGCTCAACGAGCGCGCCGAGCCGCTCTCGGGCAAGGTGCTCGGTTTGATCGGCTATGGCACGGTCGGGCGCGAAATCGCGCGCCGCGCCGCGCGCTGTGGCATGAAGATCGTCTACACCGACGCGCTGCTCGGGCGCGGGCCGCACCAGCGTGTGCAGCTCGGCGAGCTCCTTGCACGCAGCGATTTCGTCATGCCGGTGAACGGCAGCGCCCGCGCATTCAAGCGTGCCGAGCTAGTCGCGCTGATGAAACCCGGTGCGCGCCTGGTCGAGCCCGCCTTAGCGCATGTAGCCGAAGAGGCGCGGCAGCCATAGGGTCAGGTCGGGCAGCAGGATCAGCAGGAACAGCACCAGCGTCAGCGGCACGCAGAACTGCCAGATCTCCCGGTTGATCTCGCGCATCGGCGTACCGGTGAGCGCCGACAGCACGAACAGGATCAGGCCGTACGGCGGCGAGATCATGGCGATCATGAAGTTGAGGATCGCCACCACGCCGAAGTGCACCAGGTCGATGCCCAGCGCCTTGGCGGTCGGCAGCAGCACCGGGATGAAGACCAGCAGCATCACCGCGCCGTCGAGCACCGTCCCGAGCACCAGGAAAATCACGTTGACCAGCAGCAGGAAGCCCAGCGGCGAGAGCTCCATGCGCGCGATCGCGGCAGCGAGCCCTGCCGCGATGCCTTCGCTCGTGATCGCGTAGTTCACGATGAACGAACTTACGATCAGCATCATCACTACCGCGGACTGGCGCGTCGACAGCGCAAACACGGCGTACAGCGCCTTAAGGCCGAGGTTGCGGTAAATCGCCACGCCGATCAGCAGCGCCCAGAGCGCCGCCACGGCCGCCGATTCGGTGGGCGTGAAGATGCCGCCCCAGATCCCGCCAAGCAAAACGACGGGCAGCGTCAGCGGGATCGCCGCCTTTCCCATGACCTTGGGAATTTCCCGGAACGCGATCCGGCTGCCCATCGGCAGATTGCGCCGGCGCGCGATGATGGCGATCAGCGCCATCAGGCTCGCCGCCATGAGGAGGCCCGGGACGATGCCGGCGAGAAACAGCGCGCCGACCGAGGCGCCGCTGATGAGCGCGTAGATCACCATCGGGATCGAGGGCGGGATGATCGGTCCGAGGCACGATGCCGCCGCGGTGAGCGCGACCGCGAACCCCGCCGGGTATTTGCCCACCGTGCGCATCATGCGGATCGCGACCATGCCGGCGCCGGCGGCGTCGCTCACCGCGCTGCCGCTCATGCTCGAGACGATCACGTTCATCAGCACCGTAACGTGGCCGAGGCCGCCGCGAAACCGGCCGGCCACCGCGTCGGCCGCCGCCCAGATGCGCTCGCTGATGGTCGCGGCGTTCATGATGTTGCCGGCGAGGATGAACATCGGCACCGCCAGCAGCACGTAGAGCCCGAACATCGAGTTGAGCGTCTGGTCGACGATCAGGCCGACGTCGTGCTTCCCCGCGATGAGGTAGCCGAGGCCGCAGGCGAACATCAGGAGAGAGACCGGAAAGCGCAGCACCGCCCCGACCACGAACACCGCGCACAGCACGAGCATCGCCGTGCTCATCCCAGAACGCTGGTGCGCTCGTCAGGCGGCGCGCTCGCCACGTGGTCGCGCCAATCACTCCGGCAAAGCGCGATGAAGCGCGCCCCCGCGCGCACGATGACCGCGATCCAGTACACCACGAAGCAGGAAAAGACGAAGTCCAGGCGCCACTGCAGCACGTTGGTGCGCTCACGCCACAGGAACTGGATGTAGCTCCACACGGTCGGCAAGGTCCAAACAAACAAAACCGCGATCAGCGCCGAGCCCGCAAGCCCGATCGCGCGGCGCGCGGCCGGGGCCGAGAGATCGTAGACCGCGTCGAAGGTCACCTGCTCGCGGTCGGTCAGCACCAGCGCTTCGGTGATGAACGTGGTCCAGAGAATCAGCACCATGTTCAGCTCGTCGGGCCAGGCCGGCGGACGCCCGACGATGTAGCGCATGAACACCGCGACCAGGAAGAACACGAAGATCGCCGCGAACATCGCGGTGGCGACGACCTCCGCCGCCTTGCGTAGCCGTGCTAGCGCACGGATTCGATGCGCTCCTTCAATCCCTGCGGCCACGCCTTGGCGAGATCCGATTCGGCGTACGACTTGGCCACCGCGCTGCGGAACGCGGCGACGTCGGGCGTGGTGACCTGCAGGCCGCGCTCCTTGAAGAAGGCGACGATCTTCGCCTCGTCGTCGAGCCGGTTCTTGTCGTTATAGTCGGCGCCGGCGCGCGCCGCCTTGCGCACCGCGTCCTTCTGTGTGTCGGAGAGCTTGTCCCAAACCGGCTTGCCCATGGTGAGGAACACCGGCTGCACCAGGTGGCTGGTGAGCACGATCTGCTGCGTGACCTCGTGCAGGTTATTCGCTCGCGTGAGCGAAAGCGGGTTCTCCTGGCCGTCGATCGAGCCGGTCTTGAGCGCGAGATACACCTCGGGCATCGCCATCGGCGTGGGCGATGCGCCCATGCCGCGCGCGAGCGCCAGCCAACCCGGCCCGCCGGGCATGCGCAGCTTGACGCCGTTCAGATCGCCCGGCGTGCGCACGTTCTTCGCCTGGCGCAGGTTGACTTGCCGCGTGCCGAGATACATCGGCTCGAGGATCTGGATGCTCATCTTCTGCGCCACGGTCTGCGCGTACTCCTGGCCGATCGGTCCGCGCATCACCTTCGACATGTGGTCGTAGTCGCGGAACAGGTACCCCGCGCTGAAGAGCGAGTACTCGGGCACCTGCTGCTCGACCTCGAAGGTGGTCATGGTGCTCATCTCGAGGTTGCCGCGCTGGATCGCCGGCACCTCGGTGCCCTGGCGAAACAGGCTCGAGGCGGGATGGATCTGCACGTTGAACTGGCCCGGCGCGCTCTTCTCGAGCTGCTCCTTGAACACTTTCAAGCCGCCGACCAGCCAGTCGCTCTCGGCGCCCGCCGACGAAATGCGCAGCTGCACTTGGGCGCTCGCCGACATCGAAACGGCCGCCAGCACTGCCAGAACTATTGCCTTCACGGTTCCTCCCCTTGTTTGGTCAGGCGGCTTGGAGCTTCGCGACCGCCACCGCCAGCCACTTTACCCCGTGATGGCCGAAGTTGACCTGTACGCGTGCATCGCCGCCGTGTCCTTCGGCGTCGATGATGACGCCGCTGCCGAACTTGGCATGCACCACGTTCTGCCCGATGCGAAAGCCGCCGACGTCGCGCGGCGCCTTGTTCGCCACCGTGGTGCGCGTCTGGCGCGAGAAGTCGGGTGCAAACGCCTTTTGCCGGTTGAATCGCGGCGTGAGCCACTTCATCAGCTGCTGTGGAATCTCTTCCAGGAAGCGCGACGGAATGTTGTAGCGCGTCTGGCCGTGCAGCATGCGCGTTTGTGCGTGCGAAAGGTAAAGGCGGTTGCGAGCCCGGGTGATCGCCACATAGGCGAGACGCCGCTCCTCTTCGAGGCCATCGCGCTCGGTGACACTCTGCTCGTGCGGGAACAGGCCCTCCTCCAGCCCGGAGAGAAACACCACGTCGAACTCCAATCCCTTGGCCGAATGCACGCTCATCAGCTGCAGCGCGTCGGAGCCTTCGCCCGCCTGGTGCTCGCCCGCTTCCAGGGCGGCGTGGGTGAGGAATGCGGTGAGCGGATCGACCGCCTCGCCGGACTCGACCTCGCGCTCCTCCTCGGTGAAGGTGCTCGCGGCGTTTACCAGCTCGGCCAGGTTCTCGATGCGATCGGCGCCTTCGCGCTCGGTCTTGTAGTGCTCGATGAGGCCGCTTTTCGCCACCACCACCTCGACCAGCTCGGCGAGCGGCAGGCCCTGGGTCTCGGCTTTCAAACCTTCAATCAGCGCGCGGAAGCCAGCGGCCTTCGACGCTGCGGCGGCGGCGAAAAGCGAGCTGCTGGCCTGCTTCGCCGCATCCTGGAGCTGCTCCATGCTGCGCGCGCCGATGCCGCGCGGCGGGAAGTTGGCGACGCGCAGGAACGCGTTGTCGTCATCGGGCAGCGCGACCAGGCGCAGGTAGGCGAGCGCATGTTTGATCTCCGAGCGCTCGAAGAAACGCAGGCCGCCATAGACGCGGTAGGCGATACCCCGCGAGAAGAGCGCGTGCTCCAGCACGCGCGACTGCGCATTCGAGCGGTAAAGCACCGCCATGTGCGTAAGGCGCGTGCCGTCGCGCGCGAGCGCCTGCACCTCCTCGACGATCCAGCGCGCCTCGTCGGTATCCGATTCGCCTTCGAACACCCGGATCGGGTCGCCTTTGCCGGCCGCGGTCCAGAGATTCTTTCCCAGACGGTTGCGGTTGTTGGCGATCAGCGCGTTCGCCGCGTCGAGGATGTTGCCGTGCGAGCGGTAGTTCTGCTCCAGGCGCACCACCTTCGCCACTTTGAACTCGCGCTCGAAGTCGGCCATGTTGCCGACGTGCGCGCCGCGGAAAGTGTAGATCGACTGGTCGTCGTCGCCGACGCAGAAGTATTTCGCGCCGCCGCCGCCGAACAGCTTGAGCCAGCGGTACTGCAGCCGGTTGGTGTCCTGGAACTCGTCGACCAGGATGTGCTGGAAGCGCTGCGCGTAGTGCTCGCGCAGGATCTCGTTTCGCTTCAGCAGCTCGTAGCTGCGCAGCAGCAGCTCGGGGAAGTCGACCACGCCCTCGCGCTGGCACTGCTCGTCGTAGGCGGCATAGAAATCCGCCATGCGCCGCGTGTTCTCGTCCGTGACCGGCACGTCGCGCGCGCGCACGCCTTCTTCCTTGTTGGCGTTGATGAACCACACCAGCTCGCGGGGCGGGAAGCGCTCCTCGTCCATGTTGAGGCTCTTCGCCAGCCGCTTCGCCAGCGCGAGCTGATCCTGCGAATCGAGGATCTGGAAGGCCGCCGGCAGCCCGGCGTCGCGGTGGTGGGCGCGCAGCATGCGGTTGCACAGCCCGTGGAAGGTGCCCATCCACATGCCGCGCGGATTGACCGGCAGCATCGCGGTGAGGCGCGTGAGCATCTCGCGCGCCGCCTTGTTCGTGAACGTCACCGCAAGGATCCTGGCCGGCACCGTGCGCCCGCCCTTGATCAGCCAGGCGATGCGCGTCGTCAGCACGCGCGTCTTGCCGCTGCCGGCGCCGGCGAGGATCAGGCCGTGCTCGTCCGGCAGGGTGACCGCGGCTAGCTGTTCCGGGTTGAGGTGTTCGAGGTGAAGCGACAAAGCCCCTGCATTATATCGAGGCAGGTCTCAGGACGATGCTCGATACGAAGCAGGCGAGCGCCACGCACGTGCTCCAGAACGGCACGCTGAACCAGTAGAGCTTCGCGAGCACCACAATGCCCACCAGCATGACGCCCCCGACAATCAGAAGAAACGGCGAGCGGAAGAGCAGCTCGACGTGGAGCAACGCGAGATAGCCGTAAACCAGGCCGAAGAGCATGGCACCCATGCTGTGGCTGGCGTTGAACCCGATCCATGCCCGCCACATCGTCGTCTGGCGAGTGAGCACGAGATGCGTCTGGCTCATCAAGGCCTGAACTGCCGGATCGCGCGGCCTCAGTGCCGGGCCCCAGAAGGTGTAGACGAGATGCAGAGTGCCGAGCGCTAGAAGTATCGCGGCACTACCCAGCATCAGCGATCTCGCGAGCATAGAACTAGTAGGCGGCAGGGGCGCCCAGGAAGAAGAGCAGCGCGGCGATGCTCAATGCGGTACGGATACCGTGCAGGGAGTTCCAGCGGTTCAGCAATTTGCGCGCTTCCTCGGATTGCCGGTCCAGATCCGCGGAGAGAAGGCGCTTGTTCGTCGGCATGATCACCACGAGCGTGACGGGTATGACGAGGCCCAGCAATACGCCGCCGATGAGCCACGCCGTGCTGGCGCCTGCCAGCCAGGCGATTACTGCACTCAGGAAACCGAGGAGCGCCAGCGGTGCCTGCATCCAGGTGGCCCGCCGGTAGCTCGGCGCCCACTGGTTGATGGCGGCTTCCGTGCCGCAGGACATGCGGGCAGGATGCTCGACCAGATTGACGTAGACAGCCGCTCCGGCAAAGACCGCGCAGGACAGCGTGGCAATGAGCTGCATGCTCGCCTGCAGCATGACGACTAGCCGGAGACTTTCGGCTCCGCGATGCCGAACTTGCCGCGCAGCTTGCCCGCGAGCGCGTTCGCTTCCGCGCGCGAGGGCAGCTGGCGGATGCGCACGACGTACACCAGCTTGTCGGCCTGCTTCACCGGCCAGAGCTCCGCCGGATAGCCGGCGTTGCGCAGCTCGTCGTAGAGCGCGAGCGCGGAGTTCTGCTCCTCCGCCGCGGCGAGCAGCACGCTGAAGCGTCCGCCGCGGCGCGCGGCGCCTTTGCCGGCCTGCACGTCGGTCTCAGCGGCCCATTGGTCGAGCTGCTTTTTCTCTACCACGCCGACCGGCTGCGTCTTGCCCTCGATGCGCCGGTAGAACTGCAGCGGCTGGTTCATCGTGATGGCCTGCTCGCCCTCGGCGCCGACCTCGAGCTCGCCTTCGATCAGGCAGACGATCTCGTTGTCCTTGCGCGAGCGGCCCCAGAAGTCGGTGCCGCGAATGCCGGCAGTCACCTGCGCGGCGCGCACCGTGACTTCGCGCTTGCGATTCTTTGCCGCGAGCTCGGTGGTGAAGCGAAACGCGCCTTCCAGCACGTTGAGCGCCGCCTTGAACAGCTCGCGCGTCGGGCTGAGCTCGGTGAAGCGCAGTTGGCCGTTCTCGCCGAGCTTCACGATGCTGCCTTCGGCGAGGCGCACCAGGACGCGCGCGTCGGCGCCGCTCACCACCTGGTCGCCGGCGCGCAGCTCCATGCCCGGCACGATCGGCTGGCGCACGCCGTTGCGCTCGACCCAGGCCGGCATCTGCACCCCTTCGACCGTGGCCGCGATCTGCGCGAAGCCCGGGCAGCATGCCGCCAGGAGCGCAACACTGAGAATGAACCGCTGGAGCAGCGCTTTCATCGGATTTCTCCCATGCACCCCACCGCTATAATCCGCCGCTTCCCGTGAAACTTGAATGCAAGACGCTTACGATCCTCTGGCGGTAGAGCGCGAAGCCCAGGCTTACTGGGAAGAGAAGCGCTCCTTCCGCGTCGAAGAAGACGCCGCCCGGCAGAAGTTCTATTGCTTGTGCATGTTCCCCTACCCCTCGGGGAAGCTGCACATGGGGCACGTCAGGAACTATACCATCGGCGACGTTCTCACCCGGTACTACCGGATGCGCGGATACAACGTGCTGCAGCCGATGGGCTGGGATGCATTCGGACTTCCCGCCGAGAACGCGGCGATGGCGAACAAGGTGCCGCCGGCGCGCTGGACGCACGACAACATCGCCTACATGAAGTCGCAGCTGAAAAGCCTCGGCTTTGCGCTCGACTGGTCGCGCGAGCTCGCCACCTGCAATCCGGATTACTACAAGTGGAACCAGTGGCTCTTCACCCGCCTGTTCAAAAAAGGCATCGCGTACAAGAAGACCGGCGTCGTCAACTGGGATCCCGTCGACCAGACGGTGCTCGCGAATGAGCAGGTGATCGAAGGCCGCGGCTGGCGCACCGGCGCGCTGGTCGAGAAGCGCGAGATCCCGATGTACTTCCTGCGCATCACCCAGTACGCCGAAGAGCTGCTCGCCGCGCTCGACCATCTGCCCGGCTGGCCCGAGCAGGTGAAGCTGATGCAGAAGAACTGGATCGGCAAATCGGAAGGCGTGCGGGTCGGCTTCCCGTATGAGCTCGACGGCGCGCGCAAGGTGCTCTGGGTCTTCACCACGCGCGCCGATACGCTGATGGGCGCCACCTTCTGCGCCGTCGCCGCCGAGCACCCGATCGCGCAGTGGGCGGCGAAAAGAAATTCCAAGGTCGCGGCGTTCGTCGAGGAATGCAAGCGCGGCCCGGCGATGGAAGCCGAGCTCGCGCAGATCGAGAAGAAGGGCATGCCGACCGCAATGACGGTGACGCATCCGCTCTCGGGCGAGAAACTGCAGGTATGGGTGGCGAACTACGTGCTGATGGGCTACGGCGAAGGCGCGGTGATGGCGGTGCCGGCGCACGACGAGCGCGATTACGAGTTCGCGCACAAATATGGATTGCCGATCAAGCCGGTGATCCGCCATCCGCTGGGCGATCGCGTCGATCCGCCGTGGCGGCCCGAGTACGCCGAGTACGGCGTGTGCATCAACTCGGGCCGGTACGACGGCCTGAACTATGAGCAGGCAGTCGAGGCCATCGCGGCCGATCTGCGCGCCAAAGGCCTGGGCGAAAAACAGGTGCAGTGGCGCCTGCGCGACTGGGGCATCTCGCGCCAGCGCTACTGGGGCTGCCCGATCCCGATCGTGCATTGCCCGGCCTGCGGCGACGTCCCGGTGCCCGACGAGCAGCTGCCGGTCAGGCTGCCCGAGCACCTCGTGCCCGACGGCACCGGCAATCCGCTCGCCAGGCTGCCCGAGTTCCTCGAGACGCAATGCCCGTCGTGCGGCCGCGCCGCGAAGCGCGAGACCGACACCATGGATACGTTCGTCGATTCGTCGTGGTACTTCGCGCGCTTCTGCTGCCCCGGCCAGGACAAGAGCATGGTCGACGAGCGCGCGAGCTACTGGATGCCGGTCGACCAGTACATCGGCGGCATCGAGCACGCCATCCTGCATCTGCTCTACTCGCGCTTCTTCCAGCGGCTGATGCGCGACGAGGGCCTGATGCCCAAGGTGTCGGAGCCGTTCACCAACCTGCTGACGCAGGGCATGGTGCTCGCCGAGTCGTTCTACACCGATGCCGGCGGGCGGCGCGAGTGGGTCAACCCCGCGGATGTCGATGTGCTGCGCGACGCCAAGGGAACCATCGTCTCTGCAAAAACGAAAGACGGCAGAGCGGTCGTTTACGACGGCATCGGCACGATGTCGAAGTCGAAGAACAACGGCGTCGATCCACAGGCGCTGATCGACAAGTACGGCGCCGACACGGCGCGCTTCTACACCATGTTCACCTCGCCGCCGACCAATACGCTCGAGTGGAGCGACGAAGGCGTCGAGGGCTCGTACCGCTTCCTGCGCCGCCTGTGGATCTACGCGGCGCGCTATTCGCGCCGCAAGGCTGGACCCGGTGAGCCGAGCAAAGCTGCGCGCTTCGAGATCCACTCGGTGCTGCGGCAGGCGAACTACGATTTGCAGAAGTTCCAGCTCAATACGGTGGCCTCGGCGTGCATGAAGATCCTCAATGCGCTCGAGCGGCTTCCCGAGGAGGAAAGCGCGGCCGAGGCGGAAGGCATGTCGATCCTGATTCGCCTGCTTTCGCCGATCACGCCGCACATCGCGCATCATCTATGGCGCGAGTTGGGCTTCGGTGAGGACGTGATGGTCGCACCGTGGCCCGAGCCCGATCCGGCGGCGCTCGAGCAGGACGAGGTCGAGCTCGTCGTCCAGGTCAACGGCAAGCTGCGCGGCTCGATCCGCGTGCCGAAGGCCGCGGGGCGCACGGAGATCGAAGAGCTGGCGCGCGCCAATCCGAACGTGCAGCGCTTCGTCGCCGGGCAGAACGTGAAGAAGGTGGTCGTCGTGCC
>Ga0209488_10005034_pt1 | contig 10204 bp, 13 predicted proteins | sample Rivendell_Oct201_8_FD_188349 | JGI IMG/M metagenome (GOLD analysis project Ga0209488, IMG submission 188349) | Vadose zone soil microbial communities from the Eel River Critical Zone Observatory, Northern California, USA -... | ecosystem: Environmental > Terrestrial > Soil > Vadose zone >... | reverse complement strand
CATGGGACACTTTTGGACGCGGGGAACAATGACAGAAACAGACCCCCGGCGAGTGCGGAACCTGCGATGATGATGAGAGAGTGGCGTACGTGCAGATGTTATTCCAGAATGTTGTACGTGGAACACGTCGCTTCTCATCATAGTGTGCAGGAACCTGTGGAGGTGTCTCGTGGGCGCTGGGGATCCTCCATGTACAGTCTGACGCCGTGGGACAAATCCTCAGGCCTCAGGGGTTGATTCTCATTTCGCAAAGAGTCCATCACTCTTCATTCGGGTCTAATCCGCACATATGAGACCATGTTGGTTTGAGCCATGCTTGCTTGACAGGAGTCAAGTGCAGCCGTGGTAATATTGCAGGCTGAATGAGGCACTTCCCACAGCCTCGTTGTCAAGATAATGGAACAGAACCAGACTTTCACCTTATCGACTATGCCCATTCCATTCCAAAGGAGCGAAGTGTTATTAACACCATACACTTCGCGAGGAGATAAGACACACCGGTAACGACTGCGATTGCGCGTCACGCATTATCGCAACTAGATCAATGCCGAGACAGGACGACCCGAGAGTCGGAGGATTTGTGATGAGACATCTGGATGAATTTCTTTATCGGTTCGGATATGCATCTAGGCACTCTATCTTATCACTCTTTCCCGGTAATTGTATTGAAAAACTGGGTTGGTGAGTGATCTATAAAAGGGGAAAATGTGGCAATAAGCGAGTTAACAGTTAGGGTTAGAGCTAGGAGGGGTAAGGTCGGCATGGCGAATTAGGAAGCACTGGGGCGCACATACAGCGCCTGTTACCCAGGTGTCGTATCTGAAAAGGTTGATGGGAAATCGACGGATAGGACGGGTTCGAGAACAAGAAAGATTTGGTACTCAGCTACGCAACTATGGTCAAGCTAGGGTCAATTGATCGCAAAAGAAAAACAAAGAGATACCTCCGTGCGGCCATGGGTGGGCCATCAAATACGATCAGGACCATGTCGTCAATTTAACTAGCCCGACATTACAAGCGAAAACGTATGCCTTTGCGCCGTGCGTGCGAACTTTGCGACGCCCCATTCAGCACGTCTCGTGCGAGCAGGCGCTTGGAGCCGTAGTCAGCAGCGCGGCAAGAATGAAATGAAAGCAAGTGTGAAGGTCGGACGTAAAAGTGCCAAACAAGGGAGTAGTCAGAGTGTAGCAACTCGGGTGCAATTCAGTAATCTAAAAAAGAACGAATACTCAATTTGGTGCCATGAAAGCGTGGATCGGCGGATTTCCTGATGGGGTTGGGGTGTCGACGTGAACGTTTTCATTTCTGAATGGCTAGATTGGGACAAGAATGTGTAGAAGGGGTCACAGCAGTACTACTGTAGTGGTGGCCAGTGATAACCAAAGAAGGCGCACATCCGAGTCACCCGGCGATGTCACGCTTTCCAGGGCAGCTCCAGCTCCAAAAAGTGGATACGCCCTGGGAAAATGCATGGGTTATATCGGGGAACGATAAAGGTGGATGTGCTGTACCTGCCCGAGGAGCATCTCTCCTGAATTCTGAATTTGCTATCAATAACTCGTGATCAGAGCAGTCGGCTCTCCGCGCCGGAACTGGCGCCGATGGGAAATAGACATAGACTCGCTCTGGCCTGGCATGACGGTGGGAACGGCAGGGTGATACGGAACTTGAATAGGATAAATCATTCATGGGATAGCTGTAACCTCGGCGCATTAGATGGCGCGATAAAGGTTGGGGGATCCAAAGTCCAGACCCGAGCTGTCCGAGTCTGAGTTGGTAGCTTTCTGAGTTTCAAGCGTGATACGCCACTTTTCTACGTAATAAGGCCAGGGGCGCCTCTCATTGACATCGGACCTCAACCAAAAATAAAAATAAAAACGACTAAACTATTTCCCGTGCAAAATCACAGCCACATGATATCTGGGCGAAATAAACCATTTGAGTGGGTAGCTAATAACATGCCGCCCAGTGGTAAGTGGTATTGTCGGTTGGCGCTTGTGTGTCCAACCGGGGCTGCTCTCGATCACTGCACAACAAGGTATCAGCGCATATCATCGATAAATCATGCTTCATGGCTGAGTTTGTGATCGGTATGGCATAGCGCTCAGCAACTCGGGGTAACACCCAAACATATCCTAGACGTGCGCGATCATCAGTGAAAATGCACAATGTCAGTCTTGGTGAAATTGCTTCACGATCGTTCCCTATAGTTGATGATCGTGCGGAGGGCAGTGGCGAGTATCCAGGAAAAGATGCGGCGGGATTTCAGGCACTCTCTGCAACTTTGACCTGGCTTGCCAAGACCGCGCGACCGCCTGATGACGAACTACAGTATCAGTGGGAACAGTCTCTCCGTAGAGGTGGTCACACTTCCGGTATTTCATGTGGCCCTGCATAGGATCACGTTGGCGCGTATACGATACGTGGACACAACTGACGCCCTCGTTTTAGGACGAGCGCGATCGAGATGAGCTCAGAGCTCAGTAACAACATTTAGCGCGATCAAAGAACACTGCATTAAAGCACGACTGGCCAACCATAGCCGATTCTTCCGTCGCGTTGCCGAGCGGAGAAAGACGTCCTGACATTTCATGCACCGACGACGACCCTCGGCTAATTTTAACGGGGCTTTCCCAGTCCCACGTGCATCACGGCGCATGTACAGGTCGATACAACTGAGGAGGCAATTGGTAAATGCGCGGTGATTCTTTAGACACGTGTGCTGATAGGGCGAGATGAACAAGAACAAGTGAGGACTAGTTTGTGAGTGGCGAGGCGCTATGTGCATTATGATTTCCGAGAGGAGCAGCGAGCGCATAAAGAAAGACCTAACAGCGCGCCTGAAGAAGTAATTTGAGGGTAAAGTCCACAGGCTCATTTGAAAGACCTGAGTGGTATTTTTAAAATTACGAAGGGCTCGGAGTTTAGGCCATCAGTGTCACGGCTATCAATACCGCCGGCAAAGGAACACGAAAAGGAGAACTCAGACGTCTCTGCTGCATTCAGGTGTCAGAGGTCGTGTAATGCTCATGGCAGGGCGAGAATTCAGACCGTACGACAGCGGAACTTGAAGGCAAAGATGAAGGCCAACAAGGGGGGTCATGGTACCAGAATCCAGTTCCTGCAATGCGGAATTGTTAGAATTCATGATCATGTTATTGACTGTCGCGGATACACGCTTGTACAAGGAAGTGCTACATGGGGATCTGTACCCCAAGGCGCACAGTAATGGATTCGAATAATAAAAAAACCAGTTCCTGCGTGAACGCGTATGTTGCCAACGTACACAAACAAATTAAAAATTAAACGGACCTGAACGGACACATCGAATCCCACAATCCGAGTCGCCAGGGGTCGCCTAGGAGAGACTCCCACGGATATGCGCCAGCCGGACAAGCATCGGAAGTGAAGGAGAGGAGACAGAACAGATAGCCAATTTCAATGGTCCAGACCAGCGGCGAATGTGCTATGCCAAGTACAGCGCGAATGGTTGTGAGTGTCGCCCACGTTCGTAGACTAGCAAGGTGAGAGCGTGCGTTTTTTTATGACCGCAGAGTAATGTACCTATGCGACGACGTTGCGCCCCCTGTCAGTCAGTGCGAAGAATACAACACTAGTTCAGGGCAACGTGCGATCGCATTAGTGAGAAGAGCGCGGGTCGTGGGACACGGGTCGCTATCGGCCACGGTAGCACCAAGAACATTTCACCCCCAATAGCGATATTAGTACCCGAATGGCAGAAAGGGAAAAACCCTCACGGGTGGGTGCCTGGGCGTCACTGACCTTTTCGTTGGAAAAAGGACTAAAAAAACGAAGTGCCATTTTCAAGACACTGAGCGGCAAGTGGGCTGACTGTAACTGCAATGGATATATTGCGACCGGTATTGATATGGTAAAAATTCCCAGCGATGCTTGGGGAACCCCCACCATCATCTTGTGGTGGTGGCGCCACTACTCTGACTCTGGACAGAGCGCAAAAACATGACCTCGTCCCGCCCAGTCATGTCCCGCGACGGCGCGGCGTCGCCATAGCTGGGCTCATATGGCATCGTGATGAAAGTTTGTTTGATAGACCGTGGGGAGAATATACACGTTAAAGGCAGGCGCGAAGCTCGTTCAGGTGGGAATGGCGGACTTTGGAGTCCCCCGCCCGACAACTTGCGACTTACTTTATGATGCGGTCAGTTGGCCGCGTGCGAACCGCAGCAGAACCAAGACCGGTGTGGCACGCGGTGCCAGTGGGGTCGCTGGTGGGTCAAGGTTCAATGTAACCACGCCTCTCGGCACCGAAGTCGAACCCAGAACTAGACAACAACTTGAAACAAGGAGAATCCATGTGAAAGTTGGGGAGGTGGGTCTGTTATGATCAATAATCAGTGAGACACTGGCAAAGACAGGGGCGGAGCTTGGAGCGCCCACATGGGAACGCGACAACAGCAGACACGAACAGCCCTTTTGTTTTTTCGCATGGTCGGGCGCACGCCGAATCGGCAAAGAAAGGCTTCAGTGCCCCACCTCTTCCCAAGATATCTCCAAAAAGACAATAGATTTTGGCTTTAAGCTTGCGTAAACAAGCGTGTCCATCGGCCCAATTGTTTTTTTTTCTTCCACACTCCCAGCCTCTTGTCCAGTGCAGATCGATGCAATGCAGAACGGAATAGAATCGGAAGCTGATCCCAGGCCTGTCATCGGCATCGGCATCGGTGGCATTCGCCGGGGCCGGGGCTTTCCCGGCCGGTCCGCTTCACCAACGTTCCCAGACCCTTTTCGGAGATTTAATCGGAAATCGAAAAAATGCTAATGAGGACTTCAGCCCTCACCATTTTTCGATCTCATATTTCAAAGTCCGACGGAGGGGCCGCACACTCTCACGATCGATTTACCCGTGACTTGACCTCAAATCGTGAACACATGCCGCGAGGTGCGTTCATCGTCGTGGAGGGCCTCGATAGGTCAGGCAAGACCACACAAACAGAGCTCCTCGCCTCGCACCTCACCAAAACCGGAGTGTCCGTCGAGCGGATCAAATTCCCAGGTGAGAGATTCCCCACCCCAACCATACCCCATACTGCGGCGACAAAAAAAGTCTACACACACACACATAACGTGCACACGCGACTGACTCGCGAGAACAAACAACCACATCGCACTACAACTTTTCACGCTAGACCGCACAACAGGCACAGGCCAGCTAATCGACACGTACCTCCACGGCACGCGCGAGCTCGACGATCGCGCCATCCACCTCCTCTTCTCCGCGAACCGATGGGAAGCCGCCACAGCCCTCGAAGCCCATCTAGCAGCAGGCACCACCGTGCTCTGCGACCGCTACGCCTTTTCCGGCGTGGCCTTCTCCGCCGCCAAGGGCCTCCCGCTCCCGTGGTGCCGCGCCCCCGACGTTGGCCTCCCCGCGCCCGACCTCACTCTCTTCCTCGACCTCGCGCCTGAGGCCGCAGCGGCGCGGGGCGGCTACGGCGAGGAGCGCTACGAGAAGGAGGCCCTGCAGGCTCGCGTGCGCACCCTGTTCAAGAGTTTGGCGAGTGAGACGCGTGGGTGGGTCACGATCGATGCGGGGAAGGATCGAGGCGCTGTGGCACAAGAGATATTGAAGCACGTCGAACCGCTTGTGCAAGGCATCGATGTACCGATTAGCAGGCTTTGGGTATATGATGACGATGACCCCTCTCCATCATCAGTCTAGGAAGTGCCATCTCTATCTTATTCAATCAGGAAGATTGGAAGACTGGAAGGAGTAGAATTATTAATTTTCAACACTTCCATAACACTGTACATGAGTTTTATTGATAGCATAAAAGAACGAGAGCCCTGCTAAGAGAAACGAGAAATTGCAAGAGAGCCGGCACTGAGAGGAGTGAGGGAGCGTAGATGATCGCGTCCTGATTAAGGAGTAATCAAGCAGGAGGCTGGGGATGCGATCTAAACATCAAAGCAAAACGTGAACGAGTGTCGTAAAAGGTCGAGTGACTATCGTGTAGACAAAGACGGGATTCCATTAGGGGGTATGTCCGTCGCCGTCGCGAATGAGACGCATTCAAGTGCTTGACGTGATGCGGGAAACGACCACAGCCAACGCAATGAGAACGCCCCAGCGCCACTTATCCCACACAACCTCTCGCCACGTGGTGGCCCAGCCACGACTGCCGTCTCCCGCTCCAGTCGTGGAGACAGCACGTCCTTTCCGCGGGCGTGCAACAGCCGCGGGCTTGGGCACGGCTATCGGAGGTTGAGTGCCCAGTCCTACTTTGGGCGTGGGAATTAGGGGTAAACATGTTGATGCTGCGGATGTGGCAGAGTCGGAGGACTCTGATGATGTGTCCGTGTCTGGCAGACCACGTTCTTTCTCGCCCATGTTTGGCAGCGGTCGGCGGGATGGTGTGCAGTACTGCAATTGATAACCGCAGTCAGTAACGAAGATAAACCGGCGGTTCTCATAGCCAAATCAGGGGCCATCAATCAGATAGACTCCGAGGCGATGACGAGGGGTATAGCCTTGACCACGGAAAAGATGTGTGCTCACCTCAGGGAAAGCCTCTCTGAACTTCCTATGCTGCAAATTCCAGGTATGACTTCGGCTAGCGTACACCCTTTTATCTGTATCCGAAGTCGTAACGGAGCCCGTGGTCATCTCGTCCGAAAGCATGAAGGATACAAGTCCCGTCAATCTTACGGAAGAAAATGATGCGATGTCAGTATAGGAATGTGATGAGATACAATGCAACGGGTGGGCGATGATCAAAGAACAAGGCTTACATCGTAGCAACGCTCCACGCAGGATTCCACTTGGGGGATCAACAGGATCAGCATCGGCGATGTAGGGCATCGAAGGGGGGCGACGGACGTACAGAGCCGGGGTGGAAGTCAGACATGGAAAAGCAGATCTTCCTGTCGGGTTGAAAACGACCGGACGGCGTGTACATCTGTGGGCGCCTGATATGAACGTGGGGCTCAAACGCCAAGACAATGCGACAGACCTTGATTCCTGGGGGCTTGAAGGGATATTCTGAGGGGAAAAGGAGTACCCCGTGGTACTCGCCACCTACGTAGGGAGAATCTGGTGGGCCGTGCTGGGAGTGAGGGGTAATGTGTCAGCCGCGCAAGAGCGCAGTAACACGATGAGGGCTCGTACGATGATAAAATTCCCTGGAGAAAAGAGATTGGGCATCAGGTTCCATGACGTATGAGAGGGTTAAGCGCACAAGTTAGGATATCTTTCTCGTCGGGAGCAGCCCAGACGAAAGGGGGTGGTTCCTTCTGCATGGCAACATACTCCTTTGAGAGCTGGTCGTGGGACAAGTTGGTAAACGGTTTAAGGGTAGCAAAGGGCAAAGAATACGCACGCGCTTATAAGCAGCTTTGGTGGCCATGAGGGATGAGTGGAGGAAGTGAGGTGGAGGTAGAGAGGGGATGGGATGGGATACAACAGACGATGAGAGAAATGGAATAACTGACGGGCCGTCACACTCTCTTCGTTGGCTGGCCCATGCGCATGCGCCCATGCATAGCTTGACCAATCACAATCGTTCTCTACAAATATATGTAAACACCATCCTCTTAATTATGTAATCATCGTCGCTTTCCTTTCTTCGCCGCCGCCTTGCGCTCTCGCTGCTCCTGACGCGCTTGGGCGCCTCTTGCCCGCGGGTCGATGACCTCGTAGTCTCGCTCAGCTTTCCGTACCTCCTCTTCGTTACCTTTCGGGAACTGCAGCGAGTGTCCCATGAATCCTTGATCATCATCTACTTCCATTCCCGCATCTCCTTCGATCGGCTGCGGTGCAGCCTCAGCATCGCCCACTGGCGGTGATACGCCCATTCTTTCGTCGTCCTTTTCCACCGCTGACGTTTGTAATTTGTTCCTGAAACCGGCCAACGCGGCCAACACATTTGACTCGTCTTTCTTTCGCCCTTTCCGATGGATACCGCGGTTTTTCTCATACTTTGCCAACTCATTCTCGAGCAGAGACTTGTCTTTTGTCCTTTTTGTCTTCCGTTCTTCCTCGCTATCTTCGCTGTCTCTCCGCCGCGCGAGTCGCTTAACCTCGGCTTCCATCTTCTCAATCTCCGTTTGTCGTGCAGAACTATATATCGTGTCGAATTATAGGATAATCAACGTAAACTTTTTGAACCGGACGTACCTGCCGGCAGCCTTCTCTCTTTGATGTGCCTCCCGAATTTTCGATAAGTCTTCGTTCTTAGACTTGACGATAGGCACATCCTGCATGAAATTGGTATTATGGCACCTCATTGAATCGACTATCTGGGAGTTAGGGCTCACCGGTTCATGTTTTGCTTCCCCGCGGACGACCGTCTCAGGTCTCAATGAGAATTCATTTAAATTTGGCACACTTGGTTGATCGGGGTTTTCGATCACTGAATAGGAACGCGGGCTCAGAGGAAAGCTGTGATGTTCCAGTACAGTACCGGTCCACTTACAATCCGGACGGGCCATATTCTTCTTTTTTGTCACTCCACGGACCTCTTCCTTTTCCTCGTCTCCATCTGTCCCGAAACTCAATAATTTTGTGTCTCTGAGGTCTCGTCAGCGACAGATCTGCGATTACCATTGAAACAAGACACGCACTTTTTTGCCCCCTTCCGACGTGCAGCCTCCTCCCTTTCACGGATCGCCGCCTGGCGCGCGCGCTGTTGCACCCGCTTCTCCTCGGCTGTGATTCGTGGTACGATGTCATCGAACGGGTTGTCAATGATTCGCACACTTTTGATCTTGGGCGGGCTTCGTGGCAGGTAAAATCGAGGGTCACAACGAATATGGAGAAACTTGGGCTGGACACGCACTAGAGAGGTCGCCCATTGTCATCAAGCTCTAGAGTTACAGAATATGGATCAATTTTTTCCTCATTGAACAGCTGCATATTACACACCCATCGCCCCAATCTTCATGACATCTGAATTTAAGCACGAGTTTATGCCACAAGCTAGGGGACAAAGCGGATAAAGACGCACTGTATATTGTATCCCCTACACATCGCCCAAACAGCGTGTGCTTCCCATGAAGCTCATCTGCCCGGTCTACCCCATTCCGAGAGAAACACACACTCGTTCACTTTTCACTAGGAAGCGCGTAAAGTGAGGAACCGACGCACCGAGCGTGATGATGAACTGTGAATCGTTCGAGTTCTTCGCGCCGTTGTTCGCCATCGCGACGAGCCCACGATGTGCGTAGCGCAGACGCGGGTGAATCTCATCTTCAAACTGTTCTATTGTCACCCCATCGTTAGTCGCATGAGGAAAGAGAGCGGAATAGCTGAGAATGACGAACGCACCTCCAAAGAAGGATTCCCCTCCAGCGCCCGTGCCTGTTCTGTCACCCGTCTGCACAAGGAAATCTGGGACCACTCTTGATGGAGGTAGGATAATGTGAGACCAAAGAATGAACGGACGCGTAGAGAAAGTGGGGAGAGCGTCATACTGACCGATGGAAGATGACGCCGTCATAATAACCTGTTTTTGTGTTATGTTTTTGCACACGCGAAACCGAGTAGTTAGAGCCGCACAACAACTTGAAGACGCGCAGAGGGGAGAAGTAACCGTCTATACATACCTTCCATGGCCAGCGCGATGAAATTCCGACATGCTTTTGGTGCTTCCTATGAACGGACATACATCGTTCACTCGAGCGTGAGTGGGTCATGGCATCGCAGTCACGCACTTTAGACCATAGCTCGATGTCGATGTCGCCCACGGTTGTATCGAGAAGGACGCGACCGTACGTCGGGAGAGCCATAAGCACCAACGGGTGTCCAAGTAGTTCAATCAATTGATGTCAGAGCGGACTCTCGGTCCGCTCATGGCCCCATAGTCACGTGAGATGTGCAAACGCAAGTACCAGTACCACTCAATATATACTCAGATATATATTCAGATTACATTACATCCAACGAGATGTTCATATATACTTTCTGTTGTAAAACAGAAGAGCGTCATCAAGCACCGGTCCTCCTGAATCAGAATCACGGGGGCGAATTAGGGCTTCACTGGTCTGCGTATTCCCGTGCTGAGAATGATGTACGATAGCACAGCCAGCATGCCACCCGATCTGAATCGCCTTCAATCACAACCGAAGGGTACCAAACCGACGGACTATCCGGAGCCGCTGTGATCGTCCTTGAACACCATCTGATGCACGGCCGCCACAAGCGGTCTCAGCTCCCCGGCTGGCCTTT
>Ga0209488_10005033_pt1 | contig 10204 bp, 8 predicted proteins | sample Rivendell_Oct201_8_FD_188349 | JGI IMG/M metagenome (GOLD analysis project Ga0209488, IMG submission 188349) | Vadose zone soil microbial communities from the Eel River Critical Zone Observatory, Northern California, USA -... | ecosystem: Environmental > Terrestrial > Soil > Vadose zone >... | reverse complement strand
TGCAGGCACGCTGCAAGCGCGACCACGGCTGCGACGGAGCGCATCGACTCGATACTCATATGGGGCGGGAGAGCGAAGACCCGAGCCTGTCCCCTAGGCCCGACCGGAATCTGTCGTAATCCAACATTTCCCGGGAGCGGCGATTAAACATTTATTAGCTTCCCATGGCAAATCAATGGCAGTCGTGCCGCACGCTCGAAATTCTTGCTGCAAGTCGGAGGCAAGAAGGTAACGCGGCTACTTCGCGCCGGTTCCCGCCGCGGGGGCGGCCGCCGGCGCCGGTACCGCACTCGCGACCACGGCCGGATTGAGCCAGCACGCATGGATCCGGGCATCCAGGGTTTCGGCCGCCTTGGGATCGGGAATGCCGAGGCGAACCAGGCAGCGGAAGCTGGCCTGCATATGGGCGCCCGGACAGCCGAAACGGTCATACAGCTCCAGGTGGCGGAAGGCGGTGTCCAGGTCGTCGCGCGACAGGAGGTTAACGGCGCGCTCGCCCAGCCACACGCATTCCGGATTGGCCGCCGGGCCGGTCAGCGTCCGGGCGGCCTCGGCGATCTCGTCGGTCCGCCGCGTCCCGTCGCTGCGTTTGGCGTCGTTGGCTTTTTGCTGATCGGCCGGTTTTGCGTCGCTCCCCTGCTGGGCGAGGGCCGGCCACAACGGGGCGGCCATCAGCGTGATGCAAAACAGGACGGCGAGGCTACGCACACCTGGAAATGACATGACGTTGCTATGGTTACTTTGCTTGTTGGGGTCTCGACGTTGTGCCGTTTTCACCATCCGATTGGGTCGGCAATACGACGCCTCCTCGCACCACCGTTGAAATGAACCGAAGCCGGCAGTTTTGTCCAGCACAGGCCGGCGGCGTGCTTAAAATGCCGCAAGCCCTTGGCACAGAAGGGTATGCGCGATAAGCCGACCCGCACCATTAACCGACTTGCCGGACCTATCCAGGCTTATGATTAAACTGCCCCTCGGCCTGTTTGCGGCTTCCGTGGCGGCGATCGTCGCGGCGTGGTGGTGGCTTGGACGCCCGATCGACATGCCGGCGCAGGTACGGGGCGACGGCGGATCGCTGCAATGCGTCTCCTATGCGCCGTTCCGCCAGGACCAGAATCCCCTGGAGCCGGGCACCCATGTGGCGGCCTGGCAGATCGAGGAGGACCTGGGCCGCCTGCGGAAGCTCACGAACTGTGTCCGCACCTATTCGACCGAGCACGGTGTCGACCAGGTGCCGGCGATCGCCGCGCCGCTGGGGATGAAGGTGATGCTCGGGCTTTGGCTCAGTCCCGAGCGGGAGAAAAACCGCGTCCAGATCGACAGCGCGATCGCGCTGGCCCGGCGCTACCCGGAGACGGTCACCGCGGTCGTGGTCGGAAACGAGGTTTTGCTGCGCGGCGAGCTGTCGGCCGTGGACCTCGCCGCCATCATCCGCGAGGTCAAAGCCGCGGTGCCGTGCCCGGTGACCTACGCGGATGTCTGGGAGTTCTGGAACCGCAATTCCGAGCTCGCCGGCGCGGTCGACTTCGTGACGATTCATCTTTTGCCCTATTGGGAGGATTTTCCGATTCCCGCCGCCAGCGCCGCCGCGCATGTCGAATCCATTCGCCGCCAGATGGTGGCGCGCTTTGCCGGCAAGGAGGTCATGATCGGGGAGGTGGGCTGGCCGAGCGCGGGACGCATGCGCGAAGGAGCGTTGCCGTCGCCCGCCAACCAGGCGCGGTTCCTCCAGGAGGTGACCGCGACGGCCCGCAGCCAGAACTATCGCGTCAACGTCATCGAAGCGTTCGACCAGCCCTGGAAGCGCCGGCTCGAGGGAACCGTCGGCGGTCATTGGGGGCTGTTCGACGCGGTGAAGCGCGCGCCCAAATTCGCCTGGGGCGCGCCGGTCTCCAACCATCCCTTCTGGGCCTGGCAGGCGGCCGGCGGCGTCGTGTTCGCCGGCCTGGTGTTCGGCGTGGCGGGCGTGCAGGCGAGGCGGCACCCCGTCGTGCCGCCGCTCGATCGCTGGCTGGGCGTGACATTGATCGCTATCGTTTCCGGGACGCTGATCGGCTGGACGGGCGTGAATGTGCCGGTCGAAAGCCTGGGCGTCGGCGGCTGGGCGGTGTCGATCGCCTGGGCGGTGCTCGCCTTTGCGGCGCCCATCGCCTGCGCGGCGGGACTCATCCGGAGCATCCCGGTCGTTAGCTTCGGTCGTGTCCTGGGGCGTCCAAAAGAGCGTCCACGCGATCCCGTCGGGCTGCTCACCGGCGCGCTCCTGGTTGGCCTGAGCGTGCTTTCGCTCCAGGTCGCCCTGATGCTGGTGTTCGATCCGCGCTACGTGGATTTTCCCTTCGCGCCGCTGCTCGGCGCGGCAGTCCCGTTCCTGGCGCTGGCGATCCTGGCGGAGCCCGAAAAGGGCGTGCGGCCGGCGGCCGAGAAGCTCGCGGCCGGCATCCTGGCCGGGTCGGCGATCTACATCATCCTCAACGAGTCGGTCGCCAACTGGCAGGCGCTTTTGTTGTGCGCGGGGCTCGCGATGCTGGCCGTCACTCTGGTTCGGGTGCGGGCCGGGCCAGGCTGAGGACCAGGAGCGCGGCGGCCAGCGCCGCGAGCCCCGGATTGTGCAGCACGATGCCGAAACCGGCCGCCGCCAACGCGATCGCGAACATGGCGACCGACGGCCGCAGCAGGTTGATGACGGCGGCGCCGAGCGCGACCGCGCCGAAGACCGCGTGGTTGTACAGGATGATGACGGTGCGGAACGTCCCGCACAGCCAGGTGTCGAGCCCGCTTTGGCATTCGAGCGAGACCGGGGCGAATTCGATCGCGCGATAGCGCAGATAGAGCGCGTAGCCGACGGAGACAAAGCCCACGGCCAGGAGCCAGTTGGTCTGGCGGCAGGAGGGCACGAAACGGCGTTTCATCGGGGTGGCGAAGCGCTAGCGCAAATCGAGCCGCTGCCCGTCGAAAACCGCGACCTTGCAGGCGGTGCGGGCGGCGGTGAGCGCCGCGCACAAGCGCTCGGCGACGCTCGGGTCGGGGAGCGGTCCGGCGACGAGGTGGAATTCGGTCAGCCCCGGCCGGGAGCTCTCGCGCACCGATACCAGCGGCCGCAGGCCTTCCAGCAACGCCGGGTGAGCGCCCCGGATCGTGCCCCAACGGGCCCGCAACGCGTTCACGTTGGAGGCGGCGGCCAGATCGATCGCGAACTCGCGGGGCGCGGCCTCGGGAGCCGGATTTGGCTCGGCTTTCGCCTCGCCACCGGTGGGCGCCGCGGCGACCCGGCTCTCGGGCTCGGCCGGTGGCGTCGTGCTGTTGGCGGCGCTCACATAGGACTGGATCTGCGCGAGCGGCCCGGGCCGCGGCAACGGCACATTGACGGTCCTGCCGACCGTGGGTTGCTCGGACGACACCGGCGGCGGCGTTTCGCCCGCGCTCGGCATCGAGGATTGGGCCGGGAGCGGCACCAGGGTCGCAACGGGCCCGGGCGTGGAACTGTCGGCCTTGTCGTCGGGGCCCGGCGCGGACGTTGCGGGCGCGGCGGCGCCCGGGCGCACGCCGGCCTGGTCGCGCGCCACCGATCCGGTCATCTCAGTGAGATAATGTTCGAGCGCCGCGACCCGCGTGGTGAGCCGGTCGCGATCGGCGGTCAGCGCCCGCACCGTCTCGGCGAGCCGTGCCGCATCGCTGTCGGGCCCGGCCGGCTGTGTCGCGGCGACGTTGGGGGTGCCGGGCGACCTGAGCGCCGCCAATGCGACGCCGATGCGCTGCTCGCCGATCTCGCTGCGGCCCGCCAATACCGCCGTGCCGAGCGCAACCAGCGCGCAGACCCCCCAGGCGCCGATGCGCAGCAACGGACGCATATCGATGTGATCTTCGTCGTCATCGCGAGTCATGGCGCCACCGGAATTGTCACCCGAGAGCAGGATCGCTTCGAATCGAAGAGATCTTCCCCCCTATATCTTGCCTTTGCGCATGATCCTGCCCGAAAGGTCTGTCAATGTTGCGGGATTCTGCGCGTCGCGTGTTGAATCAACTGTTCGAATCGCTCCAACACGCCGGTGAAGAGTTATCAGAAACCACCACCTCCTGCGGCAGCCGTCTTTTCCATCCTGGCGGCGCAGGTTATGACGGCGCAGTGATTTGGTCGAGGCCGAAATTCGAATGAGCGCGAGGACCTGCCTGACGATCGTGCTGGCGGCGGGCGAGGGGACGCGAATGCGCTCCTCTCGCCCCAAAGTCCTGCATGCGATCGGCGGCCGTCCTCTTGTGGCGCATGTGATGGCGGCCGTGCGGGAAACGGCGGGAGCGGCCGCCGTGGTGATCGGTCCCGGACAGGACAAGGTCGCGGCGGCGGTCGCAGCCGCGATGCCGGCGGCAAAAATCTTCCTACAGGCCGAGCGCCGCGGCACCGCCCATGCGGTGCTGGCGGCGCGCGACGCGATCGCGCTCGGCGCGGACGATATCCTGGTGGTGTTCGCCGACACGCCGCTGGTGCGCCCGCGCACGCTCGCCCGGCTGCGCGAGCCGCTGGCGCAGGGCCAAGCCGTCGCGGTGCTGGGTTTCCGCCCGGCCGATCCGGCCGGCTATGGGCGCCTGATCATGGAAGGCGACCGCTTGATCGCGATCCGGGAACACAAGGACGCGAGCGCTGCCGAGCGCGCCATTCCGCTGTGCAATGCCGGGCTGATGGCGCTGCGGGGCGACGCCGCGCTCGCGATCCTGGATCGGATCGGTGACCAGAATGCCAAGCGCGAATTCTACCTGACCGATGCGGTTGCGGTCGCCCGCCAGATGGGGCTCGACGCCGCCGCGATCGAAACCGAGGAGGACGAGGTGCGAGGGATCAACAGCCAGGGCCAGCTCGCGGAGGCCGAAGCGGTGTTGCAGCGGCGCCTGCGCGACGCGGCGCTCGAGGCCGGCGTCAACATGGTGGCGCCGGAGACCGTGCATTTGGCGGCGGATACGAAACTCGGACGCGACGTGGTGATCGAGCCTTTCGTGGTCTTCGGCCCGGGCGTGGTGGTGGAGGACGGCGCCGTCATCCGGTCATTCTCCCATCTCGAAGGCGCCCATGTGGGCCAGGGAACGACCATCGGCCCCTATGCGCGGCTGCGGCCGGGCGCCCGCCTGGGCGCGAATGTGCGGATCGGCAATTTTGTCGAGGTCAAGGAATCCGTGATCGCCGACGGGGCGCGCGCCAATCACCTGAGCTATATCGGCGATACCACCGTCGGCGCCGGGGCCAATATCGGGGCCGGCACGATCACCTGCAATTACGATGGTACCGCCAAGCACCGGACCGAGATCGGCGAGGGCGCCTTCATCGGTTCCAACTCCGCCCTGGTGGCGCCCGTCAAGGTGGGAGACCGCGCCTATGTGGGGTCGGGCTCGGTGATCACCCGCGAGGTTCCGGCCGACGCCCTGGCGATCGGCCGCTCCCGCCAGGTCGTTAAGGAAGGATGGGTTACGCGCTTGCGCAGCCTCACATCCGCGGGCACAAAGAAGCCCAAATGAGCGGCTCAAGACCGCCGCTCACGGGCTGAAACGTACTGAAAGTCTTCGTGATTGCAGGAGGTTGTGCCATCGGCTTAACCCTCTGCGGGAGCCGAAGGGGCGACCTAAGCAGAGGCAGCCGCCGAACACATGTGCGGGATCATCGGGATACTGGGTCGTCAGCCGGTCGCGCCCTTGATGGTCGACGCGCTCAAGCGCCTCGAATACCGCGGCTATGACTCGGCGGGCGTCGCGACCCTGGAAAAGGGACACCTCGCGCGCCGGCGCGCCGAGGGCAAGCTCAAGAATCTCGAGCAGCGGCTCGGGCGCGAGCCGCTCGCCGGCACGATCGGCATCGGCCACACCCGCTGGGCGACCCATGGCCGGCCCAACGAGAACAACGCGCATCCGCATGCGACCGACCGCGTCGCGGTCGTCCACAACGGCATCATCGAGAATTTCAACGAGCTGCGACACGAGCTCACGGCCGGCGGGGCCACCTTCTCGACCGAGACCGACACCGAGGTGATCGCTCACCTGGTGACGAGCGAGCTGCAGAAAGGCCACAAGCCGATCGAGGCGGTCGCCGCCGCGCTGCCCCGGCTCAAGGGCGCCTTTGCGCTCGCCTTCCTGTTCGAGGGCGAGGAGAATCTGCTGGTGGGCGCCCGCCGCGGATCGCCGCTCGCGGTCGGCTATGGCGACGGCGAGATGTATCTCGGCTCGGACGCCATCGCGCTCGCGCCCTTTACCGATTCCATCAGCTATCTCGACGACGGCGACTGGGTGGTGGTGCGGCGCGACGGCGCGCAGGTGCATGACGCGGCGGGCCGCGTGGTGTCGCGCGCGGTGCAAAAATCCAATGCCTCCGCGCTGCTGGTCGACAAGGGCAACCACCGCCATTTCATGGCGAAGGAGATCCACGAGCAGCCCGAGGTCGTCGGCCATACGCTGGCCCACTATATCGACATGGCGGCCGGACGGATCGCGCTGCCGTCGCGGCTGGGCTTCGATTTCCGCGACATCAAGCGGATGACGATCTCGGCCTGCGGCACCGCCTATTACGCCGGCCTGGTCGGCAAATACTGGTTCGAGCGCTTCGCGCGGCTGCCGGTGGAGATCGACGTCGCATCCGAGTTCCGCTATCGCGAATCCCCCTTCGACCCCGGCAACCTGGCGGTCTTCGTTTCGCAATCGGGAGAGACCGCCGACACGCTGGCGACGCTGCGTCATGCGCGCGAGCAGAAGCAGCACACTCTCTCGGTCGTCAACGTGGCGACCTCGACCATCGCGCGCGAGAGCGACGTGGTGATGCCGACCCTGGCCGGGCCCGAGATCGGCGTCGCCTCCACCAAGGCCTTCACGTGCCAGCTCGCCACGCTCGCGTGTCTGGCGATCGCGGCCGGGCGCGCGCGCGGCGTGCTCGGCGAGGAAGACGAGCGCAAGCTCGTGCGCGCCCTGATCGAGGTCCCGCGCCACATGGCGGACGCGCTCGCGCTCGAGCCGACGATCGAGAAGCTGGCACGCGATCTCGCGAAAAGCCGCGACGCGCTTTATCTCGGCCGCGGCACCAGCTTTCCGCTCGCGCTCGAAGGCGCGCTCAAGCTCAAGGAAATCTCCTATATCCACGCCGAGGGCTATGCGGCGGGCGAGCTCAAGCATGGTCCGATCGCGCTGATCGACGAGACCATGCCGGTGATCGTGATCGCGCCCCACGACCGCGTGTTCGACAAGACCGTGTCCAACATGCAGGAGGTGGCGGCGCGCGGCGGACGCATCATCCTGATCACCGACCCGAAGGGCGCGCGCGAGGCGAGCGTCCAGTCGCTGGTGACCCTGATGCTGCCCGAGATGCCCGCGACCGTGACCCCGCTGGTCTACGCGATCCCGGTCCAGCTGATCGCCTATCATACGGCCGTCATCATGGGGACCGACGTGGATCAGCCGCGCAACCTCGCCAAGTCGGTGACGGTCGAATAAGGGCGGCGCGCTATTTTCCCGCAGGCGCCGCAACTGGCGAAGACCGGCCCGTTTCTTCTATATTGCGCCGGAACGCGGCCGTGCCGGCAGCCCCAACAGCGAGATAGATCGCGCGCATGACGCTCAACGACAACCTGCGAGACCCCGCGCCGCCGCCCCCCGTGCCGGGGCCGCCGGTCGTGTACCACCACGGCGTCGGCTACCGGGTCCGCAATTATTTCCTCACCGGCCTGATCGTGGCCGGGCCGCTGGCGATCACCGTCTATCTCACCTGGTCCTTCATCACCTGGGTCGACGACCTCGTGCGGCCATTCATGCCGGTCGCCTTGCGGCCGGAAACCTATCTGCCGTGGAAGCTCCCGGGCACCGGTCTTGTCATCGCCTTCGTGGCGCTGACCGTGCTCGGCTTCCTGACCGCCAACCTGGTCGGCCGCACCCTGGTCGAGGCGGGCGAGACCCTGCTCAATCGCATGCCGCTGGTGCGCTCGATCTACAAGGGCCTCAAGCAGGTGTTCGAGACCCTGTTCTCGGAATCGGGATCGAGCTTCCGCCGCGTCGGCCTGGTCCAGTTTCCGGCGCCCGGCATGTGGTCGCTGGTGTTCCTGTCGCAGCCGCCGGGCGGCGACATCACGGCGCTGCTGCCGCTGAAGGACGAATATGTGTCGGCCTTCATGCCCTGCACCCCCAACCCCACCACCGGCTTCTTCTTCTACGTGCCGCGCGCCGAGATCATCGAGCTCGACATCCCGGTCGAGGCGGCCGCCAAGCTGATCATGACGGCGGGACTGATCCAGCCGAACGGCGGGCCGGACCAGCAAAAGAAATTGTCCGCGATGGCCGATGCCGCCAGGGCGGCGCGCGCGCCGCGGGAGTCGCCGGCGACAGTGACGACGGAGTGAGCGGCGGGCTTACCGCCCCGCCTCCGAGATAACGAGGGGAGGAGTTCGATGCGCCGATTCATCATCCGCGCCGCGTGCGCGGGCGCGCTGCTGGCGGGCCTCGCCGGCGCGCCATGGCGCAGCGCGACGGCGCAAGGCTGGATGCCCCCGCCGCCGGAACAACGCTGCCCCTCCGTTTGGGGCGCGGCTGACGAGCGCGGCGCCGCCAACCTGCAGACCGCCGAAAGCGTGCTCGCGGCCGCGCGGCTCATCCGCGACGGCAAGACCTATGAGCTCGGCAAGGTGCTCGACGGCACCATTCCGATGTCGCCGGGCCGGACTTTTGCGCTCAACGTCCAGCGCACCTCGGGGCCGAACGGCCGCAACCAGCAGGGCGGCAACGAGGAGACGGTCTTTACCGAGCTCGGCCAGATGGGCACGCAGTTCGACGGGCTCGCGCACCAGCAGCTCGGACCGCATCTCTACAATTGCGTGGAAGCCGAAAAGGTCGCCAGGCGCGGCGGATTCACGAAACTCGGGGTCGAGAAGGCCGGATCGTTCTTCGCCCGCGGCGTGCTCCTCGACATCGCGGCGCTCAAGGGCGTCGACATGCTGCCCGACGACTACATGATCACGGTCGCCGATATCGAAGCCGCGATGACGCGGCAGAATGTCGAGGTCCGCAAGGGGGACGCGGTGTTGATCCGCACCGGATGGGGCCGGCTGTGGACGGTCGACAATGCCCGCTTCATCAAGGGTGAGCCGGGCATCGGGCTCGAGGCCGCGGAATTCCTGGTCAAGCGCAACGTCATGATGGTCGGTTCCGACAATTGGGCGGTCGAGGTGCGGCCCTATCCTGACAGGGGGCTGTTCCTGCCGGTGCATGGCTATCTGCTCAACGTCAACGGCATCTATCTGATCGAGAACCTCGACCTCGAGGCGCTCGCGCGCGACAAGGCCAACGAGTTTGCCTTCATCGTGGCACCGCTCAAGCTGCGCGGCGGCACCGGATCGAGCGTCGCGCCGATTGCGGTGAGATAGCGAAGCGTTGGCGTGGCGCGCCACGAGGCGATCATGCGCCATTGCCGAAGGCGCGTTTAGGTTAATTCGGCACGGCGATTGTCATTCCTCGGTCATTTGGTAGGAAGGATTCGGCCCGGTGGCGGAGCGGGAACGCAGAGGCTGTGCAAGGCCTCGCAGCTTGGTTCGAATCCAAGTCGGGCCTCCAATTCCCGCGCTCTTCGCGAAGAAGAAAATCGTCCCCCGGTCATCGCTTCACCCCGCGCGGATCAGCCGGATCGCCTCGTCGCGTTCGAATAAATAGAGCAAGGTCCGCAGCGCCTCGCCGCGCGCGCCGGTGAGCGCCGGATCGCGCCCCAGCACGAGCGCGGCGTCGTCGCGCGCGACCTGCAACAGCTTGCCGTGGGTCTCGATGCGGGCGAGGCGGAATCCCGGCATGCCGCTCTGGCGGGTCCCGAGCACATCGCCTTCGCCGCGCAGCTTCAAGTCTTCCTCTGCGATGCGGAACCCGTCCTCGGTCTCGCGCATGATGGCGAGCCGCGCCTTCGCGGTCTCTCCGAGCGGCGCGCGGTAGAGCAGCAGGCAGGATGAGTGCTCGGACCCGCGGCCGATGCGGCCGCGCAACTGGTGGAGCTGCGCGAGCCCGAAGCGCTCCGCGTGCTCGATCACCATGACGGTCGCTTCCGGCACGTCGACGCCGACCTCGATCACCGTTGTGGCGACCAAGAGCCGGGTCTCGCCCTGGGCGAAGCTGTCCATGGCGCGATCCTTCTCGGCGCTTTTCAGGCGGCCATGGACGAGCCCGACCAGCGCGCCGAAATGCTCCTGCAGCGATTGGAACCGGTCCT
>Ga0209488_10005032_pt1 | contig 10205 bp, 9 predicted proteins | sample Rivendell_Oct201_8_FD_188349 | JGI IMG/M metagenome (GOLD analysis project Ga0209488, IMG submission 188349) | Vadose zone soil microbial communities from the Eel River Critical Zone Observatory, Northern California, USA -... | ecosystem: Environmental > Terrestrial > Soil > Vadose zone >... | reverse complement strand
GCCAGGGGTGGGACGCTCTCATCGGCGCGGATGGCATCTTCGTCGGAATGAAAGGCTTCGGGGCCAGCGCCCCGATAAAAGATCTTTACCAACGTTTTGAAATTACCGCCGAGCACGTGGCCAACGAAACGATGGTTAAGGTGAACACGCCATAGATACGACGAGCATAGATACATAGATACGGCGGCAGAGAGACGATAGGAGCGAGATGATGTTGTTACGGGTTGGTATCAACGGGTTCGGCCGCATCGGCCGCAATGTCCTGCGCGCCATCGTGGAGGGCAAGCGCAACGACATTACGGTTGTCGCCATCAACGATCTTGCACCGCCCGAAACCAACGCGCACTTGCTGCGTTTCGATTCAGTGCACGGACGTTTCCCGGGCGAAGTGACCGTCAAAGGGGACACGATCGATTGCGGCATCGGGCCGATCAAGGTGCTGGCTATGCGCGACCCGGCGCAACTCCCCTGGAAGGATCTCGGCGTCGACATCGCGCTCGAATGCACCGGCCTGTTCACATCGAAAGAAAAGGCCTCCGCCCATCTCAAGGCCGGCGCCAAGCGCGTGCTGGTTTCAGCGCCCGCCGAAGACGTGGATCTCACGGTGGTCTATGGGGTCAACCATGACAAACTAACCAAAGATCACCTTGTGGTCTCGAATGCCTCGTGCACGACCAATTGCCTGGCGCCGGTCGCCAAGGTGCTCAACGACGCAGTCGGCATCGAAAAGGGCATGATGACGACAGTGCACTCCTACACCAACGACCAGCCCTCGCATGACCAATTCCACAAGGATCTCTATCGGGCGCGCGCGGCCGCGCTTTCCATGATCCCGACCTCGACCGGCGCCGCCAAAGCGGTCGGCTTGGTGCTGCCGGAACTCAAGGGCAAGCTCGATGGCTTTGCGATCCGGGTGCCGACACCGAACGTGTCGGTGGTCGATCTCAAATTTATGGCCAAGCGCAAGACGTCCGTCGATGAGATCAACAGCGCCATCAAGCGCGCTTCCGAGCAGCAGCTCAAAGGAATTCTTGGGTTTACGGACCGTCCGAACGTCTCGATTGACTTCAATCACGACCCGCGCTCGTCGATTTTCCATACCGAACAGACCAAGGTGATGGATGGCAGCTTCGTGGCGGTCTTGTCGTGGTACGACAACGAATGGGGCTTCTCCAACCGCATGATCGACACCGCGGTCGCGATGGGAAAGCTGATCTAGTGCGATGCTGAGCCGGACGCTGGATCAGACCGATGATGCTCTCACAATGGCTCGCCTTCGGGGTCCTGCTGCTCATGATTGTGGGCCTCGCAACCTTGTTCGCCACAACGGGAGTGAAGATCAAGCCTGATCCCGAGAACAAGCCACCGACCGATCTGGGTGGCCAACCGATGGTCTAACTTTGAAATGGCCGGATTTCACACTATCGATGAATTACCCCCTGACCTGGGCGGAAAACGCGCGCTTGTTCGTGTCGACTTCAACGTGCCCATGAACAGCGGCATGGTATCAGACGATACACGCCTGCGTGCCGCTATCCCGACCATTCGGGATCTGCGGGCCAGAAATGCTGTCGTGGTCCTCCTGTCGCATTTTGGGCGGCCTGAAGGAAAAGTCGTACCTGCGATGAGCCTGCAGCCGATCCTCCAACCGCTGTCGCAACTTCTCGGCCTGCGAATCCAGTTCTGCGAGGACCTCGAACATCCCAGCCGTTGCACCGAAAATCTTAGCGCAGGCGATGTGCTGCTGCTCCAAAATCTCCGCTTCAAGCCGGGCGAGGAAAAGAACGATTTGGCCTTTACGCAATCGCTTGCCGATTGCGGCGATATCTGGGTCAACGACGCATTCTCGGCTGCACATCGGGCGCACGCCTCCACGGAAGGTTTGGGTCATGTTCTTCCTGCTTTTGCGGGCCGCACCATGCAGGCCGAATTGGACGCACTGACCAAGGCCCTGGAAGCGCCACAGCGCCCGGTTGCCGCGATCGTGGGCGGCGCCAAAATTTCCACCAAGCTTGATCTTCTGGGAAACCTCATCGCCAAGGTCGACGCGCTGATTATCGGCGGCGCCATGGCGAACACCTTCTTGGTGGCGCAAGGCATCGACGTCGGCAGGTCGCTCGCCGAGCGCGATCTGGGCGGAACGGCTCGAGACATCCTGGCCAAGGCCAAGGCGCGGGGCTGCGAGGTCGTCTTGCCGGTCGACGCCGTGGTGGCGCAGAAATTCGAGGCCCATGCCCCCTCACGCATCGTTGCGCTCAATGACGTCGGGCCGGCCGACATGATTCTCGACATTGGCCCCAAGAGCATCGATCAAGTCATTTCGGTCCTGGGTCGTATGAAAACCCTGGTCTGGAACGGTCCGTTCGGGGCGTTCGAGATGCAACCGTTCGACACCGGCACCGTGCGGGTGGCACACGCGGCCGCCGATTTAACCGCCGCCGGCAAGCTCGTATCGGTGGCGGGTGGTGGCGATACTGTGGCAGCACTCAATGCCGCTGGCATTGCCGAAAAACTCACCTATGTTTCGACGGCAGGCGGCGCATTCCTGGAATGGATGGAAGGCAAAGCGCTGCCGGGCGTGGAGATTTTGCGGGTGAAATGATGCCGCCCCTCCCGTTTTGTCGTTCGACAGGCTAAAAAAGAAGGCACGAATTTTGCTTGTATCCGACCGACGGAATTCAAGCGCCCCGATTCAAACAGCATGATCAAGCTATGGAGACCTCTCATGAACCTCGCTGAACTCAACAAGGTCGCCGAGGCAATGGTTGCGCCCGGCCGCGGAATACTGGCAGCCGACGAATCTTCCGGCACCATCAAGAACCGTTTCGACGCCATCGGCGCAGAATCGACCGCCGACACCCGCCGCGACTACCGCGAACTCTTGTTCCGCTCGAGCGAGGCGATGTCGAAGCACATTTCAGGCGTCATCCTATATGACGAGACCATCCGGCAAAACGCCAAGGACGGCACGCCGCTGGCCAAGCTGATCGAGAAGGCAGGCTCGCTGCCGGGGATCAAGGTCGACAAGGGCGTTCAACCGCTGTCGGCCTGCCCAAACGAGGTCATCACCGAAGGCCTCGACGGGTTGCGGGCGCGGCTGATCGAATATCGCGGACTGGGCGCCAAGTTCGCCAAATGGCGCGCCGTGATCGACATCGGCCAGGACATCCCGAGCTACGCCTGCATTTTGACGAACGCGCATGCGCTGGCGCGCTATGCGGCGCTCTGCCAGGACGAAGGCATCGTGCCGATCGTCGAGCCCGAAGTGCTGATGGACGGCAACCACGATATCGATCGTTGCTATGCGGTCACGGAATGGACGCTAAAGACTGTGTTCGAGCAGCTTTACGATCAAAGGGTCGAACTCGAAGGCATCGTGCTCAAACCCAATATGGCGATTGCGGGCAAGAAATGCCCGAAGCAGGCTTCCGTGGCCGAGGTCGCCGAAAAGACCGTGAAGGTGCTCAAGGCCTGCGTGCCGGCTTCCGTGCCGGGGATTGCCTTCCTGTCCGGTGGCCAGTCCGACGAGGCCGCAACCGCACATCTCGACGCCATGAACAAGATCGGCGGATTGCCCTGGAAGCTGACGTTCAGCTACGGGCGCGCGCTGCAGGCGGCGCCCCAGAAGGCATGGTTGGGCAAAGCGGAAAATGTCGCCGCAGCTCAGCGCGCCTTCGCGCACCGCGCCGCCATGAACGGGCTCGCGGCACTCGGGCAGTGGAAGCAGGATTTGGAGCGCAAGGCGGCGTGAGTGACGGCCGCCCCCGATTGAACGGATTTGACGGGAGCTAATCACGGAAACGTTGTTGGCGCCGTTATTCCAATAACGAGAGTATGGAATGTCGCGGCGGGGCTCGCCAACTCCGCCATGATGTTATTCGCTTTGATCGCCGAGGAGAATTCGATGAGCAAATCTCACAGAAGGCGGGAGAAACTATCGCTGGTTCTCGTGGCAACCCTCGCCGGCGCAGCGGCGGTACAACAGGCTGTGGCGCAGAGCGCGCCGCCCGTTTTTTCCCCCACTGCACGGACGGCGTGGGTCGGTATCGGCATTGGCGCACTCCTTCCGGTCCCCGGCTCGCCGAAACCGATCGGGCAGGACCCGGCCCATCCCTACATTTCGAATGACCAGGCCCGCGTCACGGGAGAACAGCCGACCCAGCGCATCGGGGACATCAGCAACCCCAATCTTAAGCAATGGGCGAAAGACGTGATGAAGAAGGACAACGACGAGGTGCTTGCGGGCAAGTTCGCCTTCACGGCGCGTTCCTCATGTCGGGCTGCCGGCGTTCCAGGGTTCGACTTGCTGCTCGGCGGTGCTCTGTTCATCCTGCAATCCCCGAGCAAGGTCACCATGATCTTTTCCGGAAACAGCGAAACGCGGCATATCCGGTTGAACGTGCCCCATTCCGCCAATCCGAAGCCTTCATGGTACGGAGAATCGGTCGGCCATTACGAGGGCGATACGCTCGTTGTCGATACGATCGGCCTCAACGACAAGACGTTCATCGACAATTACCGCACACCGCATTCCGACAAGCTGCACGTCACGGAACGCTGGCGGCTGATCGAGGACGGCAAGAAGCTGGAAATCCTCCTGAACATCGATGACCCAGGCACCTTCAACCAGCCCTGGCAGGCGCTGCGGCAGTACGATCGCGTGAACCGGTCCTTGTCGGAGGACAGCTGCTCGGAGAACAATATCAACCCGTTCGGCATCGACTACCTCACGCCGGTGGCGAAGAAGCCGGATTTTTGAGGCATGCGCATTGTGGAACGTCCGGGCAGGGCCGTCATCCCTCCGGCGTGATACCTGCCGCCCGAATCACCCTGGCCCATTTCTCGGCTTCATCTGCGATGAATTTGGTAAACGCTAAAGCCGTAAGTGGAATGACTGGTGCCCCAAGATCGGAAAATCGGGCCTTGATCGTAGGATTGGCGAGTCCCGCGGTGATCTCGCGGTTGAGCAACTCGATCACGTCACCGGGTGTGTCTTTGGGCACCGCGATGCCGTTCCAACCCGTGGCTTCGTAGCCCGGAACGGACTCGCCCAGGGTCGGAACCTCTGGCAAAAAAACAGTCGCTTTGCAGTCCCGACGGCGAGCGGTCGCAGGTTGCCACTGCGAATTTGCTCGATCGTATCCTGCGTGGGACCGAAATAAAGCTGCGCCTGTCCGGCGATCACGTCCGTCGTTGCCGGCGCTCCACCGCGGTACGGTACATGCACGATCCTCGCGCCGGTCATCGTCTTGAAGAGTTCTCCGGCCATATGTTGCGGGCTTCCGTTACCCCCAGACGCCATATTGAGCTTGTCCGGATTGGCCTTGGCGTATGCGATAAGCTCAGGAACGGTCCTCGCGGGTACGGAGGGATGCACCACCAGGACAATGGGCGACTGGACAATACCGCTCACCCCGACCAGATCGCGCGTAAGACTATAACGGAGATTGGTGTAATAGCTGGCACTGATCGCATGTGGCGCGCCGACCAGCAGGAGCGTGTAACCATCGGGGGGCGCACTCGCGACCGCCGCTCCACCGGCATTGCCGTTGGCGCCCGTTCGATTTTCAACGAGCACAGTTTGCTTCAACCGCTCCGAAAGCCACTGCGCCATGATTCTGGCGCTGATGTCACGCGCGGCGCCCGGCGGAAACCCGACGACAATGCGCACCGGTCGCGACGGATATTTTTCCGCCCTTGCGATCCGCGACGCGGCTGGCAACGCTACCGCGACTGCGGCTAGATGCAGAAATCGACGGCGTGCGAATGCCATGGCGTTCCCCAACAATAATGGTGACCACAATCGGATAGAGGTGATACCGCATATCGTGATGCGCAAGTGATGCTATTTATGGATATGGCTATAGCAGACCTGCGATAGGGGGAAAAAATGCAAATGAGCGACCGCATCGGACGACGGTTGAAGCTGCACGACCTCCATGTCCTGATGGCTGTTATGCAGGCCGGCAGCATGAGGAAAGCCGCCGCACTCCTGAACACCACACAATCGGCCATTTCCAGATCAATCGCGGACCTGGAACAGACGATCGGCGCACGCCTTCTCGACCGCAACTCGCAGGGCATCGAGCCGACACGCTACGGGCGCGCGCTGCTCAAGCGCGGGGTCGCCGTCTTCGACGAACTCAAGCGCGGCGTAGAGGAGATCGAGTTCCTCTCCAATCCCGAGGTCGGCGAACTGCTGATTGGAAGCGGCAGCGGTATTGCGGAGGGTTTTGTGCTGGCGGTCATGGATCGGCTGTCGCAGCAGTATCCACGTGTCGCCTATCATCTCATGCCGGGCGTCCTGACGGCCCTGTACGACCAGTTGCGCGAGCGGCGCATCGAACTGGCTTGCTCGGGAAGCTCCAAGCTTGATCTGCAGGAAGATATTGATGCTGAAGTGCTCTTCGAAGAGCCACTCGTCGTGGCGGCAGGCGCGGAAAATCCGTGGATACGCCGCCGCAAGGTCAATCTTGCCGATCTTGTCAACGAGCCCTGGACATGGTCGCCGCCCGGAACCGTCAACTATGGCCTGGTCGTTGATGCCTTTCGTGCGAGCGGACTCGATCCGCCGCGCGCGACTGTCTACACGGACGCCATCAATGTCCAGATCAGGCTGGCGGCGACCAAAGGCTTTCTCACCGTTGTCCCGGCCTCCATGCTGACATTTCCCGCAATGCATGAAGCGCTGCGGCGACTGCCGGTCGAGCTTCCCACGACCCGCAGGCAGATGGGGATCCTCACTCTCAAGAACCGAACTCTAAGCCCCCTGGCTCAGCTCTTCATCGAGTGTGCTCGCGAACTCGCTGGTCCACTGGCGAAGACAACTCGGTAGACAATTACACTGCGAACCAGAAGTTTCGAATCAATCCGGCTTAATGTTTGCCGCCCGAATTATCTTCGCCCATTTCTCAGTTTCGGTTGAGACTAATTTTTTGCAATCTTCGGCAGAGCCTAAAACGATTGTTGCTCCCATGTCGGCAATGCGCGCCCTCATCTTGTCGACGACCAATGCAGCATTGATCTCATGGTTCAGCTTTTCGATAATTTCCGGCGAAGTGCCCGACGGAGCGCCAACTCCGCCCAAGCCGCCGTTCATCTCGAAGCCTGGCACAAAATCGCCCACAGTTGGGACATCCCGCAGTCCCTCCCACCTCATATTGGTCGTCACGGCGAGCGCACGGAGCTTGCCGGCCTTGACTGACTCGGCCAGCACCCCAATGGTGTCAAAGCTGATTTGCAATTGTCCGCCGAGAAGATCGGAAAGTGCAGCTGTGCCTCCACGATACGGCACATGAACGATGGTCACGCCGGTCGATGTCTTGAACAATTCTGCGGTTAGATGGGGCGTAGTTCCCGTAGATGAGCCTTCGTTTAGTTTTCCGGGGTGGGCGCGGGCGTAGGCAATAAGCTCAGGGATGGAATTGACCGGAACTGATGGATGCACCGCAATGATGTGGGGCACTCGAAGTACAGCCGCGACCGGCGCGATATCGCGCATGAAATTGAAACTGAGTTTGTCGTATAGCGAGGGGATGATCATTTGGCCTCCCGCAAAATATAGCAGGGTATAGCCATCGGCAGGCGAGCGGACGACAGCTTCAGTGCCTATGCTGCCACCGGCACCGGGCCGATTTTCGACGACGAAAGGTTGACGGAGTCGTTCCGAGAGCCATTGCCCCAACAACCGTGCGGCAATGTCGGGCACGCCTCCGGGACCGTATGGAACGACAATGCGGACGGGCCGCATCGGATAGCTTTGCGCCAATGCAAGTTGCGGAAACCCTATAGCTACGGTTGCACCACCGGCGAGTTTCAGAATTTTGCGACGGGATGGCTCCACTGCGTCCCACTCTTTCCGATTGGCCTTCGAACAATTGATTCACCCTGATAATACCAACACCGCAGGTGCGGCGCTGAGGCCGCATTGAGGATATCAGCAGATCCCCGAGTGACCCTTTAAGAATTCCTTGATTTGCTCTTTAGTTCGCCTTGATTTCTCGTCCACGTGCGCCCGAGTCGTGTTAGTCTGAAGTTGGTACGTCGGCCGAGAGAACGTTAAGTTGATCTTTTTATTTGAAGATTACACCCTCAACACGGACCGACGCGAGCTGCGTCGTGGTGCCGCTTCGCTCCAGGTCGAGCCTCAGGTATTCGACCTCTTGACGTATCTAATCAGGAATCGCGAACGCGTTGTCAGCAAGGACGACCTTATCACCTCGATCTGGGGTGGCCGCGCGATTTCGGATTCGACGTTGACCACTCGGCTCAATTCCGTCCGATGTGCAATCGGAGACAGCGGGGCCGAGCAGCGTCTGATCAGAACCTTCCCCCGCATAGGCATCCGTTTCGTGGGCAAAGTGAGCGAACCTCAAACGGCCAATGGGGCAACCCAGCTGGGTGCCGCAGCAGAGACACCAAGACCTGCATTCTCTTTGCCGGACCTGCCCTCGATTGCCGTCCTTCCCTTCACCAACATAGGTGGCGATGCCGAGCAGGAGTACTTTGCCGATGGTGTCGTCGAAGAGATCATCACCGCCCTATCCGGTTTTCCGAGTCTGTTCGTCATCGCGCGCAATTCAAGCTTCACCTACAGGGGGCGGTTGGTTGACGTGAAGGAGGTGGGTCGCGAGCTTGGCGTACGCTATGCGGTCGAGGGCAGCGTGCGCCACGCTGGTGACCGCGTCCGCATCACGGCGCAGCTCATCGATGCTACCAGTGGAGCGCATCTTTGGGCCGACCGCTTCGAGGGCAAACTGCAGGACGTTTTTGATTTACAAGACCGCGTGACCGCAAGCGTCGTGACGGCCATCGCACCCAAACTGGAGCGCACTGAGATTGAACGCGCTCGACACAAGCCGACCAGGAGTCTCAATGCGTATGATTATTTTTTGCGAGGGATGGCAAGTTTCTATCGGCACAACAAAGAGGCTAACAACGAAGCCTTGCGCCTTTTTCACAGAGCTATAGAAATCGATCCTCAGTTTGCCGCTGCCTACGGGATGGCAGCCCGGTGCTATAGCCAACGACACGGGAACCGCTGGATGATTCAGCCGTCACAGGAAATCGCCGAGGCTATCCGGCTGGCTCGGCAGGCAGTCGAGTTGGGATGCGATAATGCGGTGGCACTGTGCAACGGGGGCTGGGTTCTTGATTATCTCGCCGGAGATCCCGACGCTGGTGCCGTTTTCATCGATAGGGCACGTAAGCTTAGTCCCAATTTGGCCTTAGCATGGATATCTAGCGGTTGGGTGCGTTTCCACCTCGGCGATCCGGAAACCGCAATTGCTCACTTTGCCAAGGCGATGCGCCTCAGTCCGCTCGATCCATTGATGTTCTCGATGCAGACCGGCACAGCAGCCGCGCATTTCAGCGCAGGCCGAAACGACGAGGCTGCCTCGTGGGCTGAACGCGCGTGGCGCGAGAAGCCGAGTTGGCTTCAGACACTGCGCATCGCCGCAGCGAGCCATGCGCTCGCCGGTCGTCTGGATCGCGCGCAGGAGGTTTTGATTCCATTGCGCGAGCTTGATCCAGAAATTCGCATTTCCAACATCAGAGATGTTGCTCGTTTTGCCCGCCCGGAAGACTTGGCCAGGTTCGAAGAGGGTCTAAGAAAAGTGGGGGTTAGGGAGTAGCCAGCAACTACCGGCCCCATGCTATTGATGATCACCGGCAATAGTTTCCTGCAGCCTCTCGGCGAGTGCTGCCTTTGTTTCAGAGGCATCCCGATTTCGCTGATGCTGTGCCAGATCGCAAACGGCCTTGACGGAGTCGTCAATCGCCACCCGGGCAGAGTTCAATACAATGTCGTACTGCAATGCATCGTTCCAATCGAAGTTGAACGCAGCGCGAATCGCGCGTGAATGGCCGGAATCAAAACGCTCGATCTCGTGCTGCATCGCTTCGGAATCATTGACACCTAGTCGTTCCATCATGACGCGCACACGCAACGCCATCGGTGCGCACACCCGCACGCAAATGACGCCGCGGATACCTTGAAATAGCGCAGCGGCGCCCCAGCCGCGGATCAACACATTGTCTTTCAAAGCCAGATTGAGAATTTGGTCCAGCGTATAGCGCGACAAATTTCTTGCATCGATCTGCCAACGGTCGAATAAAGACGCTTGGCCGTCCAGATAACGTTGGACGGCGCTCTCATCCACCCCCAGGCTTCCAGCCACATGAGGAACAACAATTTCGGAATT
>Ga0209488_10005031_pt1 | contig 10205 bp, 7 predicted proteins | sample Rivendell_Oct201_8_FD_188349 | JGI IMG/M metagenome (GOLD analysis project Ga0209488, IMG submission 188349) | Vadose zone soil microbial communities from the Eel River Critical Zone Observatory, Northern California, USA -... | ecosystem: Environmental > Terrestrial > Soil > Vadose zone >... | reverse complement strand
GCCGGCGTCGGCTTCCGGCGGCTGGCGATCGTCGACCTGCAGACCGGCGACCAGCCGGTGTCGAACCAGGACGGCAGCATCCAGGTGTTCTTCAACGGCGAGATCTACAACCACCTCGACCTGCGCGCCCGGCTGCGCGCCGACCATGGCATCGACATCAGGCACGGCTCCGACGCCGCGGTGCTGCCGCACCTGTACGAGAAGTACGGCGCCACGTTCGCCAACATGTGCAACGGCATGTTCGCGATCTGCGTGCTCGACCACCGCGCGCGCACGCTGCGGCTCTACCGCGACCCGATCGGCGTCAAGCCGCTGTACTTCGCCACCACGCCGGACGCGGTGGTGTTCGGCAGCGAACTGAAGGCGCTGTTCGCCAGCGGCCTGCTGCCGCGCGCCGTCGATCCGGCGCAGCTGGTGCCGTTCCTCGAACTGTTCTACGTGCCCGGACGCGCCACGATCGCCGCCGGCGTCAACAAGGTGCTGCCCGGTGAGTGTCTGGTGCTGGCGCCGGGTCAGCCGCCGCGCAGCGAACGCTGGTACCGGCCGCCGCAGCCGCAGACCGACATGGCACCGCGCGACCACCAGGCGTTCCTGGATGCGGCGCTCGCCACGGCGGTCAGGTCGCAGCTGATGGCGGACGTGCCGATCGGCATCAGCCTGTCCGGTGGTCTCGACAGCAGCCTGATCGCCTACTACGCGCGGCAGGCCGACAGCCACGTCCGCGCCTACACGATCAACTTCCCCGACTCCAACCCCGGCGAACAGCAGAGCGCGCGCCTGGTGGCCAAGGCGCTCGGCATCGAGCATGTCGAGATCACCGCGGCCGCCGGCGATTTCCTCGCCGAGCTCGACCACGCGACCTGGTTCAACGACGAACCGGTGGCCGATCCGGCGTTCTATCCGGCCCTGCTGGTCGCGCGCGCGGCCGCGCAGCACGTCAAGGTGCTGCTGGCCGGCAGTGGCGCCGACGAGCTGTTCGGCGGCTACGGCCACCACTCGGTGTCGGTGCGTGCGCAGATGTTCTGCTTCCTGCACCGCTGGCTCGGCGATGACCTGGCGGCCCGGCTGACCCGGCTCAAGCCCGAACGCCTGCCGCTGCTGCGCGACTTCCACCACAGCCGGCTGGCGTACCACGCCGCCGCGATGACGCACCTGACGCCGGCCGATCGGCAGGCGCTGGCGCCGCTGGTCCGCTACGATCACCTGCAGGAGATCGCCGCGGCGTTCGAGTCGGTGCGCTGGATGGACGGCCGCAACCAACAGTTGTACGTCGACACCGTCACCTACCTGCCGCACCAGCTGCTGTCGCTGCTCGACCGCACCACGATGGCGGCATCGATCGAGGGCCGCGTGCCGTTCCTCGACCTCGGCGTGGTCGACGCGGCGTTCCACATCCACGGGCGCCACAAGTACCGTGGCGTCCACGGCAACAAGTGGCTGCTGCGCCGGCTCGCCGCCGAGCGCCTGCCGCCCGAGATCGCCAACCGCCGCAAGCTCGGTTTCCCCAACTCGGTGCCGGAGTGGCTCGGGCCCGACCGCCTGGCGGCGGTGCGCGACCGGCTGCTGGCCCGCGGCAGCTTCGTCGCCGACACCTTCCCGGCCGACTGGCTGCGCGGTCTGCTGGCGTCGGGTGAGCTGCTGCAGCGGAATGCCTTCACCGTGCACTCGCTGCTCGTGCTCGACGCCTGGCAGCGCAACTTCGTCGCGCCCGCGAGTTTCGACGCCGACCGGCAACTGGCCACCTCGGGGCGCCCGCGATGAGCACCGTGGCTTCCACCCTGCGCCAGCGCACCGTCCGGAGTCTCACTTGGCAGTTGCTCGGCGTCGGTGGCCAGCAGGGTGTGGCGTTTGCGCAGAGTGTAGTGCTGGCGCACGTCCTGCTGAAGGAAGACATCGGTCTGGCAATCAAGGTCGGCGCCGTCATCGCCGGCGTCGAAGCGCTGACCGCGTTCACCGGCGAACAGTCGCAGATCTGGTCGGCGCGCGGCACCGAACGCAGCTACCTCGACACGGTGTTCACCATCCGGCTGTTGCGTGGCCTGCTGCTCGCCGCCGGGTTGGCGGCCCTGTCGCCGGTGTTCGCCTGGTTCTTCCATGCCGAGCGCTACCAGGACCACCTGTGGTTGACCGGTCTGTTCCTGGCGCTGTCGGGCAACAGCCTGCTCGATGCGCTGCAGAGCCCGGCTCGGGCGACGCGCATCAAGGCGATGGACTTCCGACGCGTGGCGGCTGGCGACTTCGGCGGCGCGCTGCTCGGCACCGGCGGCGCCGTCGTACTGGCGTTCTGGTTGCGCGACGCCTGGGCGATCGTCCTCGGCCAGCTGCTGCAGACGGCGCTGCGTTCCAGTGTCAGCTACCTGGTCGCGCCGTACCGCCCGCACGTGCGGCTCGAACGCGAGAGCCTGCGCGAACTGCGCAAGTACACGCTCGGCGCCGCCGGCGTGCCGTTCCTGATGATGCTGATCATGCAGGCGCCGTTCCTCGTGCTCGGCAAGATCAGCCACGACGCCACGGTCGCGATCTACGGCCTCGGCGAGAAGCTGGCCAAGTTGCCCGATGTCATCTTCCTGCGCGTGCTGAGCCCGGTGGCGCTGCCGGCCTACAGCGAACTGAAGCGCGACCTGCCGGGCCTGCGCGCGGCCTGGCTCGGCGCGATCCGAGCGTTCCTGCTGTTCGGCCTGCCGCTGACGATCACGTTGGCCTGGATCGGCGACGCCCTGCCGGGTTTCGTGTACGGCGCCGACTATGGTGGCGTGCACGGGCTGTTCACGCTGCTGTCGTTGACCGGCGGCATCGCCGGGCTCACTGCGGTAACCGGCCCGCTGTTCTGGGCGATCGGCGAACCCTACAAGGATCGCGTCGCGCAGCTGTTCCGCTGCCTCACGATCTACGGCCTCGGCATCCCGCTGGCATTCCAGGATCACGCGGTCGGTTTCGCCGCCGCCGCGGCCACGGCCGCCGCCGTCGCCCTGGTGTTCCTGATCGTCTACGCCGTGCGCCGCCTGCAGGTGTCGATGCGCGAGTTCTTCGCCGCCAGCAGTGCGGGTCTGCTGATCGGTGGTGGCATGCTCGCTTTCCTGCTGCTGATCGACGCGGTACACGAGCCGCACGGCAAGTGGCGGATCCTGGTCGGCGTCGGCATCGGCGGGCCGCTGATGCTCTGGATCCTGCTGACCCGGTTGCTGGGCTGGCGCGGCAGCCGCGCGACCGGGGCGAACGTCGAACCAGGAGTTTGACGCCGGCGCGGCGGCGCCGAAGATGCGCCGTCCGCCGCCACGTGCGACCCGTGAACGAACCGCCCACCACCGACCCGACCGCTCTCGTACGGCTGGCCACGGCACTCGGTGTCGAGCTCGAGGCGGCCCAGGCTGGCCCGCTGCTCGCCTACCTCGACGCCATGCTGGCGCTCAACGAGCAGATCAACCTGACCGGCATCCGTGACCGCGAGACCGCGGTCGTGCTGCACGTACTCGACAGCCTGGCGTTCGGCCTGCTGCGCCTGCAGCCGCGACACGTGCTCGACCTCGGCTCCGGCAACGGCTTTCCCGGGGTCGCGGTCGCGGCGCTGCAGCCACGGGCTTCGGTCGTGCTGCTCGACCGCACCGGCAAGAAGGTGCGCGCGATCGGCAGCTGCCTGCTGACGGCGAAGCTGTCGGGCATCGAGACGCTGCTCGGCGACGCCGCCCAGGTGCCGGCACTGCACCGCGAGCTGCGCAAGGCCTGCGATCTGGTGCTGGCGCGCGCGGTCGGCGCGCCAACCCAGTTGGCGGAGATGGCCGCACCGCTGCTGCGGCACGGTGGGCAGATGGTGCTGTGGCTCGATGCCGATGCCGAAGTGCCGGAGCGGCTGCCCGGGTTCCGGCGGCAGCAGCAGATCGGCTACGACCTGCCGGCCCCGGCGGCGCGCCATCGGCAGATCGCCTGCTGGCGCCACGGCTGAACTCGCGACGACAGAAAGCGGTACGCGCAAGACGGCAGGCGCAGAACGGTACGCGCGAACGGTACGCGCGAACGGTACGTGCGAACGGTACGTGCAGAGGGGCGGCCCCACGCGCGTGGCACCGCCCCTCTGCAAGATCGCGACGGGACGTTCGCTCGCTTGCGTTCGCCCGACGCGGCGTCCCTGGATCCTGCCGCGCTCAGCTCTTGGTCAGCCCGTCGACACCCGGGACACTCGTGATCGTCGTCAGACCGAAGCGGCCGAGGTGCTCGAAGGTCGTCGTGTCGGACGGGTAGTTCACGTACGGATCGTTCGGGTCGTAGTTCCAGAAGTGGCGGTCGATGAAGTCCTGGATCTTCATCAGGTCGCGGCCGAACGCGTTGCTGCGGCCGTCGTTGCGCCGCCGCAGGCCACGGAAGAAGGTCTCGGTGTCGTGCGCGGTGCTGAGCGTCTGCACGTCCTTGAGGCCGTTCCGCCGCTGCTCGTCGCTGAGGGAACCGCCGTGGCCGGCCCAGCCGAAGGAACTGCAGCCGGCGAACAGCGGCAGGATGGAGAGGGCGAGTGCGATCTTGCGCATGATCGGTCGAAGGGGTCGTGGGTTTCCCGGGCTGGGAGAGGGCTGCCGGGGTGGGGAGCGCGGGAAACTAGCGGCCCTCCGGAACCGGCGCAACCAGGTTTTTCCCCTGGCCGGGCCGGAAGCAACCTTTGCGGCCCGCCCGCAGGCACGGCAGTATCCGTCCATGGCCCGCATGACCTGTCCCCGCGGGACGGAAGACCTGTTGCCCGCCGCCTTGCCTGCCTACGCGCACGTGTTCTCGAGCTTTGCCGCGGTCATGGAGCGCCACGGCTACCGCGAGATCCGCACGCCGCTGTTCGAGGAGACCAGCCTGTTCGTGCGCAGCCTCGGCGACGAGAGCGACGTGGTCGAGAAGGAGATGTTCACCATCCAGCGCGGCGACACCAACGTCACCTTCCGGCCCGAGGGCACGGCGCCGGTGGTGCGCGCCTACCTCGAGCACAACCTCGACAAGGTGCGCCCGTTCCAGAAGTTCTGGTACGCCGGACCGATGTTCCGCTTCGAGCGGCCGCAGGCCGGGCGCTCGCGGCAGTTCCATCAGGTCGGCGTCGAGGCGCTCGGCAGCTCGAGTACGCTGCTCGATGCCGAGGTCGTGCTGCTCGCGCACCGCGCGTTCCAGGCGATGGGGCTCAAGAACTACACCGTGCACCTGAACAGCATCGGCGACCGCCAGGACCGCGATGCCTTCCGCGAGGTGCTGCGCGCCTACATGCAGCCGCTGCTGCCGCAGCGCTGCGACGACTGCAAGCGCCGCTTCGAGCGCAACGTGTTCCGCATGCTCGACTGCAAGGTCAGCGGCTGCCAGCCGAGCAACCGCGCAGCACCGCAGTTCCTGCAGCACCTGCGGCCCGAGAGCCTTGCGCGCTTCGAGCAGACGCTGGCGTTGCTACGGCGGCTCGAGGTACCGCTGCAGGTCGACCCCGGGATCGTGCGCGGCTTCGACTACTACACGCATCTGGTGTTCGAAGTGCGCTGCCAGGACCTCGGCGCCCGCTCGGCGGTGTGCGGCGGTGGCCGCTACGACGGCCTGATCGCGGCGATGGGCGGTCCCGAGCTCGGCGCCGTCGGTTTCGCGATCGGCGTCACGCCGACGCTGCTGGCGCTGCGCAGCCAGCAGCACCCGGCGGTGGCCGAGCGCGAGACCGGCCTGCCGGTGTTCATCGCCCCGGTCACCGACGACCAGCGCGAGCTGGCGTTCCTGCTGGCCGAACGGCTGCGCACTCAGGGCCTGCCGTGCGACACCGACTACGAACACAAGAGCCTGAAGGCGCTGTTCAAGGCCGCCGACAAGCGCGGCATCCAGCTGATGCTGGTGCTCGGGCCCGAGGAGGTGGCGCAGAACGTGGTCAAGGTGCGCGTGCTGCAGCAGCAACAGGACCTGAGCCTGCCGATCGACGACCGCCTCGCCGCCGAACTGCAGCGGCTGCTGCAGCGGTGAAGCCGATGCCGGCGACCAGGTCGGGGACCGGGCTGGCGCTGCTCGGCGGCGCGTTCGATCCGCCGCACACGACGCACTGCCGCATCGCCACGACCGCGCTGCAGCAGTTGCCGGTCGAAGCGCTGCACGTGCTGCCGGCCGGCGATCATCCGCACAAGCAGGGCCGCGGCCTGGCCGCGGCCGCGCACCGGTTGGCGATGTGCCGGCTCGCGTTCGCCGGCATCGAGCGCGTGGTCGTCGACGACCGCGAACTGCGGCGCGCCGGACCATCGTTCACCGTCGACACGCTGGAGCAGCTGCGCGCCGAGCTGCCGGCGCGGCCGTTGTTCTTCCTGATCGGCGCCGACAACCTGCGGCTGCTGCCGAGCTGGCGCCAGCACCATCGCATCCTCGAACTCGCCGAGGTGGTGACGTTCCCGCGCAGCGGCCATCCGCTGTCGGCTGCTCTGCTGCAGGGGCTCGACCTGACGGCGGCCGAGCTGCAGCGACTGCTCGGCGGCGTGCTGACGATGGCGCCCGACGCGGTGTCGGCGACCGACCTGCGGGCGCGGCTGCAGGCTGGCGAACGCGGACTGCCGGAGCTCGCGCCGGCGGTCGAAGAGTATCTCCGCCGGCACCATCTGTACGGCACGTGACGATCCCGGAGTGGAGCTCGGCGCCGGCGGCCGCAGCAATCGCTGCGCTGGCGTTCTGGCTCAACCGCAAGGTGTTCGGCTTCCTGCCGGACGACCCGCCGGACGCGGGGCGCAAGCAGCACGGCCGGCCGGTGCCGCTCGCCGGCGTGGTGTTGCTGCCGGTGGTGGCCGTGGCGCTGATCGCGACGCAGGACTGGCTGCTGCTCGCTGCCGCGGTGCTGGCGAGCTTGGTCGGCTACGGCGACGACCGCGGCAAGGAGCGTGGCCGCGGTCTGCCGGCGCGGTCCAAGGGACTCGGCCTGCTGCTGGTCGCGGCCCTGGTGGCCGTGCGCGCGGTGCCCGACGTCGCCGCCGCACCGGAACGGTTCGCGCTGGCCTGGCTGCTGGCGTTCGTACTGACCAACGCCTGCAACTTCCTCGACAACACCGATGGCGTGTCGGCGGCGCTGTGCGGCACCAGCCTGCTGCTGGCCAGCGGCGGCAGCGGTGCCCTGGGCGCGGCCGGCTTCGCGGCGCTCGGATTCCTGCCGTGGAATTGGCCGCGGCCGTGGCTGTTCCTCGGCGATGCGGGTGCGCTGCTGCTCGGCACGCTGGTGGCGGCGGCCAGCACGGCGCACCTGCCGGAGCTGGCGGCGACCGTGCTGCCGGTCGCGGTCCAGCTCGCCGACTTCGTGCAGGTGGTGCTCGCACGGCTCGTGCTCGGCCGGCCGCCATGGGTCGGCGACCGCCGGCACCTGACCCACGTGGCGCAGAACCTCGGCCTGCCGCCGGTGCTGGTGGCGCCGCTGTTCGCCGCGATCGCCGTGGCGGCGTCGCAGCTGCCGGCCGCGGGCGTGGGCTGACCGCGCCGGCTATTTCGGCTCGTTGGGTGCCGGCTTGCCCTGCGAGTCGAGCCAGTGGTAGCGCTCCTGCAGCGCCTTGCGAGTGAACGACTGCTGCATGGCCTTGGTCAGACGATCGGCCCTGAAGCCGACCGGCTGGTAGCTCTGGCCCATCTGCATGTAGGTGGCGAAGTCGCGCTTGCTGGCGAACTCGCGCCGCGTCAGGTCATCGACGGTCCGCGGCTCGATCTTGTCGCACACCGCGATGTGCCACAGGCGCTTGCCGGTGTCCTCCAGCAACTCGGTCGCCTCAGAGACCTTCAGCTTGCTGGCGCGACCACCGCCGAACAGGAACGCCAGCGTGTCGTCGCCGCGCTTGTCGAAGCGCGGATCGGCCTGGTGCGGTTCGCGCAGCGTCGGCGGCAGCGTCCGCACCGTGAACCCGGCGGCGGCGGCGGCCGGTTCGAGCACCTCGCCGTACTTCTTCCTGGCCTCCTGCTTGACCTGCTCGTCGAACTCCTTGCCGACGGCGGTTTCGATCTCCTTCTTCTTGTCGTCCTTCTTGGCCAGCTGCTCGCGCTGCGCGGTGGCTTCCTTGTCCCACTCGATGTGCGTCTTGCTGGCCGGAATCGGGTTGTCGCGCACCATCTTCTCGGCCTCGGCCAGCCGCTTTTCGCAGGCCTGCTGCCACTCGGCGAACCGCTTGTCGACCTCGGGTTGGCGCTTGGCGTCGATCTCCGCGACCTTGTCCGGGATCTTGCCCTTGGCCAGCTCGAGCAGCTTGTCCTCCATGACCTTCTTCTTGTCCTTGGCCTGCTCGTTGGCCTTCTCGACCCAGTAGGCGTCGGTCAGCAGCTTCTTGAGTTCGTCCCACGGCTTCAGCGGCTTCAGCACCAGGTCGGTGACGCGGAACAGGAAGCACGCCTGCTCGGTGCGCGCGACCATGGCGTTGATGTCGCCCTTGATCGGCGCGCTGGTGGCGACGGCGGCCTGCTTCCACTCGCCGAGCCCGGTCTTGGTCTCCAGTTCCTTGGCGTTGTACGGGCCGGTGACGTCGGCCACCGGCTGGAAGCCGCCCTTGCCGGCGGTCGCGGTCTCGAACGCCGCCTTGAAGTCGAACGCTTCGCGCGCAACCGCCACGGCCTTGTCCGCGGCGTCGAACGCCGCCTTCTTGCCGCCCTTGCCGTCCTTGCCCTCGAGCTCTTCCTGCTTGCTGGCGACCTCGGCCTTCAACGCCTCGTCGGCTGGTGCGGCGGCGGCCTTCTTCTTGGCGGCGTCGAGCGCCATCTGCGCCTGGTTGCGCTCGTCGGCCGCCTTGCGCAGCTCGTCGTTCTGCGCCTTCATCGCTTCGTTGCGCTGGTCGAAGATGCGCTTCCGGATGCCGTTCATCACCTCGTCGACCTGCGCCAGCTTCCTGGTCTGCTCCTGCACCTTCGGATCCTCGAACGGGTACTGGGCCGGTGGCACATCGTTGCTGCCCTCGTGCTCGCGCTTCCACTTGTCGAGGTCGACCTTGAACAGCCGGTCCTTCTCCTCCTCGTAGAAGCGCCGCAGCACGTCCTCGGTCAGGCTCAGGTTCTTGAGCTCCTCTTCCCACTGCTTGGGATCGAAGCCGTCGAACTTGCAGGCGCCGATCTGCAGCGACACCCGGTTGGTGTCGTAGGCCTGGTTCATCGCCTTCCAGTTGTCGTCCTTGCCGTCGAGCCACTGCTTGAGGTCGTCGTCGCTGATCGTGCCGGTCTGCTTCAGCTCCTCCTCGATCTTCTTGGCATCGAGGCTGGCGACCCGCAGCGTGAGCTTCTCCTGGCCATCGAGCAGGTCGTCGATCACGTCCTGGTCGGTGCCGGCGGTGCCGAGCACCTGCAGCCGCACGTAGTTGCCGATCCGCATCGCCTCGCGCACCATGGCGCGGAACTGCGCCAGCGAAAAGCCGCCCTGCAGCGCCAGCTTGGTCGCCGTTTCGGCATTCGTCGCGTTGCGCGCGTACTCGATCGCGCGGTCGACCTCGATGTCGGACACGTCGAGGCCATCGGCCAGGCTGGCGCGTCGCAGCAGCGCGAGCACGTCGACCAGTTCGGTGTCGCTCGCGTCGCTCTGCAGCTGCGGCAACACCAGCAGCAATGCCAGGCTGCTCGGCGACTGCCGGTGCATCGCGTTCGCGATCAGGCGCCCGTACTCCTGGTCCTCCTCCTCGATCTCGACCTTGTGGCCGTTGACCCGGATCGACGGCCGCGGCCCCGAAGGGTGCGTGAAGCGGCTGAACACCGCCGTCATCGCGCCGGTCACCGAGAACGTGATCAGCGCGAACATGACCGCCGTGTACAGGATGTGCTTCTGGTACTTGCGGAAGAAGCCGAAGGCGCCGTGGAACTCTTCGGGGACCGGCGGCGGCTTGTCCGGCATGGCGGACGGGTGGGCGGTTTCTGTGACCATTGTGGTATTGCGCGCGTGCAGGCTATCGGCCGGGGCTCGGGCTCGCATCGACGGACTCGAGCGGGATAGCCTCCGCGCTCAGCAGGATCGGAATGCCTTCTTGGATCGGGTAGAGCACGGCTTCGCCCTCGGGCACGAGTCCGGCCGCGAGCGCGCCGGCCACCGGCTGGCCGCCGCGATTCCTGACCTGGCCCCGCGCCACCGCGGCGTTCAGCCGCTGCAGCTCGGCGGATTCGGCGGCCGCTTCCGGAACTTCCGTCGGCAGCGAGGTGATCTCGAAGCCAGCGCCGCGCTTGAGCGCCTGGCGGCTGCGCGCGTAGTCGATGATCAGTCCGCGCATGGCGCGGGACGCATAGGCAAG
>Ga0209488_10005030_pt1 | contig 10207 bp, 10 predicted proteins | sample Rivendell_Oct201_8_FD_188349 | JGI IMG/M metagenome (GOLD analysis project Ga0209488, IMG submission 188349) | Vadose zone soil microbial communities from the Eel River Critical Zone Observatory, Northern California, USA -... | ecosystem: Environmental > Terrestrial > Soil > Vadose zone >... | reverse complement strand
ATTGTAGCCTGGCATGTCGAGAGCGGCAGTTGGGATGGTGTTGCACTTGACGGTCTGACGGTGGCCGCAGCCGTCCGGGCAAAAGCGACTCTCGGCGATCCCTATGCCGACCCTTACCCGGCGGAATCTGTTCTGCTAGTTGACGACCAGGCCACCACGCAACAGCGGACCGCGCTCGTGAGTTTCGCTCACCAGATGGGTGGGGAGCTACTCAGCCACGTGGACCAAGTCATCGTCGCTCCTATGGAAATGGTCGTGAATCACGAACGCCATGGAGTTGCGCTGCTTCGCGCGGGACAATTTGCCACCGTAGAGACACGCTCGCTCGGCGAACACGATCACACCTGTGGCAACGAAGTGACATTTTATCCGCCGCTTACTACTGTCGTTCACTCTATGCCGGCTGTTGCGGTCACTGACGCCTGGCGTGGCCCGGGTCTGGGCGAGTCCTGGGATTTGCACGGTAAGCGCAGCGCATTCGTAGGAACCTTCGCCCAGTAAAATTTCGGTTGCTTCTTTAAGGCAGCGCGCAAATTTGACAAGCAAGGGTTTTTTCTTTAACGTGTCCTTGTAATGACTTTGCTGACCCATCGCCACCATCATCACCATTCCCATGCGATGAGCGTGTCAGCGGAGCATTGCGGATAAACCTTTAGAGCAATCATAGGAAATCCAAGCCCGCCGACGCGATCCTCGCATCGGCGGGTTTTTGTTTTTGCCGCAAACCTCAGCAGGAGTGGAGAGCTTGGAATGGAAATCGACTTCGACAAATTAAACGGACTGGCCCCTGCCGTAATTCAGGACGCGTCCAGCGATGAGCTGTTGATGGTGGGCTTCATGAATCGCGAAGCATGGGATACGACCTTGCGCAGTGGGTTCGTCACGTTCTACAGCCGCACCCGTCAGAAGCTCTGGACTAAGGGAGAGACCTCAGGCAACCGCCTGCAGGTTATTGCCGCGTGGACGGATTGCGATCGCGACACAATCCTGCTGCGGGTCCGAGTGCTGGGCGAAGGCAAAGTTTGCCACACGGGATCGCGCTCTTGCTTTACACAAGAGCTGAAGCTGGATGCTGCCGCGCTCCCCGCAATGGAGACACGGACATGAAGCTCCGTCTGGGCATTCCCAAAGGCAGTTTGCAGGATGCGACCCTCAGCCTGTTCACGCGCGCCGGACTACGCGTCTACACCAATGCTCGCTCTTATTTCGCAGCGACCGATGACTCAGAAATCGATTGTTTGCTGATCCGCGCGCAAGAGATGGCGCGTTACGTCGAACACGGCGCGCTCGATGCAGGCCTGACAGGCCTCGATTGGGTACTCGAAAGCGGACTCGAAGTGGTCGCCGTCACCGACCTGATCTATGCCAAGCAGAGCATGGGAAAGGTGAAGTGGGTGCTAGCCGTACCGGAGGATTCCACTTTCCAGAAACCCGAAGACCTCGAGGGCCGCATCATTGCGACAGAGTTGGTCAGCTTTACGCGAAACTATTTCGCGAGCCGCAACATTCCAGTGCGTGTGGAATTTTCCTGGGGCGCGACTGAAGTGAAACCGCCGCTGCTGGCGGATGCCATCGTCGAGGTCACCGAGACGGGCAGCTCGCTGCGCGCGAATCACTTGCGAATTCTGGAAACCGTGCTCGAATCCAACACGCAACTCATCGCTAACAAGAAGGCGTGGGCGGATCCCGAGCGGCGGCGCAAGATCGAAAACTTAGCCGTGATGCTCTGCGGAGCCATGGCGGCGCATGGGCGGGTCGGCTTGATGCTCAATGTGCGCAAGCCAGACCTCTCCGCCGTTCTGGGGCTGCTTCCAGCGCTGCAAAATCCAACGGTCGCGCCACTCGCGGATGGCGAATGGGTCGCGGTCAACACTGTTATTGAAGAGCATGCCGCCTGGTCTCTGATTCCCAAACTCAAGCAGGCGAACGCGCAGGGGATTGTGGAATATCCGCTGAACAAGGTGGTGATGTGATGCGCATTCTCGACGGTGCGAAGCGAGATCGATTCGTGCGTGCGCTGGAACAACGGGCCGCGACCGACTTGGCGGATGTGACACCGGCGGTTCGCCGCATTGTGAGCGACGTTCGACGTAACGGCGACCGGGCCTTGCGCCGCTACTCCACGCGTTGGGACGGATTAGGAAAAGACGAACCGCTGCGTGTTTCCGAGGCTGACCTGCAACAAGCGTGGGACCAGACGCCTGCTGAACTTCAGAAAGCGATCACTCAGGCAGCGACAAACATTCGCCGCTACTGTGAGTGGCAAAGGCCAGCAGAATGGCGGCGTGAAATCCACGCGGGTGTTTGCGTGGGGCAGTTGGTTCGTCCTCTGGAATCTGTTGGCTGCTATGTTCCTGGCGGACGCTATCCTTTGCCATCCACGCTGCTCATGACGGTGATTCCGGCTCAGGTTGCGGGTGTGCGTCAGATTCGCGTTGCATCTCCGCGGCCCGCGCAGATCACGCTCGCAGCTGCTTTCGTTCTGGGCGCGCGCGAGTTCTATTGCATCGGCGGTGCGCAGGCGATTGCCGCCTTGGCCTATGGGACCAAGAGTATCCCGCGCGTGGATAAGATCGTCGGCCCCGGCAATCGATATGTCACTGCGGCCAAGAAGCTGGTGGCTTTCGACTGCGCCATCGAATTCCTGGCGGGACCAACCGAAGCGGTGGTGATCAGCGAGACGGGGAATCCGGCGTGGATCGCCTCTGACCTTGTCGCGCAGGCGGAACATGATCCTGACGCGCTCTGCATTTTCATCACGACTATGCGCGACCTCGCAGAAACAGTACAGATGGAAGTGCAGCAGCGCACGCGTACGAATCCCATCGCCCGGCAATCGCTTTCCCGGAGAGGCGCGATCCTGCTGGTTGCTTCGCTTGAACAGGCGGTTGAGGCCGCCAATCGCATCGCGCCCGAACATCTCACACTGCCAGCGGAACTGGCTCCCGCAGTGCAAAACGCAGGATCAGTTTTTCTCGATGAGTTCTCGCCCCAGGCCGCGGGGGACTACATGTCTGGTCCTAACCACGTGTTGCCCACTGGAGGAATGGCGCGCGTGCGTGGCGGCCTCAATGTGCTCGACTTCGTGCGCATTATTGCTTGCCAGGAAGTGTCCGCCGAAGGTATTCGCCGGATAGCGCCTGCGGCCATTGCAATGGCGGAGGCCGAAGGGTTGCGCGGACACAGCGAATCGTTGCGGGTGAGGTGCTCCCATGCTTGAGGCCCGTGAGGCGGTAAAGAAACTTCGTACCTACCACCCGCCATTGGCTGGACGGCAAGGTCTGCGCCTCGATTTCAACGAGAGCACGGTGGGTTGTTCGCCGCGTGTGCTGACACGTCTGCGGTCACTCGATGCGGAGTTGCTTGCTCGTTATCCCGAACGCGAGCCTGTGGAAGCCGAGGTGGCCCGCTTTCTGGAGTTGGAGCCCGCGGAAGTCGTGCTCACCAACGGCGTGGATGAAGCCATTCATCTGCTGTGCTCCACGTATCTCGAATCGGGAGACGAAGCGGTCATCGTCGTCCCAACCTTTGCGATGTACTCAATCTTTGCCGGTGTTGAGGGGGCACGCGCGGTTGAGGTTCGCGCAGAAAACAATTTTGCGTTTCCCTTGAGCGAGGTGTTATCGCGGGTCACCCCACGCACAAGATTTATCGCGGTGGCGAATCCTAACAATCCTACCGGTGCTGCGGTGCCAGGTGATGTCCTGCTTCAGATTGCGCAAGCTGCACCGCAAGCGGCCGTTCTGGTGGACGAGGCCTACTTCGAATTTCACAGAGAGACCGTCATCGCGCACGCAGGCAGGCTACCGAATCTTTTTGTGGCCCGGACTTTTTCCAAAGCCTATGGCTTGGCGGGGCTGCGCATCGGCGTTCTTGCGGGAGATGCCCGACAAATGACGATGGTCCGCCGTGTGGCTTCCCCTTACAACGTGAATACGGCCGCATTGGCAGTCCTGCCCGAAGCTATTGCGGACCGCGAATTTGTCGAGCGTTACGCCGTGGAGGTACGCGTAAACCGTGCGGTCCTGGAGCAGGAACTACACAATATCGGGCTGCAGTACTGGCCAAGCCGGGCGAATTTCGTGCTGGTTCGTATCGGCGAGAGGCATGCGGAATTCGTCCAAGCCCTGCGCGAGCACGGCATCCTCGTGCGCGATCGCCATTCCGACCCGGGGTGCGAAGGCTGCGTGAGGCTCACCGTTGGATCCGGCGAACATACTCGCGCTCTTATTACTGCTGTCCGCGATATGGTCGACAAATTGAGACTGCGGCACGGGGTGCAGGTATGAGAAAGGCGACTCTCCATCGCAAAACCACGGAGACGGAGATCGATATCGCTCTCACGATCGAGGGTCGAGGAAGGTATCAAGTTTCCACAGGCATCCGTTTCTTCGACCACATGATGGAGCTCTTCACTCGACATGGAGGCTTCGACCTGAAACTAACTGCGCAGGGCGACCTGGATGTTGATCAGCACCACACCGTCGAGGATGTGGGAATCGCGTTGGGTGAGGTTTTTGATAAGGCCTTGGGGGACCGCCGCGGCATCCTGCGCGCCGGTTATTTTGTCATGCCCATGGACGAGACGCTCGGTCTAGCTGCAGTGGACTTCGGAGGCCGCGCAGCAGCGGTCGTCGATACCAAGGTCCGCACTTTGCACGTCGGCGACCTGCAGGCGGAGCTTGTATACGATTTCTTCGAAGCCTTCGCGCGAGGAGCCCGCGCCAACGTTCACGCGCGCGTACTTTACGGACGATCCAGCCACCATAAGATCGAAGCGCTCTTCAAGGCCTTTGCCCGCGCCCTGCGGGTCGCTTGCTCCCGCGACCGGCGCCTGGGACGGATGCTGCCCAGCACGAAGGGGATTCTATGATCGTGATCGTTGATTACGGCGCAGGCAACCTGAATTCCGTCAAGAAGGCGTTCCAGCATATCGGTGCCGATGCCGTCGTGACCAGTGAACCCGCGAGCTTAGCCGCCGCCGACAAGATCGTTCTGCCCGGCGTAGGACACTTTTCTGCCCTGGGAGTTCTTGAGCGCATGGGTTTGCGGGAAGCCATGTCGCAGAATGCTCGCGCGGGCAAGCCACTTCTCGGGATTTGTCTTGGAATGCAGTGGCTGTTTGACGGTAGCGAAGAAGCCCCGCAGATCACAGGCGCGCGACTATTTTCTGGAACCTGCCGGCAGTTTCCGCTCTCGGTGAAGTCGCCCCACGTTGGATGGAATTCCCTGACAGTGCAAAAAGAATCGCGCTTGCTGCAGGGCCTGATGCAGGACACGTTCGTCTACTACACCCATTCTTTCCATGCGCCTGTTGTTGCCGCAACGACTGCCGCCAGCGAATATGGGCTGCCGTTTTCTGCGGCCGTCGAACAAGACAACATCTTCGGAGTGCAATTTCATCCTGAAAAATCCGGACCGGCGGGACTGCTCATCTTGAAGAATTTTTGTGAGGTCCGATAAGTGCTCACCAAGCGCATCATCGCCTGCCTGGACGTAGACGGCGGCCGAGTCGTGAAAGGCGTGCAGTTTAACAACCTGCGTGATGCAGGCGATCCGGCGGAATGTGCCACTACTCACGCCCGCGACGGAGCGGACGAAATCGTCTTGCTGGACATCACGGCTACGAGCGACGAGCGCGGCACGTTGCTTGGCACTGTGGCTCGAACGGCGCGGTCTTTATTCATCCCATTCACCGTGGGCGGAGGAATCCGCCAACTGGCGGACGCTGCCGCCGTCTTCGATGCGGGTGCGGACAAGGTAGCCATAAATTCCGCTGCGGTGCACCGTCCGGAACTGATCAGCGAGATCGCCGAGCGCTTTGGTTCGCAGGCGGTTGTGGTGGCCATCGATGCCAAGCGAGGGAATGGAAAGTTTGAGGTATTCGTCGCCGGCGGGCGTACGGCGACAGCCCGAGACGCGATTCAATGGGCGCGAGAGGCGGCCTCGCGCGGGGCGGGAGAGCTTCTTCTTACCTCCATGGATCGCGATGGGACCCGCGCCGGTTTTGATTGCGAATTGACACGCCTCGTGTCGCAGGCCGTGTCCATTCCCGTCATCGCCTCGGGCGGCGCGGGATCGGCGGCAGACTTCATCGATGTGTTTCGGGACGGGTGTGCTGACGCGGCTCTCGCCGCCTCGATCTTCCACTTCGGTATCGAGAGCATTGTCGAACTGAAAAGCCGGTTGCATGCGGCCAACGTCCCGGTGAGGTGGCCGTGCTGATTCCCTCAATCGATCTCATGGACGGCAAGATTGTGCAGTTGGTGCAGGGCGATAAGCAGGAATTGGAGTTTGACAACTTCGACTATTGGATCGAGCGCTTCTCTAAATATCCGCTCGTGCAGCTTATCGATCTCGACGCAGCCCGCGGACTGGGTAACAACCGCACTCTTGTCCGGCAGATTATGCTACGGCTGAAATGCCAGGTAGGTGGCGGCATTCGCAGCGTCGAGACTGCGCGAGATTTTATTGAAGCGGGAGCGCACAGAGTCATCGTGGGCTCCGCCTTGATGAAAGAAGGCAAGATCAATCACGAGCACGCTCGCAGGCTGGCGGATGCACTGGGCACGGCAAGGCTGGTCTTCGCTCTCGATTCAAGGGGTGGCAAAGTTGCAATCGATGGCTGGCGCCAGCAGACTGCTGTCACCGCGTTCGACATGATTCGCGATTTGGAACCGTTCTGCGAGACTTTTCTCTACACGCACATCGATACCGAGGGCCTCATGCAGGGAATTCCCATGGAGACGGTTCGGCCCCTCCGGGCTGCCACGTCCCGCCGTCTTGTTGTCGCCGGCGGTGTGACAGAGCAGCGTGAAATCGATGAGCTCGACGTCATGGGGATCGATGCTGTGGTGGGAATGGCTCTCTACACGGGTAGAATTGCCGGCTGAACATCGTCTACCTTACACGCAGCTCGACGGCGAAAGAAAATAGATATGCCCGAAGTCGGCGCGTACTCCTTGCTACGACGACTTCGGGCACTGACCCTTCAACTCAGACTTGCCAAGACAAGCTTACATACCTGACGCATCTTCAGTTGCATGCATCACGCGGAAGGTGTTTCCGCCATTGGACCAGACGAGCACAAGCGCATCTTGTCCCTTAGGCACGGCAGATAAGGCCTTCTGTACGTCGGCCGAATTCTCCACTGGCTTGCGATTCACTTCCAGGATCACGTCTCCACGCTGCAGGCCGGCGTTGTCGGCGGCGCTGCCGGGCTGCACCCGCTCGATGATCGCTCCATGAATGTCGCTAGGCGCCTGCACCTGTTGCCGCAGCTCGGGAGTCATGTCGGCCAGGCCCAATCCCCACCGTGGCTTGCCATGATCGGAGCTGGCAGTTTCGCTGCCTTCTCGGTCACGGCTTCCCATTTCCTCCAGGGTGACAGGGACGCTTACGCTCTTGCCGTCCCGCAGAACTTGTAGCTTGATGGTAGAGCCGGGATGTTTCTGTCCCACTTCAATCTGAAGCTGGCTCGCGTCAGTGACTTTCTGGCCATCGAGTTCGGTGATCACGTCACCCACCTTCAAGCCAGCCTTCGCGGCCGGGGAGCTAGCCTCCACCTGGGATACCAGCGCTCCTTCGTTGTTGTCGACATGGAAGAACTTCGCGTTCTCCGGCGTTACATCGCTGATGCCGATGCCCATGTAACCGTGCTTCACCTTGCCGTCGCGGATCAGAGCTTCCACGGTAGGACGCACGATCTGTGACGGAATCGCAAAGCCCATGCCGGAGAAGCTGTCCGATGACGAGATGAGGAACGTGTTGATGCCGATTACTTCACCCCAGGCATTGACCAGTGGTCCGCCTGAATTTCCGTGGTTAATGGCCGCGTCGGTCTGGATAAAGCTGCCCGGCTGGCGGCGATCCCGCGAAAAGGGATTCGGCCGATTCAACCCGCTCACGATGCCCCGGGTAACGGTGAAACGGAAGCCGAATGGATTGCCAAACGCCAGCACCGTCTGTCCGGGACGCAGTGCAGTCGAGTTGCCCCACGGAGCGTTCGGAAGATTGGTCCCCGCCACTTTAATGACTGCAAGATCAGTGAGCGGATCAGTTCCGACCAGCTTGGCAGGCAGAATTCTGCGGTCGTTCAGCGTGACGTTGATATCGACCGCGCCGTCGACTACGTGATTATTGGTGACGATGTAGCCGTCGGGCGAAATCAGGATGCCGCTGCCAATGCCGTGCTCGATCTGCGATTGCGGCCTGCCAGGATGTTCAAAGAACGGACCGAACATCGGCGGCACGCCGTCAGGCATCTGGGGCATCTGGCCCTCAGCCATTTCGGCTTTGGCGTGCGATGTGACAGCTACATTCACTACTGCGGGCGTCACTCGCGCGGCCAGCGTTTCCATTGCCTGGTCAAGCGAGAGCAGCGCTCCGATACTGTTGTCGTCCAGCGGCGTCGCAGTGGGAGATGCAATCGGTCCCTTCGCGAATGCCGGCTTGACGAATTCATAGGTTGCTAACGACATCGCGAGTGCGAGTGCCATTATGGGCGCAATCGTGCGACGCGTTAGGTTCTTGGTAATCCACGTCTTCATTTCGTCTTCTCCTTAGTTTGTTTGACAACTAATTATTTAGTTGTTAAACGTGCACATTTGCCAATGCCTCAAAAGCACTGGGATTAGGTTGATTTTGCTGCGATTGCCTTTCGAACCTGGTGCTCGACAGGATGGAATAAAGTCAAGTGCCAGACGGAAAAGTTCCAAATGATTCGCCCAGAGGCGTCGACTCCCTGGGTCTGCATTACCAGGAATACGGAACTCGGGAGACTGACTTCGTCGCGGGAGCTAGTACTTGCCTGCACGGCAGAATTAGTTTGAGGTTGCCCTAACTTCACAGGGACCAGAGCGGGCCTCGTCGAAATCGAGGGGAGTGTCGCGACTCCAGCAGGATCGTATCCCCGCTGCCGTGTCACTGCATGAGCGAGAACGACTTTTATTTTCTGAGGAACTGTGGCGCTGGGAGCCTCGCTGCGATACTTAGCCGGAATAACTCTTGGCCCTGCTGTTGCTAATTCTGCACCGAACCCAGGGGCTGACTTCGAGTTCGAAGCAGATGCGGTTGCGAACCTGGGCACGTCTTCGAACGCGATGAGCCTGGGCGCACGTGGAAGCGAGATCAGACAGACCGCTGAAAAAGCAGTAACCAAACCGAGGGCTGGCTTCCAGACTCTGATTGCGACGGGATTCGCATTGCCGGGCCGGTTCATATCAAGAATCCGCGCCACGCGCTGCGAAGTCTGCCGCATCCGACTGACCACGGCTTGTGCCAACGCGAGGCTCTGCTGCAGAAAACTTTTTTCTGCCACCGAAACCAGGCACTGCGCATAGTCCCGAGGATTGGAGGTTGCGGCTAAAACGAAATCATCGCAGGCCATCTCGCGCTCCAGGGACAACCCTCGTCCAATCCACCACACCACGGGATGGAAAAAGAGAAGCGCTCGCAGAATTCTTTGAGCGAGGTTGGTCCAATCATCCCACCGCTGCAGATGGGCTAATTCATGTAACAGGACGCTATTCAACTCGGAGGGCGACAGTTCTTCCAGGGCCCAAGGCGGGATGACGATTAGCGGCTTCAGAAAACCGACGGCGGTTGGTACGCGCACCTGATTGGAGGTGCAGATCGTCAATCGCCGCACCAAGCGGAATTCGTTGAGAGTGCTCCGCAGCAAAGAATCTAGAGAGAGCGGGGGAATTTCCGTGCAACTTCGCCGCAGCTTGCACAACCGCCAGAAGCCGAAACCTATTCTGACTAGCCCCGCGCTCGCAATCACCGCCCACAGCAGAAAGATGTTTAGGGCCCATCGACTGGGCAGCCAGATCACTGAGCGCGTCGCCACGGAGAGAGCGGACGCGTTGCCCGCCGTCAAATTCAGGCCCGCGCTCGCGAAAAAAGGCAGAGCCGCTATGGCAATCAACACGGAGAACCAGACCGCAAAGCGGGTGCTGGAATTTTGCCGTCCGAGGAGTCGCAACAGTATCCAGCCAAACAGAGCGATGGCGACGCCTTGAACTACGCTGTTCAGCATCCTCTCCGCGAATATCTGCGCAAGCGCCTGAACGTGGGGTGCTGCTACCATGAAGTCACTTGCTCCCTTCCAGCATCTCGCGGAGCCGCTTTATTTCACGGGCGTCTATGCCGTTGTCTTCGAGAATATTGAGCACAAGCAGTTCGTGGGAGTCGCCGAAAAACCGAC
>Ga0209488_10005029_pt1 | contig 10210 bp, 10 predicted proteins | sample Rivendell_Oct201_8_FD_188349 | JGI IMG/M metagenome (GOLD analysis project Ga0209488, IMG submission 188349) | Vadose zone soil microbial communities from the Eel River Critical Zone Observatory, Northern California, USA -... | ecosystem: Environmental > Terrestrial > Soil > Vadose zone >... | reverse complement strand
TGATCACGGAGCTCTTTGAGCACGGGCACCACGACCAAGCCCCTGTACCACTCCCAGAAGCGCTCTACTTCCTCACTCACGATGCGCTCGGCGGCGGGGATGTGGCGGCGGCGCCCGGCCACGGCCGCTCCCCCACCGTAGACCACGACTTGCAACCAGAGGGCGCCCCGGTCGCGATGACGTGAGCTCCTTCCGCGTGAAAGAGCTTCGTCGTTGCGAGCCCGATGCCGGTCGTTCCTCCGGTCACGACCGCGATCTTGCCTTCCAACCTTCCGTTCATCTGCGCTCCTTCGTTTTGGCTTTAGGCCGTGCCATTCCCTCGAGCGCGCTGACCGCGACGTCGCGCAACCTCTCAGGGCTGGCCCCAGCCTTGGACATGACCTTCATCCCCAGAATGGTCGCATGGAGATGACGTGCCGCCGCGCGTTCGTTCAGCGATGCGCGCACCTCGCCCTTCGGAGCGGACGTGGCCGCAGTCGGCCGGCGGCGCGCCGCGGCCGCACCGACAAGGAGGAGTGGGACCGCGACGACGGCAGTCGGAGCTGGCGAAACAGCTCATGGTGTCAAACACCTTTGTAGACTAGTCGGGTGAAGAAGTCGGGACTGATGATCGTGCCGTCCCAAGCGGCATCGAAGGCGGCGGTCGGCTTCGCCTGCACCACCTCGTCGAGCGTGCGCCCCTGCCGCTTGAGTTTGGCCACCCGTTCCCGCACGGCGACGAGCATCTCACGGTACCCAATCAGTTGGGCACGATTGCCGACTGCTCCGTGCCCTGGAACAATTACGGTGCCGGCCGAGGTCCTGGCGATATTGAGGTCGGTCGCCGCGATCATTCCGTCGATGCTGCCGCCGGTGGAGTAGTCGATGAAGGGATAGATGCCATTCCACCAGGTGTCGGCCACGTGCAGCACATCCTCGCCCTCGAAATGGACGGAGATGTCCGAGTCCGTGTGCGCCGGCGCATACGTCTGGAGCCGTAGTCGCGTCTTATCGACCTGGAGCACATGGTCTTTCGCGAAGACCTGGGTTGGAAGCGCAGCTGCCGGTGAGGCCTCGAAGGTGAAGTTCCAATCGTCGACTCGTGTCGACTGCGACAGGTGCTTCCTGGTACTCTCCTGGGCGATGATGGTCGCCCCGTGGGTGGCGTGCCACTCGTTCGCGTCGGTGTGATCGAAGTGCCAATGGCTGTTGACGAGGTACCTGATCGGCACCGGTGTCACGCTCGCAACGGAGGCGGCCACGCGAGGACCCACGATGCCGCTGTCCACCAGTAGCACGCCGTCTTTGTCGGCGACGACGCCGATGTTCCCGCCGGAGCCGAACACGACACTGAGATTGCCGCGAAGTGCCTGCACCGTCATCGGTCCGGTTTGCGCAGCTCGGCGGATCTGCTCGACCGGGCCTTCCGCGCGAGCGCGCGCTTGCCAATAGTCTCGCGGTGCGCGGCCGAACAGCCCGTATGGGAGCGACATCGCCGCTCCCGCTGCACCCGCCGAGATCAGAAACCGCCGTCTCGACATCGGAACTGCTTCCTTCGATTCCATATGCGTTCCTTTCCCGTCGAGAAGGACTCTCGACGAAGCCTCGCGGGCGGCTCTTATCGCACGCACCGTGCCAGGGGGCTATCACTTCTTCCATCGGAGCCCCGTGTACTCGAGCAGGGCCCGGTTCGCATAGACGGCGGTCCCCTCGGGGCTCAGGACGATGATCGTCTGCGGTGTTGCATCAGTAGTCCGCCGCAAATCGGGATTGCTCCGGCAGGAAGAACCAGGCGGCAGCGAAGGTCTCGCCGCTCTTGAACATCACGTCGCGCGTTTCGATCGGCACCGTGCGCTCCCTCCGTTCCACGTGGATTTCTCAGGTCTTGGTTCTGCGGTATCGGAGAGCAATGTGGATGCCACACGCAGGCCACCGGATCGCGCTGGCGCGCAGCGCAGCAAGTGGGCGTTGGGAGTGTTGTTACGGAAGCGGGGTGGTGCGCTTGTGGCACCGTCCGACCTGTGCGCGCCGTGATATCTCGCGAGAACTCGACAGGTCGTGGGCTTCACCCGGCTGGTCGGCGAGGTCTGGACGCGTCAGAACCTCGACGCGACGAGGACGGCCGAGAAAACCAGGAACCCCTTCCATACTTATCACGGAGCTCCTTGAGTACGGGCACCTAGTGTCGCCTAGGTGAGATTATGAGTTACTTGGCGAGGCCAAGCTGCTTCATGAAGTCGCCGCCATCCCAGAACAACCATTCGTGATCCATATGCCCGTTGACCCAGTGACCAATCGTTGCCATCCCGATTGCGAAGCGCTTCCCGGTAGGGGGAATGCTCGTGCCATCAGCGAGGGGCATGGGCCGCGTAAAGGCGCCAGTCATGACGCCGGTGACCGCCGTCCAGCTGCCGGAGCCGAAGCGAATCGGATGCACCTTGATTGTGATATCCGGGGCGTAGACGAAGAGCGCCTTCAGATCCTCGATGTGCTTATCGATCCCTCTGGTCTCATGACCGTCTGGCCAGGTGACAATGATGTCTTGCGCGTGACTCTCGTGCAGCCGGTCCCATTTCTGATTGCTGAAGACGTCGAAGTCGAGCACGTCAAACGTCTTGAGGTTGGCCTCAACGGCAGGCGCCTGAGCCTCGGGTTTCGGAGGCGGGAATTGCGGACGCTCGGGTGGCGTCTGCGCCGACGCGGTCGCGTTCGTCGTGCCAAGCGCGATGGCCGACATCGTCGCCAGGGCGAGGGTGCAATTGAAGATGGCGCTAGGCATAATGCGACTCCTTTCGATTAGTCGTGCAGGACCTGGTGTACCGCGGCGATCGCGATCGATCCTTCTCCGACGGCGGACGCCACTCGCTTGACGCTCCCGCTCCGGACGTCGCCCACCGCGAACACGCCGGGCAAGCTCGTCTCCAACAAGTATGGGGGCCGAGCCAGGGGCCAGTGCGCGGCGGCCAGGTCCTCCGGCGCGAGATCCGCTCCTGTCTTGATGAATCCGCGTGCATCGAGCGCCACACAGCTCTGGAGCCACCGCGTGCTCGGCACGGCGCCTGCCATCGAGAAGACGTGCCGGATGTCGTGGGTCTCGACGCGGCCCAACTGGTTGTCCCGCCAACGCACTCGTTCGAGGTGATGTTCCCCCTCGAGGCCCACGATTTCCGCGCGGACGTGCACGGCAATCGCCGGATGGTCCTCGATGCGACGGATCAGATAGCGCGACATGGTGTCGGCCAGCCCATCCGACCGGACAAGCATGTCCACCCGCCTGGCACTTTGTGCGAGAAACACCGCGGCCTGGCCGGCCGAGTTGCCCCCGCCCACGACCACGACCTCGTCACCGCTGCACAACTGAGACTCCATGAATGTCGCGGCGTAGTACACGCCTGTGCCCTCGAACCGCGCCAGGTTCGCGATGGACAGTCTCCGGTACTCGGCACCTGTGGCAATTATCACCGCGCGCGCCGGTACACGCGACCCGTCCTCGAGCTCGACAGCGTACGGCTTGCGATCGCAGGTGAGTCGTTTGGTGTCGTTCCCAACCATCAACTGAGCCCCGAACTTCTCCGCCTGATTGTATGCGCGCGCCGCGAGCTCCTGACCGGAGATCCCGGTCGGAAAGCCGAGGTAGTTCTCGATGCGGGAGCTGGCGCCGGCCTGGCCACCGGGTGCGGTCGACTCGAGCACCAGGACGTCCAGCCCCTCTGACGCGCCGTAGACTGCGGCCGCCAACCCCGCCGGCCCGGCGCCGGCGACGACCAGGTCGCACACGCGGCTGCGATCGATCGCGTCGTTGAAACCGAGACAGTCAGCGATCTGCTGATTGGTTGGGTTCCGCAGCACGCCCGTGCCGCGACAGATGACCACAGGCACGTCGGCGATGCCGACCTGAAAGCGGTCGAGCAGATCCTGGACGCTCGCGTCCCGGTCGAGGTCGAGCGACGCGTAGGGATGCCCGTTCCGGGTCAGGAACTCTCGGATCCGGAGCGTCCCCGGGGAGTGACTCGATCCCACGACCACAACGTCGCCCAGGCCGCGCGCGATCAGCTCCACCCGGCGGAGCAGGAACGCGCGCATGAGGATCTCGCCCAAGTCGCTGTCGGTCTGCACGAGCGTTAGGAGAACCTCACGGTCCACCTCGATCACCGCGCCCGGTGCGATGGCGCGGATGCGAGCGAATCCGCGGCGACCTGAGAGCATGTTGACTTCGCCGGTGAACTGCCCCGGTCGCAGCACCGCCATAGGGTCCTCGGCCGCGCCAACCGGCCGGACGATCTCGACCTGGCCCTCGGTCACAACGAAGAAGCGCGCCGTCTGTTCACCGGGTTCCACCAACACGGCGCCCCGCGCGACCTGGCGCACGTGACCGTGCCTGGCGATGCGCGCCATCTGCGCCGTCGTGAGGGTGGGAAACATCTGCTCCTCGCGCGATTCCTGCGCGATTGGGACGGCCGCAGTCACGGCGCCCGATGCCGTGATCACGTGCTAGCGGACCACGATGGTGCCGGTCATCGCCGTGCCGTGCACCGCGCAGTCGTACTGATAGGTCCCCGGCGTGGGGAACGTGACGGCGTACGTCTGGCCGTTGCCGCCCATGATCGAGCTGCTCGCAAACGCGTTCGACCCCTGGGACTGGACGCTATGGGAGATGCCCTGGTTGTTGGTCCACGTCCACGTCACGGTGCCGCCCACCGCCACAGTGTCCACCGCCGGATTGGCGGTGCCGTTGTGGCCGCTCTTGAACACGATCTGCCCGTTGTTCCCCACGGTTACGGACCCGACCGGCCCACCCCCACCACCGCCACCACCTCCGCCACCACCGCCCCCGTACGGGCTGGACGAGTTGGAGCCGCCGCAGCCCGCGAGCGTCGCGAGCGCGATGATACTCATAGTTGCTGCGCCTAAACGCATTAGATCATCCTCCTGAGGTCGCCCTTCGCGGAGCTGACTTTTCTCGTTGACAAACAGGAACCCGTTGGAGCATCCGTATCGATCTCGCCTAGCCAATTCACGTGGCAACACGCGGACCACCGGATCGCGGCGGCGCGCAGTGCAGCAAGTGGGCGTCGGGAGTGACGTTACGGCAATGGGCCGGCGCGCGTGCGGCACCGTCCGGCGTGCGTGCGCTGTGATATCTCGCGAGAACTCGACAAATCGTGGGCTTCACCCCGCCGGTCGGCGAGGTCTGAACCCGTCAGAGCGGTTAGCTCCAGGTCTCGACGACCTCATACATTCCCAGCTCAAACCGTGCGAGCGCGATTGCCTGCTGCATGTAAGGTGAAGCGGTAGGACTGTTGCGCATCGCTTGGTAATCCTCGACACTGCGCCACTGCGCGTACATTGCGACCCTTGTGCCGTCGAGACTGCGGTGGAGGCTGGCCGAAATAAAGCCCGCAGCATGACGGATTGAGGATTGGGTAGCATTCATGAGTAGGGCAACGAGCTCTTTCTGTTTAACGGGCTCGACGGTGAACACGTTGATGAGAGTGAGAAGCTTAGTGTCCTTCGAGATCGTGGTCATTGGCGGCTCTCTGGGCTACGCACACCGTCATTACGAACTGAGGGAACGAGCGACCGCCAGTCGCCGCCGCCGAATCACGAGCCACGCTCCCCCACCGTAGACCGCGACTTGCAACCAGAGGGCGCCCCACGATCGCCATACCTCGCCAAGCTGGGCGCCCATCTCGCCGAGCTGGAGAAACCCGCGGATCCCGAACGTGCTCGGCAGCACCACGGACAACGCCCGGACCCACGTCGCCTGCGCGTCCACGGGGAAGCTCGCCCCCGACACGAACAGTGCGGGAATGGAGGTCGCCACGAGCGCGATCGTCGAGGTCTCGGGCCGCTCGAACAGCTCGGCGACGACCAGCGCGAGGAGTGTGGTCGCGGCGATGAACGGAACGAGGAACGCGACGACGGCGCCCGGGCTCGCCCGCATCGGCAGCCCGTAAATCCGGAACACGACGACAAACAGGTAGGCCGCATGCACCAGGTAGATCAGGGTGAGCGCCGCGACCTTGCCTCCCAGCACCGCCCAGATCGGCTCGGCGGCGTCAGTGTGCGTGTGGCGCTCGGCCACCCGCAACGTGCCGATGCCGATGAGCATGGTCTGTTGCAGGATCAGGATAAAGACAGCAGGCACGATGAAGGTCGCGTACCCGGCAATCGGGTTGAACAACGGCCAGCCTGCCACGGCGACGGGCTGCCGCCGCGTCACCGCCTCGGCGTAGCTCGCCCCGCCAGCCTGCAGATGCCGCACAGTCACGCCGGCCGACAACGTACCGACGACGCCGTTGACCGCCCCGGTCACCGTCCGGTAGACGAGCAGATAGCTCGCGTCGGCGTAGGCCCCCACGTAGGCAGGCTCACCCCGCAGGACCTTCTTCTGGAAATCCTTGGGGATCAGCACAACACCGCCGGCGCCGCCCGCGCGTACCGCATCCTGTGCCGCGTCGAGATCGTTGGTCCGTCCGCGGATCGCTACGCCCTCGCTTGCGTCCAGCCACCGCGCGATCTGCCGGCTCAGGCGTGTCTGGTCTCGGTCGACCACGACGACCGGCACCTTGCGCAACACCTGGCGGAGGTACGGCGTGGGATAGAACAAGCCGTAGATGACCGTCGCCCCGACGAGCACCGTGAACGCCTCGCGTTCGCGGGCGATCTGGCGCAAGGTCGCGCGAAAGCAGCGCAGCAGCGCTGTCATGTCCGTCCCCAGAGCGCGGGCTCACGCAGCACCCGGCCCATCCGCCGGCTGGCGAGAAGCAGGGCGATTACGGCGATGACGCTGAGTGCCAACAGCTGAGCGGCAGCGACACCCCGCGGCGCGCCGACGACGATCTCCGCGCGCATCAGCGCCATCACGTGGGTCAGCGGCAACGCCCCGGCCCACCCGCGCGCGAGCGCGGGCATGCCGCTCAGCGGAAAGCTCACACCGCTGAACGCCGCCGCCGGCCCGAAGAGAACCGAAGCCGCACCCAGCGCCGACCCCAGGTTGGCGGTGAGGACGATGAGCAGGACCGCGAGCGCCTGACAGGCAAGCACGAATGCCACGCAGCCCGCTGCCAGCAGCCATGCCTCGCCGCGCACCGGCATCCGGAACCAGGCGGCGTAGGTCCCCACGAGCGCGAGCACGAGGAAAGAGTCGTACACGGCGTACGGGACCAGCTTGCCGACCCAGGCGACTAGCGGCGATCCCCCAGCGGCGGCGACCCACTCCTTGACCGTTGCGTCCGCAAGCTCCCGACCGATGGCGTAGACGGTCGTCACTCCGATGGCGATCTGCAGGACAGCGCCGATGAGGAGCAGACCGAGCGCGCGGGCATAGTTCACCCCCGGATTGAACAGTACGTGTGTATCGACGACTATCGGCGCCACCTCGGCGGCCGCGGCAGCCGCGGTCCGACCGGCTGCCTCCTGTCGGCGGACAGCCAGCGCCGTTGCGCCCGCGCTCGCCGCTCGTATGACGTCCCCCACGATGAGATTCCCAGCGGTCATGGACTGCTCGTTGTAGAGCAGTGTGACGTGCGGCGAGCGTCCGCGCAGCAGGTCACGCTCGAAGTGCCGGGGGACGACCAGCACCGCGTAGACGGCGCCCTCGAGGAGCAGAACGCGAGCCGCCCCAAGATCATCGATGTGGGCCGTGATGCGGGCGCTCCGCGTCGCCTCGAGCCAGCGCGTGGCGGTCTGTGCGGCCGGGGTGCGATCGAGATCGAGAACGGCGACCGGCAGGTCCCGAGCGACCTCGGAGTTCAGCACGCCGATGAGGAGCAGTGTCGCGGCGACGGGGATCGGCAGGAGCAGCGCCCACAGCGCCGGGAGTCGCGTCAGCCGACCCGTTTCCCGACGCACGACGCTTGCGAGCGACCTCATCGCGCGGCGATCGGTGGTCACCGCCGCGGGCCGGGCCACTCGATCAGGGCCGTCATTCCGGGACGGAGGCCGTCGATCGGTTGCGTTGGACGAGCGCGCACCTCGAAGGTGCGCACATCGAAGCCGCCGGCTTCGCGCGTTGCCCGCCACGTCGCGAACGATCCGAGCGGCGAGATGTAATAGACGGTGAACTGCCGGCGCTCATCACCCACTGCCGGGATGGTCGCGCTGAGCTTGGCGCCCACTCGCAGCCCAGCCAGGCGGTCCTCGCGAAGATTCATTGTGACCCACTGGTCGGAGAGATCCACGATGGTGAGGAGCGGCAAGCCCGGCGACACGAGCTCACCCTGCTCGACGACTTTCACCATGACCTGACCGTCGAGCGGCGACCGGAGGGTGTTTTCGTCGACGTAGCTCGATAATTCGCGGACGGCGCCCTCGGCGCGCCGCAGCTCAGCGGTCACCGCCGCGCGGTCCTCCTTGCGCATGCCGGCCAGCGCGACCTCGTATTGCGCCCTGGCCGCTTCCGCGCCATCCCGGGCAGCCCGGAAGCTCGCCTCGGCCTCGTCGCGCTTCTGAGTCGCGACCACACCCTCGACCTGCAACCGGTCGAGCCGAACGAACGTCGTCTCGGCAATGGTCGCAGCCGCGACCGCTCGCAGGTAGTTATGCCGAACCGCCCGGATGTCTTCCTCCCGCGAGCCGTTGCGCGCCTTGTCCCACTGCGCCTGGGCCGCGTCGCGCGCCGCCTGCGCCTGCACGGCGCGCGCCCGAATCTCCGGACCGTCGAGCGTGGCCACCACCTGGCCGTGCCGGACCATGTCGCCCTCGCGCACGTACATCGAGTCGACCCGACCGGAGACCTTCGCCGCGACGGAGACGTGGACCGCATCCGTCTCACCTTGAATGACGTCGCCGCGGCCGCACGCGGCGACCAGCAACAGCCAGCCCAGGCGGTGAGCCTTCATCGTGTCGTCCCTCCGTTCACCCGGTCCAAATAGTCCAGAATGCGATCGCTCTTGCCGCTGGCCTCCAGCAGCCGCGCGAGCGCCACGTCCATGTCGTACATGGCGGTGAGCCGACCCACCTCGATCCGCGACAGCGCCAGCTCCGCATCGACGACCGCGAGCGATGTCCCGATGCCCGCCGCGAACGCCCGACTCTCCGCGCGCAGGCTCTCCTGCGCGAGGGAGAGCGAGGTCTCGAGCGACGCATGCTGCTCGACCGCCGATCGGTAGTCGTCGTAGCGAGCCTCGACCAGCGTGCGGACGTCACGCCGGGCGCTCGCGCGCTCGAGGCCGATCGCCTCTTCGAGACGTCGCGCCGCGCTGAGCCGGTGCTCCCGGCCGAACCCGTCGAACAGGTCCCACCGCACCGCAACCCCGACGATCCAGTTCGGATCGGTCGTAGAATTGAGGTGGTTCTGAACCAGCTCTTGCTGCCCGAAGAGGCTCACCGCCGGCAGGTACTCGGCACGGACGGCGTGCGTGCCCTGACGGGCCTGCTCCTCGAGGGCGGCCAGACGGGCGATGCCGGGATTCCCGCTGTCTGCGGCGGCCCAGAACGCTTCGCGGGCCTCGAGGCTGTCGACCGGCGCCAGCGGCGTCGTAGGGATGACATCGTCGTCGACCCCCAGCGTGGCGCGCAGCGCCGCCGCCGCCAGGTCGACGTCGCGCCGCGCCCTCTTGTAGTCGCGATCCGCCTCCGCGTGCGCCACCTCCGCCCGCAGCTCCTCCGTCCGCGCGATCTGCCCTGCCGCCCTGAGGCGGTGAGCGTCCCCCAAGTGTCGATCGAGAGTCGCGAGTGCCTGACGCCGCACCTCGAGCACGTCGGCCGCGAGCCGCCGCCTGAAGTAGCGGTCGACGAGCTCCGTCGTGATGCCCTGCCGCGTGGCGCGGCGGTCCTGGCCTGCAGCCAAGAGCCCCGCCTGCCCGGCCCGATTGGCGGCGAGAATGCGCCCGCCGGCGAAGACGGTCCACTGAGCCGAGAGAGTCACCTTGGCAGGATCGTTCCGGAGCACCGTCGCCGTTCCGAGACTCCCGAGGTTGACGAACAAGCGGTCGTTCAGGTGTGCGTACGCGCCGGTCACGCTCACCGTCGGCCAGTAGAGCCCGAGCTGTTGCTCGCGAACCGCCTCGGCCCGCAAGACGCTCGCGTCGGCGGCGCGCCACCGCTCGTTGCGCTGTCGTGTGATGGCCAAGGCGTCGCGGAACGTGAGGTCGGATGACGACTGGGCAAACGCCACGCTGGGTGGCGCGCCGATCGACAGGCCTGCTAGTGCGACGATCACGACGGCGCGCCCGCACGGGAGCCGGCTAGGGCTCGTGGCGGTTTCACCCGTCGCAGGGCGCTTGCT
>Ga0209488_10005028_pt1 | contig 10213 bp, 15 predicted proteins | sample Rivendell_Oct201_8_FD_188349 | JGI IMG/M metagenome (GOLD analysis project Ga0209488, IMG submission 188349) | Vadose zone soil microbial communities from the Eel River Critical Zone Observatory, Northern California, USA -... | ecosystem: Environmental > Terrestrial > Soil > Vadose zone >... | reverse complement strand
TGCTTGATCAGGGACGCGACGATTTTATCCACGGTGTAAAGAAGGAACGCCTGCGGATACGACGACATATGGGTCCCACCCGTACACTGCCTTCCTGGTTGAGACAGGGAAACTGGTCACTCACCTTGGTTCCGAAAAACCATCGCATGTGTTCCTCGAACATTGCCTGATCTAGCTCGTTCATGAACAGCTTCTCACACGCTTCCAGCATGTAGTGGTACAACGCCTCCTCATTATCCTCCGTGCCAAGATCCCGCAGTATTTGCTCTTGCACGCTCGATGGTCCTTGCGGGTCGTCTAAGCCAAGTTCGACCGCGATCGGATTCGCCGCGAGATGCCGGAACTTCCGTCGCGCGTGTTTCCGCCCTTCTTCCTTGCAGCTCGACAGTCGAGCATACAACAACTGCAGTATGCGCGCAACACGCCATACGTCAGTTAAAACAGCTCGCAGAGCGGAGATGTAGAGAACCCCCCTAACGTACCTGTAGTAGTCGCAGTAAAGTGTAGAACGTCGTGTTGCAAAAAAACGGCCGCGTGGGGATAGGTGCATCTCGAATGCCGATTGCGTCATCCGGGAGACACTCCCAGATCCAGACCGCTGGGGCCCTCTCCTTCTCCTTTTCCTTTCCCTTAAAGTTCACCGCCTCGCGCATATCAGCCGGGGTCGAAACGCGGGAACCACCGTCTGGGACACCATACTTCTCCTGCGCGGCAGCACGTGCGAGTTTCTTCCGGAGATCGCCTGCGTGAACGCCATAACTACTACCGCCACCGCCACCACCAACAGCAGTCCGCGTGCGGGCCGGTACTTCGTCTACTGGTTGCTCGTCCCCCGAATCGTCCTCAGCGCCGATTTCCGGAGGGCCGCAAGCCGCATTGAACGCCCCAGAAGGGAGCATGCACAACATGGGCATGAACGCTCGAAGGAAACGTTCGACGCTCCGTCGCTCCGCGAGGCTGTACGTAGCCTGGTTGTGGTCGAGGTAGGAGTACACAAGCTTGAGAGCATCGCACAGCACACCCGTGTCCGCGAATGAATACGAGAGCTGAAAGCCGAGCGAGCCGCGCGTGCAGGCAGGGGGTCCGCGCCCTCCGCCCTCCTCTCGCGCTTGTTGCTGCTCCTGCTCCTGCTCCACGCGCACGCCCTCGATCTCCGCAACGAATGCCTTGGTCGTGATAGTCTTCTTGTCATTCTGCTTAAAGTTGATGCCCGTGTGGTCGAGGGACTTGTAAAAGTTGCGCGCGTCGACCTGTCGCCAGGTGTGCGACCACTCGCGCTGGGCCCGCCGCCACTCCTCGTTCTTCTGCTTCAGGCGCGCAAGCACGACTGGAACGGCGACCGCAGGCGCGTCCTGGAGCGCTTGATACACCTCCGTGCCCGCATCCTTGCCGTACACCTTCTTGAGCGTGCGCACATAGATCCAGCGACTTTGACCTCCGAGCTCCGGTCGCAGACGCAGGGCGGCGCGTTCCTCCAGTGGCATTTCATTCAGCCGCGTCGCAAGCGGTTCAAGAATACCAATCGTACGCGCCAGGCCTTCTAGTTGGATCTGGTATTCGTGGCGTTCGTCCTCGCATCGGTGGATTACCTCCTCGAACGAGTTCTTCTTGTGTGCCACAAAACCCGCCTCCTCCGAAGCCCATGTAGGATGCGATACCCACTCGTCGTTCAGCACCGAGCGTGCGAGTTGGTCCCGCCCGGATGTTGCTAACCGTATCTCCTGTATGCGCGCAAAAGAAAGCTCAGTCAAAAAAAATAACCCCACAATACCCAACAAGCCTATCTACTTACGCTTTCTGGCAAGCGACGGTAGCTCGGACTCTGTGCATCGTCGATGGGACGCGGCAGTGGTGCATCATGTGGACCTGTTCTGATACTCCCGGGCGGGCCATAGTTCACGTTGCCGATCCTATCATCCCAATTGACCAGCCGCTTAAACTGGGCGATGAGTGCGTCATCTGCCAGGAATTTCTCCGCACGGACTACGAGTGTCTTAAGGTCGATGATATCGCGCGTGTACATATTCAGCAGCTTCAAAAAGTCGTCGTATACATCGCGGGCCTCGAGAGCACGTTTTGCGCGCTCAAAGAACATCAACTCTTCCTGCTGTGAGGTCGGCCCGAGCGATTGCACCGAGGATTGCCCAGCCGACGCCACGTGGTGGCCCTGGATGCTATGGCCGAACTGGGACACAGTCTGCTGAGCGTAGTGGGACGGTCCAGGAAGCGGCGATGGGGGGGTTTGATAGCTGGTAAAGGTCGGAGACTGCACGTGGCTCTTCGCAGGCCTCGCGGCACGTGGGCGCTTACGTGAATCCTTCAGCAGCAGGAGATTAGCTCTTTTCTTGTTGTTGTTGTAACGACTCACCCGTGCCGGTTCAGCCTGTTTCGCAGGTGGTGGTGGTGGCTCTTTCGGCTGCTCTCGTTTCCGTCGGCGGGACGGGGCCTGGGTCCCTTTCGGCACGCTAGAGGACGTTGCCGCGGATTCATGCGACCATATTGCCCCAGATATGCCCGCACCGTCTGGTGGATAGGGGCGGATACCGACAAGACCGCCCTGCTGGGTGGATGTGCCAGCGATCTCCGGAAGAAAGTCTTTGAACTCGCTAAGGAGGTCTTCCTCGTTTTTGAAAAGCGCTTGCACCTGGATATAGACCTATTACGAGAGACATGAGTGATAACTCTTTCCGGAGAAGGACAAAAACAGAAAGGGTTCCTTGCGGTTCGGAATATGAAAGAATGCTCACGTCATGCATCATCCTCTGTTCTCTCTGTTGATACGCCGCTGGATCCTTCAGAGAGTTTTGCTGCTCCTTTCTGTATGTTTGCAGAATCTCTAGAAATTGCTTGTACGTATTGTTTTGGTCGTCGGGATAGCGAGTCTTGATCTTGTTGAGATACAATATCGCGTGATCGAACTCTGCCGCGGGCGCACGCTCAGCTTGCGTCTTGTTACCCATATTTCCAAGAACGGATGCGACGGCGGTTGTCAGTCCCTGGGGTGCGGGCGAGAAAGTTTGAGGTGGTTGCAGTCGCGCCAAAGGCGACTCGGGGCGTGAGCCTGTAGCCGGAGGAGCGAATGGAAGGGGGGACCCAAAGAAGGAAGGACCTCCTGCGCCGGCCAATTGATTTCCTGAGCTGCTGATCTTGGATGTCATAGTGCTAGTGCCAAGGGGAGTCGTGACAGTGATAAGGTTGGGATCGCGAGGGTCGGTAGAGGCATTGATGTGGTAGCCCGGGGGGAGGAAGGTATTGAATCCCTCTATGAGGTAGGGATTCCCATGAAAGAGCATAGACACGCGTTCTATTACTCCCGGAGTATCGATTCTAGATCGGACATGTCAATCCCTTTCTCGGGGTAGGCAGGGGCAAGGAGGGATCAAGGGTAGGATCGACATATGCCCCCTTCCGTAAAAGGAAAGTACATAATGCGAGCGGGCCGTTGGCGGTCAGGGCATAGTAGACTCGCTCGTGCCTACGGGATAGAGTAGAGAATAACCTCTTCATAATGCGAGGAATGATGGATCAAGTAGTTAAAAATTACGCGTCTACATTCCTCACAATAAAGGAAGGTACGATGTCGGGATCCGAAGAGGAGACAAAAGAAAGAAGGACAATGGGAGGGATAGGGAGGGAGGACGCACATCTGGCTCTTAAAGTCCTTCATTATATCCAAGAAATGGTTGTACACGTCCGGTTTATCGTGAAATTGCACCTTGACCGCGTCCAGGTAGCTCAACGCGTCCGTCACATTGAGCGGCCGATTAGCCCCATTGCCGTTGCTCTGAGCAGCGTTGGGAGCAGCAACAGCGGAGTTCCCACCACTGCCACCGTTTTCCGCTTGCACAGGCTCGGGCTTGGCGGACGTTGCGCGCGAGCGGGGGCGCGCAGACGCGCTGGTGAGCGAGTCGTGCGAACGCAGCCTGGGAGGCGGTGGTGGGGCGAGTGGCGCTTGAGCTAGATTCCCGCTACCACCACTGCCACCGCCATCACCAGATCCTTGGCCGTTCGTAGTGGCTTGGACTTCGCCCGGGGGCACAGCTGGTTTTGGCGAGCGAGCAAGCGATCGTGGTTCTTGGGCGCCTGTCATGGGTAGCGATTGGGGTCAGCCGAGACACGTGTATGCTCAGCCGGGGCGGGAGTGTCAGTGGGCGCACTGGAAGGGGAGGTTTGGAGAGGGGGAGAGCTTGCGTGGAGCGTGATGGGGAGAGAGATGAGGCGAAACTGCCAGAGCAGATGTCAGAGCGACAGGTTGGCCTGTGGATACCTCAGGCTGCGGGCCAGTGAACCGGGATGTAGGCACACGCTCCAATATTACCTTTGTCACGGATATGTCGGAGGGCATACAGCTACTCTATCAGTCCGAATCAACTACGATAACATTTGCGGACCAATAAATCCCTTGAGTTACTATGCCGTCAACCGTGCTCTCGAACCTTGCCTTACCTTAAAAGTACATGGGTTATAATATAAAGGACTCAGACGCTCACTGAAACGCAAAGTTAACGCACTCGAAGTGGGGATCATTGACCACGATGGCCGACGCGAGCGACGGTTATCCACCCAATATGACCGCAATTTCCTGGAGGAACTGTGTATACACATTCTGTGGGTAAGTGTATAATGGTCCGCAACCCCTACTGGTAGACGCGAGATGGGAATTGTGGAATTCGACAGTGAATCATAACGACTTGGGAACGCAAGGCACGTTTTAAGCGAATCGTGACAAAAATAGAGGCCTCCGTAATGCAGTACCGTACATGGCATTGCAGAGCTTTGAAAGATTGGCCCGGGGAGAAAGAACCAAGATTGAACCTGCTTTGTATTTCCTGGACAACCGCTCTTGTACAGTATCCCCGATCGAGCAGAGAGACGTCCTCACCATGTTCCCGCACTACGCGTAGTACGGTACAATGTATCGTTTCTCTGACGCGCCGCGTTCCGTATGTCAGCATTGTCGTCAGGTACCATCCATCCTCGTCGCGAAGATCATTAGGGCACCCCGTCAGGATCTCCGTTCGGCACGACGTCAGGGCTGTCGGCGTCGGGTACACGCTCCGAGTCAATCTGCGGCTGCTTGCCTATTATTTTACCTCGTATCCCGTCGTGCCTCACGTGGTGTGCATTCAAGCACCTGTCGCTATTACTCCTTCTTGCGCTTATTCTTCCTAACTCAATTCCGCTGACCGCTTTTGCTGACTTGCTCGCGAGTGGGATGGGAAGCCTCTAGGACAGGATAGGCACCATCAGATGAGGGGAAAATGTTCAGTTACCACAGGAGGAATTTTGGTGCATGCACGGTAGTTGCGACAATATCTTTCCTCACGTTTTGTGATCTCAGCTCCGCATTTCAAGCAGAGGAAAGGACCTTCGAAATTGCTCAGTTTGGGTGGGAAATGGAACGATGTATATTAGTGTTGACAGTTGAGGTTGCTAAATGCACAATGTAAGAATAACATTTGCACCAAATGGGAGTGCAATAAATACAAATGACAAGGCAGTAAAGACCGTGAAAGAAAAAAGTCAAAGGAGTGGATCACATTTGCGAGTTAGACTCTTCCGATGCAGCGGGGACCACATGCTCCGCATGCGTTCACCGGGCCATGTGGATGAACGCCGACAGCCGTCTTCAGGGTGTACTGGAGCCGAAGATGACTCGCCGCCCGAAAGGAGATTACGATCGAGCATTGCGAGCCGCATATAATCATGGGCCGACGGGGACACGGGGCTGGGGAAGAAGTACGGGGCATGATATGGGTCGGTGCGCTCGCGATCCACGCGTGACGCCGACTTAGGCCCGTTCTTCTCACTCTTACGTTTGCCAGGGAGTGGTGCTATGGTTACGATCTTTCGCACTGTGATAGGTGATGGGAAGCGTGAAGGATTGACATGTCAGGTGACCTGAAGAGTTCGCATGAGCTGAAGAAGACGCACCTTGTTCCGAGACGGAGGTGTGACAGCGACTATGATCGCCGGTTGATGATCTTTTCCGTGAGAGGGCTGCCGCTTCTCGGAGATGAGGTGATGACGAAGATTTGCGTCGCGAAAGGCCAGGGACTGGGGAAGAGGGAGCCCGGCAGCCCTTACGATTGAGGGGCAGAAGAGAAAGGCAATGACTTGAATGGGGCCGCTTTAGCCGGGGTTCCTTTAAGCCAGGACGCGACGCCCCCGGCACCTCTTGTTCCTGTGACGGCATCGATAATGGAGATGACGCGCCAGACGGACTGTCTAATACATCGGGCGGGACATCTGAGAACGTGGTCGCCCCACGTTCTTCGCCGAGCACTGACGGTTTCGGGGATGGGTATTCCTTAAGGGTCCATAACGAGGCAGAAAGGGTGAACAAAGAGGTCCGCGCGGCGCGTGCGCGTGCCTGCGAGGCGAGTAGTAAGGTGAAATGGTCTTTGCTGGTAACTGTAGTTATGGAATAGCCGCTATCCCTGCGAGGTAGAGAGAGTTGCTGCGGGGTATCAGTAGGATGGGAAATGTGGTCGAAGCTTGGTGTAAGCTGCTTAAGGGAAGGGAAGAGTCGTTGCAGGGTGAGAGCGAGAATGCTCTGGGGAGAACAACCACTAGCCGTTGAGACGTCACGGTATGGGCAGAGTAGCTCGACTCACCAACAAGATGCCACTTGCGGCGTGCAGTATGGCAGTGATTGCCACGGCAACATGCCGTATCCTGAGGACCATGCTCCGAGGCAAACACGCTAGCAAGGGAGGCCAGGGTTTGTATCAGAGACCCAAAAAACAGGCATACACTTTCAGGGAGATGGACACAAATATATGAGAGAACAGGGGGGGGAAGAAATTGAGATGGCCCTGCATCACGTTTTAAAGAAGACTCGGAGTAGGGTAGAGACCCGTGAGCTTAGCAAAGCGAGACCGGAAGCGGCAGTTCGGCCATGATGGGTTTGCAACGGATGATGACGCACTCGCTCCGCATAATAGTAGCCTAGGACGGAACCTGACTGATGATGGAGAGGGATTTTAAGCCTGCCAATGTCGAAGTGCCCCCGGAGTCGAGTCGGATAAAGGGAACCATAAACGGACCGTTGGTGCCGTGTGCCGCCCAGTTACCAGACTGCGCGACTTCTGACTTGACTTGTTGTTCTTCACTTCACTTTGACTCGACTCTGACTCGGCTCAATTCCTCTTATTCAACGCGCTATACCATCTCTTTCTCAAACTCGCCTTTTACTCAACGCTGACCACCAACGCTAACAATGCCCCCAAGAGCCAGCAATGAACGGCTCGACTTTACTCCGATCCTCACTCACTACCTCTTCCTCTTCACTACCGTATTCGCTGTAGTCAGTATCTCCTTTCCTACCCCGACATATCCGTCCCGCTCATCTTTTCATCTTTTTCTAACTATTTCAGCTTGCGTGGATCATCGCCTTTATCGCACAGATAGTTGCCACGGCAAAACGTGAGTCTGAATGCTACCTCCTTTTAGCGGTTGTGTACTCATCTCGAGGATACTACACCTACCTTTTCTAGTCGGCCATGAAAGCGTTGGCACACTCTGGTTTGCGATTTGGGTGCAGCTTTTCCTCATCCTTGGCGTCGTTTACACCCTTGCATCCGACTCCATAGCAATGCACCGTTTCCAAATCGTCGCTTTTGGTTCAGTCGCCATCGTCTTTGCCGTCATCGGTGTCAACCAATCCATATTCACTCAAGTTGGCTCTCTCGATGCTGTCGCAGCCGGCTGGCTCATCCTCGCCATGGTCGACATCCTGTGGGTACTCTATTTCACGTCGGAAGAAGACTCCCTCTCGCTCTACATCTTCAACTCCCTCGGAACAGGCGGCCTCTCACCGCCTTCCCGCCGTCGCCGCACGCGCACAACCTCCTTACACAACCCCGCCAGCTATGGTGGCGGCGGCGGTTATACCGCGGCCGGTATAGGCTCTGGTGCCTACGATACCAAGCTTAACGGCAGCTTCGCACCAGATATTGGCAACAGCCCCCTCAACAACATGAACCCAGTGCCCGCACCGTCGCAAAAGAGTGCCAATTCTGTTGTGGGACCAGCAAGTCCTGGACCAACGCCGACCGCCCTCGGGGCAGAAACCAGCGGACCACAGGGTGTCAACTCACCTTTGATGAGCACCCCTGGCAATGCAGGCATCGGAGCAGGCGGTGGACCACCGCTTCCCGGTGATACCAGTGCAACTTCGGACAACGTACACCCGTACAGGGCAAAAGCGCTATATGCATGTGCGTATTGGGGGCGGGTCCACCTTCCCTTGTTCTATACTAATACCGAAGCTGTACCACAGACGCCGCATCGCCGGACGATCCCAACGAGATTTCGTTTGCCAAGGGCGAGATTTTGGAGATCATCGACAAGAATGGGAAGTGGTGGCAAGCACGGAAGGAAGACGGCTCTCTTGGCAGTACGTAATGCTACCATCTAACTCCTATGCCTTCTTGCTGATCCATATTTCGTACGCATCGCAGTCGCGCCGTCGAATTATCTTCAAATTATCTGACGGATGGACCCATGCGCCGGACGCTTATACCGTCTCCTCTTTCTGCTCTGATGGCCTCCCTCTTCTATTCCCTCTTTGTTTGCACACCTGGTCTCTAGTTCTGGTCATGATTCTATCTACTAACGCCTGCTCGAAATTAGGACGACCTCATCTATATCCCTTCTCTTGAAATAGCATATGCGACGCAACAAACGGCAGGAACGCGGAGGCCGCGCGTTGTAGGTGCACCTTGGATATATAACCACACACACACACGTCTCGCCCTCGCATTGGTGCCCCATTTCCAGTTTGCCACGTGTCATGCGTTCCACCTAAATTCCCTCGCACCCGCCATTTCGCCTTGCCCTCTCCCCCCCCCCCCCCCCCGCTTTCCCATACCGTTTTTTCCTTACCATCCTACTGTACAGGCCCACGCATTTTGTATGTATGTGCCCAATATAACGCTCTCTTTCTCACGCGCGTGTCCGGTTATCGGACGCAATAATGTCAAAATTTATGGCTTGCTCGAGACCTTTGATGATCGGGATTAGTTTGCCGTGTGATTTATGTGTATGTGTAGTGTAGGGGTTGAATGATTCGCCATTTTCTCCCACCCTAGTGAGTTTTTTACACACCGCCCACAGGGGACGCGTTGGTGCGTTGAAAGGAGTCATGCCAATTGTGCTGTACTGTAGAATTTGTCCTTAGATCCGTCCGTGTTCTCGGTGTGGTTGTAAGCAAGTACCGGAAGCTGTATCATTAACGCCCATCTACGATGGGTGGGCTCACCGCTCCCGGGCGCGACAGCGCGCGTGGACACGTGGCACTGCGAGCGCTTCCTCGTGCACTTCGTAAATAAATCATGTGATACTTCACCTATCGTTAGTTTATGGGGTTTTCAAGTTGTGTCATGCAATCACGCCAAACCGGAAAATACGGGAGAGAATAGAGAGAAAGAAAGAAAGAAAGATACTAAGCACTCGCCGTCACCGCCTAGCGTCATGCGCCTCACCGCCGCCGCCAAGGATGGCCATCATCCGCGCGCGACTCGGACGTCTCGGCCCATCACTGCCGCCGCCGCCACCGCCTCTATTCGGCCGGCGCTGTCCCCCTCAAGCTCACACCGCGCCAGCGCCAGATCACGACACGATCAAGCTCAAGGGAAGGCTCGACAAGGTTGGGGGGGGGAGAATTGACGTTGACAATTTGTTCCGCGTAACACTCCCGTGCTCCACATTCGGAGGGGGACATTTCATCATGAAACGTTCCCCTGCTACTCATATTCCCTCCGCCCCCGTGCGACTTCTCCTCCACTGGTACCAATGGGGACCACGCTGCCTAGAGTGAAAGTCAGTAGTGAGACACCAGACCATCACGAACGAAGAACCCTCCAGACCACATACCACGGTTGATGGCTCCGGCACCTGTTCTCCTGTCGGTCGAACGACCTCGTAATTAGAAACTTCGAATGAAGAAAAACTTGGAAAAACCACCTTCTCTGACGGCGATTCAGCCAAACTCTGTTCAGCCATCTCGCGCAGCTGCGCGAGTTGTCACTGTGTGTCCAAAGAGTGATATTTCCTCTGTCGTCCAATTTAGCCAAGAACTCAAACAGAGACCGCATAGCACGTACTCGTGAATCGCTCTCGTCTCTTCCCTCCGGAGCTCCAGTTGACGTTTCATCACGAGCTCGAGGCTCGCGCATGCCTGACAGCAACACTCCGATTCAAAAAAAAA
>Ga0209488_10005027_pt1 | contig 10213 bp, 7 predicted proteins | sample Rivendell_Oct201_8_FD_188349 | JGI IMG/M metagenome (GOLD analysis project Ga0209488, IMG submission 188349) | Vadose zone soil microbial communities from the Eel River Critical Zone Observatory, Northern California, USA -... | ecosystem: Environmental > Terrestrial > Soil > Vadose zone >... | reverse complement strand
GGTCGGGCGGCGCCTACGGTGTCGGAAAGCGCATGGCAATCGCCCATACCCGCGCGCTGCTCCGCGCCGCGCTCGACGGCAGCCTGGCCGGCGCGCCGATGCGCCAGGACCCGAATTTCGGCTTCTTGGTTCCCGAGAGCTGCGCCGATCTGCCGGCCAATGTGCTCGATCCGCGCGGCACCTGGTCCGACAAGCGCGCCTATGACGAGATCGCCCGCAATCTGCGCGGCCGCTTCGAGGACAATTTCACCGCCTTCGAGCCCTTTGTCGGCAGCGAGGTCAAGCGTGCCGCAATCCGCGCCGCCGCCTGATCAGAAAAAGCCCCTCTCCCGCACCGCGGGAGAGGGTGGCCGCGGGCGTTAGCCTGTGGCCGGGTGAGGGTTCCGGGAACGGCACGGCTTTGCTTCCCGTTCCCCGGGCATGCTGACGATTGAGGAAGCCCAGCGCCGCACCGAGGATTTTCTGACCGGCCAGATGCTGGAGGCGCTGCGGGCGGTCGAATACGGATTGCCGAGCTTCGACACCGAGCCGCACGAAACCTCGCTGTGCGCCGCGGCGCGCGGGCGGGTCGCGATCCGCCATGTGCAGGGCGCCTCGGAAGCCACCTACATCGTCGAGGCGTTCCATGACGAGCTGCTGATGCAGCTGCACCTGAATATCCATCGTCTGGTCGTCGTGTACCGCGTGCCGGCCTTGGAGGCGCTCGACGCCAACACGCTGGCCGTGCAGCTCGACCGCTGGCGGATCGGCGCCGAGCATGCCGGCTGGAAGTTCGGCTGGCGCGACGCACCGCTCGGCGACGCCGCCGGCCATCGCTATGTCGAGACCTATTGCTATGCGTTTGCCGCGCCCGATTTCCTCGAAAACCAGACCGAGCAACTGTACTGGCGCACCGACATCGTGCAGATGACCCGATATTACATGCTGGAAGCGGCCCGGTGCGGCGTCAAGCTGTCGCCGCGGCGCGCCGGCTTCCCGGTTTAATTGCCCTCTCTCCCGCACCGCGGGAGAGGGTGCCTGAGGGCGGAGCCCGAAGGCGGGTGAGAGCGTCTGATATAAATGAACCCCTAAACCGTGCTCGCATCAGCACCACCGCGGACGAACCTACGCCGGCGGGCTCACAAAGTTCGCGGCCAAGCGGGCGCAAACTTCTTGTAGAGGTCTAGCGGCTCGCTGACGCGCTCACGCCGAAAGACGTCGCGCGCCGTCGCTGGATCGGCTCGCAACTCGCCGAATCGGCACCAGGCACGAGGGTGTCAGCACGGCGTCCGCATCAATGCGCGTCGGCGATCACCTTCGGCAGGATCAGCCGACCGGGCGGAATGGTCATCCCCCGCACCATGAATGCGGGATTACCCGACCACGGGCTAGCAACCGTCTCAGCCGCAGCCGACTGAAAACCCGCTCGCGGGTAGTAGCCGGGATGACCAAGTACAAAGAACAGCGTCTCACCGCGCGCTTCCAGTGATTTCAAAGAGTGCTCCATTAACCCGCCGCCGATTCCGAGGCGTTGCCGATCTGGGCGGACCGCCAGCGGCGAGAGCAGCGCGGCTTTCAATCGATCGCCGTTCTGTTTTTCGACCCAAACTCGTGAGAAGACGACAAGTCCGATGGGTCCGCTCGAATCCTCGGCAAGCCACTCCCCCAACACGCAGGCGTCGGCGCGAAGCGCGTCAAGGAACGTCACCACATCCTCGGGTCTGAATGCGGCATCTACCACTTGTCGGGTTGAAGCGCGGTCGTCCAGCCCCGCTGAGCGGAATCGAACATCCATTAGAACCTTGCTAACTGCCTGTCGGGCCGATCGCCCTCTGGCTGACCCTAAGGTCCCGGCGTGACTCGCGCCCCTCTCCCCGCATTACAGGAGAGGGTCGACCATTAGTGCCGGGCGAAATAGACCCGGCGCAACTGCTCGCGGAAGCCGGCGCTCGCGTCGATCGCGGCGTCGAACTCGGGTTTGCCGAGGACATACGTATCAACCGGTTTTTTCGCGACGACGGTCGCGTTGCGCGGGTCGCCGCTCATCAGAGACAGCTCGCCGAAGAAATCGCCGGGCCCGAGCCGCGCCACCTCACGCCCCGCGCGGTCGACCTCGACCTCGCCTTCGGAGATCAGGAACAGCTCCTCGCCGGCGTCGCCCTCGTGGATGATGACTTCGTTCGGCATGAACTGGCGGCGCGTCATCCGTTCGGCGACATCGGTCAGTTCGTGCGGCGTTAGGTTCTTGAACGCCTCGACGCCCTTCAGGAATTCGCAGATGCGCAGCTGGTCGTTGAGCACGATGTCCGACACGATCCGGCCATCGACCATATGCACGAGGCGGTCGGCCAATTCGATGATGCGATGGTCGTGCGTCACCATCAGGATCGCCGTGCCGTGCTCGACGGTCAGCTCCTTGAACAGGCGTACAACATTATGGGTCGAATCCTTGTCGAGTGCCGCGGTCGGCTCATCGGCGAGGACGAGCCGCGGATAGTTTGCGAGAGCGCGGGCGATCGCCACCCGTTGCCGCTGCCCGCCGGACAGCGCATGCGGCTTATGATCGACGCGGTGGCCGAGCCCGAGGCGCTCCAGCATCCCGACGATGCGCTCGCGCGCAACGCCGCTCGACCGCTCGCCGGCAAGCTGCGCCGCCATCTTGACGTTCTCATATGCGGTCAGCGACTCGAAGAGATTATGCATCTGAAAGATGAAGCCGATATTTCGGCGCACCCGCACAAGCTCGCCGCCGCCGAGGCCGGAAAGATCGTGGCCCAAGACCTCAATCCGCCCCTGCTGCAACGAGCGCAGACCGCCGATCAATGTCAGGAACGTCGTTTTCCCGGACCCCGACGGGCCTGTCATGACGACGAGCTGGCCAGGCCGGATGTCGATGCGGTTGTCGAACAAGACCTGGTTGCGCGAGTCGCCCTCGCCGTAGAAGAAATTGACGCCCTCGGCCCGTACGGCCGGCGGCTCGGCTGCAAGCGGGAAGGCTGGATCGGCCGGCGCGATCGTATCCATCAGAAGACCTCGGCCGGATCTGCCGTCAGGACGCGGCGGATCGCCAGACTGGCGGCAATCAGGCACATGGCGAGCGTCAGGGCAAGGCTGAACAGGGTCAGGCTCAGGGTCATGTGCAGCGGCAGAAGAGCGAGTTGCCCGACGACATAATACACCAGGAGACATAACAGCCAGGCCGGGACAAAGGCGATGATCGCCGACAGGGCCGCCTGTTCGAACACAATCCGCATGAGATAACCGGTCCCGTACCCCATTCCTTTGAGCGTCGCATATTGCGGCAGCTGGTCGGCAAGATCGGTGTAGATGACCTGATACGAGATCAGCATGCCGACGACAAAGCCGACGAGCGTCCCCATCCAGAAGATCGGCCCGGCCGAGGAAAGATCGGCCTGGAAGGTGGTCTCGAACGCGATGAGCTGCGGCTTCGTGAAGACCCGCACCTCCTTCGGAAGGGCGGCGGCGAGCGCCTGCTGAACGGCAGCGACATCGGCGCCCGGCTGCACCTTGATCACGCCGTACTCCACCGGCAACGCGGCGGCGCTCTCGCGATTGCCGGTCAACAACCCGGCAAAGGTCCGTTCGCTCATCATGACCGTGCCGTTGCTCATGAAATCGGGCCCGAGCCCGAAGCGCCCGACAATGTGCACGGCGCGGCCGTTGATCTCGGTTTCGCGCGCGTCACCGCCCATGCCGAGAAACGGTCGCGCGCGGCGGTCGACGAGCACGGCATCCTCTTGCTTCAAAAGAGCGCGCTGCTCATTGACCTCGGGCAGCAGAAACACTTGCCGGTCCGGATCGAAGGCGAAGGCCTGCACGAGGTAGGATTTGTCGCCCCCCGGCTCCTTCCAGAAGAGGCTCTGCCAGGCGGCATAAAGCGGTACGACGCTCGCCACCCCGGTGACACCGGCGGCTGGGTCGAGATCGCGGCGCGCAAACGGGTCCTCGTCGCCGAAGCGGTATTTGCTCGCCCGCAGAACAAACAGATCGCCGTCGAGCTGGCGTATGACACCGAGCGACGCATTGAAAAACCCGCTCTCGAAACCGAGCTGGACCAGCATCAGCAGCACCGCAAACCCGATGCCGGCGCTCGAGCGAATGAGCCGCCGCTTGTTCGACACCAAATTGCGCCAGGCAAGCGGAACGGAGCGGTTGTCCGGGAGAGCGCGCGGAAGGCGGTCGGCCGTTTCTTGAGCCACGCGTTTTCCTCAGAAGATCTCGGCGGGGTCGGCGCGGCGCAGCCGGCCGAGCGACAGCAGCGCCGAGATGACCGACATCAGCAAGGTCGCCGCGAGCACGCCCCCTAGCTCGATCCCCGTCATGTTGACGGGCAGCAGCGTCTTGCTGCGGACCACCGCATAAATGCCAATCGCCACGGCAAATGCCGGGACAAAGGCGATCAGCATGACCAGCACCGCCTCGATCAGCACAATCGCGTTCAGGAAGCCATTGCTATAGCCGATCGCCTTCAATGTCGCGAATTGCGGCAATTGCCGCGTGATCTGCGTCGCGAGCGTCTGATAGAGCACCATGATTCCGACAACGAACGCCACGATAAGCCCGGACCCGAAAATCAGCCCAGTGCCGGTGCGCGTCGTCCAGAACGAGATTTCGTGCGCGGCGAGTTCGGGGCGCGTGAACACCTGCACGTCATTCGGCAGGAGACCGCGCAATTCGCGTGCGACCAGATCCGGGTCGGCGCCGGCCCTCAGCGTGACAAGGCCGTAATTGACCTGCTCGGGCCGCCGGTTCGGGAACAGGCGGAAGAAATTGGCCTCATTCGCCAGCACGACGCCGAGCCCAAGAAACCCGGTGCCGAGCACATAATCGCCACCGATGGTGACGCGGCGGCCGTTAAGCTCGACGACGCGGCCGGACTGCAGCGGCCCGAACAGCGGGCGCGTCTGGCTGTCGACGAGCACGGTGTCGGGCCGATCGAGCACGGCGGTCTGGTTCTCGATATCGGCGACGGTGAACGGTCGCGCCTGCGGGTCGAAGCCGAACACCGCGATGTCGAGCCGCAGCCCGCCGCCAGGGTCCTGCCATTTGGCGCCGCCGAAATACAGAGGGCTCGCCTGCGCCACCCCGGAGTTGCGCCCCGCCTCGGCAAGGCGCTCCCGCGGGAACTGCCAGGATTCCGCCTGGAAGATGTATTTGTTCGAGGCGACCAGAAGATCAAACCGCATGTGGTCGTAAATCAGCATGCCGCCCTGCGGTACCGCGATGAAAAAACCGAGCTCGACAAAGATCAGCAGGATGGCAATGAAGATGCCGCCAAGCGCCAGCGCGGTGCGGCCCTTCTGATGCGTAAGAATGCGCCAGGCAATGTGCAGCGGCACGACCCGGTTTCCCCTGTACCTTCACTCGGAGAGTGCGAGAAGGGTGCCTATAACCTTAGCCGACGCGCAGCGCTAGACCGCCATTCGAGAAAAATGCCTGCACTCTTTGGCTAGATCCCGATCTCCCGACGAACCCGAGCGCTGATTGATTGCCGCACCTTTGCCATCTCCGCCCAGGGATCGGCTTTGATCTGCCTCAACCGTGCCGGCACGGTCGCCACCGTAAAGGCGTCCGGCGTGACGCCCTTTTCGACCTCGTCCCAGAACAAGGGCGTCGCGACCGTCGCACCGGGTCGCGCGCGGGCCGAGTAAGCGCCAATCGCTGTCGCGCCGCGCCCATTGCGCAGATAATCGATAAAGATGCGGCCTGTGCGTGCCCGCTTCGCCATGTTGGACGTGAACCGGTCCGGATACGTCTTGACGAACCGCTCGGCCACCCATTTGGCGAATTCTTTTATTGTGTCCCAGTCGAGCTTCGGCGTCAGCGGCACCACGACGTGCAGCCCTTTGCCGCCGGTCGTCTTCGCGAAACTGCGTAAGCCGATGCCAAGGAGCGCCTCCCGCATCTCGAGGGCGGCCTCGGTGACGCGCTCCCAGGGAAGGCCGATATCCGGATCGAAATCAAAGGTCACGATATCCGGCGTTTCGAGCTTTTTGACGGTCGAGCCCCAGGGATGGATCTCGAGCACGCCCATCTGCACCATCGCAATGAGCCCCGCGAGGTCCTTGACGTAAGTGTAGGTTCCGGTGCCGGTTCCCGTGCCTTCCGGGATCTGGACCCGGCCTACCACGTCGGGCACCGCGGGTGTCGCGTGCTTCTGATAGAAACACTCCTTGCCCTGCCCTTCGGGGCAGCGCACCAGGCTTAGCGGACGATTTGCAAGGTGCGGGAGGGCCCACGCCTCGATCGCGGCGTAATACTCGGCGAGCGCGAGCTTTGTGATGCCCTGGTCGGGATACAGCACGCGTTCGGGGTGGGTGAGCCGCACCCCAGCAAATTCGACGCTGCCGTCCCGCGCCGACACGGCGCCAGGTTTGCGTTCGGCCGGTTTGCGTTCGGCCGGCTTGCGTTCGGATCGAGAGACCGCGGGCGCTTTCGTCGCCTTCGATCTCGGAGCTTCACTCGCCCTCGGCTTCGGAGCTCCCCTCCCCGGTTGCGGGTCGGGGGCTTTCCCCAATTTCGCCGGATCGTACAAGACTTCCTCCGCGCTCTTGTCCTCGCGCAATCCCTGGAACGAGGCGTGCCGCAGGATCTTGTCCGCTGTGATGCTGCTGTACTGCACCTCGGCGACAAGGCGCGGCTGGGTCCAATGCACGCCCTTCTTCGAGACGCCTTTCGGCAAGGTGACCGTCGGCTTGGTCTGCTCGATCGCATCGAAGCGCGACCGCAGCTCCACTAATCTCTTCATGTCGAAACCGGTCCCGACGCGGCCGGCATAGCGCAATTGCCCGCTCGGATCGTAATAGCCGAGCAGTAGCGCGCCAAAACCCTGCCGGCTGCGCTCCGGGTCGGTAAAGCCGACGATGACGAATTCGTCGCGGTTGAGGCATTTGATCTTGAGCCAATCGGCGCCGCGGCCGGGCCGATAGGGCTTGTCACGCCGCTTGGCGATCGTGCCTTCGAGATCGTATTGGCAGGCCTGGCGGTGGAACTCGTCGCCGTGCCCCTGCTGATGATCGCTGTAGCGGATCATCCCGGCCGAGCCATGCGGCACAATCTCGGCGAGCGCCTCCTTGCGGTCTTCGAGCACCGCGCCGGTCAAGTCGTAGCCGTCGCGGTAGAGGAGATCGAACGCGAAGAAAACGAGATCGTCGGTGCGGCCGGTCGCGATGCGGTCCTGCAGATCGGCGAAATTCGTCGTGCCGTCGGCGGCGAGCGCAACCAGCTCGCCGTCGATCATCGCGGTCTCGACAGGCAATCCCGCCATCGCCCGCGCGAGCGCCGGAAATTTCGCGGTCCAGTCGAGCCCGTTGCGGGTGATCAGCCGAGCCTTGCCCTTCTCGATGCGGGCCAGCAGCCGATACCCGTCGTATTTGATCTCATGCAGCCACTCCGCGCCCTCGGGCGCCTCGTCGACCAGGGTCGCCAGCTGCGGCACGATGCGGTCGGGCATCGCCCGCTTCCGAGCGCCGGCGAGCCGGGCCGCATTGGTGGTTTTTTGCGCGGCTGGTTTCGGCGGGTCGCCGGAGATTTCGCCCTTTGTCGAGTCCCACACCCGGTCGCGGTCTTTGGCGATCTGGTCCATCGAACGGCCGGTCGCAACGCTGAGCGGGTTCTCTTCGACCAGCGCGGCCTCGCTCCCGGGCTCGGCAACGTCGTCGCGCTCCTTGATCAAGAGCCAGTTCTCGTGCCGCTCCTTCGCCGCCTTGCCGCCCATCCGTACAAGCGCCCAATGGCCATGCAATTTTTCCCCATCGAGCCGGAATTTGAGCGCGCCCTTGCGGTAGGCCGCCTCGGGATCGGGGACTTCCGGGGTCCAGGTACCGCGGTCCCACAGCAAGACGGTGCCGCCGCCATACTGGCCCTTCGGGATGACGCCCTCGAAGCCGCCATAATCGAGCGGATGGTCCTCGACATGGACCGCGAGCCGCTTTTCGCCCGGATCGAGGCTCGGCCCCTTCGGGATCGCCCAGCTCAATAGGACGCCGTTGAGTTCGAGCCGGAAATCGTAATGGAGACGGCTCGCGGCATGCTTCTGCACAACAAAGGAGAGCGGCACGGTCGGCGCATGCTTGCGCACCCGGCCTGCCGGCTCCGGCGTTTTGCGGAAATCGCGTTTGCGGTTGTACTCTTCGAGCGCCATCGCGGTGGAACGATCCTCGCGATCCGGAAAGGCTCACGGCCGTTCCGGAACAATCATCCGGCGAATATCGGTACGCGGCAATCGCCTGTTTAGGGGTGCCGCAGCAAGCCGGCGCGGCTATGCGCGGCGCGCCATGGCGATGCGGATCACCATCGCAACCGCGAGGCCAAGGACGACAGGGACCATTAGAGCTTTGATCATCGATACCTCCTGTCTGCCGAACGAAACCCGAAAAGCTGCGGTTCCGCTGCCGGACGAGCCCAGGACCTTGCGTCGCGCCATGCGCGGCGTTTCCGGCAATCGCAAAACCGCCCTAATCTCCGGCCATGGCCGCAGAGCGCTCGCCCATCCTGTCGGAAGTCCGCGCGACGCTCGGCATCGCCGCGCCGCTGGCAGCCGCCAATCTGGCGCAGATGGCGATGGGCATCACGAACACGATCATGGTCGGCGAGCTCGGCGCCGCGCCGCTCGCCGCGGCCGGGCTCGGCGGGATGCTGTTTTATATGATGGCGATGCTGTGCCAGGGCGTGCTGAGCGCGGTGGCGCCGTTGGCAGCACACGCGATCGGCGCCGACGACCACCCGACCGCCGGGCGTGTCGCCGGCGCCGGGCTGATCGTCGCGGCGGCATTGGCGTTGCCGATCGTCGCGATCCTGACCGCGATTCCCTTGCTGCTCGCGCTGCTCGGCTACGAGCCCGCGCTCGCAACCGAGATCGGTAATTACCTGCGGATGATCCGCTGGGGCGCGCCGGCGTTTCTCGGGTTTGCGGTATTTCGGTTTCTGCTGGTCGCCTCGTTCCGAACGCGCATCGTGATGCTCGTGCCGCTCTGCGCGATCCCGGTCAACGCGGCGCTCAATTGGGTGCTGATCTTCGGCCATTTCGGATTGCCCGCTTTCGGCAGCGCCGGTTCCGGCTGCTCGACGGCCATCGTGCAATGGCTGATGCTGCTCTCGCTGGCCGGCTACATGCTGAGGATGCCGACGCAGATGCCGGTCAGGCTGGCGGTGCGCGTCTTGTCCGAGATCCCGCGCCTCTTGCGGCTCGGTCTGCCGATCGGCGTCCTCCTCGGCCTCGAAGTCGGCGTGTTCGGCATGACCGGCATCTTGATGGGACTGATGGGCGCTGATGCGCTGGGCGCCCATCAGCTCGTCCTCAACGTCGCGAGCCTCACCTTTATGGTGCCGCTGGGGCTTAGCCAGGCGGCGACGGTGCGGGTCGCCTATCAGCTCGGGCTCGGCGTGCCCGCCGCGGCGCGGCGCGCCGCCTATATCGCCGTCGCGCTCGGCGCCGCCTTTATGAGCATGACAGCGGTGCTGCTGCTGACGCTGCCGCGCACGATTGCGAGCGCCTATGTCGCGCTCGACGATCCGGCCAACGCCGCGCTCCTCGCGATTGCCGTCCAGCTGTTCGTCATCGCTGCGGTCTTCCAGATCTTCGACGGCGTGCAGGTTATCGCGGTCGGCGCATTGCGCGGCTACCGCGACACCGCCGTGCCGATGCTGATCGCCGCGATCGGCTATTGGGCCATCGGGTTTGCCGGCAGCTGGCTGCTTGCGTTCCCGCTCGGCTTCGGTCCGATCGGACTGTGGCTCGGCCTGGCGCTCGGTCTCGCCGTCGTGGCGACATCGCTGATTGTGCGGCTGCGCGTCCGGGCGCGAACGCAAATGCGCGGCACCCCGGCGCCGCTGCTCGCGGTGAAGGAGCTGCCGGCGTAAGCGCGGCCGTCAGCTTTTCGTGACGCGGCCGGCGCGCGACAGATGCGGCGCGTCGAGCCCGACCCCGACGAGATGTCCGAACAACTCTGCAAGGCGCGCGCGGTCGGCCGCGGGCAAAGGCGGCTTCAGGATCGAGGCGATATTGCTGCGCAAATGCGCGTGATCACCGGTGCCGAACAACACGACATCGACACCCGGCTCGTGCCTGACGAACCGGTAGGCCGCATCGACGACGCTGCTGGCGCCGCCCTCATGCACGAGAAAACCGAGCGGATCGGGGTTGTCGGCCAGCTCCCGCGACACCAGCCCGTCATCGGCGAGCTCGCGCATCGTCTCGGCGAGCCGCTCGGGG
>Ga0209488_10005026_pt1 | contig 10214 bp, 8 predicted proteins | sample Rivendell_Oct201_8_FD_188349 | JGI IMG/M metagenome (GOLD analysis project Ga0209488, IMG submission 188349) | Vadose zone soil microbial communities from the Eel River Critical Zone Observatory, Northern California, USA -... | ecosystem: Environmental > Terrestrial > Soil > Vadose zone >... | reverse complement strand
GGCTCGAGCAAACCCGAATGGCTGGTGCGTTGAGAGCGCCAATGCCGAAAGGGAGTTGCTGGGGCCATGAACGACAAGCAGCCCGAACGAGGTGAGCCATGAGGTCGTGTCGGGAAACGTGTGCGGCTTCTGCGCGATGAACATCGACGGCAAAAAGGACGCGACAAGATGGATTACGAAGGCTTCTTCAAACAGCGTCTCGATGAGCTTCGCTCCGAAGGACGCTACCGCGCTTTCGCCCATCTCGAGCGGCGTTGCGGCTTTTTTCCCCGCGCGTTCGATCACCGCATCCGACGCGAGGTAACGGTATGGTGCTCGAACGACTATCTCGGGATGGGGCAGCACCCGGTCGTGCTCGATGCAATGGTGCAGGCCATACGCGCGCTCGGCGCCGGCAGCGGCGGCACCCGCAACATCGCCGGCAACACCTACCTTCATAACCTGCTCGAAGCCGAGCTCGCCGATTTGCATGGGCGGGAGGCGGCGCTCGTTTTTACCTCGGGCTACGTCGCCAACGAAACCGCGCTGTCGACGCTGGCGCAGACGATTCCCGGGATGATCGTTGTGTCGGATGCGCTGAACCATGCGTCGATGATCGCCGGCATCCGCAACAGCCGCGTCGAAAAGCACATCTTCCGGCACAACGACCCGCATCACCTGGCCTGCATACTGGGCGCGCTGCCGCGCGAAAAGCCGAAGCTCGTCTGCTTCGAGTCGCTCTATTCGATGGACGGCGACATCGCGCCGATTGCCGAATTGTGCGACGTCGCCGAGGCCTTCGGGGCGATGACCTATCTCGATGAGGTGCATGCGGTCGGACTGTACGGGCCGCGTGGCGGCGGCATCGCCGAACGCGATGGCGTGTCAGGTCGCCCGACGGTGATCCAAGGTACGCTCGCCAAAGCGTTCGGCGTCATGGGCGGCTACATCGCTGGCTCCGCCGCCCTGATCGATTATGTGCGCAGCCATGCGCCCGGCTTCATTTTTACCACCTCGCTGCCGCCGGCTCTGGCCGCTGGCGCGCTGGCTGCGATCCGCCACCTGAAGACCAGCCACGCCGAAAGAGACCGGCACCAGGAGCGAGTGGCGCGAGTGAAGGAACGGCTACTCGCGGCCGGTTTACCTGTGATACCGTCGCAAAGCCATATCGTGCCGGTGATGATCGGCGACGCAAGACGCTGCAAGGCGATGTCGGATGCCCTCTTGGAACGGCATCGCATCTACCTGCAGCCGATCAACTACCCGACCGTTCCGCGGGGCACCGAGCGCTTGCGGATTACACCGACCCCGCTGCACAGCGACGCCGACATCGATGCACTCGTGGACGGGCTCGCCCAGGTTTGCGGCAGCGTCACGCTGCGCCGCGCCGCGTGACGAGGGAGATTGGGATGACCGAATTGCGCACTGAGACTGACAGTATCGACAAGACCGAGGCGCCGACCGACAGAATGTCGAGCGCGGAAGCCCAACCCTCGTTGCAACATTTCACCATCGACCGGGATTTGCTCGAGGCGAAGGTGCCCCGCATCGTCATAGTCGGCGGCGGCTTTGCGGGGCTCGCGGCGGCACACGCGCTGCGGCACAGCGATGCCGAATTGGTCCTGATCGACCGCCGCAACCACCACATATTTCAGCCGCTGTTGTATCAGGTAGCAACGGCGGTTCTCTCCCCCTCGGAGATCGCGGCGCCGATCCGTCAGCTCGAGGCGACGCAGCGAAACGTTACCGTACTTCTGGCGGAGGTAACCGGCATCGACATTGCCTCCCACACGATCGAGGCGTCCTCTCCGGGCGTCGGCGTCCGCAAGATCGGTTTCGATTACCTTGTGATCGCGACGGGCATGCGCCCGAGCTACTTCGGGCACGATGAGTTCGCGCGTTATGCGCCTGCGCTCAAGAATCTCAACGACGCCGAGACGATCCGAGCCAAAATCCTAGGCGCATTCGAACGAGCCGCAACGACGGAGGACGAAGGCGAACGCGTGCGGCAGATGACCTTCGTACTGGTCGGCGCGGGTCCCACCGGCGTGGAGCTCGCGGCGTCCTTGGCGCAGATGGTGAAGGTCACGTTGCGGGGCAACTTTCGCCGCATTGATCCGGCGAAGGCCAGCATCATTCTGCTCGACGCGGGCAAGCGGGTTCTGCCGACTTTTGCCGAGTCCTTATCGCGCAAGGTGGCGGGGCATCTCGACAAGCTCGGCGTGACGGTCCTACCCGGAGTCAAAGTCGAGACCGTCGACGAGCAGGGCGTGATCGCCGGTGGAAACAGGATCCCGAGCGCCACGGTGCTTTGGACTGCGGGGGTCATGGCATCGCCGATTCCGAAGATGCTCGGTAGCAAGACCGACCGCGCGGGGCGGGCGCTCGTTAACCCGTTCCTGAAGGTCGTGGACGCGCCGGGAGTGTTCGTGGTCGGCGACGCGGCATCGGTCATGCAAGACGAACATCCGGTACCTGGTGTCGCGCAGGCGGCGATCCAGGAAGGGCGCTACGTCGGGCGGCTGATCGCGAAAGAGCTGAAAGGACGGAAGGTCAAACGTCCGTTCCGCTATTTCGACAAGGGCAACATGGCCGTCGTGGGCAAGAATTACGCGGTGCTGCAGCGGGGCTGGCTACGCACAAGCGGTTTCCTGACGTGGCTGGTGTGGGCGTTCGTTCACGTCCTCTCCCTGCCGCAGCTGCAGAACCGGCTGCGCGTGCAGCGCCAGTGGCTCTGGTCATATTTCACCGGCCAGCGCAGCTCGCGTCTGATTCCCGAGCCGCCATGAACGCCAACCGTACCGAGCTGACAATGTCGGGATCACGTTCGACATGGCGTAGAATGCGGTCATGAGCGGTCGCGGCGACGAAATGATCGACCTCGTCAAGACCAATATCTGGCGCTGAGGACAAGTTGGATGCGGTTACCACTTGCACGTTCCCGATTGTATCGATTGGTGCTGGTTGGCGCCGCGCTGTTCGTCGCGGCCTGCCGCCCGGTAGGCGTGTTGGATCCGCAGGGCCCGATCGCCGCGGCGGAGCGGCTGGTGCTGATCAACTCTTTGGCGATCATGCTGGTCGTCGTGGTTCCGGTCATCATTACCACTCTGGCTTTTGCTTGGTGGTACCGCGCATCCAACCCGCGTGCCGTCCGCAGCCTCGATGTCGCCTATGAAGGAAGGATCGAGTTCGTCACCTGGTCGATCCCGGCGCTGATCGTCATCCTGTTGGGCGGGGTCACCTGGATCGGCTCGCATCAGCTCGATCCGAAAGCGCCGATTGCCGCAGATGCCAAGCCGCTGCGCGTCGATGTCGTCGCGCTCGATTGGAAGTGGCTCTTCATCTACCCCGATCAGGGTATCGCCGCGGTCAACCAGCTCGTGGTGCCGGCCGGCACGCCGGTGCAGTTCCGGCTTACCTCGGCGACCGTCATGAACTCCTTCTTCGTGCCGCAGCTCGGCAGCCAGATCTACACGATGGCCGGCATGGAGACGCATCTCAACCTGCTCGCCGACAAACCGGGCGAGTATCCCGGCATCTCGGCCAATTACAGCGGCGACGGCTTTGCCGATATGCGCTTCACCGTGAACGCCGTGTTGCCCGGCGATTTCGATAAGTGGATCGCACAGGCACACGGCGCCGGATCATCGCTCGACGCGGCCGGGTACGCCGCGCTGGCGAAACCAAGCAAGGCCGTGCCACCGGCCACCTTTGGCTCGGTCGAGGGGAACCTGTTCGAGCGCATCGTCAATGAGACGGCGGCGGGTTCCGACAATGGAGCTGCTGGCGCGGCCTGGTGTCCGCCGGCACTGCAGGCGGGAGGTTGACATGCTGGGCCGGTTGAGTTGGGCGGCGATTCCTTTCGACGAGCCGCTACCGCTGATCAGCATGGCGGTCGTCATGCTCGCGATCCTAGGTGTTCTGGCGATTGTCACGGTCAAGGGGTGGTTGCCCTATCTCTGGCGCGAGTGGATCACGAGCGTCGACCATAAGCGCATCGGCGTCATGTACATGCTGCTCGGCCTTGTCATGCTGCTGCGCGGCTTTTCGGACGCAATCATGATGCGCACGCAGCAGGCCATCGCGGTCGGCGGCGCCCAGGGATATCTCCCGCCCGATCACTACGACCAGATCTTTTCGGCGCACGGCACGATCATGATCTTTTTCGTGGCGATGCCGCTTGTTATCGGGCTGATGAACTTTGTCGTGCCATTGCAGCTCGGTGTGCGCGACGTCGCCTTTCCGGTGCTGAACTCGGTCAGCTTCTGGCTGACCGCCTCAGGCGCGCTCTTGATCAACGCCTCGCTTGTCATCGGCAATTTCGCGCGAACCGGCTGGATGGGGTACCCGCCATTGTCCGAGCTCGCCTTCTCGCCCGATGTCGGGGTCGATTACTACCTTTGGTCGTTGCAGATCTCCGGCATCGGCACATTGCTCAGCGGCGTCAATTTCGTGACGACGATCCTCAAATTGCGTGCCCCGGGCATGACTTACTTCCGGATGCCGGTGTTCTGCTGGACCGCGCTGGCGTCGAGCCTGCTGATCGTCGCGGCATTCCCGATCCTCACCGCGACGCTCATGATGCTGCTGCTCGACCGCTACCTCGGCATGCACTTCTTTACAAACGACGCCGGCGGCAACCAGATGATGTACGTCAATCTGTTCTGGGCGTGGGGCCACCCCGAGGTCTACATCCTGATCCTGCCGGCGTTTGGGGTGTTTTCCGAAGTTGTCGCGACCTTTTCCGGGAAGGCGCTGTTCAGCTACCGCTCGATGGTGCTGGCGACGCTGGGGATCTGCGTCCTCTCCTTCACGGTGTGGCTGCATCACTTTTTCACGATGGGAGCGGGCGCCGATGTGAATGCTTTTTTCGGCATCATGTCGTCGATCATCGCGGTGCCGACCGGGGTCAAGGTCTTCAACTGGCTGTTCACGATGTTCCGCGGCCGCATCGTCTACCGGACACCGATGCTGTTTGCGATCGGGTTTCTCGTGACCTTCGTGATCGGCGGCATGACCGGCGTGCTCCTGGCAGTGCCGCCTGTCGATTTCGTGCTGCACAACAGCGCCTTTCTGGTCGCGCATTTTCACAACGTCATTATCGGCGGCGTCGTATTCGGCGCCTTCGCGGGCTACAATTATTGGTTCCCGAAGGTGTTCGGCTTCACGCTCGACGAGCGTTGGGGCAAGGCCGGCTTCTGGTGCTGGCTCGTCGGTTTCTATCTCGCGTTCATGCCGCTCTATGTGCTGGGTCTCCATGGCATGACGCGGCGCCTGCAGCATATCTCCGACCCCAGCTGGCAGCCCTGGCTCCTCGTCGCCGAGGCCGGCGCAATCGTCATCATGTGCGGCATTTTCTGCCAGGTGGCGCAGCTCTATGTCAGCATCCGCACGCGCGAGCTGCGCCGAGACCTGACCGGCGATCCGTGGAACGGCCGAACATTGGAATGGGCGACCACCTCGCCGCCGCCAGCGTACAATTTTGCGGTGCTGCCCCAGGTCGAGACGATCGACGCCTTTTGGGAGATGAAGCGGCGCGGCCTGACCCCGGCACAACCCATCTATGAAACGCTGGAGATGCCGCGCGGCAGCCCGATCGGCGTCGTCACCGCCTTCTTTGCCTCGGTCACGGGTTTTGCGCTGATTTGGCACATTTGGTGGATGGCGATCCTTGGTCTTCTCGGAGCCGCCGTCGCGCTGCTCGTGTTCGGCTGGAGCGACGACCGCGAGCGCGAACTCACCGCTGCAGAAGTTGCGCAACTCGAACGGGCCCGGCGAGGCCTGAGGCAGCCCGCATGACCCTCACGACAATCGACACCGCCCCGGCCGCAATTCCGACCGGGGTCGCCAGCGGCCGCGGCGGCGGCGGCCCGGCGCCGACCCGTATCGTCGTCGCTTACGGCTTCTGGATTTTCATCCTCAGCGACATCGTCATGTTTTCGGCGCTGTTCGCGGCCTACGCGGTGCTCTCGGGCAATACCGCCGGCGGACCGAGCGGCCGCGAGCTGTTCAACCTGCGCAATGTCTTCATCGAAACACTGTGCCTGCTGTTCTCGAGCTACACATGCGGGCTCGGGATGCTCTCGGCCGAGCGGCGCCAAGCCGGGCACTTCTTGATATTTGCCGCGCTGACCTTCGGGCTCGGCGCGGCCTTCCTCCTCATCGAGATATCGGAATTCGCCGGCATGGTGAGCCGCGGCGCGGGTCCGTCGCGCAGCGCTTTTCTGTCCAGCTTCTTCAGCCTGGTCGGCACGCATGGCGCCCACGTCACCGCCGGCCTCGTCTGGCTTGTCTATATGGTTGGACAGGTCCTTGCCAAAGGCTTGCGAGCCGCCGTGCTCCGTCGTTTGGCGTGCTTCAGCCTGTTCTGGCACGCGCTGGATATTGTTTGGATCGGCGTCATGACGCTGGTTTACCTGATGGGAGCCCCGTGATGGATGGCAGCGCCCGCCTGTTCGGCGATCGGCCCCCCGGCGTCGAACAACAGGAGTCTACGGCCAATTTCCTCTCCTACACGGTAGGGCTTGGGCTCGCGATCCTCGCGACGATCGGTTCCTTTGTCGTGTCGCAAACGGACCTGTTGTGGGCGCCGGGCATTCCGGTCGGACTGGTCGTGCTCGCCTTCGCGCAGATCGGTGTGCACCTTGTCTTTTTCCTGCACCTCGGCAGCGGGCCCGACAACACGAACAACATTCTGGCGCTCGCTTTCGGCGTGTTCATCGTCTTCCTCGTTATCGGCGGGTCGTGCTGGATCATCGCCAATCTGCACGCCAACATGATGGCCATGCCGGCGCAGATGTTGCATTGAGCGGGGTGCGTGCCGGTGTCCGTCATCGAAGCGAGCATTGATTCAGGCGCCGTGGCCGCGCCGCGTCGCGGAGCTGCCCGAATTGGCGATTTCCTGGCGCTGACGAAGCCGCGGGTGATGTCGCTGGTCATGTTCACGGCCATGGTCGGCTTCGCCGTCGCGCCCGGCCGGCGAGATGCGCTGGCCGGCTGCATCGCGCTGTTGTGCATCGCCGCAGGAGCGGGCGGCGCCGGCGCCCTCAACATGTGGTACGAGGCCGACCTCGATGCGGCGATGACCCGTACTGCCGGGCGGCCACTTCCCCGCGGTCGCGTCTCACGCTCGGAAGCGTTGGCATTTGGTCTCGCCCTTGCGGGCGGCGGCGTTGCGATCCTCGGCCTGGTGAACGTCGCTGCCGCGGCGTTGCTAGCGTCTACGGTATTCTTCTATGTCGTCATATACACGATGTGGCTGAAGCGTCGAACGCCGCAGAACATCGTTATCGGCGGCGCGGCGGGCGCGTTGCCGCCGGTCATCGGCTGGACCGCCGCAACCGGCCATATCGCGGTCGAGCCGCTGCTATTGTTTCTGATCATCCTGCTGTGGACGCCGCCGCACTTCTGGGCGTTGTCCCTCAACCGCGCCGGCGAATACGCCCGCGCCGGCATTCCGATGCTTCCGGTCGTCGCCGGAAAGGATGCAACCAAGCGGCAGATCCTGCTCTACAGCGTGCTGCTGGTGGGAGCCTCGCTGCTGCCTTGCGCATTCGGCTGTGCCGGCGCGCTTTACGGTGCGGTCGCGTGCATCGCTGACGCGGTGCTACTCATTTTGGCGATGCGGTTGCACGCCAGCAAGGATGATCGCGACGCCGCCCCCGCGCGCCGCCTCTTCGGGTTTTCGATCTTGTACCTGTTCCTGCTGTTTTCCGGACTGCTAGCAGATGCGGCGCTGCCGCGATGATCTGTCTGACATCGTCAGACTGGAAATGTCGTCACCTGAAAATGCGCGAAGATCGTTCAAATAGTGGCAGACGAGTGCAAGCGTCCCGTCAACACGGCTCATAAATAATATTGAACGCGCTCGTTGTCCCAGAGCGCCGTGGTCGAGGGGATAAGAAGAAATCGTGACACATGGGGTTTTGCGATGAGCAAACGCGTGGCCGATCTACTGGTCGAAACGTTGGAAGCTGCGGGCGTGCGGACTTGCTATGGGATCATCGGCGACACGCTGAACCGGATCGCGCACGCGATCGATCGCAGCGAGATCGACTGGGTCCACATGCGGCACGAGGAGGCAGGCGCTTTCGCCGCCCAGGCTGAAGCGCTGCTCACCGGCCGCCTGACGGCCTGCGCTGGAAGCTGCGGTCCCGGCAGTCTGCACTTCATCAACGGTCTCTACGAAGCCAACCGCAACCGCGCGCCGGTCATCCTGATCGCAACGCAGATCATCCGCCAAGATATCGGGTTCGAATCGATCCAAGAAATCGACTTCAGCGATGTGTTCAGGGGCTGCAGCGTGTTCTGCGAGATGATTGTCACGCCCGAGCAGGCCCGGCGTAAAACCGTTGCCGCCTGTCAAGCAGCTCTGACCAAACGTGGTGTCGCCGTCCTGGTCGTGCCGGCGGATGTCGCAAATGCCCCCGCACACGACGAACCACTATACACGGTACATACGCGACGCCCCCTCATTCGCCCGAATGAGGCGGATCTCGACGCGATCGCGGCGATCCTCAACAAAAGCGATGCGATCACGCTCTACGCCGGCGCCGGCTGCGCCGGTGCGCATGACGAGGTCGTGGCTGTGGCGGCTCGCCTCAAGGCGCCAATGGCGCACACCTCGCGCGGCAAGGACTTTGTCGAATACGACAACCCGTACGATGTCGGGATGACCGGTATCATCGGCGGGAGGGCCGGCTATCGCGCGATCCTCGACTGCGATGTGCTGCTGCTGCTCGGCGCCGACTTTGCCTGGGGGCAGTTCTATCCAAACAACGCGACGATCATCCAGATAGATGCCGATCCCACCCACCTCGGCCGACGCCACCCGGTCACGATCGGTGCGGTCGGCGATATCAAGACGACCCTGGAGGCTCTACTGCCGCGCCTCCAGCAACATGACGACGGCGCGTTTCTGGCAATTCATCGGGAACGGTTCGAGGCGGATACCGCGGCGGCGAAGGCCGAAGCGGTATCGGGCCCAGATGCCGCGATTTCAGGGACCTACCTGACCAAGATCATCAACAAGCATGCAGCGGAGGACGCGTTGTTCGCGGCGGACGACGGCACCGCCGCCGTATGGATGCTTCGCCACATCGATACCAACGGCAAGCGCCGTACCTTCGCCAGCCTGCTTCACGGAACGATGGCCAGTGGGATGCCATCGGCCCTCGGGTTGCAGAAGTGCCAACCCGGGCGGCAGGTCATTTGTCTATCCGGCGACGGCGGGTTCGCCATGCTGCTTGGCGAGCTGCTGACGGTGGTTCAGGAGAACTTGCCGATCAAGATCGTCATCTATGACAATGGCAAGCTCGGGTTTGTCGATATCGAGCAGAAGGCCGCGGGCCTAGTGCCGGTATACACCGACCTGAAGAACCCCGATTTCAGCGAGGTTGCGCGGGCGATGGGCCTTTGGGGGCACCGCGTCTCAAAGGCTGGCGACCTCGAGGACTCGGTGCAGACCTGGCTGGCGCAGCCCGGTCCGGCGTTGTTGCATGTGAAGGTGAAGCCGATGCAGCTCGTAACGCCGCCCTCACCCTTTGTGTCACCGGAGGCGGTAGTCGGCATGGCGGTCTACAGCGCCCGGGCGATGCTGCAGGGCAAAGGCAATGACGTCTGGGAAATGCTCGTCGACAACATCCCCTAAGGGTGTCGAACATCGCGTTCTGGAGTCGGGCGAACCATGCTCACTCACCTAAATCGGCGCGTCTTCCTGCCGCCGGAGGCATCCCTTCCGGTGGGCCGGTTTGAAGCGGCGCTGCGGGCGGCCGGTCCGCCGCTGCTGTTCGGACTGCGACTCTGGGCGTCGGTGACGCTGGCTCTTTACGTCGCGTTCTGGCTGGAGCTCGACAATCCGTTTTGGGCCGGCACCTCGGCGGCGATCGTCTGCCTGCCGCAGCTCGGCGCTTCGCTGCGCAAGGGCTGGTTCCGGATGATCGGCACGTTCGTCGGCGCAGTGATGAGCGTGGTGCTGGTTGCTTGCTTTCCGCAGGACCGCATTTCCTTTCTGGGCGCGCTGGCAATGTGGTGCGCGGCGTGCTCGTTCGTGTCGGTGTTGTTGCGCAACTTCGCATCCTATGCGGCGATGCTGGCGGGCTATACGGTGGCGATCATCGCGGGCGACCTGCTCGGCGCAATCGGTGGCGTGGATGCCAACGAGGCCTTTCTGCTGGCCGTGACCCGAGCCAGCGAGATTTGCATCGGCATCGCCTCCGCCGGCGTCGTTCTCGCCG
>Ga0209488_10005025_pt1 | contig 10214 bp, 10 predicted proteins | sample Rivendell_Oct201_8_FD_188349 | JGI IMG/M metagenome (GOLD analysis project Ga0209488, IMG submission 188349) | Vadose zone soil microbial communities from the Eel River Critical Zone Observatory, Northern California, USA -... | ecosystem: Environmental > Terrestrial > Soil > Vadose zone >... | reverse complement strand
CCTATCTCTCCGCAAGCGCCTTCGAGGCGCTCGGCTACAAGATGATCATCTGGCCGGTTAGCGCACTCCGCATCGCCGCCAAGGCGCAGGGGACCTTCTACGGGCAGCTCCGGCAACACGATCGCGCCGACGGAATGCTCGGCAGCATGCAGACCCGCGCGGAGCTGTACGATTTGATCGGCTATGCGGATCATGAGGCGCTAGACGACTCGCTCAAGAAGACCGTCGTTACGGATGTGATGCGCGGAGTTGCGGCCAAGTAACAACGACAACAAGCTTCGTCTTCATCTGAAGCCGCAAACAAAGGGAGAAAAACATGGCCTCCGAAGTCATGAGCGACGCAACGCAGCGTCAGGAACTCGCCGACGAATTGGCAAAATACGGTGTTCGCGTCGCACAACCCGACGATCCTCCGTTGTTTACCAGGGAACCGAAAAGCAGCATGCAGCCGTTTCACTGGAAAGCAGCTGACCTCGCGCGCCTGCTTGAAAAGATCGGTGCCGCTTTGAAGCTTGAGCAGGGGGGACAGCGGCGCACGCTGCGCCTGACCAATCCCGGCCTGCCCTACGGTACGACGCCGACATTCTGGGCTTCGATTCAATACATTCTCCCCGGCGAAATCGCGAGCGCGCATCGCCATGCGGCGACCGCGCTACGGTTCATTATGGAAGGCAGCGGCGCCGATACCATCGTCGACGGCGAGCAATACATCATCAACGAGGGCGATCTCGTTCTGACGCCGAGCTGGACCTGGCACGATCACGAGCACAAGGGCAGCAAGCCGATGATCTGGCTCGATGTGCTCGATATCTCGCTGGTGCGCTCGCTGCACGCGACATTCTTCGAGGGTTCGAATGAGCCGCGCCAGAGCGTCAACCGGGTTTCGGATCGTTCCTACCGCGAATTTGGAAGCGGCTTGCTTCGGCCAATGCACGAAGAGCGGAGCGGCGGTCCGAGTCCCGTTCTGGCCTACTCTTGGTCGCGGGCGCAGGAAGCCCTGTCGCAAGCGGTCGGGCTTGATCCGGATCCCTTCGACGACACGCTCCTCGAATACCAGAATCCCCTGACCGGCGGTCCGGCGCTGCCAACGATCGGCACCGCAATCCAGGTGCTACGTCCCGGCGCGAAATGCAAGCCGCATCGGCATACCGGAAGCGTGGTCTATTACGTTGTGCGCGGGCAGGGCACGACCGTGATCGATGGAAAACAGTTCGACTGGTCGAAAGGCGATTTCCTGGCCTTGCCGCCCTGGGCCGTGCACGCCCATCAAAACCGCTCGGACAAGGTGGAAGCGGTGCTGTTCCAGGTCAATGACATCCCGGTGCTGAAATCGCTCGGCCTCTACCGGGAAGAAGCCGCCTGACGGCGCGATGTCACAAGGAACAGCCATATGAAAATCGCAAGCTTCAGCCAGGGGCGTATCGGAATTGTCGAGGACGCAACCATCGCCGACATATCCGATCTCGTCGGCTACGATCCGGTCTCATGGCCGCCCACGGGCATGCTGCGTCTCATCGCATCGTACGATCACCTCAAGCCACGAATCATCGAGAGGTTGCGGACCGCCGAACGGATCCCGCTCGCCAAGGCCCAACTCAATTGTCCGGTGGCTTGGCCCAACAAGGTCATCGCCTATCCCGCCAACTATCATGCCCATATCGACGAGATGAAAACGGGCACCGGGTTGATCTCGAAATTCGATGCGAGCGGGCAGGGGTTTTTCCTCAAGTCGAACTCGAGCCTCAGCGGGCCGAATGATCCCATCGTGCTGCCGGCGTTGCCTGACCGCGAAATTCATCATGAGTGCGAACTCGCGATCATCATCGGTAAGGGCGGCCGCAGCATTTCGCGCGAGCAAGCGCTCGAGCACGTCTTTGGCTATTCGTGCCTGATCGATGTTGTCGTTCGCGGCAAGGAGGAGCGGGTGATGCGGAAATCATTTGATTCGTTTTGTCCGATGGGTCCCTACCTGACGACAGCGGACGAAGTTCCGCACTACGACGACGTTGATCTCGAACTCAGTGTCAACGGTGATCGGCGACAAAAAGCCAACACGCGCGACCTCATCGTCGATGTCCCCGAGATGATTGCGATGGCCTCCTCGGTCATGACGCTCTATCCGGGTGACGTCATTGCAAGCGGGACCCCCGCCGGTGTCGGGCCGTTAAAAGCCGGAGACCGGGTCGCCATCCGGATCGCAGGCGTCGGCGAGATGACGCTGGATGTAAACCAGGGAAAGGACGGCGCGCATCCTGTCTGGAAAAAAGCGCCGGCCATGAGCCCTGCATAAGGCGGTCTCGGTTCCTTGCAGGAACACTCACTAAAGCGGGCCACGAGTGTTTTGCCCGCACGGATTGTCTCGCGCTGCAGGTTGCTCGCCCTCAATGCATTTTCAGCATCGCTCCAATGCATCACGGCGATTGGGTTGACCTTTTGGGAATGATGGGTCTATGGTTGGACCAAGGGCAAACGAGGACCAAGGATGGCTGACGGCTTCGACGCGGCAGGACAGGTAGCTGTCGTTACCGGTGGTGGGAGCGGCATCGGGCAGGCGCTCTGCCGGTCGCTTGCGCAATCCGGAATTCGCAGCGTTGTCTTGGCCGATCTCGATATCGATGCGGCGCGGCGAGTTGCGGTCGGTATCAACGAGACGCATCCCCGCCGACCCGCTGTGGCGCTTGAACTCGATGTGGCTGAAAGCCGATCCGTCGAAGCGGCGGTGGAGAAGGTTGAAGCTGAGATCGGCCCGATCGATCTCTGGTTCTCGAACGCGGGAATTCACGCCGGCGACGGCCTTGGCGACACCAGTGATTGGCGGAGGTCGCTGGACGTCAACCTGATGGGTCACGTCAACGCCGCGCGAGCCGTCATTCCACGGATGGCTAGGCGCAGAAATGGACATTTTATCGTCACCGCCTCCGCGGCCGGCCTGCTGACCGATTTTCGCTGCGCGCCTTACGCAGCCAGCAAGCACGCCGCCGTCGCGTTGGCCGAATGGCTCTCGATTACGTATGCCGATGATGGTGTCTCGGTCTCGTGCGTCTGCCCGGAGGGCGTGCGGACCGGTATGACGAAGCCCAACAGTCTTAAAGCGGGAGTCTCGAGCGGCTTTCTCGAGCCGGAAGATGTCGCCCGGGAAATTATCGAGGCGCTCAACACGCGCCGCTTTTTGGTGCTGCCCCATCCGCGCGTCGCCGAGTACGAGCAGCGCAGGGCGGCGGACCGGGAAAACTGGTTGGGCCGGATGCGTGCGGCCCGGCGCAGGCTGACGCAGGCGACGCCGTCGGCGGCTGCGTCCTGAGATCAAGGAGAACAAGATGTCACAGACTGTTGCCGAACTCGCCTACCCGATGAGCCGGACCAAGCCGTTCAATCCGCCCGACGGCTACGCCGATCTGCGCGAGCATGAACCCTTTGCTCGGGTGCGGCTATGGGACGGTACCTATCCGTATCTTCTGACCAAATTCGACGACATCCGTGCCGTGCTCAGCAATCCGCAGTTCAGTTGCGAGCCGAACCGGGAGGGTTTCCCTCACGTATTTGAAGGGCGCATGGTCGCGGACAAGGCGGACCGGTCGTTTCTTCGCCTGGACAATCCCGAGCATGATCGCTTGCGCCGGATGGTGACGAAGGAATTCACGGTTCGTCGGATCGAGCAGCTGACGCCACGCATCGAGGAGAGTGTGGACAGGTTGATCACGCAGTACTCCCAATTGCCGCAAGGAGCCGACTTCGTCGAGCATTTTTCGGCGCCGCTGCCGACCGAGATCATCACCTTCCTGCTCGGAATTCCCTACGAAGACCACGCGTTCTTCCATGAGGCGACACGAATCCAGTTCGGATCGAAATCCACGCCGGCCGAAGTCCGCAAGTCGCTCGACGACCTCTTCGGCTATCTCGACGCGCTGATCACCCGTAAGGACCGCGAGCCGCAGGACGATATCGTGTCTCGGCTGGTCGTCGAACAGCTCAAGCCGGGTCACGTCGACCGGCTGACGCTCATCAACATCGTCCGCCTGCTGCTGAGCGCCGGCCATCAGACCACCCAGAACATGACGGCGCTGGGCGTGCTCACCCTTCTGCAGCATCCAGACCAGCTCGCCCTGATCAAGAGCAATCCTGAAATGATCCCGGGGGCGGTCGAGGAGCTGTTGCGGTTCTCAAGCGTGCTGCACGTCGGCGCGCGCCGCGTGGCAATGGAGGATATCGACGTCAACGGCAAGCTGGTAAAGGCGGGGGAGGGCGTCATTTGCTCGATTCCGGCCGCCAACCGCGATCCCGATCTGTTTCCGGATCCGGACAAATTCGACGTGGAACGGGACGCGGCCCGCCACGTCGCATTCGGCTTCGGGATCCATCAATGCCTGGGCCAGGTGCTCGCGCGGGCCGAGTTGCGCATCGTCTATGGATCGCTGTTCAACCGGCTGCCCAACCTCCGCCTCGCCGTCCCATTCGAGAAGCTCCGCTTCCGCCATGACATGTTTGTCTACGGAGTGCACGAGCTTCCCCTGGCCTGGTGAACCAACCGAAAGCAATGTCATGCGTATTACAGTCAATAGATTACGTTGCATTGCCGCCGGGCAATGCGTTCTCAAGTCGCCCCACGTATTCGACCAGGACAAACAGGACGGCATCGTGGTCCTCCTGACCGAAAATCCGGCGCCCGAATTCGAAGCCTCGGCGCGGCTCGCCGCGCGCGTCTGTCCGTCCGAAGCTATCACCGTTCATGACGAATAATCGTCGGCGTAGGCCGCGAGAGCGTGGGGAGTTCATATGAATCAACATCAGAAGACCATTGCGGCCGACGTCGCATCGGAGCACCCCCGCGCGCTGACGGGGGTCAAGGTCCTTGACCTCACACAGTGGGAGGCAGGATCGGCGTGCGCGCAGTCGCTCGCTTTTCTCGGCGCCGATGTCTTCAAGGTCGAAAGGCCGAAACTTGGCGATCCCGCGCGGATTGCCTCGGCGGATTCGCCCGACGCCGACTCGCTCTATTTTTTGGTCCTGAATTCAAACAAGCGAAGCATCACGATCGATTTGCAGAACAGCAAGGGTAAGGAAGTCCTGACCCGGCTGATCCGCGAGTGCGATGTCTTCCTGGAGAATTTTGCGCCGGGCACCACAGATAAACTCGGCCTCAGTTATGAAGCCGTCAGCAAGATCAATCCGCGGATCATTTACGGCACCGTGCGCGGGTTCAGCGAGGAAAGCCCGTACAGAGACTTTCGCTGCTTCGATGCGATCGCACAATCCGCCGGTGGCGCGGTCGCATTCACCGGCGAGCCGGATGGACCGCCGATCAAGCCTGGTCCGACTTTTGCCGATACCGGGTCCGGGCTGCATCTGGCAATCGGCATTTTGGGCGCGCTCTATCAGCGGGAGTTCACCGGCAAGGGGCAAAGCATCCGGGTCGCGATGCAGGAAGCCGTCATGAACTTCAGCCGAATCACGTTCGCTCGCCATCAACTGACCGGCAAGCCGGTGACGCGTGTAGGTAATGGCTCGCCGAGCAGCACCGCGGCGCCGTCGGGACTTTATCCGTGTAAGGGCGGGGGCCCCAACGACTATTGCTTCATCTACACGGCGCGGGACGAACTGACCGGCAATCGCCAATGGCGCGCCCTGCTGAAGACGATCGGGCGATCCGATCTGCTCGACGACATCAGGTTTGTAACTCCGGAAGCCCGCTTCGAGCGCAAGGAAGAGGTCGATGAGATCATTCGTCCCTGGATGTTGAGCCAGGACAAACGGACCGCGATGGAAATGTTGAACGGCGCCGGCGTTCCGGCGGGAGCCGTATTCGATACTGGTGACCTGATGAACGATCCGTCCTTCCGGGCTACCGGCATGCTGACGGAAATTATCCATCCGACGCGCGGTCCTGTGGTGCTGCCTGGTTGGCCGGTCAAGATGAGCGGATCGCCGACACCCCCGATCAGTTGCCCGCCGACGCTTGGGCAACACACGAACACCATCTTGCATGATCTCCTTGGGATGGACGAATCCGAGATCGGCGACTTGCGCAGCAGTCAGGCGATTTGAGACGATGGAATTCCGGTGACGGCGAAGCGGTACGAGGGATGCCGCAATTCGGGAGAAAGTCTTGAGCCAGCAACGATTGAGGGCGGCATTCTATCGCGGCGGAACCAGCAAGGCGGTGATCTTTCGCAAGGAAGATCTGCCGCCTGGCGAGCCGCCGGAGAATTGCGCCGAATGGGACCGCTTGTTTCTGTCGCTCATGGGCAGCCCCGATGGCGCCGAGCGTCAGCTCGACGGCATGGGGGGCGGGATCTCTTCGCTCTCGAAGATCGCGATCATCTCTCCGTCCGCACGAGAGGGAATCGATATCGACTACACCTTCGCCCAGGTTGGTATCGAAAAACCGGTCGTGAGCTATCGGGCAAACTGCGGCAACATCAGCTCAGCTGTCGGGCCGTTTGCCCTGGATGAAGGTTTGATTTCCGCGGCGGATGGGCAGGCGACGGTGCGGATTTTTAACACCAACACGAACAAGAAGCTGGTCGCAGAGTTTGCGGTTGAGAGCGGCAAGGCTAAGGTCGCCGGCGATTACAGGATCGACGGCGTATCGCGGCCGGGCTCCGCGATCAAACTGACATTCGTCGACCCGGCGGGGGCGGCGACCGGCAAGCTCTTGCCGACCGGCAATGTTCGCGACGTGCTGGATATCGGGAGAGGTCGCAAGATCGAGGCCTCGCTTGTCGATATCGCCAATCCCGTCGCCATCATCAACATGGACGATGTGTGTTCGGAGGTGCAAGGGTTCGATACGGCGTGGTTCCAATCGGTCGAGCAGCGCAAATTGCTCGAAGAGGTCAGGATTGCTGCCGCGCTGGCGATGAACCTTGTTGCTGACGAACCATCGGCCCGCACGCGCATGACCAATCTGCCGCTCGTCGCCATCGTCAGAAGATCGTGCCGCTACAAAACGAGTTCGGGGGCCGATGTCGATGCGAGCAGGGTCGATATCGTCACGCAAATGATGTCCATGGGCTTGCCGCACAAGGCAACGCCTCTGACTGGCGCCATGTGTCTGGCGGCGGCATGCAAGATCACCGGCACCGTCGCCAACGCCGTCGCGGATCCGGCCGGCCTTGGCCGGGAGGAGTTCCGGATCGGCCATCCGTCCGGCGTTCTGCAACTGACGGCGGCTTGCGAACGCGTCGAAGGCGCGTGGCGGGTAGCGGAGGCCGGTGTTTTCCGAACCGCCCGCCGGCTGTTCGAAGGACACGTTTTGCTTCCAGCTGCTTGAAGAGTTCTGAACGACATCGTTTTGATGCGTCATCGAGGAGTAGTTGAAATTTGCATCGGTTAAATTCAGTTGCATCGAAACGCAACATTTCGTCGAGAACCGAATGGCGAACTATCGCGACGCTTGCGGTGCGGGCATTCATTGCGCTGGCAATCAGCGCTGGCCTTGCCAGCGCCGTTCACGCACAAAGCTATCCGTCGCGTCTCGTGCGTTTCGTCGTGCCGTTTCCCGCCGGTGGCGGTGTCGATCTCGTCATTCGCGCTGCCGCACAGGAGCTTAGCTCGAAATGGGGCACGCCCGTCATCGTTGAAAATCGGGCGGGCGCCGGTGGTACGGTTGGAACGGAAACGGTGTTTCGCGCAGCCCCCGACGGCTACACCCTGCTGGCCACAGTCAATCAAACCATCACGACGGCGCCCTATTTGTTCAAGTCCCTGCAATACGATCCGTCAAAGTTCACGCCGATAACCCTGATGGTGCAGAGCGACAACTTTGTCCTGGCTCATCCGGCGGTGCCGGCCAACAGCCTTCGCGAACTGGTCGATCTCGTCAAAAAGCAGCCGAAGAAATGGAACTACGGTTCGTTCGGACGCGGTTCGCAACCGCAATTGCTGTTTGAGTATTTGAACAGCAAGGAAGGTCTCGACCTGCTGCATATTCCCTACAACGGGATCTCACCGCTTCTGATCGCGATGATTACGGGAGAGGTTTCATTCACCACAGGGAGCGCGGGCGTCGCAGGAGAATTCCTCCGAACGGGAAAACTGAAGGCGCTCGCGATCGCCGGCAAGAAACGATCGCCGCAGTTTCCGGATGTGCCGACAACCGAGGAGGCGGGCTTCGGTTACCTGCAATCCTCTATCTGGTATGCGGTTTTCGCTCCGCCCGGCACGCCCGCGGAGATCGTGGACAAGGTCGGAGGCGACCTGCGGGCCATCCTCCGACGTCCGGATTTTATCGAGCACCAGATCGCCTCGAAGGGTTTGGAGACCGTTGCAAGCACACCGGCTGAGCTGGCGACCGTCGTGGAAAAGGAAGCGGCTTCGATCAAGACCATGATCGACGCCGCCGCCGTCCTGGCCGAATGAGAGATCTGATTTGCGCCGGGTTCGCCGGCATTTTCGCGTAACACGGAGAATTTGAACGATGACCAAAGTGATCAGTCTCGGTGCGCTTCTAAAAGGTGATGACGATCCGATCGACTCTGCTGGGGGACGACGGGCGGCCAAGGACGCAATCCTGCGGTTTTTCAAGGCCATTGCTTCCAGGGATGCGGCGGCTCTCGCCCAAAGCATCACCGAAGATGCGGTGTACGAGATACCGTTCAGCGAGAGCGGCTCGACGGAAGCCGGCGGATTCAGGCGCTATGTTGGGACGACTGAAGTCGTCGAGTTCTGGATGGCAACCACTGCGAACGGTCCAAAGAACCTTGGCGCGGAAGATGTCGAACTTTCCATCACGGGCGACGGCAGCCAGGTATTCATTGAGCAGAGGGGAAATATGGTTCTGACCGACGGGCGGCCATATCGCAACAAATACGTGTTTCGGTTTTCCATTCGGGATGGCCGCATTAGCCACGTGAGAGAATATTTCAATCCAGTGGTCGCCGCATATGCATTCAAGCGAAAGGTTGCCAATGCCTTTCTGATCGAGACGCTCTGAGTAAAAAGGCGCCATCCCGAGGGAGCAATCGAAAAGGGCCAAACATGGTCGATAGCGTACTGATCATCGGCGCTTCGGTAGCTGGAGTAGGTGCTGCCAACGAACTTCGGCGATGCGGCTTTTCGGGGAGGATTACGCTTGTCGACGCGCAAGCTCATTTGCCCTATGATCGACCACCCCTGTCCAAAGGGACGATTTACGGTCAAGAAGCGATACCGGACTTACAGTTTCACGATCGAGATCACTACACGCGGACGAACATCGATCTGCAGATCGGAACTGCCGCGCAAATGCTGGACCTGGATACGCGCACGATCGTTCTAGAGTCGGGACAACGGCTAACGGCTGATCGAATCATCGTCGCTACGGGGGCACGCGCTCGGCCGTTCCCTCCCAATCGTTGCACGGGCACAGTTCATTTGTTGCGCGATCTAGACGATGCAACGCGGTTGCGTGCCCTTTTGCGCCCGGGCAAGCGTCTTGTCGTCATTGGTGGGGGTTTTATCGGAGCTGAGGTGGCGTCCACGGCTGCCGGTCTCGGGCTTAATGTCGTCGTCATCGAAGCGGCGAGGCTCCCGTTTGAGCGGGTCCTCGGTAGCCAGGTCGCGGCTCGACTTGCGAGCTTGCATGTCGAGGCTGGCGTCGAGCTGTTGTGTGGTGTTTCCGTCGAACGAATCGAAAACTCGGGCTGCGGGCAGCGAGTGTTCATCGCCGGGGATCTGCGGATTGACGCCGATGTCGTAGTTGCCGGCCTGGGCTCGCTACCCAACGTGGAATGGCTGGCATCCTCCGGACTTGAGATATCGAACGGCATTCTCTGCGACGAGCAGGGCAGGACGCGAAGTTTGGGCATATTCGCGGCCGGAGATGTCGCGGCCTGGCGCGATCCGTTCAACGGAAAGCACGTGCGACACGAGCACTGGACGGCAGCAAGGGAGCAGGCCCGCATCGTCGCACAATCCATCTCTGGCAGTGTCGTAACTCCCTGGCGTGATTTTGTTCCATACTTCTGGTCGGACTTGTATGGAGTACGTCTACAAATGCTGGGATCCGCGGTCGATGCCGATGACATACGGATCGTACATCAAGACGAAGAAAAGCGAGCATTCGTCGTGGAATACCGCAAGGCAGGGGAACTCACGGGCGTCGTGGGAAGCAATGCTGGCGCAAGGACCATGCGGTATGGCTCAAAGCTTGCGCGCAACCTTGTAAGCGTAAGCCCTGATGCGTAAGGCGAAGACCAGACCGCTAACATCAGACCACCAGTGGGCGGTAACGGACA
>Ga0209488_10005024_pt1 | contig 10215 bp, 18 predicted proteins | sample Rivendell_Oct201_8_FD_188349 | JGI IMG/M metagenome (GOLD analysis project Ga0209488, IMG submission 188349) | Vadose zone soil microbial communities from the Eel River Critical Zone Observatory, Northern California, USA -... | ecosystem: Environmental > Terrestrial > Soil > Vadose zone >... | reverse complement strand
CACAAAGCGGATGTCCTCCTCTAGCCTGTCCCGCTCGGCGCGCGCGGTAGCATCGGATCGTGGTGGGCTATACATGCTGAAGAAGTGCTCAGGCCGACGTAACGAGAAAGCCTGAGCTTCGATCGCTGAACGGGGGCGAAAGCGATGCCGCTCAGCGCTCAGGGCTGTGCTGGCAAAAAAAAAAAAAAGCACGAGGCCCGAAAATGACGCACCCCAAAAGTTGAGGTAGAGATCCTGCAGCCCACGCAGGAACGGTTCCGCCTTTGAAGAAGCGAGCCGTTGGAAAAGCTCCTCTGCCAAGCCTGTTCCCAACAATGCAAGTGGGTGAGTAGGTAGGAAGCGAGACAAGGTGTGCAGGGACAGACCATCGATGAAGAAGAGGTGCGCGCCGGCATACTGCGGCCGTCCGCCTGAGAAGTCGCGAATGATGCGGTCGACATTGGCGGAGGTGGGCATTAGCATGTAGACCGCGTCGAAGCTTGGTTGTGGCTCGCGATTGTTCGTTATGGATTCGATAACTTTGTGCTGAGGTTTAGGCAAAGACGGCGACGATCGCAGCGAGGAAGGGGAGCGCACGAGTTACATTCTCCTCTAAGATGTCAAACTGCTTGAGGACCGAGTTGAGAAGTTGCTGTGAGTGCTCGTCGACGACTAGGATCTTCCATCTCGAGGGGGGATTGACGGAGCGGATAGCATCAAGAAACTCTGCACAAGGGTAAGGGTTGAGGAGAACTAGAAAGAAATACGGGGCATACTATTTCTAACGATGGAGGTGAGGGAGGACATGCGAAGGAGATTAAGAACAGCACAAGCAGCGTAGAGATGAGATGCACAGACACAGACACAGGCAACACACTCGGCTATCTCCGATCCAATTAGTTGAATTGCTGGGGATGGGTATATACTTGTTACTATCCCGGCATCTATGTACTCTTCAGAGTAAAGAATGTACCATCGCAAATCCTCCACCAATCAACCCTGCAACGAGCCACGAAACAGAAATCCTTCCATCCATCGCAGAATTCGAGCCCTGCTTGCTGGAGCCTGAGTTCGAGCCCGAACTCGAGCTTGAGTTGGATGAGCTCGTCACGACGGTGTGGTTAGTGTAAGGGAACGTCTTGTTCTTGTTCGTTTCCGCGTACAAATTTTCCTCCGGAATGTTCGAACAGTGTCCAATCGCTTTGAGCTATGCAAATGAGCTTCTAGGCTTTTGCACCTCTCCCAGCAAAGTACAACACTTACATGGATTGGGGGGTTATGGTTCAACGCTGCATCCAATGTGTAACCAACTGCAAGGTCAACGGTGATCTGATACAGATCGTGTTGCAAGACGATGAAACTGAAAATGATGTCAAAGACGTAGGTTCGTAGTTCTCCGATATGTACATACCCGGTTTGGATGACAGACGCATTGCCGAGGATAGCTTGGAACGTGTTGAATTGCGTTACGGCGTCAAGGACTCCACCCGCCACTCTCCAGTCTATTGACAAAGTCAAGTATTGTCCATGACGCCGCCAACTGCCTACTTACCGTTAGTGTCAAATGGTCCAGACGAAGGAGTGCTCGTCCAGATAATGGGCACCATACCCATAGCAAGAGAGATAGCTCGAACGCGATCATCTGTATGGAGTCAATCCTCTAGAACATCCGCCAGCTCAGGGTTGAAAAAAACCTACCGATATCCCCATACGGGGGGCGCATCGTCGTGGGTGTAACACCGAGCACAGTCTGGATGGCGTGGCGTGTCCAACCAAGCTCAGCAACAATCTGCTCGTTTGTCATCGCCGTAAGAGGCTAATCGGGAAAGTGCGGTCAGCAGGAGGCAACAAGGTAACAAGGACAAGACTCACGTGGTGAGACCAGGTGTGCACGCTAATCTCATGGCCGGCCATGTATTCCTCAATCAACACATCAGGGAACTGAATGACACGCGAGCCAACCACGAAGAAGGTTGACGTGATGTTGCGCGGGCCCATGTAATTTAGAAGTTGCCTGCACGGCCAAAAGCGCTCAGTTCCGACGCTAAGAAACCTCTAGCGAAAAATAAAACACTGACTGAGCTGTAAGCGGAATCAATCAACACGCAAATATCTCGGGTAAGGTAGCGAGAACACGCACTCCAAACGCTCGGGCCGTCGTCAAAGCTGACACCCCAGTCAAACTGAGTTGGACACGCCGTGATATCCGTGTCACGAGTGTAATGGCCACACGACCACCAACCGCGGTCACTAGCCTGCGATACAGAGGCGGGGTCGTTAGCACACGTTCCGTCCACGGTCGGCGACCATGAAGGAATGTTAAATCCGTTGAGCTCCTGCATCCACGCTTGGACCTGGGGCGAAGCTGCACCGCGTCATTCGCTCAGCTCATCTCTACAAATAACAATGAACAACCCACAAGTATCGGGTATTTTGTCCTGAGCCGGCCAATCAGCAGAATTAAACACGACTAGAATCCAAAAAAAAAACCGTGAGCGCAACTCGACTTGACAACGACCAAAACAAAGAAAGAAAAAACAAGAGACCGTACATTTAGAAGGCAACGGGGGGGCACCCGAAATGGGCGGGCTCGCACCAGGCGCATAAGTCGGCGAGACGGGCAAGGGCGTGCCCGTTGGCATGCCAGAGGAAATTGAGCTGAGCGGGGGAGCACCGTTCGCGCCTTGAGCGGGAACGGACACGACGGGCGTCGGAGCGGGTCCCGTCGCCGTCGTCGATCCTGTGCCCGACGTGGTCGCTGCACCGGGGGTGGCAGCGGGACCAGAGGAGCTGGAAGCTGGCTTGGATGTCGTGGTAGCCAGGGACGTGGCGGGAGCTGAGGACGAGGACGATCCATTGGCTTGACGCTTGCCCAGCTCACCAACACGAGCTACAAGTCCTTCAGGATGGCTGTGGTGTCGATGGTGGACATTGGGTTGTGCATAAGTACCGCTCAGCGCGGCGGTAGACAAAAAAAGAGCGGTCAAAGTATGGAGCTTCATAAAGTTAATATCAAAGCCAAACCACAAAATAAAAAGATGGCGGAAACCCAAAAACGAGTGTGGTTTTTTGCGGTTGGCAGAATGTCGGGTTGACGAGGGGGTAAAGAAGAGGGTATAAAAAAAGGTGAGGCGACGGGTGATCCGTGAGCAACCACCATACGGGCGCTTTCCCAAATTAGAAAGTTCCAGTCGGCTTCCAGTCGGCTTCCTTGCCATCCGACACCGACAGTCACGGCATTGTAGTGCTGCTTTCATACTACATACGACTGAACTGGAATTCTCTGGGATACAGATGCAGCTAGGATATATGGATGCTGGTGTGGTGGTGTGTAACAGATGAACAAATGAACAGGTGAATACTCGACAAAAAGGCAACAGTAGCGAAGAGAAAGACGGGAAGGAAGGATAACAATTAGACGCAGACCAACACAATCATGAAAAGGAGACTGATAGGGCCATCACACGGCAGGCCGACAAAAAAAAAAGATGCAGTGCTCACAGCGTACTCGAACAACACTCCGTACGACAACAAAGCCACGTTCATATATGCGTGGGAAAGTGATGAAGAGAAGTGAATCACAGTGAATCACCGAGAGAAAAATCACCAATATAACCGATACCCGGATTGTCAAAGTAGCGCCCAGCGCTCATTGTCCAGGCAGTGCAGCCATACGCAAGGTCAGCACACGATCATCGGACACGAGGATGATCTCCTCTTGTCCCGGCGTACGTCCGTAGGGCGGCGGCGGCGGCGGTTGCACTGGGTACATCTGAACCGGTGACTGTCCATACGTCCCTGGCAACGACGTGCGTTCGTACCCGTGGACGGGGGTCGAATACGGCGACGTGCCGTGCGTGACACCGTTCCTAGTGAATGACGAGAATGAGCCCTGCGAGTGACGTCGATGTGACTGCGAGAGTGGCGCGTCCGTGTAAAGGCAGCGGAGGTTGTTGCCCTGGATGACCTGCGACATCGCGCCTGTCTCGACATTGCGGATCTCCACAAACGTCGGTTCGAACGCCAGAACGTAAGGATATTGGAATGCTACCATGCATAAGACAACTGATCCCGCTGAAGGCGCAAACATCACTCACCAAAGCTCGTTGGAGATCCCTCCCAAAATACCAAAAAGTTCTTCCGTGACCTACGTCCTCCGCGGTTAATATAAAACGCAAACTCTGTCCATGTTATCAGTGCGAGGCGGTTGATAGGCCCCAAAGAACGCACCGTCGTAGCACAACAAAAACTCATTCTCGATGCGGTAGATCGCCACCGGCTTCGGCCTAGTGTTATCCCCTCTCCGCCGGACAAAATCGAGCGCTTCATCGCTAGGATCAAGCAACCCCTGCGTGTCCAGCGTATCCGGGTCGATGATCTCGAACCCGTTAACGCACGCGACGCACAGCTTAGTGCGTAAAAAGTGAATCGAGCTGGACTGCACGGGAATGTAAAACTCCTTGTAGGTCCGGAGCGTATCATTCCCTCCCTGCAATAACTTGCGGAACGTCGGCTTACTCCGCCCGCGTACATTCTGATCGATCGGCTCAAAGATTTTGATCGTGCTCGACAGTGGGCTCGTCTTGACCACACAAACGAACGTCCGCCCGACGCATACGCCCGACTTGAAAAATGTGGTGTGTGCAGCGATGCGCTTGGCACGCTTCAGACCAGCAAGAGGATCCATCGCTTCGAGTGCGTCAAGAGGGAACGTAATCACTTGACCCTCTAAGTGGGAAATTAAGCGCCAGTTCTATAAGCGGCAGCAACAAACAACTCGCCTGACAACACAACCAACAGCCCATATTCGTCTAAAACTTCTACTTGGGCTACGTCCGTAAGCGCAAGAACTTTGATCGGATCGCGGTTTGGCTCCCGCAAATCCTGGAAGTAAACGCCGTCGAACGTGCCGTATGCAACTTTCTGTCCCCCACCTTCCCCATGGGAACGATCCGCCCAAGTAAGCACTACTATTACACAATTGCAACATGACTCACTGAACGGAGCGGCGCAGTTTGCCCGATTCACCGCTTGGAAAAAGCCTTCAGAGAGCGTATCCATCTCGAAGAATTGGCTCCGATCACGCATAAGATCTTGCTGGCGGGTAATTTGCTCAATCCACTTGCGGTGGTTTGCGAACGTGGCCGCCCAGAGCGTCATTTGATAAAACTTGCGCCCTAAGAGCACGAACGTTATCGCGAAACCGCTCTTCCCTCCGCCCTCTAACTTCACGGGGATCACAGGCGGGTACGGCCTAGATTGTTGGCCACGCTCAGGACGGGCCGTCATGACGGGACGCATGCCGGTTTCGTCGGTAGAGATGATGAGGAGAAGTTCGAGCGGGATGGGCTATGATACTCCACTTAGGGATGAGCGAACTGAGCGCAGGGCATGACATACCGGACGGTAAACCTTGTACTGTTCTGCTTTATTCTTCTGCTTGACCATAAGTAGTGCATGGTCAAGCAAGAATACCAGCAGTTCGCCACTGTCGCCTTGAGAGCCACCGCGGCGCTTCAAAGGACCCTTGTAGATCATCTCACGACCCTCTTCCCTCAATCGCAGATCCTAATAATACACACGAATGAAGTACCATCCAAAGGAGGACTGACCATACGCACCACTTGCTCGCCCGGACGGAACAGGAGCTGTTGCTCCAGCTGCAATAGGTTGAATCTATTTTCCGTGCGGCCTGTTTCACGATTGACCTCGGCGAGGAACTCGCGGATGAGCGTGACAACCTTGGGTATCTCAAGCTTGTCTGCGCACTCGTCGGAAGTGTGCTTCAGTACCGCTTCAAGAAGCAGCGGATAACGCGCAAGACGGGTCGTCGGTTTGGTAAGATACGCATTGAGTTCGAGCTTGCGCGAATCAGGCCGTCGCTCCGTTTTCTAATTCAACCCACCCGTCCTTCAACTGGTGCTAAACAATGGGACAAGGGAACATCCGACGTACCTCAACAAACTGCGCAAACGCCGGGTTTGAGCTTTTCTCCTTCTCAAACTCATACTTACCATACAACTGATGCGAGCCGTAGGACACAAAGGGGGAAAAGTGCGGCACATTATCGAGGAAGATGTCAGCAACGCCCTCGATAACGGCGTACGACTTTTGGCGCTTATTGAGCGCGTCGCGCAGCCGGGTGTTGACCGCGATGACATCTTGAATGTTCCAAAATACTTGCTCGATAAAGTCGGCACGGCGCGGTTCTGGTATGATGTCCTGCGTACTGAGTGGGGTAACCCAGACCTGCACGTTCTCATCAGCACACACAAAATCGACAAGGGACCACAAAAAACACACATCGCGCAAGTACTCCATGTCGCGTACGAAATCGCGCTCGGTATAGATCACTTCGTTGATCGCTTCCTGCCGCTTCTTCTCCTGATCAGACACGCTATCCACAATTTCCTTGGAAACCGTATGTATCCAGAGCGATCCTGGTTCGACTTTGTCCAAATCACCAATGCTCTCGCGGCTGAGTTGACGTTTGATACCGAGCGCGGGCAGCGGCTTCATGTTCAAACGACTCTGCTGTTCAAGTCTGCGGGGACAAGTGATGGAGTAGCACAGCCGATCGCGCGAGCACGTCGGCGAATAGCAATCGGTCAAGAGGGTGAACACCCCGGTCGGTAGCAGTATGTCATCAACCGCATCATTCGACAGGTCATTAGGAAGGATCGTGCTCGTCGTATCTAATTGTTTCCCTGGATCTGACTCTGTTGACGCGTCATTTAAAGGCGAGCCAGTGTCACTCATCGCTCCCAGCTCAGGGCGCACGTCAGGAGTACCCGGCCCCTGGGAGCCGGGTGACGTGACGGTCGGTGGTGAGAGCTCACCAGAGTGGAAAGGGGTTCCGACGCGCGTGCGGAACTGGTACACATCTGACGCCGAATCACGTAACCGATGGTCATAGGTGACAGCATGGAAGTACTTTTGGGCATCAAGCGCGCGGCCGAGGAGAAGTGCAAGGTTACGGTCCGTAGTCTTGATGATGTAGGCGATCTTGTCGACTGCCTGACGCCCATCGAATGCATACTTGTATGTGAGCCCATCCTTAACGATGTCGGTGAGCACGATGCGGGCGCGCAACGCCTCTGCCACGCGAGAAAGAAGGGCGGGATACACGATGGGTGAACGACGGGGAAGTGGTGCTGAAGAAGACCCTTGGCCGTGTGATTGGGATTGAGCAGTTGCGTGACGAATACGAGAGGTAGAGGGAGGAGAAGGAACGTGCTGATCGACAAGAGAAGAACGCGCGTGGGCGGACGCGGTGGCAGACAAGGAGCGCGAGCGGTCCTGCAACGAGCGATCGCGGCGGAAGGTGCCATGCACGGTGCGAGCGTTGTCTGTAGAGCGCCGCGCATTGTTTCCCAGGGGCGAGGTATCGATGTAAGGTGAAGCAGAAGCCGCACGACCGACTGGGTTCAAGGGGGTGGCATCTGGGTAGTGAGAATGTGGGTTAGATGGCGATGTACCAGAGTAGCCAGAGTCAATGGAATGGATGGATTGTGAATCAGGAGGAGATTGTCGTTGAGAGGAGCGATGGTGAGCGGGAGTTGGCTGAGGGCTTTGATAATAAACCCCTTGAGTGGCTGCATGATTGGATGAAGGACAGAGTGGATCGGGTTAGAAGGTTTTGTTGAAAGAGATGAAGAAACGTACAAGAGCGAGAATGATGTGCCCATGGCAGTTCCGAGTCGTCAGTGTCGCTCGGGCTGCTGTCCTCTGGTAAATCAATGCCGAGTCGGCCATTGTCAACGTCAATGTTGAGACCAAGGTGGGGTATGTTGGAATGACTCCGGCTAGGAGAGCCGTTTTGGTGGTGAAGACCTTGCTCGTACTCGTAGGTGGGTTGTTGTAGTTGCTGCTGGGGAGGTGGGCGATGACCCCATTGGGCCTGTTGGTGGGTGGCGGGATTGCTGTGATAAGCTTGGGCTTGATAAGCATGGGTAGGAGGGATGGGTTGACGATTGAGAGAATCTAAGTTGGGGTCGGAAGGATCGTCAGGAAGGGAGGAATAAACGGCTTGGTTGGGTGAAGGATTGGCAACGGGAGTAAGGGGGGATTGGTGTGGGTATGGTGATTGAAGATAAGGGTAGGTTGGATAGGACCAAGACTGATTCTGAGGAGAAGGAGAAGGCCCATAGAAAGATTGACGAGTGTTGGGTTGTTGGGGGAGATAGAGATGAGAGGAGTAAGGGCTATTATGAGAATCAACGGAAGTTGGAGAGTAGAGTTGCTGATTGCCTGGATAAGGGTACTGATTCTGGGAGTAACTGGTGGGTAATGGCGAATAGTTCTGGGGTGAAGACTGGCCAGGGGAGATATGGTGCGAGACACCAGGTCGGCCAAAGATAGATTCGTAGGCAGTGAGTCTCTTGTCCGGTTGTCGTGGACCGAGTGGTCTATCCATCATTTAGACAGAAGGAGAACGTAAAGGTGTGGGAGGCAATGCGGGCAACGTTAACCCGAAGAGAGAATGTTGAGGGCGAACGCCGGCCGCGGGGTGAATGGCGTGTTGGTTGCGTGGTCGAACAACGAGGAAAGGAAACAACAACACAACCTTTTCTTTTTCCATTTATTCACTTCTCCCCCTGGTTTCTACCCATCTCTCCTGGAACGAACAACGTCACCCCCACCTATTTAAATCTATTTTTTCGTACCATTGATCAATATGGATGTTATATAAGCCGGAACACTCTGATTATCACAAGCTCACCTCTGCGGGGTCCTTAAACTGGCCGAACACCGCTGTGCTGGCATCGTTACCATGCTCATCCACCGTTTCCACATCAGCTCAACGTTCACCACCCCCTTCACCCGCCGCAGACTACCCTACTCCACTTATAGCACTATGCTAGTGCACCCACCTTCTCCCCGCCCTGTGGACTGGAAGTCTGCTGCCCCAAGTCCCCCTCACGGAACCACCACTTTTTCAGCTCAGTCGACTCTTCCCAAACTTCCTGTGCTGCCCCTTGTCCCTACCCTCGATCGCCTTAAACGCACTCTTGTCCCAATCGCGCATACACAAGCCGAACTGGCAGAGACCCAACGCAAGATCGACGAGTTTGTGAATGGCATTGGGCCGGAATTGCAGCGCCGTCTGCAAGTACATTCTCAAGACAAGCCCCATTGGCTTGAGGAGTGGTGGGACGACGGGGCCTACCTGTCTTATAGGGACTCTGTTCGTCGATCCTTTCGTCTGCAGGTACTTGAGCGCTGACCATCACCGCTAGGTGATGATCAACGTGTCGTATTATTGTGCGTTTAACTCGTCCCGCGGCATAGCATTGCGTTGACGCTTCCTGGAAGATGGCTTTGCCGACCCTCCTAACGCGAAAACCATAATGGGTCCAAGAGCGGCACGTCACCGTGCTGCGTCTCTCACGCGTGCTGCGATGCTTTACCGCCGCTCTCTGAAGCGCGGTGAGGTACCTCCTGAGGGGACCAAGGAGGCTCCGTCCTGCATGGACACATACAGGTATGTTCCGCAGCCGCGTCTTCTTGCCCTTGTATACATGGTACATGGGCAGGTGGATGTTCGACTGTGCGCGTGTCCCAGGTACCGAGGGCCTCGACTGGAGCGTGTCGCGTGCTAAAGTGGGCGATACCAGCGGTGATGGCCATATCGTCGTACTCCGCAACGGCCACTTCTGGAGGGTTGACGTTGCCCGGGATGGCCACATCCTCAGCACGGCCGAACTCGAGACGTAAGTTGCCACCTCGGCCTTCCGAGATTACTGTTCTGACGTGATTTTAGCCAGATTGAACAAATCATCTCTGCATCGAAGACAAAACTACCCGCCGTTGGCGCGCTGACTGTCGCAAATCGTGACCTATGGGCGTCTGACTATACGCGCCTGCGCGCGCTCTCGCCGTCGAACGCGGAGCTAATCGACACGATCCACTCGGCTGCTTTCGTGCTTTGTCTCGACCCGGCAACACCTGGCGACTTGCTGACTACCTCGCGCTTCCTGTGGCACGGCGCCCCTAATGGTCTCCGTGAGAGGTGGGCAGACAAGCCCGTGCAATTGATCGTGTTCGATAGCGGCCGTGCGGGACTCATGGGCGAACACTCTGTCATGGATGGCACCCCGACGCTCGCATTCACTGACGCGATCTGTGGGGCACTAGCAGATCCTGAGTTCGATCATGGGACGCCCTCGACCTCATCTCCAGCTCGGCCGGTGGAGTTGCAATGGACTCTCGACTCCACTCTCGAGCAGTGCATCG
>Ga0209488_10005022_pt1 | contig 10220 bp, 6 predicted proteins | sample Rivendell_Oct201_8_FD_188349 | JGI IMG/M metagenome (GOLD analysis project Ga0209488, IMG submission 188349) | Vadose zone soil microbial communities from the Eel River Critical Zone Observatory, Northern California, USA -... | ecosystem: Environmental > Terrestrial > Soil > Vadose zone >... | reverse complement strand
TCCGATCTTCAATTCCAATCTTCCCGACGTCATGTAGCTGCGCCGAAATGCGCAGAATCTCCAGAAAGCCGGGATCCAATCCCATTTCCCCGGCGATCATCAGCGAGTACTTGGTGACGCGGTCGGAGTGGCCGCGTGTGTACGGATCCTTTTCGTCGACCGCGCCGGCCAGCATCTGGATCGACCCCATGAACAGGGCCTTGTTTTCCTCGGCGGCGCGCTTCAGATCTTCAACGAACTGCTCCAGTTCCTCCGACATGGTGTTGAAAGTCGATGCCAGTTCGCCGATTTCGGTCCGCGTCTTTATGTGGACGCGTTGCGTAAAGTCCCCCTTGGCAATGGCGCGGCTGGATTCGGCCAACACTTGCAGCGGATGCGTGATTCGTCGTGCAGAAAAAATACTCAGGCCAATGCTCAGGAACACGGCCAGCAAAGCCAGCAGACGCCCGGTGCGTTGCATTTCGTAAATGCTGCGGTAGGCTTCTTCGCGCGGTTTCTGTACCACGACTGCCCAATCGAGCGCGGAGACAGGACTATACGTCCCCAACATTTCGGTTTCTGTCTTGCCATCGCGGATGGCAAATTCGCGGGTGGCTGCCAGTTGCGCTTTTGCGCCATCGTCCACAAAGCTGCGGACAATATCGTAGCTGGTCATGTCCTGCCCGGTAGCGGCAAATTCCGCCGAGGCCGCTGCTACCAGGCGTCCCTGGGCGTCCACAACGTACGGTGTGAGCCCGGCGCGGTTCACTTCCTGCAAACGCCGGATGAGGAATTGCAGATCCACCACACAGCCGATCATGCCCAGGAAGCGATCACCATATACGATCGGAGCGCTCACCAGCAGCACCGTCCGAGCGGATTTGCCGCCGCCCACCACCAGCGGTTGACCACTGTAGCTGCGTTTCTCATGGGCGGCCGTGTAGGCGCGTTCCAGTTCGCGCTGCAAGAATGCGTCTGGTTCAATTCGTCCCGCCGAAATGCCTTTAGCATCGACGTTCAATACGCTGGCATAGGCAATGTCGTTCGAGGATGAGACGAAGTTCTCGAGCAGCGCCCGCAGTTCCGGAGCCGCTATATTCTGAGACCCGATGTCATTTCCGGTCGTCACCTGAATGGACGACGCCAGGTTCGACAGCATCATGCGCAAGGTCTCCTGATGCTGGGAAATATCGTCCGCGAGCGATCGAGTAACCGTGTTCTGCAGGAGCATTTCGTTGGTCTTGAGGCGCTCCCGGTTCATCGTTTCAATCTGCGCCGAATAGAAGTACATCGGGACGACACTCAGCGCGAGCAATACGCCAAGGATGACGTAGAGCAAGGGCACGCGATTAGGTATGGGCAGCTTCAGTTGCAAAAGACAGTCCTGCGGCGCGGGCGCGGGGGCACACTCGTTCCGTCTGAGCCTATTCTAGGATTGTGGACGGGCGAAGCCTTAGGTGCTGCTGGTACATCTGACCGTTACGGAAGTACCCAATCGGCATGCGACTTCGGTCTTGCATGACCGCTAATCCAAAGGCCGGGTTGCAACTGTAGTGTTCCACGTCACTCAATTCCGGCAGGGCGCGTGATACAACCTTGGCATGCCCGGAAAGCCCGCTTTACCCCTGCAACCTGCGATCACCGCACACGCCCCCTGTCGCGCCGATCTGGCGGGAGGCACGATCGACCTCTGGCCGCTCTACCTGTTTCATCCCGGTGCGTTGACGCTGAATTTTGCCCTGGAAATACTGACCACCTGCCGGGTTACGCCGCTCAAGGGACAGCGTATCGAACTGTGCTCAATCGATACCGGCTGCCACGAAACGTTTGCCAATCTTGCCGAGTTGATCGCTAGCCGGAATCATCGGCATATTCTGGCGGCTTACCTCGTGCGCTATTTTGCGCCCGAGCGAGGCTTGCGAGTTGAAACCGATTCTCAATCCCCCGCCGGAGCCGGAATTTCAGGGTCGTCCGCACTAATGATTGCGACTACCGCCGCGCTCGCGCGCTTTACCGGACGCGATATCGATCATGAAACGATGCGAGTGATTGCCCAGAACCTCGAGGCGCAAGTCATCCATGTGCCGACGGGCTGCCAGGATTATTATCCCGCGCTCTACGGGGGTGTAAGTGCGATCCATCTCGATGCGGACGGAGTTCGCCGCGCTGCCGTACCCGTTGCTCCCGAGGAGATTGAGTTGCGCTTCGTCCTGGCATACACCGGCGCGCCGCGTAAATCCGGCATCAACAATTGGGAAGTATTCAAGGCGCACATCAATGGCGATAAACACGTCTTTCGCAATCTGGAAAAGATTGCGACCATCGCGCGCGAAATGCACCAGGCTCTACTTCGCCACGACTGGGAAGACGTAGCGCGCCTGCTTCGTGAGGAGTGGAAGTTGCGCCGCACCAACGCTCCCGGCATTACCACTCCGCTGATCGACAAGCTGATTGCCGTCGCTCGCAAGAATGGCGGGCGGGCAGCCAAGGTATGCGGCGCAGGCGGGGGTGGCTGCGTTCTGATGATGGTTGAGGAAGGCGCCAAGGAAGCAGTTGCAAACGCCGTTGCCTTAGCCGGAGGCCACATTCTGCCGCTTAGAGTGGCCCGCGATGGCCTGCGCGTGGAGACTCAGACGTAAACGGCGAAGCGGGCTAGCGCTTTCGAGGTAGTTCCAGAGCTCCCGAAAGAGCCGTCCAATGGACAACCTTCTTTGCCCAAACCGGGTCTATAATGATGCCATTGGTTCGGGGTGCACCGTGCGGTTCGGCCGATTCCCGCTTCTCGTTGTCCTTCTCGTCTCCTCTCTCGCCTTAGCCGAAAACACTCCGCCTCCGCGCATGACCAAACAGACGCGCCAGGAAATTATCCGCGTGTTTAATGCTGAGCTGTGCTACGTCCGCACGAATTTCCCGATGGGAAAGACAGGCCTGAAACTCAAGAACGGAGTGATTACTCCTCGTGGCGACGATCTGCAACACCTCATGTCACTCTGGGGACCGGCTGCAAAGCCGGGAGATCAGGCCCGCATTACAGACATCGCGATTAAGGACAATTACATCCACTTTGAGCTAAACGGCGGTCCGGTCAAGAAGCAAAAATGGTATCAGCGCATCGAGGTACAAGGGGCGGGAGGATCGACTCCCATCGCGCCCTCCGACTCGAATGCCAATGCCCGAGGATCCTTCGTCGACGTCTACTTCGACAAATACGTTCCCGAGTTGACTGGACCCGAACTGAAGCTCGCGCTGCGTCCAGTGTTGGATTTCGACGCGAAATCGCCCCTCGAAGCCTACCTTGAGACCGTTCCGCCGAAAATCAAAGAAGCGATCAAGAACCATCGCGTGTTGGTAGGAATGAATCGTGAGATGGTGATGTATGCCAAGGGGCGTCCGCCGAAAAAATTGCGCGAGCAGGCGGATGAGGTTGAGTACGAAGAGTGGATCTACGGAGAACCTCCGCAGGACGTGGATTTCATCCGCTTTGTCGGCGAAGAGGTAGCCCGGGTCGAGACCATGAAAGTCGGCGGCCAAAAAGAGATTCGGACCGAGCGCGAAATCGATCTGCCCGCCGCCGCAGTCGCTGCCGCCGAGAAGCCACAAGAGAGGCCGGTCAATGCACCCACTCTTCGGCGCCCGGGAGAAGACATGCCGGACGCCCGTCCCGCAGGCAGCATCAATGGAACTCCGCCGGTCTCCGGACCGCCCCCGATCGACTCGGGCGGGAAGACGGGCCCGATCTAATTTTGATCTGTCACCCTGAGCCGCTACCTAGGGCGAACCGCGAGCGACCAACGACAACCACCAAACCGCCGATTGGCATCTAGACCCGCTCAGCCTCTAAACTAGTACTGTGAAGATTGCCCTTGGCCAGATCAACCCCACCGTCGGGGACTTCTCTGGCAACTCAGCCAAGATCATCCAATTTGCTCTGCGAGCCCGCAGCGCCGGCGCCGGTCTCATCCTTTTCCCCGAACTCTCGGTCTGCGGATATCCGCCGCGCGACTTGGTCGAGCGGCCGTCTTTCGTTGCTCGCAACCGCGAGAGCATCGAGCAGATTGCCGCCGCGACGCCAGGGATTGCCGTGATCTGCGGCCTGGTCACTCCTGCCCACGCCGACACCGGAAAGTCAGTGATGAACTCGGCCGCTCTGCTGCGTGACGGCCGCGTCGAGTTCATCCAGTCGAAAATGCTGCTTCCCACCTACGACGTCTTTGACGAGATGCGCAATTTCGCTCCTGCCAAAAGCCAGCAACTGTTTGACATGTGCGGGAAGAGAATGGCCCTCACCATTTGCGAAGACGCCTGGAACGACAAGCATTTCTGGAATCGACGCTTGTACGGGGTTGACCCGGTCGAAGAGTTGATCCGCATCGGCGGCAACCTGGTACTCAATATTTCAGCATCGCCATTCTGGCTTGGGAAGCGGGAACTGCGGCGCGACATGCTCGCAACCATCGCGAAAAACGACAACGTGCCGGTGGCGATGGTGAATCAGGTCGGCGGTAATGACAGCCTTGTCTTCGACGGGTCAAGCCTGGTGATCGCCCCCGACGGCCGCGTGATTGCACAAGGGAAGTCGTTCGGCGAGGATCTGATTTACTTTGATTCCCAGAATCTGACCGGTGAGATGCACGAACAGATTGAAGGTGAAGAAGCCAGCGCCTATGAGGCGCTCGTCCTTGGCACCGGCGATTACGTTCGCAAATGCGGATTCCAGCGCGTAATCATCGGATTGAGCGGGGGCATCGACTCTGCCCTCACCGCGACCATTGCCGTGGACGCCTTGGGACCCGAGAACGTCATCGGTATTGGCATGCCGGGTCCATACTCTTCTCAAGGATCGATTGACGACGCACGCCAGCTGGCAAAAAATCTCGGCATTCGTTTCGAATTGCTCTCCATCAACGAAATGTATGAAGCCTGCCGCAAAACACTCGCGCCGGTCTTTGCGGGTTTCCCGGAAGACGCGACCGAGGAAAATATCCAGTCCCGCAGCCGCGCGATGGTGCAGATGTCTCTGTCGAACAAGTTCCATGCGCTCGTGCTTTCCACTGGCAACAAGAGCGAGGTCGCAGTCGGATATTGCACCCTCTATGGGGACATGGTGGGTGGGCTCGCCGTCATCTCCGACGTACCCAAGACGCTGGTATATCGCCTGAGCGCCTATGTGAACTCACGGCGCGCGGTAATCCCGCAGTCGACTATCGAGAAAGCTCCGTCCGCCGAATTACGCCCCGATCAGAAGGACTCCGATTCGCTTCCGCCCTACGATGTCCTTGACGTGATCCTCGAAGACTATGTCGAGGAAGCGCGGTCAGCAGAGCAAATTGCTGTCGCTCATGATTTCGATCTCGATCTGGTGAAGCGCGTTATCCACATGGTCGAGCGAAGCGAGTACAAACGTCAGCAGGCCGCGCCGGGGATCAAAATCTCAACCAAGGCCTTCGGCTATGGGCGCAGGTTTCCGATCGCCGCCAAGCCGGAGTTCTAGCCACACTGTCCGCTGAACACCCGACAAAATGCTATAAGATAGCTCGATGCGCGGGAGGCCTCCATGCGATTTTCAGTAACTTTTCTCTCCGTCCTGCTGCTGAGCGTCACTGCGGCTTGGTGCGACGAAGGCCACCAGCACGAACTTACCGAGCAGCAGATAGGCTCGGTGCACTTCGAAACGTCGTGCTCAAAAGCAGTTCAGGGCGACTTTCAGCGAGCCGTCGCGCTGCTGCACTCTTTCCAGTACGAGCAAGCCAGAGGAGCCTTCCAGGAAATCGCCAAGCGAGACCCCACCTGCGCGATGGCGCAGTGGGGAATCGCAATGTCGCACTACCACGGATTGTGGGACAACGGGGATACCGTTGCGGGACGAGAGGCGATCAGGAAAGCCCAGCAGATCGCAACCACGTCCGCTGTAACCTCGCGTGAGCACGCCTACATCGACGCGCTGTCCGAAGTCTACCGCGAGGACGACAACAACCCCTACGTGCACGGCCAGACCTTCGAACAGAAAATGGCGCAGCTCCAGTCTTCCTATCCGGACGACAGCGAAGCCGCCATTTTTCACGCGCTAACACTCGACATCATCGCACCGAAGACTGACAAGACTTTTGCCAACCAGCGAAAGTGCGTAGAGATTCTGGAACCCATCTTCGCAAAACAGCCGAACCATCCTGGCGTTGCCCATTACATCATCCATTGCAGCGACAACCCGGTTCTGGCTGAAGCAGCGCTGCCCGCCGCGCGCAAATACGCTGCGATCGCGCCCGCATCCGCCCATGCCAATCACATGCCGTCCCACATCTTCACGCGTGTCGGTTCATGGGACGAGTCCATCCAATCCAACATGCGCTCTGCCGAACTCGCCAAGCAGGCGGAGGCCGCTTCCACCAACGGAGAAGCTCGCGACCAACGTCTGCACGCCCTGGACTATCTTGAGTATGCATATCTTCAAGAAGGCCGCATCAAGGATGCCCAGGCGGTCCTCAACGACATGAAATCGCTGCCGCCGGTTCCCGGGTTAAGCCTCACCGGAAACTACGGCCTCGCGGCCGTTCCTGCACGCTACACATTGGAACTAGGCAAGTGGGAAGAGGCCAGCCGTCTTCAACCGATGGCAGAGGGCGTTCCGTGGGCGCAGGCAATAACGTGGATGGCAATAGGTCTGGGCGCAGCTCACTCGAAAGATCTCCCGCGCGCCGCTGAGGCAGAGAAGAATCTCGCCCGATTGCGTGACGCCGCCGCGCAGCAAAAGAATGTCTATTGGTCGAACCAGATCGAGGTCCAGCGCCAGGAAGTGGCGGCGTGGATCTTCCAGGCGTCGGGAAAGTCGACAGGCGCGGTTGCGGCGATGAAGTCCGCCGCCGAATTCGAAGAGAGCATGGACAAGAGCCCGGTCACCCCTGGGGCGGTGATCCCCGCCCGCGAATTACTCGCCCAGTTGCTGCAAGAGCAGATGCGCCCGCAAGATGCTGTAGCTGAGTACGAGACAGTTTTGAAGAGCGCGCCGAACCGCTTTAACGCGCTTTGGGGCGCCGCCTCAAGCGCGGAGGCCGCCGGCAATGCAGCTGTAGCTTCGAAGTATTTCCGAAAGCTGGCTGATGTAGGCGTCGGAAACGAACGGCCCGAACTAGCGATCGCGCGCAAAAAGGCGGGAGCCGTCGCGCGGAACTAGAAGTCGAGCGCCGCAACATTTCCTGAAAGGAGCTTATGCTCAAGAACGCAGTTGTATTCCTCTGTCTGGCTGCGGCGATGGCCGCTCAGACGAAACCGGCCCCAGCCAAACCGGCGGTCAATCACGAGGCTGCTTCCACTCCGACGACTCCGAACACCGGCATTCCTTCCGAAGAAGCCGTCAACGCCTTCATGCAGCAGATGGTCGGTTACAATCCAGGAGTCACTTGGCGCGTAGCAGACATTCGTCCCACCGCTGTGCCCAGTCTCACGGAAGTCACGGTTGTCATTACCGACTCGCAGAATTCCAACACCAACAAGTTCTATGTCACGTCGGACGGCAAGCACGCTGTAACCGGGGACATCATCCCGTTTGGGCCGCAGCCGTTTGAGCAGGACCGCGTCAAACTCGAAAAAGGCGTGAATGGGCCAGCCAAAGGCCCAGCGAAGGCCCCAGTAACCATCGTTGAATTCAGCGATCTGCAGTGTCCGCACTGCAAGCAGGTAGCGCCCACGATTGACAAACTCCTGGAGCAGGAACCGGGCGCTCACTTCGTTTTCCAGAATTTTCCGCTGCCCAATCACAACTGGGCCGAGAAGGGCGCTGCTTATGTGGATTGCGTCGGGCGCGCCTCGAACGATGCGGTGTGGAAGTTCATCCAGAAGACTTTTGTGCAACAGGAAAGCATTACGGAAGCTAACGCGGACGAGAAGTTGAAAGCCATCGCTACCCAATCTGGAGGCAATGCCGATCAGATCGCCGAATGCGCCGCAAAGCCCGATACGAAAGCCAGAGTCGAGGCTTCGGTGGCACTTGGCAAGTCGGTAGGCGTGAACGGCACCCCGGCGATCTTTGTCAACGGAAGAATGTTAAGCGGAGGTGTTCCGCCCGAGGTTTTGAAGCAGATCGTGGATTTCCAGGCCTCGCAGGCGAAAGGGGAAAGTACAGCAAAGCAGTAATGGTCAAGGAACCAAAATTATCGATCGGTTGAGAGGCGGCTTGCCGCGTCTCCCGCAGCGCTATATCAGTCCCGCGGAGGAAGCAATCGCACACCAGGCAGTCTATTTGCTAAGCCAGATTTCCGGCGTCTCTTTCACGTCCGGCCCACGCACCACAAACGGAGTAATCACAATCAGAAGTTCGTCGTCTTCTTCCTGCTTGGAGCTTTCGGCCGCAACCGTCTTCAGCACCGGCACTCGAGAAAATCCCGGCAGTCCGCTCAGGCTTTTCTGTTCGGTCTTGGTAACCATTCCCGCCACCACAGCCGGTTCGCCTTCCTTCAGCGCGATGCCCGCCTTGTATTCGCGATTCGAAATTACCGGCACACCGTTCAGGCTTTGTCCTCCCAGAGTCCTGAACAATATCTCCACCTGCATGCTCACATCGGACGTTCCATGCACTGAGGGCTTGACCTTGATCGTCAGTCCCAGATCTTCATAGTTGAAGGACGGGAACGGAGCGGCGAACGAATTGTTCCCAATGACCTGCGCGATGGCGGGGTTATTGAAGACCGGTGCAAAGCTCGCGTTGAGGATCGGATAACGCGAGCCCAGCTTAAAAGTGGCCTCTTTTTCGTGGGCGGCCCGCAGGGTCATGTGTTCGAGAGTTCGAACCGAGCTCTCATTCAACGATAAGCCGACCCGTAATTGGTCAAGGCTCAGCCCCATTAGCGTGATTCCTCCACCGAACGTGGCAATGGGCTGGCTGAAAATCGAATTCTGCTGGCTCTGCAACTGTGCCAACAGCGCCTGGATGCTTTCATTGCCGGCCTGGTTGATGCCGCCGGAGGCAATCAGCTGGTTAATCAGATCCTGGATGTTCTGGCCGCCCAGCGCAGCCAGCGCGCCCAGCGGAATATTGAATAAACGAAAATCGTTCGGTATATGCACGCCGATACTGCGCGCGAAGCTGTGATCGATCTCATACACCTTCACGTCGAGCATTACTTCAGGACGCGTGGAATCGAGAGTGTCCAGATATTGTGTGGCGGCTTCGAGTATGCTCTGCGGCCCGCGTACGGTTATCACACTGGAGGCTGCGTTCAAGCTTACAAATCGAAGCTCGAACAGCGACCGCAAAGAGTTCAACACCTCGTTCATTTCTGCCGGAGTGTTGCCTCCGGGAATGAAATAAGAGCGCATGCCCATCCGGTCGTATAGCCGATGGTTTTCCGGCGTCTCCAACGTGGCGAACAATGTCTTTTCGTCAATCGGGACAGCGAAGCTCTTGGTCACCGACCTCGCCGCTTGCATAGCAGTCGGAAAGTCAACATCTTCAACATCGAATCGGACGCGTCGGTTGGGAAAGTTATCGTCGAAAATTACAGTGAGTCCGAAGCTGGACGCGATTGCGGTAATCAGCCCGCGCGAGTCGCCGCGATAGTGGAAGTCGTGACGTTCCTCTTTGGGCTTGGCTGCCAGCGCGTCCATGCTGGCGATGAGTTCGGGCGGGCCGGTCGCATGAACCGGCAGTGGCCCAACTGCGTCCCGCAGTCGCTGCTGCGCGAATTCGTTCTCGGGGTCCAACTGCAAGGCGAGACGGAAATCGGCCAGCGCTTCCACCTGTCGCCCATTCTGCAGATTGTCATTCCCGTGTTCGAGGTGAGACCCAACCAGTTGCTGCCGTAACATTTCCCGAGCCGTGAGGTACTCAACGTTCTGTGGGATTAGCCGGGACGCTTCTTCGAATTCCGAGAAAGCTTCATCCAGATGCTTGTCATGCTGAAATTTCAGACCGCGGGAAAAAGCGTGGCGTGCAGCTTTCAGATCGTTCGAGGCAGCTTTGCAGACGGGCGACCCGGGGACATCCGAACAGGATAAGGGCGCAGTCGTGGGAACGCCGTCCGCTGCCAGGCAAACTGCGGCGCTCAAAAGCACAAGTCCCGCAACAAGGGGTCGCATGACTGTTCCTACTATAGAATGCGCCGGAGCGGGTGTCTTGCAAGCGAAATCAAAGCGAAGGAACTACCGTCGTAACGGGGAGTAAGACTCACTTCAGCATCAGCCGTTCCATGCGCGTGGCTCGGCCGGTCTTGCTGTCGCATTCGACCACCACTCCGCACAGACGGACATCG
>Ga0209488_10005021_pt1 | contig 10221 bp, 10 predicted proteins | sample Rivendell_Oct201_8_FD_188349 | JGI IMG/M metagenome (GOLD analysis project Ga0209488, IMG submission 188349) | Vadose zone soil microbial communities from the Eel River Critical Zone Observatory, Northern California, USA -... | ecosystem: Environmental > Terrestrial > Soil > Vadose zone >... | reverse complement strand
AGCGATCTGCCCTCAACCGCAACGCGGTTGCGTCTGCCTGGTGAATTTTCTTGGAGAAACCGACGCAACCGCGTTGCGGTTGAAATTTCTTTTCTTACTAGTTTCCCAGGGTAGCCGAAGCGGCAACCCTGGGCTGGAGGCCGCAGTCCCTTTGGGACATCACTGAAAACTCCTTCAATTTGACTCTTGGGGCAACGCCGCGCACACCGAAGATAATTCATTTAACTATTCTTCACTTTCAGAATTATTGAAGATCTGATCCACCTCAGCCGTGGTCGGAAACGAGGCGGTGATCAAGTCCCTTCGCGGCTTGTAATTGAAGGGGTGTGGATAGCCGCGATTAATGAAAGTCTTTTCAAGCAGATTGTTGTACCTGAAATGACAAGACCATCTAATCGATTCGGTCACGTTGTTACCGGAGCGATGCACCAGCAGGGTCGAGAAAAAGAGCGCATCGCCACGCTTCATCTCGACGGATAACAGGCTTGACGGATCGACTTCGGGGAGGATGTAGTCGTCGCTGTCCACGTGCCCGCCGGGTAGCAGTCCCCAGCGATGACTACCCGGCGCGATTTCGAGCGCCCCCAGGTTCTTGTCAATGTCCACAAGTGGCAGCCAGACGGCTACAGAGTCCAGCGACCCCTGGGTAACGCGCCAGTCCTGATGAGGCGGTAGCCGCCAGAAAACTTCATTCTGCGCGAGGCGTGGATGGTGAAAAGACAGCAGCGGTCGCATGCCGATGTTGGGGAACGATAGACCCAGTTCCTTCAGGAGGGCCTCAATGCGATGATCGAGCGAGAGACGATGCAGCGAGATCAGGTGCTGGGCCTGCTTGCCGCAGCTCATGAACGCCGGCAGGTCAAGCTCGAACAGTTGGAACATTGCAGCGTTGAACTCCGTTTCGCTCACGTCGCCCGGCGGCAACAGGCGATGCCGAAGCATTTGCATGGCGAACAGCTGTTTGGCCTCGGCGTGGATATGAGCGACCTCTTCGGCTGCAAACAAACCTTTGAGAATCACAAAGCCCTGCTCCTTGTACCGGCTTAAGTCCACAATTTCCCTCCGCGTAACGGCCTACACAGCTCTCGCGTGACCCTCGCGCTGATCCAGATAACGCTTGCGCAGGCTGGTAAAAAATTGCCTGGTGGTGCGCTACTTTTGAAACCCACATGAGAGTTAAAACGATCCACGAAGCCACACGAAACTTATTTCGTTGCCCATTTCGTGTGATTTCGTGGATCGTTCTCGCTCAGGGAAAGACAACACGAAATCAAACTAGAGCCCTTCCAATTGCCTCATGATTTCCCGGCAGTCGTTCTCTCTTCCAGGACCTTGCGGATTTCAGCAGCGTTTTCAAACGCAGTCCGGATGATATCGCAAACCACGCGGATGATTTCCGGAGTAATCGTTTGGCCGGTTGGTAAGGTCATAACCTGCTCAGACACGCGTTCGGTTTGAGACAGAGACAGGTGCGCGTTTGGATAAAGTGACCGATAAGGTTCCATGCGGTGGCAGCCCGGCCAGAAATATCGGCGGGCAAGTACGTTTTCCTTGTGCAACACGGCCCAAAGCTCTTCGCGATTGAGCGGTGCCTTCTCGGGGTCTATCTCAATCACCACGTAATGATAATTGTTGCGTTCCGCCGGATCGTATTCGATCAGTGAGATTCCGGGGAAGGCCGTCAGGTTTTCGCGGTACGCGTCCCAATTACGATGGTTGATCGCCACGATCTCTTCCATCGCCTCGAGCGAGGTCAATCCCATCGCGGCGCACACTTCAGTCATCTTTCCATTAATGCCGAGTTCGTCAGTCCGATCATACTGACTGAATCCGAAGTTCTTCATCAGCCGAATCCGGCGCGCCAGTTCATCATCATTGGTGACGATGGCCCCACCTTCCATGGAATTGATGAACTTGGTTGCATGAAAGCATAGGACCTCAGCCTGACCGAAGCCGCCGATCAATCGACCTTGATATGAGCAACCCAGCGCATGCGCGGAATCGAAGAGAAGTTTGAGACCTCGCTCTGAAGCAATGCGGGTCAGCGCCTCGACATCGCAGGGTCGGCCAAAGACGTGCACCGGAATGATCCCGGTGGTTCGCTCGGTGATCATCTCCTCAACCTGACGCGGATCAAGGTTATAAGTTTGCGGATTAATGTCGCAGAAGACCGGCGTAATACCCTGCCATTGAAGAGCATGGGCGGTGGCCACGAAGGTGAAAGATGGCACGATCACTTCACCGGTCATGCCCAGCGCGCGAACGGAAATCTCTAACGCGGTCGTCGCGTTGCAGGTTGCGATGCAGTGCCGGACACCAACAAGTTTGGCAATGCGCCGTTCAAACTCCTGCACATAACGGCCGCTATTAGTAAGCCAACGTTGGTCGAGAATGTCGCGAACGCGCGCTTCAAACTTTTCCCTGTCGCCGATGTTCGGACGTCCCACGTGCAACGCCTCGGAAAATGCGGGCTCGCCGCCCAGGAGAGCCAGCCGGCCCAAGGTCGCGTGGGCAGGTTCCGGGGTGTCATAAGCTTCGGCTATTAGTTTGGGCACCCTGATTTAACCTTTGGTTTCTTCGTCCCGTAACGGCGAAGACGCATTCAACCAGGGAAAGTCTTCCGCCACCGGTTGTTTCCCGAGAAACTGGCAGAACTTTCTATAGGCCTCTTTGTCTGAAACGTTTATTTCCAGTAAGTTGGATTTGCGGCGAAAGTAATCCCGGACGTCGGCATTATGTCTCTCATAATAAGAAGTCAAAGTGGGTTTATGGTAGACATCGTCATCCGGTGTATTCACTAACACGCGTGTGCTTTCCCAGACAAAGCCCGGGTAGGAATAGGTGGCTTTAACCAAATCTTCCTTCACGGGAACGCGGCCACCGGCAAATAAATTTCCATGAAATCTTATTAATGAGCGATACCATTGTTCCGTATCATCGCGAACGGAAAGAATAAACCTGGCATTCGGGAAACTTTGGTCCAGAGCTATGTAGGTGAAGGGATAGCTAAAAGGCGCATCCTGGAAAGCATCGGCCGTCAGGCAAAAATCAACAATCGGCCGGAAGTTCCTCACCGCATATGCGGGCAATAATGCTTCACCTTTCCGCTGATCGCCGAGTCTGTAACCAAGGTCTTTCAAAGCCCGCTCGAGTGACGTAGTACCAGTCTTAACCAAACCGATACAAAACACCTTTTCTGCGCCGAGCTGTGATTGAAAGAGTCGCCTTAGCATTCTTACACTACCGCTTCAAGAAAGTGACAAAGTCATATTCGCGTATGATGTGCGTGTATCCGTATTCCTTTACCCATTTGTTTGTATGATTGTCTACAAAACAGTCCCATCCGACGTTTATTTTTCTTAAGATCGATTCGCGCACGTAATTTGTAATGTTGATATATCCGTAACCCTTGTTTCGAAGGTCCGGGAGAGTCTTCAAATCGCATTCGCTGTTACGACCTACCAGGCATATTAAATAACTTATCGATACAGGTTTGTTTTCATCATTATATAAGACAAAGCCGAAACTATTTTGCAGAAACTGTTCTCGCGAGTCATAGAATTTGCTGTCCAGTGACAACTCGAAGACCTCGAGGTCTTCGTAGGGGCATTGTTGAAGCGGGATCAATCGATGACCGGCGGGGACCGCGTACGATGCCGGGTCCAACGTCATAAAATGATTATCGTCGATCTGGTAGCGTCTCCGCTTTCGAATCCTAAAGTACTGCTTTTCCTGCGTCTGCCAATAATCAAGCAGGATGGCCGGAGTATGATAGAACATCAGATAATCCGGAATAGCCGGGGTGGTTTCCAGGAACGCATCGACTTCACGAAAGAATTCCTCGTTAAGGTTTTCATCAAAGGGATTGAAGTTAATATGCGCAAACCCACTGCGATGAAAAATCAGATAGTTTCCATCGATCAGATCTCCGGCGTAATACATTCCGCCGCCTTTATTTTGATATAAGACTGTTTCAATAATCGGATTTGAATAAGGAGTTGTTTGGTGATAGATGATTCGAAACCTCTCCAGATTATCATTACCAATCTCTTTGAACATGTAGCCCTGCACTCCGGGTGAAATAATACCTACGCTCGTTCAACGTGACCTTGCGGCCCCGATTGGACACTCACCGCATCTTCGTTATGCGTTGAAAACTTTCAGAGTCAAGCCGGTACCTGGGCGTGTCTTGAGCAATAAACACACTTCTCGGTTCGACATTCTTGGTGACGAGGGATCCCGCCCCGATAAAGCTTTCTCTGCCAATCGTAATTTCGTGGCCGATGGTCGCGCTCACGCCAATGAAGCAATATGGTTCAATCGTGACATTGCCTGAGATCATCGCATTGCCGGCGATATAGCAATGATCGCCGATCTCAGCGTGATGCCCAATATGATTACCGCTCCAGATAAAGACGTCATTCCCGACTTTTGAGCAAGGCTGTATGACTGCAAACTCGAGGACAAAGCAGTTGTCCCCTATCGTGACTTGTCCGATATTCGACGCACGCGAACTGACGTAGCTGATCAGTTGGTACCCCCGGGCTTTGCACTCCTCGTATTTTCGCGCTCTTAACTTATTGAATTCCGCAAACCAGCCCACCGCGACAAACATCTTGAATTCATCCGAAGGGTAACTCTTTTCAATCACTTCAAACGGAACCACCGGCAAGCCAAAGTTTTCTTTGACGTTCAGGTAGGCCTGATCCACTGTAAACGCCACAACCTCGTGCGGGCTGTCGTTCTTCAGATAGAAGTATGCCTGGTCCGCGATTTTTCCCGTTCCGAATATCAACACCTTGCTCATGTGTTCAGCGACCCTCTCTACTGCGAAAGATATTTTTCCGCCAGGCGCCTGCGGTCGATCTTGCCGTTAGGAGTTTTCGTCAATTGCACTTCGCGATAAAAAAGGGAAGGGATCATATATTCGGGGATGATTTGCTTCAGGTCGTGTCTCATTCGATCTCTATCCAGCTCTTCGCGGGTCGAGACAATCGCAATGATCCGGCTGAGTCCATTCTCGCGCGTGTGAAGCGCAACACCTTCAGAGACATAATCAAGGCAATGCAGGGCGGCTTCGATCTCTTCAAGTTCGATCCGATAACCCATATGCTTAATCTGATTATCCGTGCGTCCCTGGACGTACAGTTTACCGTCTGCGGGATCAAGTCGGACGAGATCGCCGGTCTTGTACATTACTTCCGCGAACTTATCGTTGTAAGGATTCCGCACAAACCTCGCCGCCGTCTGCTGCGGATCATTGTAGTAACCCAGTCCCACGTTCGGCCCCAGAAGACATAACTCGCCGGTTTCTCCGGGCGGCACCGTTTTGCAGGTGTCGTCCAGGATCAAAAACTCAAAGTTGTCGGCAATATCTCCCAGAGACGGTAGACCCCGCAAATCGGCGAAGTCATCATCGCCGATTTTGTAACAGGAGCAGATGCAGGTGCATTCGGTCGGACCGTAAACGTTAAAGAACTCCGCAGAATCAGAGTATGAATCATATAACGATTTCAGTTTTGATTTTGGATACCCCTCGCCGCCGAAAACAAACCGCCGAATCGACCGCAGATTCCGGCCATCAGCGGCCTTCATGGTTTGGAGAAACATCAACAGAGAGGGCACAGAGAACCATAGGGTGCAACCCGCGGCATCGACCTTGTCTACCAGACGCCGGGGATCTCTTACTTCGTCCGGCGTGAAGGGCGCAAGTGATGCTCCGCTAAACAAAGCGGAATAAAAGTCAAAAACCGAATTATCAAAGAACAGCGGATTCACATTTGTAAGCACGTCCCCCGGGTGTATGCCAAAAACAGTTTGGCTCCAATCGATAAGATTCAAGACCGCGGCGTGTGTTATCACTGCTCCTTTGGGAACACCAGTCGAGCCTGACGTGAACATAATGTAGGCCGGACTTGCGCCGCTGACGCTGTGTGTCCGCGGCAGGTTTGATTCATCAAGATCGCCAAGCGCTCGAGCAAGTTGGTCCGAATTCTTCTCGCCTGCTTCGATTCCCAGATCGGAGACTATCTCGCAGGCTCCTTTGGGAAACTCGCGTTCCATCAGCAGCAATTTGGGGCGACAAGTGGAAAGAATCTTGCGCAAACGTTCTGCCGGGCTGTCGGGATCGAGCACGCAATATACTGCTCCGACTTTCAGACATCCAATCATGCACGCGAATGTTGAGAGGGTCTTTTCCCCAGAGAGACAAACAACGTCGCGGCTATTCACACCTTGAGCGATTAGCCAGCGTGCGATTTTGTTTGCGAGCTTATTCAGCCCGCCGTAACTAATCGATTCATCTGAATTGAACCAGAGGGCGCTGCGCTGCGCATGGTTGGCCACCGCAGTTTCAAACCGGACGCCCAGGTTGTAATCGTACATGCGTAGGGTGCCATTCTGCCGGCACTTTGCCGGCCGATCCGGTGATCGCCCATCTTTCAGGCCGCGGAAATTACTCCTGCTCTAAGACAGCATAGCCAAGCCCGGACTCGCCAAAACCGTTGCCGTTATAGAAAAGATATTTTCTGCCTTTGTCTTCATAAATGTAGGGATAGCACATCATGACCGAGTCCCAGCCGGATTCAGATCTGTCAATGCCTACTTCATTGTCTTTGCGCGTCCACCGTTTGCCGTCAGTTGACTCGGCATAGCCCAACCGGTAGCTCTGCTCCTTATCTATTCTGTAGTCGATGCTTCCTCTGTAGCAGTACCACATCTTATACAAACCGTCCTCCTTGATCACAGAGGGTCGGGCGTTTGCTTCCCCATCCGACTGGTACTCAATGCAAGTAAGATTCTCTCGGGTCCAGTTCACTAAATCGTCAGACTCGGCATACTTGATTTGATACCGTGGCTCGGGTTTGCCGTTTATGACAACCCAACCCGTAGCCGATCCATACCACATTTGCCATTTGCCCTCACGGCGCATGACATCACAGGCCGCGGTGAAATAGGGCTCGTATTGATTTCTATCCAGCACTGACCCTTCGCAAACTCTTTGAAACGTGAGGCCGCCATCTTCGCTCACCGCTAATCCAATTGAATTTCGATAGGACACCGTCACGCTGGCGTTCCAGCCGCCATAGAAAAGGTATTTCTTATTATCGTGATTCACGATGCAGTACGGTCCGACTCCACCGTCGTCGAAAGTTCCCAACTTACCCATCGAGAGCACCGGCCTATCGTGCACGTAAAGAACATTCGACGGATTATCGGCCTCCACTTCAATGAACGTGGTGACTGACTTAATCGCCTTTGACCTGGTACTAAAATAAATTCGCAGGACATTCTCGGATACCTTATCCGGGACGGGGAGATAGGCGTGCGTGGCCATCCATTCGTAGTCATGGTCAGGCCGAAAGATCATCCCCTTCTTGTTCCACTTCATGTGATAGACCTTATCTCCAGCACAGAGAAACAATCCGGCGGGAGCCGGGCATTCGGTTAGACTATCAAACCTCCATCCAACTCGAAGACCTTGCCGTTAAAGAAATCGTTTAGAATCACAGCGACAACTCCTTCTGCAATCTCTTCAGGCTTGCCCAGTCTTCTGAGCGGAACTCTCTTGATCGTATCTCCCAGCGCCGCCTCGCTCATCGCTGCCCTGGTAGACGCGGTCTCGGTAAAGCCGGGGGCGACAGCAACGACACGGATGCCGAGCGGGCCTAATTCTTTAGCCCAGGCCGCCGTCAACGCATTCACACCAGCCTTTGCGGCTGAGTAAGCCGATGCGCCGGCGCTACCGGACGCCGAAACGGAACCGATATTTACAATTACCCCTTTGGCGCGAGTGGCAATCATCTTCTCTACAACGCAAACGGTCATGTAGAACACGGAACTCAAATCAGTCTCCAGGACTTTGTTCCACATGGCCACGTTGTGCTGCTCAATGCCGGAGCTTGTGATCTTGACCAACGGTGCGCTGTAAAGAATGCCGGCGTTATTAATCAATACATCGGCGGCGCCAAACTCGTCATGATATTCAGCTGTCGCTTTACGTACCTGGTCATAGTTTGAAACATCGCACTCGACACAATTCAGTTCGCGCAGCTGCCTTAACTCATCAAGACCTGCGACGTTAATATCGAAAACAGTCACCGCGGCTTCAAGAGCGATCAACTTTTCGACCATGGATCGTCCCAGACCACTTGCACCGCCGGTGACGATAATTTGTTTGCCCCGCAGATTCACTCAGTCGGCTACTCCCCGGTGCCTGAGCACGCGCTTGATCTCGCACACATTCTGCATCGCTACAATGTCATCAAATGTTAGTTGAATCGAAAAGCTCTCTTCCAGTGCTGCAATCAGCTCCATATGCTTCAAAGAATCCCAGACATCTATCTTTGCCATCGCCAGATCATCGGTAATCGTCGCGGCAGGTATCTGAAGAACCTCAGCCAGCAGCCCAGTCAGTCTTTGATCCAATTTGGAAACTTGTTCGACTTTTCCACTCATGTTCAGCAGTCGAGCGCGGGTCTATTGCTTCGCCAAATATAGCCCGCCTTTCAGCAGGTGGCGATCTCCGGAGCGGTTTGCAATAAATGAATTCCGTCCGTGCAGGAGTCTCTCATCATTGAAAAAGACCGCCTCGCCCGGCTTTAATGGGCAGGAAAAATAAAGACCACCGCCAACCATTTTTTCTTCCAGGAACTGATGCAATTCTCGCCTTAGTTTGGCTATCTCAGGAGAAGTCTCTTCCACCCGGAAATAATTCCAGGTCAATACGACGCCCTTTGAATCACTTCTAATAACCGGGCTGGTTTTCGAATCCTGACCTTTCGCGAATCTCACCGGGAGATCGGAGCAAGCTTTGAAAAGGCTGCTTGAGTGAAGCTCGAGGGCACGTAACAGATCGTCCGAATCAACAAAAGTTGTAGCTCCGCCAATCGGGGCGGCCTTGATGCAAAAGAAAAAAGACACTTCCGGCGCCTTGTTTTCATAAGAACCGTCCGTATGCAGTGGTTGCCGAGTTGAGCTATGACGATAGCTGTTCGGGAATTGGGGGTCGTACTTTATTTCAATCCACTTGGCTCCCGTCTTTTTTTCTGTTTGCAGGTCTTCGTCCATGGGCTCGCATTGTCCAATTTCATCGGAAAGGGCATCGTAAAACTCGAATAGATGATTGCCGCGATATCCGGTCAGCAAAACGATCTTTGTCGTTGTCAGCAAGTCCCGTATTTCTGCAGCCACACCTTCCTTGTAAGAAATCTCTTCGAAGAATCTCATGCCGGATTTCTCCCAACAGAAATGTTATGAGCTTACAGGCGCCGCAGTCGCCGTTCATTCACAGCCAGTTGAGTCTTGATCATCCAAACTCGCCGGCACGGTAAGCAGGAAAATACTTTGTGGCTGGCGCCTTGAGCGTCTTTACTACCTCTTGATATTTTGCGGGGTCAAGAACTCTGCCGCAGAAATAAGCCGTTCGAGTACCCGTGGACCAGCCTTGCTTGAATCGATCGAGGCCAGGCTCCGGGGACTGTATGCCGGCTCCTCCACCCAGGCTGAGCCACTCCAAATCATGCTCAGCGAAAAACTTTATCGCGTGATCGAACAGAGCAAACGACGCTCCTAATTCGTACCCGCGTCGGCTGTAAGCTCCGAGGTGGTAATACGCCACGTTCTCCTGGACGTACCATAATAGCATGCCGTCCGTTACGCCATCTCGTGTGGCTCTAAAGGCGATAATGCCCGGTACTTTTAGTTGTTTGCGAAATGAATTCTCTGAAAATGCCGCGATTCCCTTAATCAAATGGCGTCTGACCAGCGTACCGTAGAGAAGCATCCAATCGTCCAGAAACGCCGCGGGATCGATACAAGTTTCGACATGGAATTCACGGAGTGCTCTGCGGGCGTTCCGGCGATGATGCGGGTGTATAGAAGTCTCTCTGGGTAAGTTGAGATCAACGACGAAGTGTTCTTTAAAAGGGACGAACACATCGGGAAAGCAGTTCTTTAGATATGCTGGTTCGTAATTGCCAAAAGGGGAAGCGACTAATGCCAGACTCACGAATTCCCCGCTCAAGTTGTCCAGGTCAGAATGGAGCTGTGACCAATCCCGGCAGGTGAATAATGGATAACAACCGATCGCATCGTGCTCGGTATGATCTGGGATTTTCCGACTTAGGATCCAGCCTCGACTTTGAGGCAATTCGTATGGGGCGCCAAACTCAGCCAACGACGCTGCATAATCGGGATGCAGGTAACCAGTTACTTGGGTAT
>Ga0209488_10005020_pt1 | contig 10221 bp, 11 predicted proteins | sample Rivendell_Oct201_8_FD_188349 | JGI IMG/M metagenome (GOLD analysis project Ga0209488, IMG submission 188349) | Vadose zone soil microbial communities from the Eel River Critical Zone Observatory, Northern California, USA -... | ecosystem: Environmental > Terrestrial > Soil > Vadose zone >... | reverse complement strand
CAATCCTGGACCGTGTCGCCCGACCGCCAGACCTACACGTTCAAGCTGCGCCCCAACGTGTTGTTTCACGACGGGTCGTCATTGAGTTCGGTCGACGTCAAGGCGAGCTATCAGCGCATCATCCATCCGTCGCAGGGCGTCACCTCGTCGCGACTGGTCGATTTCGGCGCGATCAGCGGCATCGACACGCCCGAGCCGCTGACAATCGTCTTTCGCCTGCAGTGGCCGGACGCGGCAATGCTGGCGAATTTCGCGTCGCCCTGGAACTGCATCTACAGCGCCGCGAAGCTGGCCCAGGATCCGCAATTCCCGAAGACCCACATCCTCGGCACCGGCCCCTTTGTGTTTGTCGAGCACAAGAAGGGCGAGAGCTGGCAGGGAAAGCGCTGGGACAAGTACTTTCAGCCGGGAAAACCCTATCTCGACGGCTACCAGGCCGATTTTATGGCCCCTCCGGCGGTCATGAAGGCCTATGAGAGTGGCCGCATATTGGCCGAGTTCCGTGGCGTCACACCGACTCAGCGCGATCATCTGGTTGAAGTCCTCGGGGACCGGATCACGACGACCGAGAGCCCATGGCTGTCCAACCTCCTTGTCGTCTTCAACACCAACAAGAAGCCGTTCGACGATCCCCGGGTGCGGCGCGCCCTGTCCTTGGCGATCGACCGCTGGGGCGCGGCCGAGCGGCTGCAGGGCTCAACCTTTCTGAAATATGTCGGCGGCTTGCTGCGGCCCGGCGCCAATCTGGCGATGTCGGAAGCCGAGCTGAGCGCCTTGCCGGGTTTCTCGCACGACATCGCTGCGGCGCGGGCCGAGGCAAAGCGGCTGCTCGAGGAAGCCGGCGTGCATGATTTGCCGGTGACGCTGCTGGTGCGCGACATCCCGATCCCGCATTACGCCGGCGCCGATCTGCTGGCCGCGAGCTGGAAGGAGATCGGCATCACCGTAACGCAAGACCGCCGCAACATCTGGGACTGGCAGAAGGTCGTCGACAGCCGCGACTTCGACATCGCGCTCGATTTCTCCGGCGATTTCTATGACGACCCGACCCTGCAATTGACCAAATACGTGTCGCACGATCTGTCGCCGGTCAACTTCGCGGGCTCGACCGACCGTTTCCTGGACGCCCTCTACGTCGCACAGGCGATGACCACCGATCCTCGGCAGCGCACCAAGATGGTCCACGACTTCGAGCGCCACGCGCTGACCAAGTCCTACACGGTGCCGCTCCTGTGGTGGAACCGCATCGTCGCGACGTCCTCCAGGCTCAAGGGCTGGAACATTACACCCAGTCACTTTATCGGCCAGGACCTCACCGATGTATGGATCGACCGGTAACCACCGCACAATTCGGGCCGTGGATCCCGGGTCATTGCGCGAGAGCCCTAACGAGGGGCAGTGCCGCTCATGCCGGGCATGCCAGATTGGCTGCCGGAATTGCACCAGCTCAGCGACAAAAGCCCCTCAGCCGATATATATCGGCTGAATCTGACGGACACACGATGAGGCAGGCCGATGCTAACATTTCTGCTGCGATGCGCAGCCGTGGGGCTAGTTGCGCTGCTTATGCCGACTCTGGCATCCGCAGCGAAGAAGGGCGGTGTACTCCAAGTTTATCAGTACGATAGCCCAGCTAGCATGTCGATCCACGAGGAGGCGCTCAATTCGGCCCAGAATCCGATGATGGCTGTGTTCAACAATCTGGTTATTTTCAAACAAGACGTGCCGCAGAACCGAATGGATACGATCGCGCCCGATCTGGCGACAAAGTGGTCTTGGAATGCCGATATGACCGAGCTCACCTTTCAGGTGCGGCGCGGAGTGAGTTGGCACGACGGCAAACCGTTCACGGCCGCAGACGTCAAATGCACTTGGGACCTTATCCTGGGCAAGGGGACGGATAAACTACGTGCCAATCCGCGCAAGGCTTGGTACCGCAACTTGGAACAAATCAGCATCAAAGGTGACACCGTGACGTTTCACTTGAAGAGGCCGCAGCCGGCGTTTATTGCGCTGCTTGCCTCGGGCTATTCGCCGGTTTACCCGTGTCACATATCCCCCCAGAACATGCGGCAACATCCAATCGGCACCGGACCGTTCAAATTCGTGTCCTACAACCAGAACGAAGCCATCAAGCTGGTGCGGAATGAACAGTATTGGAAGCAGGGGCGCCCCTATCTTGATGGAATTGAATGGACGATAATTCCAAACCGCTCGACGGCGATTCTTGCTTTTATCGCCGGCAAGTTCGATCTGACGTTCCCGTTCGGTATTACCGTGCCGCTGATGAAAAACATAAAGGCAGAGGCGCCAAAGACAATCTGTGACGTAGAGCCGACAAACCAAAGCACCAATTTGATCGTGAACCGCGACGCGCCCCCTTTCGACAGTCCAGAAATACGCCGAGCCATGGCTCTTGCGCTCGACCGCCAGAGCCTCATCGATATTCTTGCCGAAGGCCAGGGGGACATTGGCGGTGCCATGCAGCCGCCGCCGCAAGGTGTGTGGGGTATGCCGGCCGAAATGCTCCGGATGTTGCCGGGTTATGATCCTGATGTCGGCAAAAACCGCGCCGAAGCTCGCAAGCTCATGGAGAAGGCAGGCTACGGACCGCAGAAGCGACTTCCCGTCAAGGTGTCCGTCCGCAACACCCCGCCGTTTCGCGATCCCGCGGTCATTTTGATCGATCAGCTCAGGGAGATCTACATCGACGGCGAACTTGAAGTGGTCGAGACCGCCAACTGGTTCCCCAAGGTTTACCGGAAAGATTACAAGGTTGGGCTAAATCTGACCGGCGCCGGGGTGGACGACCCCGACGCGCAGTTCTATGAGAACTACGCCTGCGGCTCGGACCGTAATTACACCGGCTATTGTAATCCTGAGATTGACAAGCTGTTCGATCAGCAGTCGATCGAACGAGATCAAGAGAAGCGCCGGCATCTCGTTTGGGAGATCGACAAGAAACTGCAAGAGGATGGCGCGCGGCCGATTCTTTACCACAACAGCTTCGCGACCTGCTGGCAACCGCAGCTAAAGGGACTGACGGTCATGGTCAACAGCCTGTTCAACGGCTGGCGCATGGAGGATGTGTGGCTCGACGAATAGTCGGATCTTGGTAGCCACGATGGCATTGTCAACTTAACGGAGTCGAGATGAGCTTCCCGGCCCCTCTCGGTTGAGAGGGGGGCAGCCCTATAGGCGTACAAAGGACTTCCCCGCACCGAGCCATCGCGCCACCAACCGAAGAAGCACACCACCCCTAAAATGCCGTTTGAGCCCAGGCGGCCGCGATCCGCGATCACGGCGGAGGGATTCTCAAATTGATCGGCGACGGGGTTCTCGCGGTGTTCCCGATCGAGGAGGCGGCTTCGCGCCCGACATCGCGCGTGGAGCGGTCGCTGCGGCGCAGGCGGCGATCGATGCCGTGCGCGGGACTTGTAGACAATCCGGCAATGGTGGATGAGCCGCCACTCGAAATCGTCGTGGCGCTGCATATCGGCACGGTACACAAGCATAACGAAAATCACCGCCACAAGGGCGGTGATCCAATCGATGCTATCTCCCGGCAAAGACTCTGACGTGACCCCCTAAAACTCCTCCAGGCGAAGGTAGAGTCCGGCCCAACGGAGGGACGGACGAATGAAGCGATCGAGGTTTACCGAAGAGCAGATCATCGCGGTGCTGCGGGAGCAGGAGTCGGGGGTTCCGAGAGCGGAGGTCTGCCGCAAGCACGGTGTCAGCTCGGCAACGTTCTACAAGTGGAAGTCGAAGTTCGGCGGTCTGGAGGTGTCCGATGCCAAGCGGCTTCGGGCGCTGGAGGGCGAGAACGGTAGGCTGAAGCGGATGCTGGCGGACGCCATGCTGGACAACGCCGCGTTGAAGGATCTCTTGGGAAAAAAGTGGTGACGCCCGCCGCGCGACGGGAGGCGACGACGTATCTGCGTCGGACCTTCGAGATGAAGGAGCGGCGGGCCTGCCGGGTGATCGGGACCGACCCGACAAGCGAGCGCTATCGCGGCGTGCGACCGGAGGATGGCGCCTTACGCGAGCGGCTGAAAGCCTTGGCCCAGGAGCGGCGGCGGTTCGGCTACCGTCGCCTGCACGTGCGCTGCGGCGCGAAGGCCATGCCGTCAACAGGAAGCGGGTTCAGCGCCTCTACCGCGAGGAGCGGCTGACGCTGCGTCGGCGTGGCGGACGCAAGCGGGCAATGGGAACGAGGCGGCCGATCGAGACGCCGCTGGCACCCAACCAGCGCTGGAGCCTGGACTTCGTCTCTGACCAGCTGACCGACGGTCGGCGCTTCCGCATCCTGGCGTGGTCAAACAAACCTCTGTTTAAGGTTAGCTTTTCATTCATACAACGACCCTCCTTATATGCGGACGCACCTTTTGGCCTTCCCCCAATGTCTGAACGTATCGAGTTTATCGACATCGCTTTGCAGGAGCGGCGCACTCTTGAAACGGCGCTAGCCGAGTTAGTCGCAAAACACAGTCGCTCACCGAGCCCCGAATTGGCACGGATGATCCAAATAATTGAAGCCGAGGTCATTCAGCGACAGAGGGTGCCCGCCATTCTCCTTCGGACTGAGGAACGTATACAAAAGAACGATGAGGCGACCGTAGGCCAAGCCAGCTAACGCGGCCTGCGCTTCTATTCTGCGGGAACCCCGCGCGGCTCGCCAGCAGCCCACGCATTCGAGCCATACGGACCGCTGGCATTCGTGGATGGCATGAACCACCTGGGCCCAGAAATCCCGGGCGGAGTGGTCGCGCTCGTCGATGCTCTGGTTCAGCCGTTCAACTGCGATATGGACGGCGCGGGGGGCCGTGCTGCTCGATCAGTTTGGGCGCTAACTCGTCTACCTTGCGGGCATTGATGAGATCCTGCCGCTCGTCCTCTATCTTAACACAAAAGAAACTTAAGCCAGCTTCTCGAATTAAGCATCAATTTTTATAGGAATGCTCGCTATTATATGGAAGGCTCGCCTTTTGCGGGATAGCGCCCCTGGCTGCCGCTGTTCTGCTCCGACGAAATTTGGTCGATGCTTCCCGCTTCATCACAGCCTTCTTCGCGAAAGACCGTGCTGATTGTCGAGGACAATGAGCTAAACCTGAGGCTTTTAACAGATATACTTGAATATCACGGTTATACAATCTTAACGACCCGCTTAGGAGAGCCAGCACTTGAACTTGCTCGCCAACACCGGCCTGACTTGATCCTGATGGACATTCAGCTACCTGATATTTCCGGAATGGAAGCGGCTCGTCGGCTCAAAGATGATGATCAAACGAACACGATTCCGATCATTGCGGTTACTGCGTTTGCCATGTCCGGAGACGAGGTGCAAATACTCGCGAGCGGATGCGACGGGTACCTCTCTAAGCCATTTAGGATAGGCGAATTGCTGACGCTGGTCGAACATTGGACGACAAGTCGGGCCTGATCGGCGAGCGAATCGCCTCCCTTGAAGCTCCGCCTGCCTATGGATCGTGAGGACGCGCCGCTCAATTGGCCGAGGGAAGGGACCGGGCTGAATGTTGTCATCCGCCAGTCCGGCCTTTTTCTGACCCGCCGCCCACCTCACCGACACCACCGTCTTCCCCTTCACATGCACTCGCGGCAGCGGAGCCGCTACCGCCGGTCGTCCGGCCATTTTGTCGCGGCGACTAATCTCAAATTAACTACAAACGATAATCAATTCTCAAACTTACCCCACCTATCGTCGCGGCGTGCCCGAGATGGTGCGGATGGGGGGAAACAATGCAACCGGAGATTGGCTCGCCGAGGAACGACGATTGGGCGAATGCGTTCAGTTCGATGCGTGAGCTGCCGTCCCCCGGCCAGCGGTGGACGGTGCGACGCAAGGCCGCCCTAATCGAGGTCGTGCGCGGTGGCTGGTTGGCGATAGACGAGGCGTGCCGGCGCTACGCTCTCTCGGTTGACGAGTTCCTGGCGTGGGAGCGGGATATGGACCGCAACGGTGTTCCCGGTCTGCGAAGCACCCGATACCAGATCTACCGCGACACCGAAGCGCGGCGGGCATAGCGGATGACCCGCGCGCATACCCTCACAGAAAAGCTTGCCTTGTCGATCCTGGCTCGCGACGGGATCGGGGCCATCTGGCAGCTCAATGAAGCCGCTGCGGAGGCACACCGAACCGGTCACCCGCTCGCTGCCGCCTCCCTTGTGGAGATCGCCGATGCCGCAGAGGACGCCTGGCTCCGGGCCGAAGGCGTGCGGGAGTTCGCGGGTTAGTCGGCCGCCTCGCGCATTGCAGCACGCCCGCCATAGTTAAATTTGACAGCCACCGCCTCAAGATTGCGTGCGTGATGTTCAAACGAATTGGCGATGGCAAGGGTTGGACGCTCTGGCGTCGCGCTCGCTCAACCGATCCGCGATGGCGCGCAGCTCTGCGGCCCTCGACCGCCATCGCTCAGCTCTGTTGAATGGGTCCATCATCAACCCGCGTACAAGGCTGCGGCCTATTCGTTCCGCGCTCGCGTCGAGAGTGAGCCACCGTTTGGTTTTCGCGGCTTAGTATCGGCGAGTTGCCGGTATTGGGCGGCGAGTTCGAGTAGCCGGGCATGGGCGCGCGGCTGTTTCTCCATTTTGGCCAGTGGATGGAATTGCTCGGCTTGCTCGCCGTAATGAATGGTGCGATCGCGGGCTATTCCCGGCATGCTGTCCCCCCAACCCGGTTGCCCCAAACGGAAGGTGCGCGCATCGCCAGAAGCTAACCTTTTGCGGATAACCCTGTGGGGAAGTCAATCGTTGATTTTGTACTGCAACGCGATTTTTGGCCGCTGTGATGCTGACGCCACGCGGATGAGCGGGCCGCAAACTGCGCCACGTGCCGTTTGTCAACGAGCCGCGGGTAGTTTTATCTACAGCGCCCAACCAAGGGGGCGCGAACCCTTTTGTTACAAACCTTTACCGGAGGAAAATCGAAGATGCACAATTCGTGTTAACGGTTTCTTAAGAGATTCCGCCGGTTTCGGCTACTGCCTAAAAATTAGGCAGAGAGTGTATATTAACCAAGTGTGACAAGGTCGTGAAGATCACATGGAGCACCCTGTCACACAGCGGAATAGGCGGGGTTTTGGTTGAAAAAGTCCTGTCCCTTTGCAACCACGGTGCGAAGCCCTCGGCGATCAGGATCACGCCGCCCTCGACGAGCTCGCCGATCGGGCAGAAACCCGACCGGGTGCGACCATCGGTCAGGAACCGCTTGCCGCCGCTCTGGTCGATGAATTGCAGGCTATGCACCGCGCTATCGAGGTCGCGGGCCGGCACGACGAGCTTTTCGTGCCACAGGCGGGCGCCGTTCGGGCCGATGTGCTTCTTCTCGAGGTAGGGAAAGCCGTTACACTCCGTCGCCGCGCTGCACCAGATCGCTTCGGCGCGGGCCGCGGCATCGGTCCTACGCTGGCGATCGTCCGCGTCGCGCTGCGCCCGCGCCTTCGCCATGCGCCGCTTGTGCTCGTCCCGCTCGGCCTTCGAAAGCTGGCGGTCGATGTCGGCGTGCCATGTTTCCCAGCCTCGCCCGTCGCGCCAATTCTCGAACCCACCGGCAGGGAAGCCGTCGAGGTGCAGGAGATAGGCGGCATCGCCCTTGCCGCCTCGTCCTTTGGCATCGCAGCGGCGCAGTCTGCCATCGGCGATGATGTTGGACGGCGGGAGGATGTCGCGAGCGCGGAGCGCGTCCGCGAACTGGCGGAGGATGTCGCCGCTCATGGCTTGATCCCCAGCGCGTCGAGGATCGCCCGATCGAGCGCCCGGTATCGCCGCGCGAGTCCCTCGATCTCGGTCCTCAGGAGGTGGCGGGCGGCCAGCTCGCTGAGGAATTCGTGAAGGGCCCGCGGCCCGAGTCGGTGCAGCTTCGTGACATCACCCTGAACCGCTCGGCTCGAAGATCAACCGGGGCCGCCATCGTTGGCACCGGCTTGCGAAGCGCGCCTGGCAGGCCGACGTATTGGCCCGGATCGCCGAGCATCCAGCCACCAGGATCGACGAACTCCTCCCGTGGAACTGACGGCCGCGCTCGGCACTACGCAGTCAGGCGGCGTGATCATGGCGGCCATCGCCGCCGTCTTCACGATCGGCTACGTCGCCAACATGCTCGGCAAGGACGAAGACTGGCTGCACGACCTCTCAATCGACATGTTCCCCGAAGACGGCTGTCTTCACGTCTACGGCGCCGGCGAAGATGGTGTGCCTGCCTTCACCCAGTACGGCATCGAGTGATTGCGCCAGATCATCGCCGACGAAAGAGCCGCCGGCAACGCTGCTGCCCGTCAAGCCGAACGGAATAACCTGCCCTGCGGTCCTCACCGCACTTTCAATTACCCATAACTTGCGCAGAGCGTGGCACCCAATTTGATGTCGGTGAGGCGGGAGAGGCCACGCCACATGACCGTGTTGCCGGGCGGCGGATCGCTCGCGCGAGCGAGATAGCCGCCAAGCCTGGCGATTTTGGTCAGGTAATGGGAGAGCGTTTTTCCGCGGGGCGGGCGATAGGCTGTGTCCGGCACGAGCTGGTCGAGAAGTCTGGTTTCCACCTTGGTCAAGGCGAGGCCGGGCTCGGCATTCGGAACGGACCGATTGATCATGGTCATCCAGAACACCCGCCAGCTCAGGATACAAAAGACCGAGAGCAGTTTCACCAGGCGCTCGGCGGTCCTGAGCCGCGCCTCCTCAGCCCGACAGCCGGATTTCAATACCTTGTGGAACACCTCAATACCTTGTGGAACACCTCAATCTTCCACCGCAGAGCGTACCAGCGGAGCTTTTCGATGGCGGCGTCGTAGGAGTGAACCGGCAAATCGGTGATCAGCTTCCAGTCAATCCTTGCCCGATCGGTCGGCTCTTCGCGCTCCTGGGCATGGAGCACGGTCAGGGTGAGCGCCGGATAACGCTTCTGCTTTCCGATCGGCGGCAGGACGTGAATGCTGCGGTATCTGATCTCGACAGTTGCCGTGCCGACATGGCCCTTGCTGTCGCAAACCTCAACATGGTGTTGCCCGGCGATCTCCGCGTCCTTCATCTCATCGGCAATCGTATGGTCTCCATCCTCCGCCAGCCGGTCGACACAGCTTCTGACCAGAAAATGAGTGCCCAGCTCCTGTGCTACGCAGAAGAGTTCGTAAATGTCGCTCTCCCGATCGCCGACATGGATGCACCGCGCCGGTTCGCCGAACAGCGCCGTCGACTGACGCATGTTTTCCAGCCAGCGGATGCTCTCCTTTTGCTCGATCGGGACCCGCGTCGGATTGATCTTCTTCTTGAGCGCGGCGGTCCCCTTGAACTTCTGCCGTGTCCGGAACTTGACGGCCGCCAGGCCCAAAGGCAGCCCCTCCGTTGTGACTGCCAGGCTCGAGTGCATCAGCAGCCCGCAGACCGTGTGCATCCTGAAACGGCCGGCTTTGTCCTTGCCGCTGTTGACCCGATAGGTGAGACCGATCCGCTCGGGCCGCTCCCGCTGGTATGAGAACTCCGTCGTGTCTTGGAGTACCAGAATGGGCCCTTCCGTCGCTGCAAAGCGGCTCTGGGTCGACTGGAAATGGCCTGCCAGGATCTCCGCCTCGTTGAACCGATCATTGGAAAAGAAGCGATAGGCCGCCTTGGTGTTCGCCCAGTCCTGACAGGCCAGAGGAATGCTCGCTCCGATGGCGTCGCCCATCCGCTCCAGCAGGTTGCGCAGCCGCTTGTTGAGACGCTCATCCGCAAAGCTGCAGCCGGCAATCTCGCGATCAAACCATGCGCCAGTTGCTCCGTCCATCGGCACCGCTCCCCCGAGATTCGGTGCCAGGTAAGGAATCACGACTGATTCCTTCTACGCAACAGCTTGTGCTCTCCTTACCGCATTTGGCTAAATGTGGGTAATTGAAAGCCTCACCGCATGCTTACCCTTTTCTCATTGAGTGGGATTGACATCCTCACAGGGGCCGCAGTTTTTTCGCTGGGTGCGATTCTTCTCTCGCCCGTCTTTCATCGCATCGGAATCCGTGATCGGCCCCTTTTTGATAGGCTCGTCAAGCACGTCGTAGGCGATGAAGCGTTATCTCGGGTGGACAGTTGAGCCGCACGGCAACGATGCATGAGCCGACGCCGACCGAGGTATATCCGGCCATGCTGTCATACTCCCATGCGCCCGATCCCATGTGGCGTGGAAGAACTGAATCCAGCGTTATGGGGATGGCCCCCGGCATACAGATCTGCCCA
>Ga0209488_10005018_pt1 | contig 10223 bp, 10 predicted proteins | sample Rivendell_Oct201_8_FD_188349 | JGI IMG/M metagenome (GOLD analysis project Ga0209488, IMG submission 188349) | Vadose zone soil microbial communities from the Eel River Critical Zone Observatory, Northern California, USA -... | ecosystem: Environmental > Terrestrial > Soil > Vadose zone >... | reverse complement strand
CCATGGCGACGAAGTCACGTCGCGACAGCTCGTTCTGATCTTCGGGTTTGTTCTTCTCGTCGCTCATGGTCTCCTCCAGGCAGGCCTAAAGGCCTGCGCTACTTCTTGAGCCGCAGGATTTTTCCGCCCATGCCATCGGTCAGCACGTAGAGCGCGCCGTCGGGGCCTTCGGCGACGCCGCGAATGCGCGCGTTCAGATCGGCCAGCAGGCGCTCCTCGGCCACGACGCGATCGCCGTTCATCACGAGGCGCGTCAGATTCTTCGACGCCAGGCCCGCGACAAACAGACTGCCGTCCCACGCCGGAAACATCTTGCCCGTGTAGAACCCGATGCCGGACGGGGCGATGTCCGGCGTCCAGAAGTACACCGGCTGCTCCATGCCCGCCTGCGCCGTCTTGTCGCCGTTGATCGGCTTGCCCGTGTAATCGCGGCCGTAGCCGACGACGGGGAATCCGTAGTTCTTCCCTTTCTCGATCTCGTTGATCTCGTCGCCGCCGCGCGGGCCGTGCTCGCTCACGAACAGCTTGCCGGTCTTCGGATGAACCGCGATGCCCTGGTCGTCGCGGATGCCGAGCGCGTAGATCTCGGCGCGCGCGCCCGCCTTGCCGGCAAACGGGTTGTCCTTCGGAATCGATCCGTCCGCGTTGATGCGCAGGATCTTCCCCATCAGGCTGTCGAGCTGCTGCGGCTGCATCCACTCTTCAGACTTGATGCCCAGGCCCGCGGGGATGCTGGTCGTGACGACGAGTGAGCCGTCGTTCAACTGCGCGAGGCGTCCGCCTGTGCCTTCGGCGTTGGCGAGCAGGACCTTGACGTTCTCGAGCGTCTTGTCGTCCGCGGACAGCTTCGCGCTCGCGACCTGCAGGACCGCCGGCGACCGGAACGCCTGCGCGTTGATGCCGTCGGGCAGCACGGTATAAGAAAGGTAGAGCGTCCGGTTCTCCGCGAACTTGCGATCCGGCTGCACTTCCCACAGGGCGGTGCCGCGCGCGCCAGCACCGGGCGGCATGCCGCCCAGCGCTTCGGCGACCTTACCGTCCTTTGAGACGATGCGGATCTTTCCTCCCGCGCGCTCGCTCAGGATGATGCGGCCGTCCGGGAGGAAGTGCATCGAGAACGCGCCGCTCAGGCCTTCGGCGAACGTCTCGACGGTGAACGTCTCGGTCCTGGCCGGCACGGCGGCGCGCGTCTGGCCCAGCCATTGCGGGACGGGCGCGTAACCATCCGGAGTCGCGCTTTCGCCAGGGGGCTGCTGCCCCGGCGCCTGCGCCGGCGGCCGCGGCATGGGTTTGACTTGCGCGGTGATCAATACGGAGCCGAGCGCGACACATGCCGCGCCCGCGATAAGAGACCTACGAATCATCAGTCCTCCAGGATCGGCGACCCTGAAAGGGTCGCCCTACACATGTGGGGCGGCCCTTTCAGGGCCGCCGCAAGTCCAACATATTACGCGCTTCCGCCGGTGTTGCGACGTCGAGACCAAGTTCGGTCAGGATCCCGCGCACTTTCTCGACCTGCTGAGCATTCGATGTCGCGAGCTGGCCTTTGTCGATCCACAGGCTGTCTTCGAGGCCGACGCGGACATTACCGCCGAGCATCGCTGCCTGGCCTGCAATGGACATCTGATGCCGTCCGGCGCCGACGACCGACCACTGATAGCTGTCGCCGAACAGCCGGTCGGCCGTCTTCTTCATGTACTCGACATCGTCTGGATGGATTCCGATACCGCCGCGAATGCCGAAGACCGACTGAATGAAGAACGGCGGCGACAGGAGCCCTCGGTCCACGAAATGCGCCGCGGTATAAAGATGTCCGATGTCATAGCACTCGAGCTCGAACCGCGTGCCGTTCGGCGAGCATCGCTCGAGGATGTCCGCGATGTCCTTCAGCGTGTTCTTGAACATCCCCGCTTCGCTGGCGGCCAGATACTTCGGCTCCCACTCGTGCCGCCACGCCTTCTGCCTCGGCAGCATCTCGTACAACCCGAAGTTCATCGTCCCCATGTTGAGCGACGCCAGCTCCGGCTTCAGCTGCAGCGCCGGCTGCACTCGTTCTTCGACGGTCATCGCCTGGGATCCGCCGGTCGTGATGTTGACGACGACGTCGCAGGCGGCGCGGATTTTCGGCAGGAACTCCCGGAAGAGCGCGGGATCCTGCGTGGGACGGCCGTCACGGGGATCGCGCGCGTGCAGATGGACGATCGCTGCGCCGGCCTTCGCCGCGCCAATCGCGCTCTCGGCAATCTGCTCCGGCGTGATCGGCAGATGCGGCGACATCGTCGGCGTATGAATCGCACCGGTGATGGCGCACGAGACGATGACTTTTCGCTTATCCGGCAAAGCGGGGCTCTGGAAGGCCGCGGGCGCCGAGGCCGGTGACGCGGAAGAGGCTGCCCGCCAGATGCTGCGGCTTCGCTTCCGTGGCGAACAGATCGTGGACGGCGGGATGCTTCACGCGCGCCATCGACGTGACGTACAGCTCGTCGAGCTTGTCGCCGCCGAACATCACGCTCGTGATGTTGCGCACCGGCATGCCGATGCGGCGATCGACTGAGCCGTCAGGTGCATAGCGGACGAGGTCGCCGGAGATGAGCTGCGCATTCCAGACGAAGCCCTCGTCATCGATCGTCGAGCCGTCGGCGACGCCGCTGTCGTCCGCGAACGAGGCCCACACGCGTTTGTTCGCGAGCGCTCCGCTCGCGATGTCGTAGTCATACGACCAGTACGCGCCCTGAAACGTGTCGGCGAGATAAAACGTGCGATTGTCCGGACTCCAGCACGGACCATTCGTGCAGATGATGCCGTCATCGACCTTCGTCACGCGCAGATCGGGATCGAGCCGCCAGAGGCCGCAGATCTTCAGTTCTTCCTTGTCGTCCATGCCGCCGGCGAAGAAACGTCCCCGCCGATCGCACTTGCCGTCGTTCAAGCGCGTGCGGGGCTCCTCCGGATCGATCTTCGTGATGAGGTCGAGCTGCTGGCTCTTGAAGTCGAAGCAGTAGAACCCGTCGGCCAGCGCCAGCACGGCGCCACCGTTCTTCCGAAGCGCCATCGCGCCGACGTCATGCGCAAGCGACCAGTTCTGCGTCTTCCCCGGACTGTTTCCGCGGGGATCGAGTCGCCAGATTGACGGATTCCCTACGCGCCGGCCCGTGCCGTCCACCCAATATAGGCAGCCTTCCTCGACGTCCCACACCGGGCCTTCGCCGAGATGGTTCCCGCACTCGAGGACGCACTCGATCCTGAACAAAGCTCGTGTAGCATAATCCCACCATGTCAACGAGAGCCGCTCTCATTCTCGCGTTCGTGCTTGCGCCGTCCGTGGCCATGCAGGCGCAGACCGCGCGCACGGTGCGCGACGGCGTCTACACGGACGCGCAGGCGACGCGCGGTTCGGCGATCTACAAAGAGAAGTGCGCGTCGTGCCACGGGCCCACCCTCGGCGGCAGCCTGGCTCCGCCCCTCGCGGGCGACGCGTTCGCCGCCAACTGGGGCGGCCCGCTCTCGGCCATCCTCGACAAGATTCAGCTGACAATGCCGGCCAACGCGATGGGGACGCTGACGCGCGCGCAGGCGGCCGACGTGCTGGCGCTGATGCTGCAGACCAGCAAGTTCCAGGCGGGCCGCGCGGAGTTGTCGTCGGAAGACGCGGCGCTGAAAGCGATCACCTTGCCGGGCGCGCAGGCAGTGGCCCGCCCGCCCGCCGCCGTCGCGTCCGCGTTTCCGCCGGCGGGCAACATGGCGCAGCTGATGCGCGGCGTGCTCTTCCCCGCCGCCAACATGATCTTCAACGTCCAGCGCTACGATCCCGCGACGCCGCCCAAGGCGAACAACCAGTCGAAAGAAGCGGGCTTCTCATGGGTTGACTGGGGCGCGGGCGTCTACACGGGATGGGAGATCGTGGACTACGCCGCCGTCGCGCTCGGCGAAACGGCGCCGCTGATGCTGACGCCTGGACGCCGCTGCGAAAACGGCAAGCCGGTGCCCGTCAACGATCCCGATTGGATCAAGTTCTCGAACGAGCTGTACGAGACGTCGAAGGCGATCTATGCCGCGGCGCAGACGCGGAGCCAGGAAAAGGTCAGCGACATCACCGAGCGGCTCGCCGACATGTGCCTCCATTGCCACCAGGTGTATCGCGACAAACGGATTAGCCGCACGCCAGACGATCCGCAGAATCGCGCGGCGAGGTGCTCGAAATGAAACGCCTCTTCCTCTTCCTGCTGCTCCTCGTACCCATCTCCGCCATAGCACAGGACACCACGTTCTATTCCGTGTCCTACATCGAGGTGAAGCCGGGGTCCCGCACGCAGGCCGTCGCGATGCTGAAGCAGTACCGCGATATCACGCACCGCGACGACAACAACATCCGCCTCGAGGTGTTCGAGCAGGCCGATCGGACCGGCCACTTCCTTCTCGTTGAAACCTGGAAGACTGCCGCCGCCTTCGACGCGAAAGCGCCGGCGCGAAAACAGCTGGCTGACGTGACGGACGCGATCCGGACGAGCGGTTGGGATACGCGACCCTACAAGACGCTGTCCGTCGCGTCGGGGACGGCCGAGGCCACGAACAGGTCGGTCTATGTGATCAGCCACGTGGACGTCGCGCCCGATCCGAAGGTGGCCGCGATGCTGACGACGCTCGCCCAGGCAAGCCGGCTCGAGGACGGCAACATCCGCTTCGACGTCCTGCTCCACACGATGCGCTCGAACCACTTCGAGGTCATCGAGACGTGGAAAAGCGAAAAGGCGCTCGAGAACCACGCCAACGCCGCGCATACGAAGAAATATCGCGACGACCTGCAGGCGGCTCTCGGGAGCCCGCTGGACGAAAGAGTCTACAAAGCGATCGAATAGGCAGGCCTGAAGGCCTGCGCTACTACTGAAAGGGCCGGCCCACATGCTGTGGGGCGGGCCTTTCAGGCCCGCCACTCATTTCACCGTAATCCCACGGTCCGTCAGCAGCGTCCCGGTCGCCCGCGCGAAGTCCGTCATCGCCTTCCGGTAATCCGCCAGCGCGGAGATCTCCGCCAACTGCGCCAGCGCGAGATCGGTCTGCCGCGTGAGCACGAAGAAGTTCGTGCTGGCGCCGGCGTCAAACCGATCCTGCTCGGCCCTGAGCTGCGTATTCGCCGCGTCGACCTGCACGCGCGTGGATTGAATCCGGCCCGCCGCGGTTTCGATCGCCGTCGCCGCATTCAGAACGTCCACCGAAATGCGGTCGCGCGCCTGCGACAGCCGGAGCGTGGCCTGCCGCTGCTGCGCCTGCGCGGCGCCGAGCTCGCCCTTCGCCGATCGCCGGCCGAGCGGCACGTCCACCGAGATACCAATCGACGCGTCCTGAAACCGCGTCTCAAACAGCGTCTGATACGCCGTCCCGATGCCGCCCGACAGCACCTCGGGAAACACGGTCGGCACGCCGCCAAACGAGATCACGCTGGGGTTCCGGTCGCCCGCCAGTCCGCGTGACGTGTACGACGCGACGATGTCCACCTGCGGGCGAAGCGCGTCTTTTGCGAGCGCTGCCTGCGCTTCGGTCGCCGAGACGTCCGCCTTGATGGCGGCGAGCTCCGGACGCCGTGACATCGCATCGGCGAGGGCGCGCTGGATGTCCACGGGCCGGCGCTCGACGTCGACATTGTCTGCCGGCGTCAGCGTCTGGCCCCAGATCGCGTCGCCCGGATCGTCGGTCATCAGGAGCTTCAGCGCGCGTTCGGCCCGCGCCGCATTCTCCTGGGCCACGAAGTAGTCGCCGCGCCGCCGCTCCACTTCGGCCGTCGGCTGCGCGATGTCGAGCGCCGCCGCCGTCCGCGCCTCGATACGCGCTTGCGTGTCCGTCCGCTGCCGCTCGGCGAGCGTGATGCTGTTGTTGCGGACTTCGACCTCGCGCCTCGCGGCGACCAGCGCCCAGTACGCCTTCTCGACCGCCGCCACGACGTCGAGCACCTGCTGCTGCAGGACGGCGTTGCTCTTCTGCCGGTCAAGCGCCGTGATCGTCAACTGCGTGCGCGCCGCGTCGGTTCCGCGGCTCTTGAGGAGCGGCTGCCGCACCTGCACGCCGAGGGACGTGATGTACGCCGGCACGAACAGCGTAAAGAAGCTGTTGGTCGTGTCGCGCGACACCGACGCGCTGCCGGTCGCGGTCGCGCCAGACTTGAACAGCCGGCTCACCGACACCGACGAGCTGAAGTCGTTGTTTGACGGCGACACTTCCCCTGGAGGCGCGCCGGAAAAGAGCGTCGTGATCGGATCGCGATGATGCCGCCCGCTCGCGTCCACCTTCAGGCGGAAATCGTAGCTGCCGAGGGCGCCGGCCTCGCGGGCCTGGGCCGCCGTCACCAGCTCGCGTTCGATCCGGATGTCCGTATTGCGCTGCAGCGCGCGGGTGGTTGCGTCCGCGAGTGTGAGCGACTGCTGGGCATGAGCGAGCGACGCCGTACAAAGCGCCGCCAGCATCGTTGATCCAATTCTCGACGTGGTCACGGGACCTCCTTAAAGGACGTCCCGTTACTTTACATGGAGAGCGACTGTCGCGACGTGCTGCTCCCAGGCGAGCTGCAGCTCACCGGCGCCGCCGCCTTTGTCCGTGATCGTGTATTTCAACTGCTCGACCAGCGCCGTCGGTTTGCTCATCGTCATCTTGACGCGGCCGACATCAGACGCGGGGCCCGGGTATGTGAGACCCCACTGGCCGGTCGCCTTGCTGACGACGAGCTCCCACTGCTCGGGATCCTTCACGTTTACATAGAGCGTATACGTGCCCGCCGGCACGTTCAGGCCGCCGATGTCCACGCCGCCTTCCGTCTTGAACGTCGTCGCCGCATTCGCGCCCGCGCGCCAGACCGGATACGTCGGGTCGCGCGACAGCAGACCGCCGACGCCGAAGATCTTGCGGCCACGGACCGCGGGCGCCGAATACTGCACCTGGACGGTCTTGCCGCCGATGGCGGCCGTGGCCCGCGCCGGCGGGCTCTGCGCCAGCGCCGTCCCGGCGGCTGCGAGAACAACAGCGCCGATCGCTACTTTGAGCCGCATTTGCCTCCAGGGCAGCGATTGTTGTCGCAGACGTATTCGAACAGGCCGATCTTGTCCCACTCGGGCTTGGCGAGGATCTCGAACTCCTGCGACCACGCCTTCGTGAAGATCTTCGGATCGTCGATCGTGAGCTGGTACGAGATGGCGGTCTTGCTCTTCCAGCGCAGACGCTCGATCGTGTGCAGCGCGTCGCTGTGCATCCGGAATTCCTTCGGGTTCGTGTAGTAGTAGTCGTCGAGCTGCCAGCGCTTGAAGTTGGTCGAGTCGATGACGAGGGTGTCGCCGTCCCAGCGGCCGACGGGATCGCCGTCGTACATCGGGTCCATCCCCGTGCGATGCGGCCGTCCGTCGAGCGGGACGAGGCGCGTGTTGTGCTGGAACTCGTGGACGATGACCAGGTAGTTCTGCGTCTGGAACATCTGCATCGCGTTACCCGAGAGGATGCTGCCGGGGAACCCCGCCGGCAGGCAGAAGTCGCGCGGCTCGTCGTGCCTCGGATCGCCGGTGCGCGGCTCGAAAAACGCTTCGCCTCCCGGCTTGAACGGTGCGAAGTTCTTGCTGTCGAACACGGTCGCCGCCGATCGGCCGCGCTGCGCGCCCGGCAGATACGTCGGCCACTGGAAGGTGCCCGTGAAATCGGGCTTGCCGTCGGCCATCTTCGGCGGCGTGAACGACGGCGCCGCGTTCTGGGCGAACGCGATCGCGCCGAGCGCACAGACCGCCGTCAAGACGATGGTCAAGCGCTTCATTGCTGGTTCGGCGCGTTGGCCGTGAAGACGTTGCGGCCGTCCGGGTACGTCACGCTGCGCCCGAAGCCGTTGTTGGACGCGTCTTTCGCGCGGAAGCCGTCGACGACGACCTCCTGGCCGATCTTGAGCGTCTCTCTCGTGATGCCGCGGCGCATCAACTGTCCCGGCGCGCCGCCAGAGAACGCCCAGTTCGTCACCGTGCCGTCGGCGTTCTTCACGTCGATGTAGAACCAGATGTGCGGGTTCTGCCACTCGACTTTGGTAATCGTCCCGGTCACTTTCACCGGCTTGCTTTCGTCGAACTCCGCCGCGAACGAATGATGCGCGGCCATCGGTACCGCCGAGGCCACGAGCATCGCAAGACCAATAAGCGTTCGAACCATCCTGCCCATCCCGCCCCTCCTGCCTGTCCTGCCCGGTATTTTACGCATTTCGCTTCCTCGTGCGCGCCGCCGCGGCGATCTTCTCGCCGATGAGGGCGATCTTGTTGTCGCGAAGCCGCCGCTCGTTGAGCCAATAGGGGCTCGTGATCTCCTTGAACGCGTGAATCGCGGCTTGAATGCCCTCGGCCCACGCGACCGTGATCAGCTTGATGTCGCCGTGCACGTCGCCGACGGCGAAGATGCTCTGCCGGCTCGTCTCGAAGTACGGGTCGATGCTGATGCTGCCGTCTTCGTTCAGCTTCACGCCAAGGCGCTCGAAGGTATCTTTCGCCGACAGGAATCCGATCTGGACAATGACGGCCGAGCAGTCGAGCACCGTGCCGTCAGTCAGCGTCAGACGAATCAGCTCGCCCTGAAACGCCGCGGACGTCACCTCGACGTTCGTCCGGATGGCGCCGCCCGCGTCGGCAATCCGCGCCGCCGTATCCGCCTTGCCGATCGGCATTGCCTCACGGACGATGACGTCCACCGCCGCGTGACGTCCGAGCGCCATCAGCGCAGCGTCGAGCGCTGAGTCTCCGCCGCCGACGACGGCCACGCGGTGCCCTTCGTAGTCGCCGATCTTCGGAATCTTGTAGTGGACGTTCTTCGAGTTGATCGCGTCGAGGACGGCGAGCCGACGCGGAAAGTGCAGCAGCCCGCACGCGACGATGACCTTGCGGCAGAGGTACGTGTTCTTGCTCGTGACGACGCGCTTGAGTTTGTCGTCGGCCTCGACCTCGTCCGTGTCGTCGATCGCGACGAGCTCTTCGCCGAAGCGGAACTGCACGAGCGCGTTGACCGCCTGACGATACGTCCGATCCGACAATTCTTCGCCGGTGATGCCGTCGGGGAATCCAGGGATATCGACGATGCGCTTGTCGGAGTAGAGAAAGTGCGGCTGCCCGCCCGGCGTCCCCTTCGCTTCGACGACCAGCGTCGTCAGCGCGCGATGGGCCGTCGTCAGGCTCGCCGCCAGGCCCGCCGGCCCAGCGCCGATAATGACGACGTCCCAGTAGCGGAGATGATCGAAATCGAGATTGGCTTCGAGCGGCTTGACGTTGAAATCCGCCATGCCGCTACGGTACTACGTACGAGCCACAGAGGCACGGAGGAGACACAGAGACGCACAGAGAACTCTTTCTCAAAGAAGGAACTCTGTGCCCCTCCGCGACTTCTCCGTTCCTCAGTGGCTCGTACGTGATCTACTTCTCGCCCTCGTCCGGATCCTGCTTGGACGGCGCCTTGACGACGCCCTTCGCGGCGGCGGCTTTGATATCGGCTTCTTCGGCGCGCGCGGCCGTCAGAATATTGCGCAGGCCGTAGTTGCCTTCGCTGCAGGCGTACTCAAACGGTCCCTGTTCGTCCGGCACCTTCGTCAGGTTCATCGCAAACGTCCACGGCTTGGCCCACGTGTGCGTGTCATCGAACATGATCGACCACTCGACGGTGTTGGGACCGAGCGGCTTGAAGCGCTCGATGAGCTTCAGGTTCTCGCTCGAGCCGCGATACGCCGTCTTGTCCGTAAAGTTTGTCGTCTCGACGACGAGCGTGTTGCCGTCGAAGTGTCCGCGCGCATCGCCGAGGTAGCGGCGGATCTTGGCGTTGAGGTGCGGCGCCGGACCGAGCGGAATGATCCGCGTCTCGTTGACCATCTCGTACTTGATGGCGACGTAACCCGGGCCCTGGAGAATCTGGTACGAGTTGCCGTAAATGGCCGGCATCATCGAGCCGGGAATCCCGCGCGTGATGCACCGGTCGTACATGCTGCGATCCTCGGCGCTGTCGGCCGGGCCGCGGGCGCCACGTGCGCGGGCGCGCGCCGCATTGCGGGCCGTCGCCTCCTCTGTCGTCGGCGGCACCTTGCCGTCGGTCTCGTCGGTGACAAGCCACGCCCGGCTGTTGGCGGCGCGATAGTTTTCGAACCAGTGCAGGGGGCTCGTCGCGCCGGGAAACTCGCTCAGGCCCGGCGTCCGCTGCACCGTCTGCTCCTGCCGCTGCTTCACGATGGCCGCCAG
>Ga0209488_10005017_pt1 | contig 10224 bp, 8 predicted proteins | sample Rivendell_Oct201_8_FD_188349 | JGI IMG/M metagenome (GOLD analysis project Ga0209488, IMG submission 188349) | Vadose zone soil microbial communities from the Eel River Critical Zone Observatory, Northern California, USA -... | ecosystem: Environmental > Terrestrial > Soil > Vadose zone >... | reverse complement strand
AGCTTTAACGCCGCAAAGACGAAGTCCTGGGGCGGCACGCGGTCGGCCTTCGTCTCTTTGCCGGTCACCCACACCAGCGGCCGCCGGTTCCATTTGATCGCTCGCTCGTCGGGCGGGCGCTCGAAGCCCATGCTGGCGCAGACCGCGCGCGTTTGGCTGAGCGCCCGCAGCGAAGGATCGCGGGTCTTGAGCTCGCGCAGCACGCGATTGCGCAACACACTGTCGGCGTACCAGCGGTTGTACGGCACGACCATGAGATCCGGCCTGAGGCCGCGCGAAAACCGCAGGTACCACGCTGCCTGCGTATCCGTTTCGCCGGCGGTGAACAGGATACCCTGGTGCGGACAGGCTCGCAGCAGATTTTCACCCAGCTCTTCGAGGACGGGCGGCAACCGCAGGTCCTCCGGCAGAGCATGCCACGCGAGCGTCGCGGCCGTTGTCCCGGCCGCTTCCCAATCGACGTAGGCGCGCTCGCCATAGGCATACACGCGGTAGACGCTCGCCGAATCGGCGGTCCGCGTTCCGGCGCTCCAGCGCGCGGCCCGCTCGAACGCCATTTGCGCAGTGTCGAGGGTCGCGTGCGCCAACACGGTATCGACGGTGACCGGCTTGCGGTGCGTGTGATACTCGACGGCGCGCTCCAGGTAGGTCCGACCGAGCTCGAGCCATGCCGGCCCATCGGTCGAGTCGGCGGCGACGCGAGCCCAGAGCCCCACCCGCACCGAGTCCGGGTGCGGGCTTTGCACCAGCATCACCGCCACCGCCGCCTTATAAAGGAATATTCCCATGCTTCTTGGGCGGGTTCTTGGCGCGCTTCGTCTCCAGCGTGAGCAGTGCCTCGATCAGGCGCGGCCGCGTATCGCGCGGATCGATGATGTCGTCGAGGTAGCCGCGCGCCGCCGCCTGGTAGGGATGGGCAAACTTCTCGCGGTACTCGTTGGTGCGCTCTTCGCTCGCTTCTCCTTTATAGAGGATCTCGACCGCTCCCTTGGGGCCCATCACGGCGATTTCCGCCGTCGGCCAGGCCACGTTGTAGTCGCCGCGAATGTGCTTGGAGCTCATCACGTCGTACGCCCCGCCGTAGGCTTTGCGCGTGATGACGGTCAGCTTGGGGACGGTGGCCTCACAGTAGGCGAACAACAGCTTCGCTCCATGCTTGATGATCCCGCCGTGTTCTTGCGCCACCCCGGGAAGAAACCCGGGCACGTCCTCGAACGTCACGAGCGGGACGTTGAACGCGTCGCAGAACCGGATGAACCGTGCTCCCTTGACCGACGCCGCGATGTCGAGGACGCCCGCGAGTGCGGCCGGTTGATTCGCAACGATGCCCACGGGACGGCCGGCGAGCCGCGCGAACCCGACGATCAGGTTGTTGCCGTAGTCCCGCTGGACCTCGAGAAACGCGCCGTTGTCCACGACATGCCGCAGCACGTCGTGCATGTCGTACGGCTTCGCCGGCTCGTCCGGCACCACCTCGAGCAGTGCCTCTTCACGGCGGTCGGGAGGATCATCCGGCGTGCGGCTCGGCGGGCTGTCGAGGTTGTTGCCCGGGAGGAACGACAGGAGCGTGCGGATCGCCGTGATCGACTCGAGCTCCGAGTCGTGCACGAAATGCGCGATGCCGGACGTCGCGCCATGCACGTCGGCGCCGCCGAGCTTCTCGAAGTCGACTTCCTCGTGCGTCACCGTCTTCACGACGTTCGGGCCCGTCACGAACATGTACGAGATCCCGCGCACCATGAAGATGAAATCGGTGATGGCGGGGCTGTAGACCGCGCCGCCCGCGCAGGGACCGAGGATGGCGCTGATTTGCGGGACCACGCCCGACGCCAGCGTGTTACGCAGGAAGATGTCGGCGTAGCCGCCGAGCGATGCGACGCCCTCCTGAATGCGTGCGCCGCCCGAATCGTTGAGCCCGACGATCGGGGCGCCGTTCTGCACGGCGAGATCCATCACCTTGCAGATCTTTTCCGCGTGTGCCTCCGACAGCGCGCCGCCGAAGACCGTGAAGTCCTGCGAGAACACGTACACCAGGCGCCCCTCGACGCGGCCCCATCCGGTCACGACGCCGTCGCCGAGAATCTTCTGATCGGCAAGTCCGAAATCGGTGGCGCGGTGGGTGACGAAGCGGTCGAGCTCGACGAAGGAACCGGGATCGAGCAGCACATCGAGCCGCTCGCGCGCCGTCATCTTCCCTTTTTTGTGTTGCGTCTCGATGCGGTCCGGACCGCCGCCCTGCTCGGACTCGGAACGTTTTTGCTGCAGGAGCTCGAGCTTTTCTCGCATGGACATGGGAGGAGAAGATATGGAAGAAAGAAGGGTCAGGAAGCCTTCCTGACCCCTCACATCTCGAACCCGCCAGGCGTCTCGGCGGCTAGGCGTCGGCCTCGGTCTGCGGTGCCTCTTCAATGACCGGCGCCGGAGCCGGCATCGGGATGATGTCATCCTTCGGGAATCCCGTGGCGGCCAGCACGATTCGGTGATGGATGGGGTCCACCTCGAGCACCTTCAGCTCGACCGCCTGCCCTTCCTTCACGGCATCGCCGGGCTGGTTGATGTCCGGAATCCCGAGCTGGGACATCGGCACGAAGCCTTCGATGTCGTTCCCGAGATCCACGACGACGCCCTTGTCCATCAGCCGCATCACGCGGCCGCGCATCTCGGTGCCGACGGGGTAGGTCTCGCCGATGCGGAGCCACGGATCTTCCTGCGCCTGCTTCAGGCCGAGGGAGATGCGCTTGTTCTCGGCGTCGACGTTGAGAATCAGCACGTCGACCTCATCACCCTTCTTCACGACTTCCGACGGATGCTGCACGCGCTTGGTCCATGACATGTCGGAGATGTGAATCAGGCCATCGATGCCCGGCTCGATTTCGACGAACGCGCCGAAGGAGGTGAGGTTGCGCACTTTACCGCGGAGCCGCGTGCCGACCGGATACTTCTGCGGCAGCGCCATCCACGGATCCTGCTCGGTCTGCTTCATGCCGAGCGAAACTTTCTCTTCCGTCTCGTCGACTTTGAGCACGACGGCTTCGATCGACTCGCCGATCGACACGAGCTTGGAGGGATGCCGGACGTTGCGGGTCCAGCTCATCTCGGAGATGTGGACGAGGCCTTCGATACCCGGCTCGAGCTCGACGAACGCGCCGTAGTTCGTGATCGACACGACCTTGCCCTGCACGCGCGTGCCGACGGGATACTTCGCGGCGACGTTCTGCCACGGATACGGCTGCAGCTGCTTCAGGCCGAGCGAAATGCGCTCGCGCTCCCAGTCGATGTCGAGGACTTTGACCTCGAGCTCCTGGCCGATCTGCACCATCTCGGACGGATGCGACACGCGGCCGTAGCTCATGTCGGTGATGTGCAGCAGGCCGTCGACGCCACCGAGATCGATGAAGGCACCGAAGTCGGTGATGTTCTTGACGACGCCTTTGCGCACCTGATTGACCGACAGCTCTTTCATGAGGACGTCGCGCTTCGTCTTGCGCTCCGCCTCGAGCAGCACGCGGCGCGACACGACGATGTTGCGGCGGCGCTTGTTGAGCTTGATGATCTTGAATTCGAAGCTCTGACCCAGCAGCTCGTCGATGTTTGGAACGCGCCGCAGCGCGATCTGGCTTCCGGGCAGGAACGCGTCCACGCCCATCAGGTCCACGACGACGCCGCCTTTGATCTTCTTGACCAGCGTACCGCTGACGCCTTCGTCTTTCTCGTGCGCTTCGCGGATCCGCTCCCAGACGCGCATGAAGTCGGCTTTCTTTTTCGAAAGCACGACCGCGCCTTCCTGGTCTTCGAGGTGCTCGAGGAAGACTTCGACCTCGTCACCTTCCTTGAGACTCTTCGGATCCTTGAACTCATCGATCGCCACGGCGCCTTCCGACTTGAACCCGACGTCGAGAATGACGGCGGTATCGGTCACGCGTAGCACCTTCGATTTGACGATTTCGCCTTCTTGGATATTCGACAGCGTCCCCTCGTACAGCAGGGTCATCTTCTCGATCTCGTCGGAGGAATATTCCTCGTCGAGGCCGGAACGGACGCGGAGTTGCGGGCGGGGAGGTTTACGAGTGGGGATGTCTTCTTCGAACTCTTCTACGTCACGTGCTTCTACGAGCATTCAGTGCACCGGTTCGGTTGTGGGTTTGAGGTTGATCACCCCTCCGTTATTCACACCCAAGGGGTGTGCTTCATCGTGCGACGGGCGGAAACCTACCCAGGGAACAAGCCTCGCGCCAGTTCAACGACCTCGATCACCTGCTGCTCCAGCGTGAGGGTGGTCGTGTCGAGTAAAACCGCGTCGGAAGCGGGTTTGAGGGGGGCAATCCGCCGGTTGGAATCGGCCGCGTCCCGGGCCGCCAATGCCTCGCTCTCCCGGCGCACCAGATCCACGTCGACGGCCTGGCCACGCTGAAACAGGCGGCGCCGAGCCCGTTCGTCCGGGTGCGCCGTCAAAAAAATCTTCAACGGAGCCTCCGGGAAGACCACCGTACCGATGTCTCGACCATCCACGACGATACCTCCAGATCCTCCACCAACCTCCAAACCCTCGACCGCCCTTCGCTGCTGGGTATTTACCCAGGTCCGGACTTCGGGAATGGCCGCGAGCACCGACACGTAGCGGGTGACACGATCGCTGCGGATCGCTTCCTCGACATCCGCGCCGGCGACCTCGGGCCGGAACCGCCGGGCGACGAGGACGAGGCGCACCGGCAGCCGGGCGGCGAGATCCACGATCTGCTGCGCGGGCCACGCTTCGCCTTGGCGCCGTCCTCCCTCACCCAGATTGTCGAGGGCGGCGAGCGTGAGCGCCCGGTAGAGCGCACCCGAGTCGAGATGCGCCCATCCGAGGTGCTCGGCGACCAGGCCGGCCGTCGAGCTCTTGCCGGACGCCGCTGGTCCGTCGATCGCTATGACGCGAAGCATTGCTTCAAATCACGAAAGAAGTTGGGGTAGCTGATGCCCACTGATTTCTTTTCCGACAATCGGACATCCGCGCCGGGCAGCGTACCGAGCACGGCGAATGCCATCGCGAGCCGATGGTCCGTTGCGGTTTCGATCTTGCCGCGCGGCGCCCGCTCCGTCCCCTCGACGTGCAGATCGTTTCCCTGCACCTCGGCCTTCACGCCGACGGCTCGCAGATTGGCGGCGATCAGCTCGAGGCGATTGCTCTCCTTCACTCGCAGCTCGCCGACCTCGCGGAACGCGGTCGATCCGCGCGCGCGACTCGCGAGCACCGCCAGCACCGGCACCTCATCCACGAGCGTCGGGATCTCAGCCGCGGAGACTTCCGTGCCCTTTAGCCCAGCCGGGCGCACCACGAGATCCGCCACTGGTTCACCGCCTTCGTCCCGCAGATTTACGCGGTCGACATGCGCCCCCATCCGCTCGAGCACGACGAGGAAACCGGTTCGCGTCGGATTGACGCCGACATTCTGGATGACGAGCTCGCCTTCGTCCGCGAGAATCGCCGCCGCAACGAGGAACGCAGCACTCGATGGATCGCCGGGAACGGAAAGTTGGAATGATGGAATGTTGGAAAGAGCAGAAGGCTCGAACACGATCGCGCGGTTCCGTTCGTGAATGCAGAGTCCCAGGTGCGCAAGCAACCGCTCCGTATGATCGCGCGATCTGTATGGCTCACGAATCGTGACCGGAACTCTTCCGGTCAGTCCTGCGAACAGGATCGCGCTCTTTACTTGCGCGCTTGCGACGGGACTCGCATAGGTGAGCCCGTGCAGCTTGCCGCCACGGATCGTGAGAGGAAGTCCGTCACGCTCTTCATTGATATCCGCGCCCATCTGCCTGAGCGGTTCGGTCACACGTCGCATCGGGCGGCGCCGGAGCGAGGCATCGCCGGTCAGCGTGGCCGGGAACTTCTGGCCGGCGAGGATGCCGAGCATCAAGCGTGCGGTCGTGCCTGAGTTGCCGCAATGCAAACGTGCGGCGGGTGGCGTGAGGCGTTTGCCGGTAACGTGCACGGTCGCGCCATCGCGAATCGTGCTGACGTCGACGCCGAGCTGACGGAGCACACGCGCGCTGCTTTTGACGTCGGCGCCCGTGAGCAATCCCGCGAGCTCGCTCCGGCCCCGCGCGAGCGCCGCCAGCATGAGCACGCGATGCGAGATGCTCTTGTCGCCCGGCGGCCGCACCTCGCCGCCGACGCGTCGCGCTTTAGGAGCCACCGATGCGTCGCCGCCAGGTTGCCGCGCGTGTGAGCCACGCCGTCAGTGCCGCGGCATCGCCGACCTCGAGCGCGCGCTCGACGGTGCCGAGCGACTCCTCCAGCCCGCGCAGCACCGGCAGAATCTCGTCGCGGTTCATGAGCAGGATCTCCGTCCATAACCCAGGTTCGCTGGCGGCCAGCCGCGTCGTATCGGCGGCGCCCGAGCCGATCGACGATCCGGGCGGCACGTGCCGCGCGAGAAAATCGCCCAGCAGCGAAGCGACGACCTGCGGCAGGTGACTCGTGGCGGCGAGCTGCGCGTCATGCTGCGCCGCGTCGAGGACGACGGGTTCCGCACCCAGCACATCCTCCCAGAAGTGTACGATCTCGCGCGCCGCGTCAGGACCTCCCGGACCGGCGCATGGCGTCACGTAGACAACGGCGCCGCGAAACAGGTCCGCGCGCGCCGCCTCGAAGCCGTGACGATGCGTGCCGGCGAGCGGATGGCTGCCGGCAAACCGGTTGGCCGCCCCGAGCCGTTCGGCACGGGCGACGATGCCGCGTTTGACGGAACCGACGTCCGTCACGAAGGCCCCGGTTTTGAGATGCGGGATCAACGCTTCGAGTTGGGCGAGATTGGCGGTGGGAGGAGCGGCGAGTACCAGGAGATCGGCGACGCGCGCCACATCCGCGGCCCGCGGCGGCGCGTCGTCGAGCGCGCCGTGCTGCGCCGCCAGCGCTCGCTCAGCCGGTTCGGGTGACCATCCGACGACGCTGATGCCGTCTCCCCCTCGATTCCCGGGCTGTTTCACCTGACGGGCAATCGAGCCTCCAATCGCGCCGAGCCCTATCAGGCCGAGGGTTTGGGGCCGCACGGCTTGGAAGGTACACGTCGCCCGCATATTATGGAGCCCCATGCGGGCGACGCCGAGCATCACCCGCCTCTTCGCCGCGACGTTCATCGCGGTCGCACTCGTAAGCCTCGTCACGCAGGTCGCGACCTGGCGCAGCGCTCGCGCGACCCAGATGGCGATGGTCGACTTGGCGCAACGACTCGACCGCATTCAGCGCCTCGGTCCGTCCCCCCTCATCGCGGCCGAAGCCACCGCTGCCGCCGAGCTCGCCGTCGACGCGGGCGACGACGTGGTGCAGGCCGCGGTCGCCGCCAGCGTCCTGTTTGTCGCCATGCTCGTCGTGCTGGGGTTGGGCTTTTGGTACAATCGCCGCCGACTTGCCGCGCCGTTTTCGCGCATCGCCCAGGCGCTGCAGCGGGTGGCCGAAGGACAGTTCGTCGAGCCGTTGCGTGAGGACCAGCCGGGCGAGTTCGGGGCAATCGCGCGCGGCGTGAACCACATGGCGAAGGCGCTGGCGTGGCGCGAGGAGCTCCAGGCCTACCTCTCGCAGTTGCTCGCCGCGCTCAATACCTCCTCGGACGACTCGGCGATAGGGCTGGGCCAGGCACTGGGCGTGATCGCCGGGGCGACTAAGGCGACTGGCACCGTCCTCTACCAGCCCGCCGTCGACGCGAACGAATGGGCGCCGACTGTCTCCCGTGACGTGGAGTCCCGTCCTGTCTCACGGGCGACGATGCGCGATCTCATCGGCAATGCCACCCAGGCCATTCATTACCACGGCGAAGCGGTCCAGCCGGTGCGGCATCAGCTGCGCCTGAATGCGCCGATGCCCCAGGGGCTCGTGCTCGTGCCCCTGCGCGCCGGTACCAAGCTCGTGGGCGTGTTAGGCGTCATCCCCGGCGTCACGTTCGATGCCGACGAACGGGCCGCGCTCGACCAGGCGGCGCCGAACCTCGCGATCGCCTGCGAGCGCGGCGCGGCGCATCACAACACCCGGCGTCTCGCCGTCGAAGTCCGCCAGACCGCCAAGCGGCTGGAGCAGCTGAACTCGGATCTCGACGCCGCGATGAAGTCGAAGGACCTGTTTCTATCCAACATCTCGCACGAGCTGCGCACGCCGCTCAACAGCATCATTGGGTTCACCGACCTCCTGCTCACCGAGGAGCTGGGCGCCTCCCTGTCGGAGCAGCAGCGCGATTTCCTCGAGACTGTCGCCCGCAACGGCCGCCACCTGCTGCAGCTGATCAACGAGCTGCTCGATCTGCAGCGCATCGCCGCGGGGCGGATGGAGCTGAAGCCGGAGCCGGTGGACCTGGCGGGGTTGCTGACCGAAACGACCGGAAGCGTGCAGGCTCAAGTGAAAAAACATCAGCACGCGATGGATCTCACCCCCACGCCACCGGGTCTGCGCGTACAGGCGGATCGCGGACGGGTACGCCAGGTGCTCCTCAACCTGCTCTCGAACGCCATCAAGTTCACGCCCGACGGGGGCCGCATCACGGTCGCGGCGGGCCCGGTCAACGGCGGGGCCGAAGTGCGGATCGCTATCACCGACACGGGGATCGGCATCGCGCCGGAGGATCAGCCCAAGCTGTTCCAGGAATTCTCGCAGCTTGACGCGTCCGCGAGCCGCAAGTATGAAGGGACGGGCCTGGGGCTGGCGCTGTCGCGTCGCCTGATCGAGCTGCACGGCGGTACGATCGGCGTCGACAGCGAGATGGGAAAAGGCAGCACGTTCTGGTTCACCCTGCCACAGGCACGGTGAGGATGGCCACGATCGTCATCGTCGAGGATCAGCCCGATAACCTGAAGCTGTTGACCACGCTGCTGACGATTAAGGGCCATCAGGTCGTGGGATTGCCCAACGGCGATCGTTTGGCCGACGTCATGCGAACGCACCAGCCTGCCCCGGCCCTCGTCCTGCTCGACATCCAGCTCCCCGGCCGTGACGGATACGCGCTGCTCGAGGAACTGAAGGGACTCCCCGAACGCTCATGGAAAGTCGTCGCGCTGACGGCGCATGCGTTGCCGGAAGACCGCACGCGCGCTAGCGCCGCCGGATTCGACGGTTATATCACGAAGCCAATCGATGTACGCACGTTCCCCGCGGAAGTCGCGCAATACCTTGGAGGCTGACTCATGGGCGGTATGGTGCTGCTAATCGGACGGGTCGTCTTTTCCTTCTTCTTTATCTACTCCGGCTTCAATCACCTCACCAAGCTCAGCATGTACGCGCAGTACGCCGGCGCATCGGGCGTTCCGGCCCCGACGCTCGCGACGGCGGTCTCCGGACTGATGCTGCTCGCCGGTGGTCTGAGCATTTTGCTCGGCGTGAAGCCGGGTTGGGGGGCGATACTGATTTTTCTGTTCTTGCTTCCCGCGGCGTTCACGGTGCACAAGTTCTGGGGAATCAGCGATCCGATGATGGCGGCCAATCAGGCCGCGCATTTCTGGAAGAACATCGCGCTCGCGGGAGCCTGTCTGATGTTTTACGGATTTGCCGTGCTGTACCCGATGCGGTGGCCGTACAGCATCGGCCGGTGAGACAAACGCTTTAGGGGCGGCGCACGGCCGGCCGGCGCGGAGCTTCGGGCGCGGCGTGCGGATGCGGATGCGGATGCGGATGCGGATTGGGGTTTGGATTCGCGTCCGCTTCGTGTAGTGTGATCGACCCGTTCACGGTGACGAGCTTCAGCGTGGGGCCACCATTGCCGATCGTGCCGCGCAGGTGCCGCGGGCTGATCTTGCCCGTGATCTTCACCGGGAAGTCGGTCTCGACGCGGCCGTTCACGGTCTCGGCATCGATGTTGGCATTGAGCTGAATCGGCAGTCCCGCGCTCACCGAGCCATTCACGGTGGTGAGGCGGACATCGCCGCTCGTGAGCGACTGCATGTTCGCTTCGATGCTGCCATTGACCGTCGTCGCCTGCACCGGACCGGTCGACGTATTCACCGCGATGCGGCCGTTCACCGTCGCGGCTTGGACCGGCGCGCTGACGCCGTCAATCTCCAGCCCGCCGTTCACCGTCGACGCGTCGATGGCGATGCTGCGCGGTAGGTGTACCGTGAAGCGCACCGCGACGTCGTTCTTCTTCACGCCGTTCATGCGATAGTCGCCGCCCTCGTTGCACCGCTGATCGCGCGCTGCCCACATGGCGCAGACAGTGAGGCCGCGCTCGGTGAGCACGGGCATCAGCCGCACGCTTT
>Ga0209488_10005015_pt1 | contig 10228 bp, 12 predicted proteins | sample Rivendell_Oct201_8_FD_188349 | JGI IMG/M metagenome (GOLD analysis project Ga0209488, IMG submission 188349) | Vadose zone soil microbial communities from the Eel River Critical Zone Observatory, Northern California, USA -... | ecosystem: Environmental > Terrestrial > Soil > Vadose zone >... | reverse complement strand
GCGTTCGCAGGGCTTGAGCCGGATGAGTACGAAAGTCTCACGTCCGGTTCTTAGAGGGCCGGGCCCCAGCAATGGGGCCTGGCTACTCGGTTCAGAATACACAAATGTTCGTAAGCGTCGTCAGCCGAAGAGAGCCTAATATGCTGCGCGGCTCTTCTTGGAGTGAGCACTGAGTCTGCCAAACCTCAAGGTGCAGGTGCGATCCCTAGTCATTCCTTATGCAAGCGTCGTTCACCGTTGCTTCTCCGCACCAACACGCCTTCCCTCTTTCCCTGCCCTTCCTGGCCAAGACTGCGCCTAGTCTAGAAGGGTGTACTATGAAACGACAAAGGTCAGCGAGATCTCGCCATCTATCTCGCCAACAATCTAGCCAAATATATAGCCACAACCATCCTTGACTATCTAATAACACAATGATATATAGTCTTTTACTATGAAAGACAAAGTCGCCATCAATCTAGCCAAATATCCGGCCAGAAAAGCCGCCAAGAAGGGCCCCGCCCGGCCGCCAGATCGCGGGGAAGCCACGGCGGAAATGGAGCCCCTGCTGATTGGCGAGACATCGAGATTTCGAGGTCCGTTAACGGACCTCGCGATCGATCTCGTGCAAAAGTCCGCCAGATTTCGCGGCAGCCTGCCCTCCAGCTTGCTTAATTCCCTGGCCGATCTCGTTCGCTCGATGAATTGCTATTACAGCAATCTCATCGAAGGACATAACACCCACCCGGTCGATATCGAGCGCGCCCTCAAAAACGACTACAGCAAGGAACCTCACAAGCGCAATTTGCAGCTCGAGGCGAAAGCCCATATCACCGTCCAAAAATGGATTGATGGCGGCGGGCTGCGAAACGGGCGCGCTATTTCCGAAGACGGCATTTGCGAGATTCATCGTCACTTCTGTGCGGAATTGCCGGAAGAACTGTTGTGGGTGGAAGACCCAGACACGAAGGAACGGATCAAGATTGTGCCGGGCGAATTGCGTCGACGAGACGTAAAGGTGGGAAACCACGTACCGATCAGCCCCGGCGCCATTCCACGATTTCTCAACCGGTTTGAACACGTTTACGGCCATCTCGGCAAGACCGACGCCATTCTCGGAACCGCTCCGGGACACCATCGGCTCTTGTGGATTCACCCCTTTTCGGACGGCAACGGACGCGTCGCTCGGTTGATGTCGCACGCCGTGCTTTTGGAAACGTTAGACACTGGCGCGGTGTGGTCGGCCGCTCGTGGTCTCGCCCGAAAAGTCGCGGAGTACAAAAGACATCTTGCGGCCTGCGACTCACCCCGGCGCAACGATCTGGACGGCCGCGGCGCGCTGAGTGAGGAAGCGCTGGCCGCATTCACGAAATTTTTCTTGGAGGTTTGCGTCGACCAAGTGGAGTTCATGGAGGGATTGACGCAGCCAGACGCCCTGCGCGCACGCATTCTTTTGTGGGCGGAGGAACAAATCAAATTGTCGAAGTTGCCGCCGAGTTCCGGCCGTGTACTCGAAGCCGTACTTTATCGTGGGAACTTGCCGCGCAGTGCGGTAGCCAGCGTCGCCGGTGCATCAACACGTACGGCCACACGCGTTGTTTCGGCATTGACGGAAACAGGCGTTCTCACTTCCGATACCCCTTATGCGCCGGTCCGTCTTGTTTTTCCCGCCGCCCTCGCGGAACGATGGATGCCTGGACTTTTCCCTGAGAAGCGAGAATGACGGCTTTTCCTTGGACCATGCATAATTCATTACCACTGATGGCGCGTAAAACCGAGGCGTTGTTCGGGAGAACCATGATGGAGGATGAATCCGTTCCAACCCATGAACGAAGTCATCTTATCGGGCCGTTCTTTCATCGGTGGCTCGTAATTCGTCCGCATCAAGGACTCAAGCGATAGCGGTCGATTATCTTTGCCCGAATTACGCGGTTGCGCCTTCTTTTTTGGCGGCATAGATATTCTCCTGGCTTCTAGATCTACGGCTTCTTGCGCAGCAAGAACCAGAGAATGAGGATGACCAGAAGCAGCAACAACAACAGCCACCACCATTTTTCGAGGATGCCGCCACCACTGCCGGTAATCGTCCCGACGGCCGCGGGAGGGGGCGAGTCTACGAAGACTTTGGCCGCGAGGTCGTTACCAATCACCGCGACGTCGAGAGTGCAGGCTTCAAATAGTGGTCCCGGCTTTACGCCAGCCGTTGTGCAGACTCCCTGCGCCTTTTGACGAATCGCGGGCTCGAGATCCTTGGAATAGAACGTCCGCTGGGGAATGCCGAATTCGATAGGCTTCCCGGCATTGCAGACTGACAGCATGGAGGTTTCGCCGGAAACCCGCCAGCTCTCGGCAAAACGGTGATAGAGGTCATTGAAGCTGAACGGGTTTGTGAGTACGAAGCCATCGCGCGCCACGATCTGGTTGAGGTTTCCGTTCGAATTGGCGATCAGGCCCTGCACCGTAACCGGCCATTGACCCAGCCCGACGGATACATCGATCCACGTGGGGTTGACTGTGGCGCGCACGGAATTCCCGCTCTCGCTTGTGAGCTGGTAGACATTGCCCTGCCGAGCGATTCCAGCGTCTTCCGGCAACTCCAGCGTCTTGCCGTCCGACAGGGGCGTGAGTGTACCGTTAACGTAGATCCCCGCCGCCTCGTCTCTTCCTGGCGGTGCGAGACAGATCGCCACCTGGATTTTGCCGAAGCGGGCAGCGACGGCTTTATTCACCGTCGCGTTCGGCCAAGTTGGCGCGCCGGAGACCTGGCGAGTCTGGACTGTGAAGTCTCGACCAACCTCCGCCAGTGTGAAGTCTCCCGCCGCCTGGAAGTCGTAGAAGAGGCCATCGAACGTGCGCAGGTGGGTGTCGCCGATAGTAGAGGCGGCTGCGCAGTTCGAGGTTGCGCCACCGGCAATGCTTTCCTGAAAGATTACCGCTGGCCCGGGCGCCGTCGCCGCCGGGGCGGTCGGCCCAAAGCTTAGGTTGTTGGTCTCGCCGGTGAAGCCTTGAGCCGCACAGGTCGGCGCCTTGGTGTCGCCGTAGATGATTTCCGTCCGTGTGTTAGCCGAGGCTCCGGCGTTCAGGCTGGCCATGCCCCCACCGGAGCTGTTGCCTCCGTCGCCGAAGAGGTTGAATTCAGCGATCGTCCAACCGCTCGCGGCATTGACGGCATTGTCACCGGCCCGTGTGTACGCGTTGGTCCCCGTCGAGAGGGTGCCGCTATCGCCGGTTGAGCTGACTGCGCCGGTAAAGGTCCAGTTTGCCATGTTGGTGATGGGCTGGTTGGGAACGGGCGTACCCCCGGCGCTGTTGTTCTTGTAGCAATAGATCCCGCCATTATATGGGAACTGGATCCAGTTTTGGCCCGTGGGGCAGTTCGCATCATAGTGAATGATCCAGTACTGGATATACAGGACGCCCGCAGTGCCGCTGTTGGCATACACGAACTGCTGCCAGCCCAAGCATCCCGCATTCGGAGATCCGGCACAGACGCTGCTGGTGAAATTGTTCGTGTTGATCTGAAGCGAATACGCATTGTTGACCGCAGGCCCGCTGTTTGCGATCGGCCCACTCTCGGTGGTTACGTTGGTGACGTTTTCGAAGTGTCCGATGGCTTGGATGATATGTCCCGAAGGTGCGCTGGCCGAAATGTCGTTGCTGTTGCCGACCACAGCGGGCCGTGGACCGTGCCGCGGTATGGCGGGAAACGACGGCGCGGCGACGCACGCAACTTCCTTCCATTCGGTGCTGGGATAGTCGGTCTTAAAGCATCCTTTTCGTGGCGCTGCTTTGTGCAGCATGCCGTCGTTCCAGTCTTTACGCTTCTGCCTTTCCTCTGGTGACACCTGTTCTTGTGCGGCGGCGGCCTTCGACGTGGGCGTCTTGGGCCGCTCTTGGGGCGGCACCTTGGGTGCACCGGATAATCCGTAGGTGGAAAAAAGCCCAAACAGCAATACGGCCGTGGCTCGAAAACGAAACATCTTCATGATTCCCTCTCTCATCGGCGTGCAACCGTTTGTGATCCGTGCAAGGCTCGACGGTTTCGGCAGGTTTTTTTAGCTTGTCCCGGGATCCTATGGGTCTGGCAGGTAGTGCCGAATGATGCAGTTTCGTTTCAGCGAAATATCGGAAATTCTAGCTTATCGGAGGAAGATCCGATGGGTAACGGGCGACCGGGGAACCTTTCACCGATGAGGACAGCCTGGCCAGCAACAAGGCCGGCGCATTCCTTCCTTAAGTTCCGTGCGCACCCGCTCAATGTGCTGCCGACGGGTTTCCGGTTTCTTGACGGAGAGTACCCAGCAGATCCACTCATTGCGCGCGAGCGGCGTAATATCCTCCCACTTTGCCCGCGCCGTCGCATCGGAAATGAGGACTTTCCGCAAATCCGCTGGGACACTGTGTACCACACCAGGGGAGATTGCTTTCTTGCTCATGGATTTCATTGTACGTTGCCGCCTCAACCTCTCGTGCTGCGGCTTCAAAACCTCTGGAGAGTCAGCAATTGCAAGCTCTCGAATGGACTCAACGTCCCTGTCACCCGGAGCCGGTAGAAATGATTCTCCGCGGCCAGGTTGCGCACATTGGCTCTGCGGATCTCGCCACCTTGCAGGCAAAAGATCTGCGCCTCATCGGTATCACGACCCTGCTCATCCCAGGCTTTGAGATAAAACCGGGCTACTTTGTGATGTAGCTTCTTTCCCAGGGCTGGCATTTCTCAATTGTAGCCGTTCCGGCCACATCACCGCGGATTCCGAGCCTTTTTTGTTTGCCCGGTTGGCACAAACCTCTCACTTTGCGGGAATACCTAGAAAGAGAAAGCCAGCCGCTGGGTCTGGCCAGATGGGGAGCGTGAACGACGAATGTCGGCATCGACGCTGCCACGTTCGTTCGTCAAATTAAATACGCTCGACATAAAGAGTCTGTCCTTACCTCCGTCTTCACCGCGCGAGGAGGCGCGATAACTTTCGCCAGTTTCACGCCATGAATTCCGCCACAACCAAGCGACGACTTTCGCCACAGCCCTCCCGCTTCCCGCCGAAGACCTGCATTTGACCGCGCCACAGCACAACTTTTTCTGGCGGCCTGGCAAAAAACCGCCCCGCTCATCCGCATACGTAACAACGACGTGGCGCTTGTCAGACCGCAGGCCTGAAGCCACAGCATAGCCCCTAATTCACGGCCGGTACCCAACTTGTCGGTGCCGTACCATTCTTTTGTTCCGCAGCCGCGGCACTACGGCTGCTCGCGCCGCCTCAATCTTCCCTAAACCCTGCGACCTGCAAAGCTAATCCCCTAACCTAAGACCTACGGAACCTAAAACCTTCCCCCTAAAACCCCAGGCCTTCGGCCAAAGTGATCAATCTCGGTCTCCGCCAACTTCCCAAGTCATTTTGGCAACGATGCCGATATGGCTCGCCACACCGCCGACACCTCGGACAAAGGCAAAGTCAGCGGCCCCGAAAGCGTCGCGACCGCCAAGGAGCACAACCTTTGTATGCGCTCCAGGCGAGCTGACCTGCAATAAGCCAAATCCGAGGCGTGGCGTGTGAACCCAAGCCGGATTACAATGCCTCGCTTCTTCCGAGGAAGGAATCCACTGTGACCAATTCTAGATGCCGGTACATCCCTCTGTTTTTGGTTGTGCTGATTTTTTTGCCGAGGGTGTCTGCGCAGGCCGCCCCGCCCCGCCGCGTAATTATTGATACCGACCCCGGCGTCGACGACGCAATGGCCATTCTGCTGGCGCTCAATTCTCCCGAGCTCCAAGTGGAGGCTCTGACTGTGGTAGCCGGCAACGTCGAGCAACCGCAAGGTCTCGAAAACGCGCTGAAAATTGTTTCGCTAGCGGAACGCTGCGACGTCGTTGTTGCGGGCGGCGCCAAACATCCGCTGAATCAAAAACTGATCACCGCGCAGTTCTGGCACGGCAAGAACGGCTTGGCCGGAGTCGAGCTGCCGCCTTCCAAGTGCAAGGCGGACCCGCGCTTCGGGCCCGACGTGATCATCGAAATGGTTCACGCCCACCCGCACGAGATAACGTTGATTCCGGTGGGTCCGCTCACGAATATTGCGTTGGCCGTTTCCAAGGATCCCTCCATCGTGCCGTTGGTTCATGACATTGTGATCATGGGCGGCTCGGTGAGCGGAGGGAACGTAAACGGCGCCGCCGAGGCGAACATTTACAACGACCCCGAAGCGGCGCAAATCGTGTTCAACGCCGGATGGACCGTCACCATGATCGGCTCGGACGTGGGCGAGCGCACGTTGATCACGCGTAAGCATCTTTCGGAGCTGCAGGCGAGCCATGGAACGGAAAGTGATTTTGTGGCGAAGCTCGCGGACTTTTATCTGACCCGGTCGGAGAAGAGCGGCTACTCGGGCGCAGCGATGTACGATCCACTCGCTGTCGGCACGGTCATCGACCCCACGCTGGTGACGCTCAAGTCCATGCATGTTGACGTGGAAACTAAGGGTGAATTCACCCGCGGCGAAACGGTGGCCAATCGCATGGGCTCGAACGAAAACAATGTTCTGCACGGCGACCACTACGAAATCGAAGGCGTGATCGAACTCAAGCCGAATGCTCGAGTCTGTCTCGCATCCGATGCCGACCGGTTTCTTGATCTGTTTATCACCCGAATCAAGCGAAAATAGAGCGTCCGGCGGAAGTCTTCGCCTCCTCACTCTCTCATCTCCACGCTCGCCACCTCCACAATCTTCTCCAAATTCGCCGCCATCCTCCGCGCCCCTTCAGGATTTTCTGCGACCGTGATGGATATCCGCGGCACCTTCCGAGCCTTCCCAGGCTCCGCCGTCATCCGCTCAATCTCAATCGCGCGCTTGTGGACCTCCACTAGCACCCGCAGTAACACCTGAGGCGTTCGCTGAGCATGTAACACAAATGTCGGCATCGGGGCTCTTCGCTTCCGCCGATGCGGTTGACAACCATGAGCCACAGAAAACATCTCCTATTTCGAGCAATGACTCTCGCCGGAGAAAGCAACGACGTTCGCCCTTTCCTTCCTTGTGAGTTCCCTAATATCTTCAGATATCGCGATTCAGTTTGAAGAGTCTAGCTTTCTAAAGTTCATTGAATCACTGATCATTTCCGACGAGAACTGTCGGATATTTGCCGGGGAATCCAGCGAGTGCGGCTCGCCCCAGAAGCGCACGTACCGAGCCTCCTTGCCAAGGCGCTTGAGCCCCGCAAACATGTCGTCTGCCTGATGCATATCGAAGACGTCGGTATCCGAATGAAAGATGAGCAAGGGCGTATGAATCCGGTCTACATAGCGTATCGGGCTGTTCTCTATGTATTTGTCGAAGGCGCGCCATGGGACATCGCCAAGCGACATGACACGGTGCGCGGTCTCTAGCTCGGCTTGCGCCGCAGGAACTTCAAATGCCCAAGGCTCGTATCGCAGATTCGGATCGAGATCCAAGTATTCCGTCAAAAGGTTTGAAGGACCATTGATCGCCGCAGCCGCAGCGAAGATGCCAGATTGCTCGACAAGCGAATAGACGGAGTAGGCCCCGTAGCTGTGCCCGAAGGGATAAATTCTCCGCCCATCGGCGATGCCTGTATCGATTGCTGCCTGCGCCGCTGGCAGAACATCGCGCGGCAGGCTCGCGTATGGTTGATGTTGGAAGCTGTATTCCGAAGCTGCGCTGCAAGCCACTGCGCCAACGGACGAGCCACGAATCAAACTGGCGTCAGAAACATGTTGTTCATGGAGCGCATGGCCGACGACCCTAAGGTTCCAACGCCCAAGCGCATCGAGTACATGAATGAGTTGCAGACGCTTTACCGCGAGAGCAGTACCTTCGTGATTGGCTGGAGCAGCGAGTTCGCGTCAGGGTCAAACGTGGCTACCGAGAAAAAGGACTTCTCAAATCGGCGACAGTACACCAGGAGTTTCGGGTTCTTAGGCGTATGTTGAACATAGCGGTCCGCAAGAAGTGGCTTCCAGCCAACCCTTGTTCGGGGGTGGAATTTCCGGTCATCGTGAAAGGATTGTTCCGGCCGCACTACGTTACTTGGTCGGAGCAGGAAAACATTGAATCTCACGGTCCGGAATATTTACGCAATATGGTGCGGATCATTACGGAAACGGGGTTGCGAGTCTATAAGGAACTGGCTCCGATAAGAAAGGACCAAGTGGACCTTTCAAACGCGGTCGTCTGGATCCCGGACTCGAAGACTCCGAACGGTACAGCCGAAGTTCCCCTGACTTCATTGGCGCTTGAAGCCTTTCGGCGGCAGATGCTCATCGCAGCGGAGAGTCCGTTTCTGTTTCCCAGCGATCGGAACGGGAGCGGGCACCAAACCACGTTCAAGACGGTTTGGAACAAGACGCTTCGGCGGGCAAAAGTTACCTACTTCCGCATCTACGACCTTCGATCCACTTATGCTACGCGGCTAAGTGCTGGAGGAGTGGCGGATGAGTGGGTGACTCAAATGCTGCGCCAGGGAGACGCGCAAGTCTTCAAGAAATACTCCCAGATGAAGTTGCAGATGAAGCGCGAAGCCCTGGAAAAGATTAACCGCCGGGGCTGGTGAAATGGCTCCAGTGACTACTGAACGAATGTGCACGGTCATGGTCCAATAGGTGAACTGAGCGCATAAATGCACGGTAAGTGCACGGTCGAGGCCAAAGAACCATGAGTAGGAGCGGGCAGAAAATTGGAAAGTGCTTTAGAATGAATAGTGCACATCATGTCGGGGCGTAGCGCAGCCTGGTAGCGCGCCTGCCTTGGGCGCACGCAACTCGACTCCAACAACTCTCTCCACTACTTCTAACTACTAACAATTCCAACAAATCGGGGCGTCTGCTTTTCGCTCAAAGCTAACTCCAATCTGTTGAAAAAGATGCATTCCTGCACAGACTGTGCAGGTAGACCGCCTATGTTGCTGTTCAAGTTGGACCAGGACAGTCCTTCATATGGGAGTCCGGTGTCGGCTCCGACGTAATGAAACCCATTGCGGCGCCTATCGTCGGCGGCATGATCACCTCGACGATTCATGTGCTCATTCTCGTGCCGGTGTTTTTCGCGCTGATGAAAGAACGCGCTCTGCGGCGCGGAACGCTTCACTTGCAGGGCAACGATCCCGCGAAGGATTGAGAACTTGGCAGCTCAATATTTCGGTTATCCGTCGCGTCGAACCTGGTATCCATTTAATTTTTCGTATCGAAAAAGAACCCGTGAGTCGTGCCGTTTAACACGCCTCACGGGTTCGTGTTCCTGATCGTGCAGGTCGCGTCTGGGGAATCAAACCGAGCCAGAGATCAGGCACATACCCCGGTGGGGCGAATGCTATTGCTCGAATCGGCCGCGTCCGAGTTTCTGCAAGAGCTGTCTGCCAACATTTGCGGGCAGTTTCGGTTGCGTGGTCGCGACGTCTGCAACCGACTTGTCCATTCTTTCGTCGACCGGAGTTGCCAGAAAGGCGTGGGTCTCGCCCGTATGCGGCCCGCTGAGCACCGTCGCCATTCCCACGATTTGTCCGCGCTCGTTGATCTGGTTAGCCATGGTTGGGTACAGGTTGGAACTGGCAGGAAACAGCGTTTTGAGGCTGGTCATCACGCCATCCTGCCAGATAAAGGCATTGGACCAGTTGAAGCTGGCGTCCAAGGTACTTCCCACCACCTGGCCCTTGTCGTTGATGCCGCTGGCTATGGCGGCAAAATCTTCCGGCAGAGTTTTGAGGTTCTTGAGTGCTCCGTTCTGCCAGAGAGCGGCATAGAAGGTTGTGCCGTCAGTGCTAGCGACATCCCCAACAATCTGGCCCTGATTGTTAATGCCGAAGGCGAAACCACCAGTTCCGAGGTCAGGAAGGGGGAAGGCAGTGCCATTCTTTTCCCACAGCACGGGGTGAAGCGCGGTGGTGCAGGTTCCCGAGTAGCCTACGGTTTGGCCTTGATCGTTGATGGCGTTCGCTTCTCCGTCTGGATCGCTTCCCACCGTAGGAAGAGCTCGCGCTTTGCCGTCTTCCCACAACACCGGCAGTGCAATCCGATTATTGGTTGTGTTAGACGGGCAGGAGGAGTCCACGATACCGTTTTCCGCAAACCCTGTGATTTGTCCGCGGTTATTCATGGCACTGGCCTGCCCGTTATTTCCGCCGAGCGTCGGGAGAGCGCTCATCTGGCCGTTTCGCCAAAGAAACGCACTACACGTAAGGTGTGTGCCGAAGCCGCAAACGTCTTCGCCGTTCGGGTCCAGGACATCCGTTTCGGAATAACCT
>Ga0209488_10005014_pt1 | contig 10231 bp, 6 predicted proteins | sample Rivendell_Oct201_8_FD_188349 | JGI IMG/M metagenome (GOLD analysis project Ga0209488, IMG submission 188349) | Vadose zone soil microbial communities from the Eel River Critical Zone Observatory, Northern California, USA -... | ecosystem: Environmental > Terrestrial > Soil > Vadose zone >... | reverse complement strand
CGGCGCGCCCCTCTATCGTTTCGCCAACGACAAGGCGATCGGCGACGCCGCGGGCGATGGCACGGACGGCGATGCCTGGCATGTTGCTGTTTTTCGGCCAGGCGCGAGTATGGCTCTGCCCGACGGCATCGCAATCCGGGAAATCGCCGACGCCGGCGGCGTAGGCTTGGTCGATTCCCTGGAGCTGACCCTCTACGCATTCGAGGGCAACGCGAGCCACCCCAAGCCTTCCTGCGACGCCGCGGATTGCGCACGACTCTGGGTTCCGCTCGAGGCCCCCGAGATCGCCAACGCGGTGGGCAACTTTTCCGTGATCGCGCGCGACGACGGCATCGCCCAATGGACGTACCGGGGCAAGCCGCTCTACAAGTTCGCCGCAGATCAGAAGCCCGGCGACGTCAACGGCATTGGCGTCGATTCTCGGTTCACCGTCTCCTTGATCGTCCGTTTTTTCATGCCCGACGACGTAACCATCCGCCGGACCATCGAGCTGGGCGATATCCTCGCAACCCGCCGCGGCGCGACGCTCTACCAGCGTGACCGCGTGACGATGGCGGAGCGGCATCAGTTTCGCACCGACCACGGGTCACCCGCACTGGGCCGCTGGTTCGGCACCTCGACCTGCGACGAGAATTGCACGAAAACCTGGCCGCCCTTTACCGCGCCGGCAGATGCGCTTCCATCGGGATATTGGGACGTCCTCACGAGATCCGACGGCACGCGGCAGTGGGCGTACAAGGGCTTTGCGCTGTACACCTACGCGCCGGACAAGCCGGGAGATATCAGCGGCAACGCGATCTATTCTCTGGCGCAGATCCGCGGCAACGAGGCGTCAGCGGCGCCTAACCGCCTTGCAGCTGCCGACGTCGATCCGAATGATTTCGTCGGGGGCGCCGCCCCCGGTCGCGGTGTCAGCGCCATGTTCTGGCACGCGGTAGTCCCGTAGTCGATGCCCATGCAACACGGTAGACGGACGATCATCGCCGGCCTGGGCACCGCGCTGATCAGCATGGCGGTGAGCGACCTCGACGCCGCGAACGTCGCGCCGCCTCCGGACACGCACCAGCCCCTCGTTGAACAGGGTCGCTATCTTGCAACCGCCGGCGATTGCGTTTCCTGCCATACGCGGACGAACGGCGCACCCTTTTCCGGCGGCCGCCCCCTGAACACGCCGTTCGGCGTGATCTACTCGGCGAACATCACGCCAGACCCAAACACCGGAATCGGCGCCTGGTCGGAGCAGCAATTTGAGCGCGCGCTGCGCGAGGGAATCGCGGCTGACGGAACCCATCTCTACCCGGCGTTTCCGTACACCGCATACACCAAGGTGACGGACCAGGACATACACGCGATTTACGCTTATTTGCGGACGTTGAAGCCCGTGAACTACGTGCCTCCTGAGAACAAGATGCCGTTTCCGTTCTCGATCCGTGCCTTGGTGACGGGTTGGAACGTATTGTTTTTCGACCGCGGCCGCTATGCGCCGAACGCGTCGCGGTCGGCCGAGTGGAACCGCGGTGCCTATCTCACCCAGGGTCTCGGTCATTGCGGTGCTTGTCATACGCCGCGGAATTTTTTGGGCGGCGAGCGCAATTCCGTAGCGCTGACTGGCGGCGACTACCTTGGCGAAATCACCGACGAAGTCGTGGACAATAGGATCACGCCGATGGACGAGAGCACGGTGCGTCCTTGGTCCTCGGCAAACCTGACGCCGGCGCCGAGCGGTCTCGGTGCCTGGTCGCTCGACGCGATCGCTGACTATCTTAAGACCGGCCATAGTGCGCGGGGCGCAGCTTTCGGCCCCATGAGCGAGGTGATCGGCAACAGCACCAGTCACTTGAGCGACAAGGATATCCATGCAATAGCGGTTTATCTCAAGAGCCTCCCGCCCGCTGCGCAGAGTGCACCGGGTAAACCCGCGGCCGATGTTCTTAAGGTAGGCGAGGTCGTCTATACGACCCGATGCGCGGACTGTCATCTGCCGACCGGTCTGGGAATGCCGCGTATTGCAAACGCTGACGCGTCCAAAACAGCGCCGCCGCTGGCTGGTAACGCGGTTCTGCAGGCACCGAATCCGGCAACGCTCATCAACGTCATCTTGTATGGCGCGCATGAAGCGACCCTCACCGATGGCTCGTGGCCTAAGATGAGCGGGTTTGAATTGAGCGTCGGCTTGGACGACGAACAAATTGCGGCCCTGTGCACATACCTGCGATCCAGCTGGGGCAATCGAGCCGGGCCGGTAAACGCCGCCGCCGTCGCCACACAACATTGACTCCGCGTGAATTCCCAATGCGTCAACCCAGGACGAATCGAATGAAGATCAGAGTGGCATTGGCCACCGCGCTGACGTTAGTGATCGGTGGCCCAATCGCGAAGGCCGCGCCCGATTGCAACAATCTCTTCGGGCAGCACTGTCTCATCAAGCTGCCGACGGGCGTGCACATGAGCTATTTCGAACTGGGGTCCACAGCCGGTGAGACGCTGATCTTGTTGCACACGGATACGACCAGCGCCGTCGAATGGGCGTGGACCGCGGGCGCACTCCTGAGCATGGATCCCAATCTTCACGTGTTCGCCCTCGACCAGCGCGGCGCGGGCGCGACCGACCTTCCCAACACTGCGCGCTGCTGGTCGAAGCCCAATCTGTGCATCACCCGCGCCGACCTTGCGGCCGATCTGCTGGCGTTCATGAATGCAAAGGGGATCGCCAGGGCTACGCTGGTGGGACATGCGATGGGGGCGGGAGCGGCCCGCATCCTGGCGGTCAATCATGCGGAACGTGTGGTGCGGCTGATACTCTCTGGTACCGGAATGCCGCCTCCGACGGGCGCTGCGCCAACCATCCCCGTGCCGCAATCTGTGCTCACAGCGCAACCGCCCGGTATACGGACCGATGGAATGGCCGCGCTGGGGTGGCAGAAAATGCTGGAGGCAAAAGGCGTCCACTGGCCGCGGGGCGCCCTTCACATGCGTCCCCTCGACATCGACCCCGACGCCGTCCGGAATATTGCGCAGCATTGGGACATTTCGGTGATCGCCGCCCCGGAAGTAGTCCAAGCCATTGCCGCGCAGACAGCGGGGGAGTCGCTGGCGAGTTGGGGCACGCTCGATCCGACCCCCTCGCCGCCCGACCCTCCTGAGAGACTGGATACGCTGTCGGTTCCGACGCTCGTACTGTGGGGAAGCGAAGATGCCGGCCTCTCTAGGGCGTCGCAGGACCGGTTGATGGAGGTTCTCAGGCGAGCAAGTAAGACCCACAAAGGGATGTACTTCTATTGGAAGCAATATGGCGTGCGGCCGCCACCCCCATCCGGCGACAAGCATGAAGCCGACGACATCGGCCACAATTTGTCGTGGGAAGCACCGCGCGAGCTCGCGGCGGATATCGACAGCTTCGTCCGCACAGGAGCTCCGACGCGCGATCTCTATAGAACAGATGCGCCCGCTGATATACACAAGATCATTGTCGAACCCGGAAAAGCGACCGTCGTGTCCTCGAGGCCTTGAGAGGGCGGATTGACTGACCCCTCTCGCTAGCCTAACCCATTGTCCGCGCTAGCAAGAATCGCACCAGCAAATCATCGATCTATGCCGCAGCGTGATCCTGCGACGAGGCACTTGCATCCACTTCGTCAGCGAGCGGCAATACCGCCTCTGGTTATCGCGCGCTAGGATCAATTCGACTGGCGGGAGCAACTCTGCATTTAGGAACGATGCGCTTCACGCGGCGGGGCAGCTTGCGTCGCACAATCCAACGGAGCGGTCGAAATGTAACGCGCGCCGATGATCTTGGGGGTATAAATAGATATTGGAATATGAGCAATTAATAGTCATCGGTGTGGGGATTAACAAAAAGATTCGCGGGAAGCTGCTTGCGGCACTTCGAATCAATTCGCCCGCTGCTCGTGGCCGTACCGCCAGCGTGATGTCTCAATGAAAATATCGCTGTGGCAATCGGAAATGGGAGAACTATCATGGCAAGATTGAACCGGACAAACGGTCAGTACATTGTTGCTGGTTCGTTGCTCGTCATCACCGCTATCTTGGCGGGCAAGAACGTGGGATTGGCTGGTCCCCTGGCCCCGACTCAACGGATCGAAGAATTGTTGGGCATCCCTGATGAAACCGATGTAAAGGCGCCGGTCGACTACGGTCCAGGCCCTGGTGTAAAGCCCAACGTGGAAATTGGTGAAACCAAATTTGCATCGGCAGGTTCCAGCACCGGTAGTCAGATTCCCCTTGGTGGCGCCGCGGCAAACATTACCGGTGTGTTCGGCCCTGCCGTGACGTGGCCCATCATTCCGATTCACGTCGTCCTGTTGCCGGATGGCAGGGTGATGAACTACGGCACTAATGCGCTCGGCCAACAGGGAGCCCAACTTATATACGATGTTTGGGATCCCAGGATGGGTACCGGCACCAACGCACATCTGGTGTTGCCGAACACGACCCATACCGACCTTTTCTGCGGCGCGCAGTCGGTCATGCTATCGGGAAAAGTTCTGACCTCCGGCGGTGACCTGACCGTCAACGGCGCACGCAACTCTGCGAATAATAGTACGACGATTTTTTCGCCGACCGCCAACACGCTCGCAGAGAATACGCCGATGACTTATGCGCGCTGGTATGGCTCGCTCGTATCGCTTCCCAATGGCCGACTGGCCATCTTCGGCGGAAGGCAAAATGTAGGGCTGCTAACCCCAGCCCAACCAGCTACAACACCTGAGCTCTATCAACCGGGTCCCAACGCTTGGAGATCGTTGACGGGGGCAACCAGCACTGCTGCCTTCGGCACCGGTTCCTTCGGCACTGGTGCCGAATGGTACTATCCCCGGTCCTATGTTGCGCCCGGCGGCAAAGTATTTGTGCTCGCGCAAAGCGGCTCAATGTTCTTCGTCTCAACCGCCAGCGTCGGCGGTATCACTCAATCCAAGGTAACGGTACCGCCGGGAAGTGCGGCTTTGCCGACGATTTCATTCGCACCCGGCATGGCACTTTCGGTTCGCTTGAATCAACGAGTGGTGATAATTGACTATCGCACGTCGACTCCGGTCGTAACGCCGACCAGTAACATCGATCAGGTTCGTTATTGGGCTAGCGGCACCATTTTGGCCGACGGAAAGGTTCTGGTAACGGGCGGCTCCCAAATCGCAAATCAACTGACCGGCGTCGCCTATCAAGCGCAAATTTGGGACCCCGGAACTCGGGCATGGACGGCCGGCGCGACTGCAACCAAACCGCGCTTGTACCATTCAAACTCGATGTTGTTGCCCGATGCAACGGTACTGACCGGCGGCGGCGGCGCTCCGGGTCCCGTGAACAACCTCAACTCGGAGATTTACTATCCGCCTTATTTGTACGCGGCAAATGGGACGCCCGCCGTTCGGCCGGTTATTTCCGCAACCACCTCGAAATTACTCAATCCTGGTGATACGGTTAATATAACCGTTGGCCCCACGGATATCATCTCGCGCCTCACGTTCGTTCGGACGGGCTCGGCTACGCATTCCAACAATTCGGATCAACGCTTCATCGATCTCAGCTTTACCCAGGAAGGTCAAAATGTAACAGCAGTATTGCCGAGAAACACCACGACGTTGGTGCCTGGGTTCTACATGCTCTTTGCATTCAATGACGCTGGGGTACCGTCGGTAGCAATGATTTTTAATGTGACATGACCCACACGATGCTCGCGCCGACACCGCCTCGAGCGGCTTCATTGCCCCCGCTACCACGAATGTCGGGTTCTGGCCCCCGCCCGCAGCCGGATTAGTCGTCGACGTTCGACCTTGATACGTGTAGTACGCATATTGCAGTGTCGAGATTGTGGAACTTATTGAGCGCCGCCTACAGCAAGTTCAAATCGGGCCAAATTCGCCCGAGTGTCCGGTTTCTTCAGCTATGCGCAGGAACCGCGGAATACTTGGCGGCGGCTCTGTTGGCCTCCTCTTCAGCGCATGGTGATAGAGCCTGAAAAGCGGTCGAGTACAAACCCACGGGCGACGCAGGAGCGCCGCGATCAGCTGCGGCTCGCTCCACGGCACGTCGACATACCACTTACGAAGATAGGGACTATCCGGATTCACCGAAAGGGCTTGCGGAAAGAAGGCGACGTTTTCGTGATCAACTATCGCCTCGGCATCAGTGTCGGGCGGCATCGCGCCGATATGCCTCGCGAGCAATGCGGCCAAATCGTCCTGCCTTGGCAGGCGTAAATGCCCCAGCCGAGTACACCGAGCGTTCAGCTCTATCAACTGGGCGCAGTTGCTTCCCTGTTCGAGGATGAAGTCAAGACCGTGGAAGCCTGACAGCCCGAGCGTGGTACAGAGCACCTCGCCGGCGCGCGTCATTTCCGGATGATCGATGAGACGCACGATCGTGCTGGGGGCAGTCGCAGTCCCCTGCTCGGTGCAAAGCACCTCAACGTTCACCATACCGAGCAATTTGCCACGCCAGCAAGCCAACATCGCGTTCGCCGGCCTACCCGCAACATAACGTTGCAGTAATATTTCGCGCCTGGCTAACACCGGATCGTCCCAGAAGGCAAGCGGGTCGGAATAGACGAGCCATTCCATCCAGCGCGCCTTCCAGCGCGAGCCGCGCTTTTCGGGAGAGGCAATTTTGCGCCACGCAGACTGGGCTTCGCTTTCCGTTCGGACTACAGAGACTCCGCTGCCGCCCCAAGTTCCGTCCATTTTCAGCACACCGGTACCGGGTACCTTTCTGAACCAATCGGTAATGTCGTCTCGTGTTGCAATCCGACGGGTTTCCGGCACGCGGATTCCTGAACGCGCTGCCACTTCCAGCAGCTGTGCCCGGCTACGAATCGTGGCGAAATGGTCGGAGTCACCGAGTGAGCGCGCGATCAGATCACGCAGATCCGGCAGTTGTCGATGCAGCTCGTGCAGCTGCCAGACGGCACGATCATCGCATGGAATTACTATGGTCGGACTCGATGACCGAATCGCGCTCTCGAGAGCTGCAAGGGAGTTCAGCCCCGAATAGGTTCGGACACTTCTGATTCCAGTCAGCTGGCAAAGGACGTGACCACGGGGACAGAGGGCTACGACCTCACATCCGTGCGCTAGAAAACGCATGGCCAGCCGAGCCGAGACTGGCCACCAATTAGTTGCGACAATCAGCGCGACGACGCGGTCATGCGGGAGACTAGGTTCTGCAGAGGGGATGGCTATCACTACGCCCGTATTTCGCTCGGGCTTCCTTTGCAAATCATCCCTGAGAGGCACGCTCTGCACGCCTAAATGCAACTTGCTAACATCTTGCTTTACCCAATAACTGGCGAAGAACGTATTGCCATTAACAGAATAGGGTATGTCGTAGGTGCCGTAGCCACCGGGGGTCGTAATCGTGTCACTCGAATTGTACCACTCGAATTGTAGTTACCGCTCGCATAGCCGCCCGACCCGTAAGGGTTGACAGTCCAGACGCGTTGACTGTCGAGACCACAGGCGGGTTTGCAACAGTGTAGGCACAACGCCGGACAGCGTATCCACGTATTCATAGAACTTTGCGAAACCGCTTGCGCAGCCTGAAAGCAGACAGCCAACCGCGGTTGCCAAGCTCAGAATCCTGAATGGCATCTCCCATCCGGTCGACGTTTCTTTGCCGTTCATAGGGCCTGCTCCGTGGCGTTGAGATTCCGGCTTGATCGCGGCCACAACCGTCAGTTTGCGCCAGCGGGCCGCTTGGCAGGCGGCAAAACGCGTCTTGGCGCTTACACTGCGCTTACATGGACTTCAGAGCGGCAAGGTCCGTAGTTCGCTTTCCATGTACGTCGTTGATTTAAGTGGTAGCGGAGGGAGGATTTGATCTTTGTATCAAGCATTCGCTCCGGGTACCGATCGTCCCGGCCAGTCTAACCCATTGTCTTCTCTGATAAAAAGCGGGTTTGCCGTTACAGGGCCGGTATGGTAAGCAAATGGTCGATCCCAACATTCCAACTCGAAATGGATGCGGAAATGATACGTGTTGGAAAAATAAGGCGCCGCCGGATGGGTCGGCGCCTAAATCAGGCCCCAAATACTTGTCCATCAGAGCTGCCGCCCCGGCACGATCGGATTTACCGCAACTTCACGAGCTGATTCAGGACTCCATCCAAGCCGCCGAATACCGTCAGCTTGTCGATCTTCTCCGTCACCTTCTCCAACGCCTCCAGTTCCTTCAGACGCATAAGGATCGGGTTGTCCTCGATCAGCTTGGCGGTGTTGAGCGCCGAACGGGTCGCGTTCGTCTCTTCACGGCGGCGAATGATGTTGGCCTGCGCCGCCTTCTCCGCCTGCACCACGCTGTTGAGGATCTCCTTCATCTCGCCGGGCAGAATCACGTCCTTGATGCCGACACCCAATACTTCGATGCCCAATTCACTAACGCGACCGCGCACGTAGGCAAAGATATCGCCGTCCAGCGAAGCCTTGTCGCCCAGCAGTTCGTCCAGCGTCTTGGCACTCACCACCTTGCGTAGGCCGTACTGCAGTTCTCGGTACAGATAATCACTGTACTTCGCGACCTTGGTACGCACCGCCACCGGATCGATGATACGGATGCTCGCAGCCAAGTTTACCCGCAGGCTGACCTTATCTTTTGTCAGCAGTTCTTGGCCCGACACCTCAACGGTCTGCACTCGCAGTTCGATAACCTCAGCACTCACGTTCTTCTGGAAGTTCCAGAAGGCGTAGGCACCCGGCTCCAGCTTACGTACCAGCTTACCATCGATGAAAAGCAATCCCGCCGACTCCGTCGGCACCGTCACCGCTAGCGCCGCCGTCTCCAGGACGCCGAGCTGCCGCAGGCGCTTGCTTACCGCTTCCGGTACTTGAAAGCTGTCGCCCAGAGGCACCTTATCGATGGTCACGGACACCAGGCCCTTCCAATACAGCTTGCGCGTACCCGGCGCCAGCACATCCTCAAGCTTGCCGCTCTTCGACACGAGACCGACCTCCTCGACACCGATATCGGCCAGCACGAAGCTGAGCCCCAGCTCGGCGCCCAGGCGCTCGATCAATGCATCCGCGTCCTTACCGATGAAGTCCGGACGCGTAATGTCGAAGCTGCGGACCTCCAAGACGCCGAAGGCGTCCCATAGTCGGTATACGCCCGGAGCCAGTACGCGCTCGAAACGACGGTTCTTATAGAGCAGGCCGCGCTCACCGTCACCGATTGCGACCCGCTTGATGCCGAACATGGCGCTATTCTCCTTGCTGTTGTTCACCGTGAATCCCACCTCCCGCGTAGCCGCCGCTCTGCCACCCAGGTTTTCCGCGATGGCGCTCATCGCGGCAAATCCTTTCAATTGCCTGTTCATTTCCTTCATCCCATGCCGCTATCGCGGACGCTTTCGCAGATTAAATAAGAAGACACCCCTGACGTCGAAGCGGTGAAGAATCCGCGCTCGCCTTCGGGAAGCCCCCCGCAGTCCGACGTACCAATGGAAACTTTTCCCCATCGGAATCGCCTTCTTTCAGTGGCCGGCCTAAGCCAAGGACGGAATCTCGACTTCCTCGGCGCTGTGATTCCACGCCGCTACTCCGGTCGCGACCGAAGCGCTTGTCGTGCACTCACACGGGGTGTCCCCGGTTGAGGGGTGCGTGCACCCCAGCGTTGAGAACGGGATTCGAACCCGTGTCCGACGAATTATCAGTTCGTTTGCTCTACCCACTGAGCTATCTCATGGCAACGTGCAGGATTCGAACCTGCGTTTTCGACTTTTAGGGTCGATGCTCTACCTCTGAGCTAACGCGCTTGGTGGGAGTGACACCGCGCGTTTCGCGGCATACACCACGGCAGAGCCGAAGTGCACCGGACCGACGCCTGTAAGAGCAAGTCGGTACCGCAGCAAAACGTCGTTCATCAATCCCAAATTAGCGCCTGTCTCCAAGCGCCAATTTCGTCTGGCGGATGTGCCGCCTATTCATTGTCGGTCTTTTAAACCTTGCGCACCCTTTGCCTGACCTCCTTGCAATGGATCACGGAGTAGGAATCGGACCTACGTGGTTCGCGTTCAAAGCGCGACTGGGATACCAGCAACCCGCCCGTGAATAATATGGTTGGAAAGGTAGGGGTCGAACCTACGTCTGCCGACTTCAGAGGTCGGTGTCCTGCCATTAGACGACTTTCCAAAAATTGGCGAACCAGGATGGAATCGAACCACCTTTTTGGGTTTTGGAGACCCATAGTTTCCGTAAACACCGGCTCATTTAGTGGCGGAAAG
>Ga0209488_10005013_pt1 | contig 10232 bp, 8 predicted proteins | sample Rivendell_Oct201_8_FD_188349 | JGI IMG/M metagenome (GOLD analysis project Ga0209488, IMG submission 188349) | Vadose zone soil microbial communities from the Eel River Critical Zone Observatory, Northern California, USA -... | ecosystem: Environmental > Terrestrial > Soil > Vadose zone >... | reverse complement strand
CCTCGGTGATCACCGGGTGGTGGCAGTGGGAGCCGGCCGGCCAGGCGCACTGCGAACTGGTCACGATCGACGTGGCCAGCGGCAAGCGGCGGGTGCTGCTGTCGATGCCCGGGTACGACTTCGACGGCCCGCGGGTCTCGCCCGACGGGCGGTACATCGCCTGCCTGCGGGAGCGGCACGCCACCGGCAGCGCGCCGATCGACGTCACTGCGGTCCTGCTCGACGCCGGCGCCGACGCCGCGGACACGTCCGGGCCCGGGCGCGACCTGCTGGCCGGCTGGGACCGGTGGCCGGCCGAACTGGCCTGGGCGCACGATTCCAGCGCGCTGTACGTCACCGCCGACGACGGCGGCCGGTGCCCGGTGTTCCGGGTCGACGCCGGCACCGGCGAGGTCACCCGGGTGACCGCCGACGACGGCGCGTACACCAACCTGAACCCCGGCCCGGACGGCCGGTACCTGTACGCGCTGCGGGCCGCCGTGGACTCGCCGCCCACCCCGGTCCGCATCGACCTGACCACGGGGGGCGAACCCGGCGCGCTCGACTGCCCCGGCACCCCGGTCACGCTGCCGGGCCGGCTCGAGGAGGTCACGGCCACCGCGGAGGACGGCCAGCCGGTCCGGGCCTGGCTCGTGCTGCCCGGGACCGCCGCCCCGGACCGGCAGGCGCCGCTCCTGCTCTGGGTGCACGGCGGCCCGATGAGCAGCTGGAACACCTGGTCTTGGCGGTGGAACCCGTGGCTGGCGGCCGCCCGCGGCTACGCCGTGCTGCTGCCGGACCCGGCGCTGTCCACCGGATACGGGCTCGACTACATCGCCCGCGCGCACCGCGAGTGGGGGGCCAGGCCGTACGCCGACGTCATGGCGGTCACCGACGCCGCGCTGGCCCGCCCGGACATCGACGCGGACCGGGTCGCGATGATGGGCGGCTCCTACGGCGGCTACATGGCGAACTGGATGGCCGGCCACACCGACCGCTTCAAGGCGATCGTGAGCCACGCCGGGCTGTGGGCGCTGGACCAGATGTTCGGCACCACGGACCACCCGATGTTCTGGCGGCCGCAGTTCGGCGACCCGCTGACCAACCCCGAGATGTACGAGGAGAATTCACCGCACCGCCACATCGCCCAGATCCGCACGCCGATGCTGGTCATCCACGGGAACAAGGATTACCGGGTCCCGGTCGGCGAGGCGCTGCGGCTGTGGTCGGACCTGTACTGGCACGGCGCCGAGGCCAAGTTCCTCTATTTCCCGGACGAGAACCACTGGATCCTCACCCCCGGCCACGCGCGCATCTGGTACGAGACCGTCTTCGCCTTCCTGGCCCAGCACGTCCTCGGCCAGGAATGGCAGCGCCCCCGCCTCCTCTAGCCCGCGCCCGTAGGGTGGGGGGATGGCCCGTGCTGATCTGGAGAAGCAACCTGGTGACGTCGCGGCGATGTTCGACGCCATCGCCGGGCGCTATGACCTGCTGAACGACCTGCTGTCCATGGGCCAGGTCCGGCTCTGGCGGCGGGCCGTGGCGCGGATCACCGGGGCCCGCCCGGGGGAGCGGGTGCTCGACCTGGCGGCCGGCACCGGGACCTCCTCGCTGACCTTCACCGCCACCGGCGCGGACTGCGTGGCCTGCGACTTCTCGATAGGTATGCTGCGCGCGGGCCACGCCCGGCTTGCCGGGCCCGGGGGGGTACGGGGGGGCGGGCAACCCCTCCCAAGGGGGGTCCGGGGGGATGGGTCCCCCCGGGAAGAAGAGCAGAGGGGGTCTGGGGGGGATCCTCCCCCCGGACGACTGAGTTTCGTGGCGGGCGACGCGATGCGGCTGCCGTTCCGCGACGGGGCCTTCGACGCGGTGACGATCTCGTTCGGGCTGCGGAACGTGGCCGACCCGGTCGCGGGCCTGGCCGAGATGCGCCGGGTGACCAGGCCGGGCGGGCGGCTGGTGGTATGCGAGTTCAGCGCGATTACGATCGCCAGGGTCGATATGCTTTACCGGCGTTACCTGCTCCACGTCCTGCCCGCGATCGCCCGGCGGGCGGCCCGTAACCCGGAAGCCTACGAGTACCTGGCCGAGTCGATCGTGGACTGGCCGGCCCAGCGCGAGCTGGCCGGCCTGATCGAGACCGCCGGCTGGTCGGCGGTGCGATGGCGGAACCTGAGCGTGGGCGCGGTGGCCGTGCACGTCGCCCGGCGCGGCTGACCCCGGGGCACGCTGCCCCGGCGGCCAGCGGCCGGGTGAACACCGCTGCCCCCGCCCCAAGCCAGGTTCGGCTAGGTCTAAACTAATGGCAAAGAATTTGTGAAGCGGTTCACAAGAACACCAGGATCTGATCAAGTGACCGAACACGCTCCCCCCGCTCCGGACAAACCACCCGCCGGTGAAGCCGACGTCATCGTGGTGGGCGCCGGGCCCGCCGGCGCTACCACCGCCTTCTACCTGGCGCAATCAGGGCTGGACGTGCTGCTGCTCGAGAAGTCCAGGTTCCCGCGCGAGAAGGTGTGCGGCGACGGGCTGACCCCGCGCGCGGTCAAGACCCTGGTCGGCATGGGCATCAGCGTCAGCGAGCAGGACGGCTGGGTGCGCAACAAGGGCCTGCGCGTCATCGGCGCGGGCAAGCGGCTGGAGCTGCCCTGGCCCGAGCTGGCCAGCTATCCCGGCTACGGCCTGGTCCGCACCCGGCTCGACCTGGACGAGACGCTGGCCCGCCGGGCCCAGCAGGCCGGCGCGCGGCTGATCGAGGGCGTCACGGTGACCGGCCCGGTCCGCGGCGAGCGCACGGGGCGGATCACTGGTGTCGTGGCCAAAGCCGCGGACGGCGGGGAGGACCGCACCTACCGGGCCCGGGTCGTGGTCGCGGCGGATGGCAACTCCTCGCGGCTCTCCGTGGCCATGGGCCTGCGCAAGCGCGACGACCGGCCGCTCGGCGTCGCGGTCAGGACGTACTACCGGACGCCCCGGCACGACGACGACTACCTGGAGTCCTGGCTCGACCTGTGGGACGGCGACCGGCTGCTGCCCGGCTACGGCTGGATCTTCGGCATGGGCGACGGGACCTCCAACGTGGGCCTGGGCCTGCTGAACACCAGCGCCGCGTTCGGCCACACGGACTACCATGCCCTGCTGCGCAAGTGGCTCGAGGGCATGCCGGCCGAGTGGGGTTACACCGAGGAGAACCGGACCCAGCCGATCCGCGGCGCGGCCCTGCCGATGGGCTTCAACCGCACCCCGCACTACCATCAGGGCCTGCTGCTGGCCGGCGACGCCGGCGGCATGGTGAACCCGTTCAACGGCGAGGGCATCGCGTACGCGATGGAATCGGGCGAGATCCTGGCCCGCACGATCGTGCAGGCGCTGGCCCGGTCGCGCCGGGCGGAGACCGAACAGGTGCTGGCCGGCTACCCGCACGCGCTCAGCCAGGCCTACGGCGGCTATTACGCGCTCGGCCGCACCTTCGTCAAGCTGATCGGCAAGCCGACGCTGATGCGCATCGCGACCAAGCACAGCATGGGCCGCCCTGCCCTGATGCGGTTCGCCCTCAAGCTGCTGGCCAACCTGACCGATCCGCGGGGCGATGCATCAGACCGGCTGGTCAACGGCCTGTCCAGGCTCGCGCCTAACCCTGAGTGAGGGGCTATGCAGCTCATCCCTAGGATAGGCAGTTGGCATCCGGCCTATGGAGGGAGGAAACCACGATGAGGCTGTATCTTCCGATCTTCGTGCTGGCCGTGCTGGCGGCCGGTTTTGCCGCCTTTTCCGTCATCTTCGGCGCCATCGCCGGCCCCAAGCGGTGGAACCGGGCCAAGCTGGAGAGCTACGAGTGCGGCATCGAGCCGACGCCGACGCCGCCGCACGGGGGCAAGATCCCGGTCAAGTACTACCTGACCGCGATGTTGTTCATCGTGTTCGACATCGAGATCATCTTCCTGTATCCCTGGGCGGTCGCCTTCAACAAGCTCGGCGTCTTCGGCCTGGTCGAGATGGTCACCTTCGTCATCACTGTGCTGGTCGCGTACGCCTACGTCTGGCGGCGCGGCGGCCTGGAATGGGATTAGCCATGGGTATTGAAGAAAAGCTGCCCAGCGGGGTGCTGCTGACCTCGGTGGAGAAGCTGGCGGGCTGGGCGCGGGCGCGCTCGGTCTGGCCGGCCACCTTCGGCCTGGCCTGCTGCGCCATCGAGCTATTCCAGACCGGCGGGCCCAAGCACGACCTGGCCAGGTTCGGCATGGAGCGGGCCTCGAACACCCCGCGCCAGGCCGACCTGATGATCGTGGCCGGCCGGGTCAGCCAGAAGATGGCGCCCGTGCTCCGGCAGATCTACGACCAGATGGCCGACCCCAAGTGGGTGATCTCGATGGGGGTCTGCGCGTCCAGCGGCGGCATGTTCAACAACTACGCAATCGTGCAGGGCGTCGACCACATCGTGCCGGTGGACATCTACCTGCCCGGCTGCCCGCCGCGACCGGAGATGCTGCTCGACTCGATCCTCAAGCTGCACGACAAGATCATGAACATGAAGCTGGGCAAGAACCGGGACCACGAGATCACCGAGCTGGAGAACGCCCGGCTCGGCCTGGCCCCGCTGCACCTGACCTCGCCCGAGGGGTCACAGCTGTGAGCGGCCCCGACAAGACCAGCGGCGAGGAGTCGCATACGGCAGGGTCGGAGGAGACCCACGGCGCGCAGGCGCCGCAGGGGCCGGTACCCCCGCCGGCCGAACCCGACCCCGACGAGAACCTCCCGGCCCGGCTGGGCGAGGAGCGGCTGGCCGAGCCGGTCGTCCGGACCGGCATGTTCGGCCTGCAGGACACCCCGGACACCTCGGGTTTCGGCCTGCTCCGGGTGCACCGTGCCCCCGTCCTGGCCAGCCCGCGCCCGTACGGTTCCTACTTCGACGACATCGCCGACGCCCTCGGCCGCGCGCTCGAGGAGGCCGGAGCGGGATCCTCTGACGCGATCGAGCGCGTGGTCGCGGACCGCGGCGAGCTGACCTTCTACGTGCGCCGCGAGCGCCTGCCCGAGGTGGCCGCGAAGTTCCGCGACGACCCCGCGCTCCGTTTCGAGCTGTGCACCGGGGTATCCGGGGTGCACTACCCGGACGACACCGACCGTGAGCTGCACGCGGTCTACCATCTGCTCTCCATCACCCACAACCGCCGGGTCCGGCTCGAGGCGACCACGCCGGACGCCGACCGGCACATGCCCTCGCTGGTCGGCGTGTACCCCGCCTGCAACTGGCACGAGCGGGAGACCTCGGACCTGTTCGGCATCATCTTCGACGGCCACCCGGGGCTGACCAGGATCCAGATGCCGGACGACTGGAAGGGCCACCCGCAGCGCAAGGACTACCCGCTCGGCGGCATCCCGGTCGAGTACCGCGGCGCGAAGATCCCGGCTCCGGACGAGCGGAGGCACTACTCATGACCCAGGCCCAGACGCCGCACGCGGCGGCCGGAGCGGGCGACGCCGAAGCCGCGGAAGGCCGCGTCTACACGGTCTCCGGCGAGGACTGGGACGAGGTCATCTCCGCCGCCCTCCAGTCGGAGGACTTCGAGGCCGGTGAGCGGATCGTCGTCAACATGGGCCCGCAGCACCCGTCCACGCACGGCGTACTCCGCCTGGTCCTGACCCTGGAGGGCGAGACCGTCGCCGAGGTGCGGCCGGCCGTCGGCTACCTGCACACCGGCATCGAGAAGAACATGGAGTACCGCACCTGGACCCAGGGCGTCACGTTCTGCACCCGGGCGGACTACCTGATGCCGATCTTCAACGAGGCCGCGTACTGCTTCGCGGTGGAGCGACTGCTCGGCATCGAGGACAAGATCCCCGAGCGTGCCCAGATCATCAGGGTCCTGCTGATGGAGCTCAACCGGGTCACCTCCCACCTGGGCGGGATCGCCCCGATGGGTCTGGAGCTGGGCGCGACCACGATCTACACGCAGGGCACGCGCCTGCGAGAACGCGCCCTCGACCTGCTGGAGCTGATCACCGGCCTGCGGATGAACCACGCCTTCGTCAGGCCAGGCGGAGTGGCCCAGGACCTGCCGCCCGGAGCGCTCGAGGCGATCCGCGCCTTCATGGACACCGCGCCCCGGCTCGTGCACGACCTGCGCACGCTGATCGACGCCAACCCGATCTTCATCGGCCGTAACAAGGGCATCGCCTACCTGGACCTGGCGGGATGCATGGCCCTCGGCGTGACCGGTCCGATACTGCGGTCGACCGGGCTGCCCTGGGACCTGCGCAAGTCCCAGCCGTACTGCGGCTACGAGACCTACGAGTTCGACGTGCCGGTGGTCGACACCTGTGACGCGTACGGCCGGTACCTGATCAGGATGGACGAGATGGCGGAGTCGCTGCGGATCGTCCGGCAGTGCGTCGACCGGCTGGCCGAGCGCGGGTCGCCCGGTCCCGACAAGGACCCGGTCATGATCAGGGACGCTAAGATCGGCTGGCCGGCCCGGCTGTCGCTCGGCCCGGACGGCCTGGGCCCCTCGCCCGAGCACATCAAGCACATCATGGGCCAGTCCATGGAGGCGCTCATCCACCACTTCAAGCTCGTCACCGAGGGGTTCCGGGTGCCGGCCGGCCAGGCCTACGTGGCGATCGAGTCCCCCCGCGGCGAACTGGGCGCGCACGTGGTCAGCGACGGCGGGACCCGGCCGTACCGGGTGCACCTGCGCGACCCGTCGTTCAACCACCTGCAGATAGTCGCCGCGGTGTGCGAGGGCGGCCAGGTGGCCGACCTGATCCCTTCGATCGCGAGCATTGATCCGGTGATGGGAGGCGTGGACAGGTAATGCCGTTCAGCGACGAAGTGCTGGCGCGTCTGGACGCCGACGCGGACCAGATCATCGGCCAGTATCCGGGGTCGAGGTCGGCGCTGCTTCCGCTGCTCCATCTCGTCCAGTCGGAGGAGGGCTATGTCTCGGTCGACGGCATTGAGTTCTGCGCGGCGAAACTCGGGCTGACCGAGGCCGACGTCACCGGGGTGGTCAGCTTCTACACCATGTACAAGCGCGGCCCGGTCGGCGAGTACCACGTGGGCGTGTGCACCAACACCGTGTGCGGCGTGCTAGGCGGCAACCAGATCCTGGCCGAACTCCACCAGCACCTCGGCGTGGGCGACGACGAGACCACGCCCGACGGCCGGGTCAGCCTGGAGCACCTGGAGTGCAACGCCGCCTGCGTGTACGCGCCGGTGATGATGGTGAACTGGGAGTTCTTCGACAATATGACGCCGGCCTCGGCCCGCCAGCTGGCCGACGACCTGCGCGCCGGGAACCCGGTGACCCCGACCCGGGGTCCGGAGCGGCTGGTCACCTTCCGCGAGGCGGCCCGGGTCCTGGCCGGCTTCAACGACGGCCTGGCCACCGAAGGCCCGGCCGCGGGACCGGCCGACCTGGTCGGCCTCGAGCTCGCCAAGGAGCACGGCTGGACCGCGCCGGAGCCGGGCCCTGCTGGCAACCACGGGGCAGGCAACCACGGAGCAGGCAACCACGGGGCGAGCGACCACGCGAAGGAGCCGCGGTGACCGACATCCTGACCCCGGTGCTGACCGCGCACTGGGACCAGCCCGACATCTTCACCATCGACGGGTACCGGCGGGCGGGCGGCTGGCAGGCGCTGCCGAAGGCGCTCGGCATGTCGCGTGACGAGGTCATCGCGGTGGTGCGGGACGCCGGGCTGCGCGGCCGCGGCGGGGCCGGCTTCGGGACCGGCATGAAGTGGAGCTTCCTGCCGAAGGGCGACAACAAGCCGCACTTCCTGGTGGTCAACGCGGACGAATCCGAACCGGGTGCCTGCAAGGACGTCCCGCTGATGATGGCCAACCCGCACCTGCTCATCGAGGGCGCGGCCGTCGCCTCGTACGCGATCGGGGCCGGCCACGCGTTCATCTACGTCCGGGGCGAGGTCCTGCACGTGATCCGGCGGCTGCGCAACGCGGTGCAGGAGGCGCGCGCGGCTGGGTACCTCGGCCAGAACATCCTCGGCTCCGGTTTCGACGTGGAGGTCATCATCCACGCCGGGGCCGGCGCCTACATCTGCGGCGAGGAGACCGCGCTGCTGGACTCGCTCGAGGGCAAGCGCGGGCTGCCGCGGAACAAGCCGCCGTTCCCGGCCGTGGCCGGCGTATACGCCCTCCCGACGAACGTGAACAACGTGGAGTCGATCGCCAGCGTTCCGTCGATCGTGCTGAACGGCGCCGACTGGTTCTCCGGCCTCGGCACGGAACGGTCCAAGGGCTTCGGGATCTTCAACCTCTCCGGCCACGTGAGCACGCCGGCGACGTACGAGGCCCCGCTCGGCATCACGCTGCGCGAACTGCTCGAGCTGTCCGGCGGGATCCGGGGCGGACGACGGCTCAAGTTCTGGACCGCCGGCGGGTCGTCGGCGGGGATACTCACCGACCAGCACCTAGACGTGCCGCTGGACTTCGAGTCGGTCGCGGCCGCCGGATCCCAGCTCGGCACCAGGTCGGTGCAGATCTTCGACGACACCACGTGCGTGGTCGGCGCGGTGCTCCGCTGGACCGAGTTCTACCAGCACGAGTCGTGCGGGAAGTGCACGCCGTGCCGCGAGGGCACGTTCTGGCTGGTCCGAATCCTGGAGCGGCTGGAACACGGCGATGGGACCGAGGAAGACCTCGAGAAGCTCCTGGACATTTGCGACAACATCACCGGCCGCGCGTTCTGCGCGCTCGGCGACAGCGCGACTCCCCCGATCACGTCCGCCGTCCGCTACTTCCGGGACGAGTTCATCCAGCACCACAAGGAGGGCGCCTGTCCCTTCGACCCGGCGGCATCTACTGTCTGGAGCGCCTCATGACGGTGGGGACCACGCAGGACACGGTGACCGTCACTATCGACGGGTTCGAGATCGTGGTGCCCAAGGGCACGTGGATCATCCGGGCCGCCGAATTGCTCGGCATCGCGATCCCACGGTTCTGCGAGCACCCGCTGCTCGAACCGATCGGCGCCTGCCGCCAGTGCCTGGTCGAGGTGGAAGGCCAGCGCAAGCCGCTGGCCTCGTGCATCACCGCGTGCACCGAGGGCATGGTGGTGCACACCCAGCTCACCTCGGCGGTCGCGGACAAGGCGCAGCAGGGCGTGATGGAGATGCTGCTCATCAACCACCCGCTCGACTGCCCGATGTGCGACAAGGGCGGCGAGTGCCCGCTGCAGAACCAGGCCATGTCCAACGGGCGGGGTGAGACCCGGTTCGCCTTCGACAAGCGCACCTTTGACAAGCCGGTCGCCATCTCCACCGAGGTGCTGCTGGACCGCGAGCGGTGCATCTCGTGCACCCGGTGCACCCGGACGTCTGAGGAAATCGCGGGGGACCCGTTCATCGAGTTCCTCGGGCGCGGCCCGGCCCAGATGATCGGCACCGCCGAGGGCAAGCCGTTCAACTCCTACTTCTCCGGCAACACCGTGCAGGTGTGCCCGGTCGGCGCGCTGACCGGCGCCGCGTACCGGTTCCGGTCCCGGCCGTTCGACCTGATGTCGGTGCCCGGCGTGTGCGAGCACTGCGCGGCCGGCTGCCGGCAGCGCACCGACGTCAGGCGCGGCCGGGTGATGCGGCGGCTGGCAGGCGAGGATCCGGCCGTCAACGAGGAGTGGAACTGTGACAAGGGCCGCTGGGCCTTCACCTACGCGACCCAGCCGGACCGGCTGACCACGCCGCTGGTCAGGGACGAGAACGGGGTGCTGGTCCCGGCGTCCTGGCCGCACGCGCTGGCGGTGGCCGCGGCCGGCCTGCTGGCGGCGCGCGACGCGGATCCCGCGGCCCAGGCCGCGCACGGCGCCGGCGTGCTGACCGGCGGCCGGCTGACCCTCGAGGACGCCTACGCCTACGCCAAGTTCGCCCGGGTGGCCCTGGACACCAACGACGTCGACATGCGGGCCCGCCCGCACTCGGTCGAGGAGGAGCAGTTCCTGGCCGCGTGCGTGGCCGGGCGCGACATCGGCGTCAGCTACGCCGACCTGGAGCAGGCCCCGGCCGTGCTGCTGGCCGGCTTCGAGCCCGAAGACGAGTCGCCCATCGTCTTCCTCCGGCTGCGCAAGGCGGTCCGGCGTCGTGGCCTGCGGGTGTTCTCGGTCGCGCCGCTGGCCAGCCCCGGCCTGACCAAGCTGTCCGGCACGCTGCTGACCACCCTGCCCGGGGACGAGGCCAGCGTGCTGACGGCGTTGGCCGCCGGGGGGGACGACCCCCCCAAGACCCCCCCCGCTCATGGG